>Ga0075448_10001014_pt1 | contig 9667 bp, 7 predicted proteins | sample CoawatmetaG10DNA_2_FD_72353 | JGI IMG/M metagenome (GOLD analysis project Ga0075448, IMG submission 72353) | Marine microbial communities from the West Antarctic Peninsula - Coastal water metaG108-DNA | ecosystem: Environmental > Aquatic > Marine > Coastal | place: Atlantic Ocean: West Antarctic... | reverse complement strand
AGTTGCCGCAGCGTGTAGGTGGGGCGTTCGGGAGCAAGGTTCATGAGTTGCCTGTCATGGGTGAAAGCCGTCAGGGTTTCCGGCTGCCGGAAAAATGCACGTACAGCGAGTCGAGCACGGTGCCGATCTCTGCGAGCAAGGCATCGTCATCGGCCAGCCGTTTGCGGGCGCCCGCCAGGATCGCTTCGAACCCGCCGGCTTCAGGCGTGGCCGCGCCGCCCACATCGAGCGCATGCACCATGGCGCCCAGACGCGCGAGCCCCGGGTTGTCATCGAGCCCAAAGCTGGCGATGAGCACCTCGAACGAAACGCGCTCGCCAACATGCGTAAATGTGGCACCGTCAAAGTCGAAACCTAGCGCTTCTGCTGGGCAATCGGCCGGGCTGTCGAGCCACAGGAACCGGGCGTGCGGGTCGATGAAGCGCTGGATGAGCCAAGCGCTGGCAACGCGGTCCACCCACAGGTGCCGGCGGGTTGCCCACAGGCGGCCCTGGTGCTGCGTGGGATCACGCCGGGGGATGCCGCCCGCCGCGGCACGCGGTTCGCCCGGCGAGTGTGTGGCTTCGGCCGCCGCAGCAAAGTCGCGCCATTGCGCATCGGCACGCACGGTCGCTTCATTGGAGAAAAAGTCGATCTTGCGGATGGCTTCGTAGGCGCGGGCATGGCGGCGCAGAAGCCGGTTGCGCTCGGCGGTGGGCAGGTCGGGGAGCGTCTTGCGCGCCTCAGACAGCTCGGCCAGCCATTCGGCGTAGTCTGGCGTGCGGTCGAACAGGGCGCGGTAGGCCGCGTCTTCCGCCGCATCGCCGGCTTGCACGCGCAGCACCCATGCCTGGCCGTTTTCCTGCAGCGTCTCGTCTGCCAACTCGTTGAGCTGTGCCGCATGCTCGGCACGCGCAGGCAGCAGGTAGACGCCATCGCGCAACGCCGCACAGCCGATCGCCTTGATGGCGCGCCAGATACGCATGCGCGCGGTGGCTCGGGCAGTGGGTAGGCTGACGATCAGCAACAACCAGGAATCGGGGGAGGCGGTCATGACGGCAGCATAGGCGTGCGTCACAACCGCTGCAATGTTGTAGAGATTGCTACATTAGCGCGGCGACAGGCCCATGGCTTTCACCAGGAACGCGTTGACGTCGGCCTCGGCGCGTTTGGCTTGCTCCAGGTTGGCGCCAGTGGAGACACCCCGGGTGGTGCAGCGCGTGTAGTCGGCCTGCATGGCCTGGAGGTTGGCGTACTTCTCGCCGCCTGGCAGCCGGTAGTACGCATCGTGCTGCACGTCGATCAGGGTCTGCGGGCAATCGCGCGCCGTAGTCGCACCTGGGAAGTACTTGAAGTACGCACGCGTGTTGTCGAAGTCGTGATACGCGCCGGGGTACACGTGCACCTCGACGGTCTGCCCATCACGCTGCATGATCTCCGCGGCGTTGCGGCATAGCTGCGCGGGTGTGTAGTCGTCTTTCTCGCCCAGCGCGAGCATGAGCGGGGCGCCGGTCAGCGGTGGCGGCGGGATCTCCCACCAGAGCGCCGAGCACCCGGGGTAGAAGCCGATGAGCGCTGCAAACCGCGTGTCGTCACCGATGACGCCTTTGCGGAACGCGTCGAGCGTCATGTCCAGTGACACACCACCGCCGCGCGAGAACCCGATCTGGCCGATGCGCTTCGGGTCGATGCGCGGGTCGGTGCTCAGCAGCTTGAGCGCGAACAGGGCGTCGGCGTCGTTGGCGGCGGGGTTCAACTGCGATTGGTTGTCCATCGTATTGGCAATGCCGCGTGGGCCAAACGAATCCACCACGAACGCGGCCATGCCCATCTGGTTGAACAGCCGCACCCACCGGTCGACGTCTTTCTGCTGCGGCCCGGCCGAGCCGTGCGAGATCACCATCGCTGGCACCGGGCCCTGCAGGTTCTCGGGCAGGTACAACGTGCCCCAGATGGGCGTCGGCGTCTTGTCGAACTTGCGATGCGCCAGCTCCCATTTGCTCTTGGGGGTGACGCTGTTGAAGTGGATGCGGCCGGTGGGTTGTGCCGAGAGATCGCTGACGATTTGCTGCGCCGATGCGGGCGCGGAGATCAGCGCCATGACGGAAACAACGCGAAACAGGCGGCGCAACAAGCCGACGGTCGAGAGCCTTCTCATGAGGGATCCTGGCGGTGGGGCGGAGGTGGTGATTGTGCGCTTGTGGGTAGCGGGATTCCAAACAACACCGGCCCCTCTCAATGGCCGGGCAGCTCCGCACCCCACGCCGCCGTAACATTGCCGCCAAGCCGCCATTCAGAAAACGGGCGGCGCGGTGCAATCAGCGCAGGCAGCCGCGGGTCTCGCGCGTGGACATAGTAGGGCTCCATCCAGCACAGCTCATCCTGGAAGGTCCACGGAAACAGCGCCTGCTTGATCGGCGTGATTTTTTCGAAGCTCGCCGGGTCAACCACCGCATCGATCACCAGGTTCGCCAGGCGGCCGATGGCGTGGTTGTTCTCGCGGTACAGGTCGATATGGCGCCGCTGCACCAGCTCCGCCGCAAACACCAGCGGGATCAGCGCGAACGTGTGGTAGTGCAGCGCGCGATCGCCGCGCTTGACCTCGCGGGCCAGCGCGCCGTCGGGGCCGATATCGCGAATGCCCTCGCGAACGCGCAGGAGTCCGGAGTCGATCAGGTCGCTGTTGTCCGTCGCAGTGCCGATGGCAATCAGATTGAGGCCGGCCCAGTACACCAGGTTGTTATGCAGATGGTTGATCGCCTCGGCGTTGCGGGTGGCGATCGCAATGCGCTCGAGCCACGGTGTGATCGCATCGAGCTGCGCCTGGTTTCGCTTGCGGATCTCGCTTGGCATGCGCAGCAGCACCATGGCGAAATCCGTTCCGGCCCACGATCGTTCGTAGTGGCCCTGATAGCCGGAAATCTTGCCCATCAGCGCATCGGCATCGGCCCAGGTTCGAAGCTGGCTCAGCGCGCACGTCCAATCGCCCTTGTCGGCTGACGCGTTGAGTTGCGCGATGAAATTGCGCATCGGTTTTACGTCGCGCGTGTAGCCCGCGGCGGCGTCGTAAAAGCCGGGGGGATCGATCGTCTGGACGGGTGCGGGAATCTCACAGGCGCGGGCCGCATGCACCAAGCCGAAGCCTGCGCCGACGACCAGCGAAAAAGCTAACAACGTTCGAACGTACGCGCGACGCATTTCGACCTCCGGGGCGGGGCGGCAAAGGACGGCAGACGGGGGAAGACCGGAGCGGGCGGGCTTGCGAGAGTCGATGCCCGCACACGAAAAACGGCGTGGTTCGCGGTGCCGTTGACGGGGGTTACAAACGGTAGCGACTATGAAAAAGAGCCGCATCGAGCGGCTCTTCTGACGTCAGCGGCAACGTGTCCTTACTGCGCGTTATCCCCACCGTCCTGCGCCTCACGCTCTTCGCGTTCCTCGCGCTCTTCACGGGGCAGGGTGAGCATGCCGGTGTTGTACACGTACTCGTACACCTCGCCGTAGCGGCCCCATTCGATGCCGATCTTGAGCACGCGCTCGGCTTCTTCGGGCTTGAGGTACGCCTCAAGTTCGCGCAGCACATGCTCTTCGCGGATCTCGCCGTCTTCGTTGGCTTCCAGCTCGGCGCGGATGTGCGCGGCCAGGGCCACGCGTTCCAGCAGCTTCTGGCCGAACAGCACCTTGCGCTCGGGCGGTTCGGTTTCCATGTAGGTCTTGCCGAACGGCGTGACGATGATGTCCCCGCGCTCGATGGTGGCCAGTTGCAGCAGCGCCAGCGCTTCGCAGGCGGGCAGCAGGTCGTCGTCGGTCACGCCGGCTTCTTCTGCCAGGTGTGGCAGGTCGGCGCGGCCGTTGAACGGCGCTTCGACCAGCAGGTCCAGGATGGCCTCCATCTGGCCGATCTCGGCATCGGGCAGGCGGTAGGCAAGCTGCTCGGCAGCGGGCTCCACGCCCACATGCACGCCCACGCGCTCCGGCGATGTCATCAGCCCATACACTTCGTCGATAAGGTTGCGCACCGCGGCGGAATCTCGGTTGCGGGGGCGCGGGAACGGCACACGCACCTCGGCGCGGATACGCCCCGGATCGCTCGAGAGGATGACGATGCGGTCCGCCATCATCACCGCCTCTTCAATGTTGTGCGAGACAATCAGGATGCTCTTGATATTGGTGCGGCGGTCTTCCCACAGGTCGAGCATTTCGTCGCGCAGGTTTTCGCCGGTCAGCACGTCGAGGGCCGAGAACGCTTCGTCCATCAGCAGCAGGTCGGGCTCGGTCACCAGCGCGCGCGCAATGCCCACACGTTGGCGCATGCCACCGGAGAGTTCGCGTGGCAGGGCGCTGTTGAAGCCGGACAGGCCGATCAGGTCGATGGCCTGTTCGGCGCGCTCTTCACGCTCGGCCTTGGACACGCCTTGCGCCTCCAGGCCCAGCTCCACATTCTGCTGCACCGTCAGCCACGGAAACAGCGCAAACGACTGGAACACCATCGCAATGCCCTGCACGGGGCCGGAGTATTCACGCCCACGAAACAGCACCTGCCCGCGATCGGCGCGCACCAGACCCGCCATGATGCGCAGCAACGTCGATTTGCCCGAGCCGGATTTGCCCAGCATGGCGACGATCTCGCCCTGGCGCAGGTTGAGGTCCACGCCTTCGAGCACGGCACGGTCTGTGTGGTCTGCGGTGCGGAAGATCTTCGAGACGCCGCGCAGCTCCATGACGCTTTCAGCGTTCTGGCTATGGGTGCTGGTGGTAACCATGTGTGTTCTCTGCTGAAAAGTCGTCGTCGTTACAGGCGGGTGCGCTCTTGCGCTATGTCATACAAGCGGTTCCACAGCAGCCGGTTGAAGCCGACCACGAACAGGCTCATCACGGCAATCCCGAGTGCAATGCGCGGGAAGTCGCCCTTGGCGGTCATCTCGGCAATGTAGCTGCCCAGGCCCGTCGCCACGAGCGTGCGGTCGCCCCAGGACACATATTCGGAGACGATGCTGGCGTTCCACGAACCGCCGGCGGCCGTCACCAGGCCCGTCAGCAGGTTGGGGAACACGGCGGGAATGAGGAAGCGCTTCCACAGCAGCCAGCCGCGCAGGCCGAAGTTGCGGGCCGCCAGTTTGAGTTCGGTCGGGATGGCCGACGCGCCGGCAATCACGTTGAAGAGGATGTACCACTGCGTGCCGAAAATCATCAGCGGGCTCAACCAGATTTCAGGGTTGAGCGCGAAGCGCGCGATAAGCATGACCGCCAGCGGGAACATCAGGTTGGCCGGGAACGCCGCCAGGAACTGCGCCACCGGCTGGGCGATGCGTGCCACGTTCGGGTTCAGGCCGATGCGGATGCCGATCGGCACCCACACCAGCGCGGCCAGCGCAATCAGCAGGATCACGCGCAGCATGGTCAGGAAACCGAGCCAGAAGACATGGCCGACCTCGGCCCAGCCCACCTCGGAGCGCACGAACTGCAGCACGTGCGCCACCGCCATCAGCGCGGCCAGGATGATGACCACATCGGCCACGCGGTGCGACCACGGGAAGCGCGGCAGGAATCCGTTCGAACCGGCAGCCGTGGGCCGCGTGCGTTCGGCCCCCCAGGACAGCGTGTGCTCGGCCAGGGCAGCGGTGCGCTCCAGCAGTGCCTTGACCCACTCGGAACGGCGCAGCAGATCCAGCAGCCACGATTGCGGCTCGCGCTCCGACGACATCGTGTCGAAGCGGAAGCGGTCTGCCCAGGCGATCAGCGGGCGGAACAGCAGCTGGTCGTACAGGATGATGCCGATCAGCATGGCCAGGATGGCCCAGCCGATGGCCGGCAGGTTCTGCTGCTGGATCGCCAGCGAGATGTACGAACCGATGCCCGGCAGCTTGATGTCGTGGCCCGACACCGAGATGGCTTCCGACGCCACCACGAAGAACCAGCCGCCCGACATCGACATCATCATGTTCCACAGCAGGCCCGGCATGGCGAAGGGCACTTCCAGGCGCCAGAAGCGCTGCCACTTCGACAGCCGGAACACCGTGGCGGCCTCTTCCAGGTCGGTCGGGATGGTGCGGAACGATTGGTACAACGAGAACGCCATGTTCCACGCCTGCGACGTGAAGATGGCGAAGATGGCCGCGCATTCCACGCCCACCAGGTTGCCCGGGAACAGCGCAATGAAACCCGTGACGGTGATCGACAGGAAACCCAGCACCGGAATCGATTGCAGGATGTCCAGCGCCGGCACCATCACCTTCTCGGCCGTGCGGTTCTTGGACGCGATGGCGGCAAACGCAAACGAGAACGCCAGCGACGCGCCCAGCGCCAGCAGCATGCGGATGCTGGTGCGCAGCAGGTAATAGGGCAGTTCAATGACGTCGAGGCTGACGTCCAGGTGTTCGCCGGGCGTGTATGGCACGTTCATCTGCTTGGCGGCATACGCCACGAGCACGATGGCGGCCAGGATGATCGGCAGCAGCGCCAGGTCGAAGCGGTTGGGCGGCGCCGTCAGCAGGTTGCCGAAGTTGACGCCAAAGTTGGTACCGAAGGTGGTACCCAAGCGGCCCCGGATGGTGGTTTCGTTGTCGTTCTGCTGCATCTTGGATAACCGGGACGGAAACCGCGGATGAATTTCGGGCGCCTCAAGGCCTGGGGCCGAAGCGCAATACATGGCATGGCGTACTACGGGGCTGGGCGCAGTGCTTAGCTGAAGCGTTGCTTGGCACCCGGCGGCAAGCCGCCTAGTTTACCTTGCGTAACGTCAGAGCCCGCCGCGCGGTTGTCAGTCTGACGACGTCACATTCCAGAAATGTGACAGAGATGCGACAACGCCGGCTTGTCATGTTTTACCCAACACATCATCTGCCGTTTGTTTCGGAGGCCCGCCATGTCCGCCATTGCACGAGTGATCGTTACCGTACAAGGCCGCGTGCAGGGCGTCGGCTACCGCGCGGCGTGTGCCCACCGCGCCCGTCTGCTTGGCTTGCGCGGCTGGGTACGGAATCGCCGCGACGGGGCGGTGGAGGCCTTCTTGGCGGGCCCGGAGGCCAATGTGCTCAGCATGCGGGAATGGATGTGGGAAGGGCCGGACAGCGCACACGTTACGCAGCTGGACGTTGCCACGGGCGACCATGAGGCACCGGGGCCCGGCTTCGAGATCCGCCCCACCGTGTAATGTCTGGCAACCAACGGACACGGATTCGACACGAAACCGTCACCTAGCGCACAAGCTCGGCTCCTAGAATCGGTCACCCAGCCCCCTTCCTGGTGACCCGTCATGTCGCATCCCCTCTCCGTCCAGCCCGGTGCCGTGCCCGGACGCTTCCGCAACCTTGGTATTGCAGCCTTCCTGCTGATGCTGGCGGGTGGCGCCGCCTACGTGGTGAGTCATCTGGTGACCGATCTGGAAGGCGTATCGACCAGCTCGGCGTTGCCGTTCGTGCTGCTGGGCATTGCGCTGCTCATCGCGCTGGGCTTCGAGTTCGTCAACGGGTTTCATGACACGGCCAATGCGGTTGCCACGGTCATTTATACGCATTCGCTGTCGCCGCACCTGGCGGTGGTGTGGTCGGGCGCGTGGAATTTTGCCGGGGTGCTGGTGTCCAGCGGCGCTGTGGCCTTCGGCATCCTGCAGTTGCTGCCGGTGGAGCTGATCCTGCAGGTGGGCAGCCACTCGGGCTTTGCGATGGTGTTTGCGCTGCTGATCGCGGCCATCATCTGGAACCTGGCGACCTGGTATCTGGGGTTGCCGTCTTCCAGCTCGCACACGCTCATCGGTTCGATCATCGGCGTGGGCCTGATGAACCAGCTCCTGCACGGCGCGAACGGCACCAGTGGCGTGGACTGGAGCCAGGCGCTGGGGGTGGGCAAGTCGCTGCTGTTTTCGCCCATCGTCGGCTTTCTGCTGGCGGGGCTGCTGCTGTGGGTGCTGAAGGCCGCAGTGCGCGTGCCCGCCCTCTATGCCGAGCCCGAGGGCAACCAGCCGCCGCCGTTCTGGATCCGCGCGCTGCTCATCCTCACGTGCACGGGCGTGTCGTTCGCGCACGGCTCCAACGACGGGCAGAAGGGCATGGGCCTGATCATGCTGATCCTGATCGGCACGGTGCCCACCGTCTACGCGCTCAACCGCGCCGTCACCCCGGCCGAGACGCAGACCTTCCTGGCGGTGTCGCATCAGACTGCGGCCACCTTCGGCAAATACACCAACGGGGTGGCGCCGTCGGCCAATCCGCGCGCCGATGTGGAGGCCTATGTGCAGAAGCGCGTGCTGACGTCGGCCACGCTGCCGGCCGTGCAGGCGTTGACGAACAGCATCGCCGCGCAGGTCGGCGAGACGGGCTCGATTGCCGCCGTGCCGCAGAACGAAGTGGATAACGTGCGCAACAACATGTACCTGGCGTCCGAGGCCATCCGCCTGCTCAAGAAGAGCGGCCAGCCCGCCATTGCCAAGGACGACCAGGCCATCATCGACAACTACAAGCAGCAGCTCGACCACGCCACGAAGTTCATCCCCACGTGGGTGAAGGTGGCCGTGGCGATCGCGCTGGGCCTGGGCACGATGGTGGGCTGGAAGCGCATCGTCATCACTGTGGGCGAGAAGATTGGCAAGCAGCACCTGACGTACGGGCAGGGCGCGTCGGCCGAACTGGTGGCGATGGTGACGATCGGCGCGGCCGATGCATATGGCCTGCCGGTATCGACCACGCATGTGCTGTCGTCCGGCGTGGCGGGCACGATGGCGGCCAATGGCTCCGGGCTGCAGTGGAATACCGTACGCAGCCTGCTGCTGGCCTGGGTGCTGACGCTGCCCGCATCGATCCTGCTGGCGGGCGGCTTGTACTGGCTGTTCCGCGCGATCTTCTGAATATCTGAACGCGCGCATTCAACGAAAAGGGCGACCGCGCAGGCCGCCCCTTTTTGTTTCTCTGATGGCGTTGCCGCCGGTTCAGTACACGTTCGGCACGATCATGTCTTCCGGTACCGGGTGGCGGATGTACTCCGCATGGTGCACGCGCTCGGGCAGCAGCACCGGCGGATGCGGCACAGGGTGGTAAGGCACCTGCCCCAGCAGATGGTGGATGCAGTTCAGGCGCGCGCGCTTCTTGTCGTCGGCCAGCACGACCCACCACGGCGATTCGGGAATGTGCGAGCGCTCGAGCATCACTTCCTTGGCACGCGTATAGGCTTCCCAGCGGCGGCGGCTTTCCAGATCCATCGGGCTGAGCTTCCACTGCTTGAGCGGATCGTCGATGCGGCTCTGGAAACGCACTTCCTGCTCTTCATCGGTGACCGAAAACCAGTACTTGACGATCTGGATGCCCGAGCGCACGAGCATCTTTTCGAACTCGGGGACGGAGCGGAAGAACTCTTCGTATTCCTCGTCGGTGCAAAAGCCCATCACGCGTTCGACGCCGGCGCGGTTGTACCAGCTGCGATCGAACAGGACGATCTCACCCGCGGCGGGCAGATGCGCTACGTAGCGCTGGAAATACCACTGCGTGCGTTCGCGGTTGGTGGGCGCCGGCAGCGCGGCCACGCGGCACACGCGCGGGTTCAGCCGCTGCGTGATGCGCTTGATGGCGCCGCCCTTGCCGGCGGCATCGCGCCCTTCGAAGATCACCACCAGCCGGTGGCCGGTCTCGATCACCCAGTCCTGCAGCTTGACGAGTTCGCCTTGCAGGCGGAACAGCTCGCGGAAGTACATGCGCCG
>Ga0075448_10001010_pt1 | contig 9683 bp, 9 predicted proteins | sample CoawatmetaG10DNA_2_FD_72353 | JGI IMG/M metagenome (GOLD analysis project Ga0075448, IMG submission 72353) | Marine microbial communities from the West Antarctic Peninsula - Coastal water metaG108-DNA | ecosystem: Environmental > Aquatic > Marine > Coastal | place: Atlantic Ocean: West Antarctic... | reverse complement strand
ACGGCAAACATCCCCGGCCGCTCCCCAAAAGAAGCAGCCTTACCAACGGCCGGATTTTACTCCGCCACGCTCAGCACCGCGCCGGCGTTCCGATGGCCTGCTTTGTCACCGGCGCATCCATCCGGAGAACCTCGCTCACAGGCTCCTCGACGATTGGTATTCATCCGGTCGCTGACATATCTGGCTATGCTGCTGGACCAGACATCGATAAAACTGCGATCACTCGTAAACGCGGATTTTTTGGTAAGTCACAGCGGGTTCGATTCCCAAACGCGATTCATCACATAATGATTTTGAAGAACGCTACCGGGCGAGCTCGTTTGCTGTACAAGTTCCAAGGATCGGTCCAGTTTATCAAGAACAATGCCCATGATTCCTGAGTATAAGCTCTATCATGGAGCCGTTCTCGCGGAGATCGTGCAAGGATTGCCTTGCCCAGTCACGATCGATGAGTTGGATGAGGATGGCCGCTTATCATCCTACATACTTAACGAACACGTCGGTCTTCAGATTAAACATTCCACCCAACGCCTTCGGCCGTGGTCGTTCACTTTCACTCGGCCCAACGTTGCGGAGCTTCTCGACTTGCGAAGCCGTTGCAGTGACGTGTTCGTCGTTTTCGTGGGGGGCGCTCTTGGAATGGTGTGCATTTCGATCGAAGAAATGATCGAAATCATGGATGCCGGTGACTCTGGGCAGATTTGGATCAGGATCGATCGGCCGCGCGGTAAATGGTTTTCCGTATTTGGTGCAAAGGGACCGTTAGCTGCGAAGAAGCCCAATGGCCTAGAGTGCCTGCTTGATCGCCTGCAACCGGCAGACATGAAAGTCTGCGCTTAAGGGCTACGCCGACGCGAAAGTTAAAACGTTCTCCGTTCGCATGCGCTTGCCGAGAGATACACCTGTGGTTGGAAGATACCTACTGCCTTGCGGCAATTCGCGTTCGGTTCGAGCAATCTCGGCTAAGCCAAAGAGGCGAGCCGCTGTCGCAACGCCTTCGGCATTTTTGACAAACGTACCCTTGAGACAGGAGTTGCCCACAACGAAGGTCGCTCTACTCCCTTGCTTCATGACCCTCGCGACTTCCGACAACAGACGCCAGAGGTCGTGAGCGTACCTTTGAATCATGTTTTCGTGTCTGCTGCTAAGCTCAGAGTCCGATACCATTGAGGCAACGATTTCAACGGTTCCCTTGATCAGCAAATCTGAACCCATACCCCGCTCGGCACCGATGCTGCTGGACCTAATTCCACGTAGTTCGGGGACCGTCCATCCAAGCCAGACCAACGCCATTCGGTGACCTCGGAGATAATCGATGGCGTTGAGGTACGGGGGTGACGTGACGACAGCGTCAACGGACTTGTCGGCTATCGATTCGAGATTGCGCGCATCTCCTAACGTAACGCTTGCGTTGCCCTTTGGCGGTGCCTCAATCAATCGCCTCCGAACGGCATTCAGCGATCGATCATAGCCGCTGAAGACATCGTAGGGGGAGTTTCTGGTTACCCGATGAGGACGGCTGTGGGATGTGTCCCGCGCCAGCGACGCTGCTTGCTCCTTTGTAACGATGATTCGGCTTAGGTTTAGCCGGAGCACGTCAACGGCTGCCTTATCAGCGGGCGTGGTCACGTTCACAGTCATATCGTGGAGAGCGGCTGCGAGCCGCATGAGGTCGGATAACTGAGGCTCGTCGAACCAATAGGAGATGAACGTTTTGGTCTCCTCATTTTCATTAATCCAAGGAAGTCTGGACCAATTTTTAGCGCTAACGGCGCGAGCGCGAAGGTCGCGGTAAGCTGCATCGATGTCGTCATCGCAAACGGCCGTCGTCCAGACCTTCGACATCAAGACGGCGAGGGGATCCAGGTCAAAGCCTTTGGCAGACAAACCAAGATCGCTTGCCTGCCGCAAGACGGTGCCCGACCCGCTCATTGGGTCAAGCACTACGTTGCCTGCCTTCAAAGCGGACAAGCTGTCCAGAGCCAATCCTGGCGCCATTCGCGCGGGAAAGGGATGAATCGGTTTGGTCAAGCGGCCCCCAGCATTCCAGTCAAATTACGGCGTCGCCGGGGGCGTTGAAAACGCCAACATGTTGGCCATCTTCATCCGCAGACCGAAGCGAGCGATATTGACCCTACAGCAGGTGCGCGGCTTTGCCCACCGGGGACATTCGCCTCGTATCGCGGGGGTGACGTAGCTAACTTTTTACGCACATTTCAGAACGCGTCCCCATCCTTTCGGGCCAGCTTTAGCTTTCAGAAGTCTGACCGGACTGACGTGTCCCGTCGCCTCGGGCGCATTGTGTGGGCTTCGGTAGATTTGAGCCGAACGCCGGGTCCCTGCTCATCGGCTGGAATGAAAAGCACGCCCGCGAGTTCGAAAGCGTCTGCAAGCGCCTTCATGTTGGCGGTGTTGATCGGTGCGATCTCGTTCGTGCTTTCTGCGCGCCGAACGGTGTTGAGGGCCAATCCGGTAATTTCTGCCACCTCGGAGACCGAGAGGTTCAGGAGACCTCGCGCGGCGCGAAATTGTGATCCAGTTATCACGTTAACCCTCTTTTAAGTTGACCATTAACACCAACAAGTTGATCAATAGCACCAGTGATTCGCTAAATCGGAGGTTGTTGTTATGGATCGTATTAAGCCCCTTGTTCCCCTTTGCCGCCATCACGGCAAGCCCACGAAACGGGAAACCTGTCGCGAATGCAATGCCGCGTACATGCGTGCTTACCTTCGCCGCCGCCGCTACCAGATGCCGGGGCGTGCGCTTTGGGACCGGGCGCGTAAGCGCGCGATGGATCGCGGCCTTATGTTCTCGATCGAGAAGGATTCGATCTCTGTGCCCCGCACTTGCCCGGCGCTCGGCATCGCGATCGAGTTGCGCGGACGGCGGGCGGCGTGTTCGCCTTCACTTGATCGCATCGTTCCGGAGCGGGGGTACGTGCCGGGCAACGTCCGCGTCATCAGTGACCGCGCCAATCGTTTGAAAGGCAACCGCAGCTTGGAAGAACTACGCCGGCTGGCCGAGAGCGGGCCGATTGCGTCCCGAGAAGAATACGCGATGGTCGCCACGTACGTGGAGCGCGAGCAGTTGCTGGATGAGGTCCGGGCGAAAGCCGCTCAGGGCGGTCGCGCGGGGCAGGAGTGGGCAAAGATCGCCTTCTTTTTGGACCGCGTTTTCCAGAAGTCCCTGATCAAATGAGTCTGGGCAATGACCGCAAGGTGATCCAGCTTGACCCGCAGAGCGACGCCTATCTCCAGCTTGCCAAAGCCGTTCGTGATGCACTGAACGTCTTTATCTCGTCTGATACGGCAGGCCATGATTTGACCCCGGCTGTCATAAGAACCAAGGGTAAATTAGGGCCTGCGGACATCGATGATCGCGGTGCGGATTGGCCTTCCGATCCCATGACACTGCAGGAAGTCAAGTATGAGCTTCGGCTTAAGGAAGCTCAGATAGTGAAGCTCTGGCACCTTTACAGGTTCCCAGCGCCGTGTCAAAGTAACGGCACATATCTGTTTTCCCGTCGTGAAGTAGAAAGCTGGGCTCGATCTCAGCCGAACCCGAAAGATTTTGCCGCCGTCCTGCGGCTTCGTCGCAAGGCCCGGATTCCTTCAACGCGCCCTTAGCTGACCGGCCACTTTTAGGCGGACTGAAGGCTGCGCCATCTACGGATCGCGATGCAATTCCCCATAGCTGCACGCTCTCGTCAACGAGATTTAACCGATTAGGTTAGATCATCGATTCGGGCGTGTGACCGCTGTGTGACTTGCTCGGCGTTTATCGGCGTAAAACCGCGTAAAACGATGTTTACCGGTGATCAAATACACCCGTCCCAGCGCGCAAACCGAGGTGAAACTTTATATTTTTCAAATAGTTAAATGGCAGGGGAGCTCGGACTCGAACCGAGGGCCTTCGGTTTTGGAGACCGACGCTCTAACCAACTGAGCTACACCCCTATCAGACGGGCCGTTTAGCGAGAGGTTGCGAGGTCCGCAAGACGCCTCATGCAACGGCGCGTTCGCGACCCTCGCGATGGGCCAGCGCGCGCGCTTCGGCCACGGGCAGGGGGCGGCTGAAATAATAGCCTTGCACCTTGGTGCAGCCCAGATCCTGGACCATGCGGTGCTGGTCGGCGGTTTCGACGCCTTCTGCGGTGGTCGTCATGCCCAGGCTCTGCGCGAGCACCACCACCGCGCGGATAATCGCGATCGGCTCGGCCACGCCCTTGGCGGCCCCGATGACGAAGCTCCGGTCGATCTTGATGGTCGAGAAGCGCGTGCGGCTGAGGTAGCCGAGCGACGAATAGCCCGTCCCGAAATCGTCGAGGCTGAGCCGCACGCCGAGCCCCAGAATCCGCTCCAGCACCTTCACGGCACCGGTGTCGTCGCGCATGAACACGCTTTCGGTGACTTCGAGCTCAAGGCGGTGCGCAGGCAGGCCGCTATTGGCCAAGGCCGAGGCGACGATCGAGACGAAGCCGGGATTGTGCAATTGCTCAGGCGACACGTTGACCGCGACTCGCGTTTCGCCCGGCCAGCCGGCCGCTTCGGCACAGGCCGTGCGCAAGACCCATTCGCCAATCGGCGCGATCAGCCGCGCGTCTTCGGCGAGCGGGATGAATTTTGCGGGCGAAATCACGCCCAGTTCGGGATGGGTCCAGCGCACCAGCGCCTCGAAGCCGGTTAGGTGGCCGGTGTCGGCGTTTACCACCGGCTGGTAGTTGAGATGGAGCTCGTCATTGCTCAGCGCCTTGCGCAGCGCCTGCTCGAGCAAGCGGCGCTCTTCGGCCGCGACGTGCAATTGCGGTTCGTAGCTGGTGAACTTGCCGCCACCGGCGTCCTTGGAACGATACAGCGCCAGATCGGCGGAGCGGATCAGCATTTCCGCAGTTCGTCCGTCGCGTGGTCCGGTCGCCAGGCCGACACTGGCCCCGGTGTAGAGCGTATGCTGGTCGATTTCATACGGACGCGACAGCGTGTCCACGATCGCCTGGGCAAGATGTTCGAGGCGTAACGTGTCGCTGGCGTCACGGACGACGACCGCGAATTCGTCGCCGCCCAAACGCCCGATGATTTCATTGTCGGTCATCAAACTTGCGAGCCGTTCCGAAACGCGACTGAGCAGGCGATCCCCAATCGGGTGGCCGAGCGTGTCGTTGACGGCTTTGAAGCGATCGAGATCGATCATCATGAAGGCGCAGCGGCTGCCCCACTTATCCGCATCCGCCATGGCGCGCACCAGCGCTTCGTTGATGAGCAGCCGATTGGGGAGGCCGGTTAGCGTGTCGAGCCGGGCCATGCGATTGATCTTGTCGGCCGATGCGCGTTCTTCGGTGACATCCGATCCCACGCCGCGAAAGCCGATAAACGCGCCGCGTTCGTCATGGCGCGGGTTGGCGGCGATCTCGAACCAGCGTTCGGTGTCGCCAACCTGCACCGGCAGCAGCACACCGCGAAACGGCTCGCGCCCCTTCAGGTTTTCGGCAAGCTGACGCAGCCCTGCCGAGACATTTCCGGCTTCCCAGCTTGGCCCGGCAAGCACCTGCAGCAGCGACTTGCCGTTGATCGAGACCGGGTCGAGCCCGACCGAATGCGCAAAGCGCGCGGATGCGCGCACCACGCGGCGACCGGCATCGGTTTCCCACAGCCAGTCCGCGCCATGGTCTTCCGCTTCGCGCAGCAGCAGGCTGACGGTCTCGTCGCGCTCCGCCAACGAAATTTCGCCGGCGCGGATCAGCACCAGCGCGCGCGCGCGGCTGAAGCAGCAGATCATCAACAACGCGGTAAACAGCAGCACCGCCGCGGCAAAGACCGGGCCGCCGACAAAGAACAGCATCGCGGCAATCGCCGATCCCAAAATGCCAAGAAAGCTGAGCGTCGCCAGCGGCAGCGCGGCCATCGCGGTGGCGGACGCGGTCATCAACAGCGACAGCACGATCCACAGCCCAAGCGCCGTCCCGGCATCGGCCCGCATGCCGAGCGCGAGCGGCGGCACCGACCACACCGCTGCCAGCGCCACGCCTTCCAGCACGGTATCGCGCACGGCGCGCAAACCCGCCGCATTGCCCGCCCGCTGGCGCGCCGCGAGTCGCCGGAAGGTGATCGCCACCGAAACAGCGGCCACGATCGTGGCCCAGCTCGCCAGCGCCCATGACGGCGCAATATGGGCGAGAATCAGCGTGACGAGTGCGGCACCGATAACATTGGCACCCAGCAGGAACAGCGCCAGTTGCCCGCCCGCATGAAGCTGCGCCGCGCGAATCGGCCCCCAATCGGTCGTATCCGCAGGGTCGTAGAGGCCGAGCAACGCCCGGCCGTCGATCCGCGGCGTTGCGAACTGGGAGGTGCTGTCGGTGCTCACGACGGCGACACTACCGCACGCAGCGTTAGCGGATCGTTATAGCCTCGCGAATTTTTTGCGCGGGGCTACGCCGCCAGATCGTAGGGCTTGATGTCGCCGTTCAGATACAGGTTGCGCGCCTTGGCCCGGCTGAGCTTGCCCGAGCTGGTGCGCGGCAACGTGCGCGGCGGGATCAGCTCGATCACGCAGTTCATGCCGGTAACCGACCGCACGCGTTCGCGGATCTCATCGCGCAGGCGCAGGCGCTCCGCATCATCCGAGCTGCGGCACTGGACGAGAACCGCAGGGGTTTCTTCGCCGCCGGGCGTAGTGATCGCGAAGGCCGCGATATCGCCCGCCTTGAATCCGGGCAGTTGCTCGACCGCCCATTCAATGTCCTGCGGCCAATGGTTGCGGCCGTTGATGATGATCATGTCCTTGGCGCGGCCGACGATGTAGACATAGCCGTCGCTGAGATAGCCCATATCGCCGGTGTCGAGCCATCCATCGACCAGACACGCATTGGTCGACGCTTCGTCGCGGAAATAGCCGACCATCACCGACGGGCCCGAGCACCACACCTTGCCGATCGCGCGTTCGGGGAGCGGGGTGCCGTCCTCCTCGCGGATCGCGACCTTCATGTCCTTGACCGGCTTGCCGCAATTGACGATCGCGCGGTAGCGCTGCGGTCGGTCCTCGCCCGCAGCGACACCCGAGAGCTGGGTTTCCTCGACCAGTTCGACGCGAATGCCTTCGGTGGGCGGCATGATCGACACCGCCAGCGTCGCCTCGGCAAGGCCGTAGCTCGGCAGGAAGGCGCTCGCCTTGAACCCGGCGTCGGCAAAGGCATCGACGAACGCCTGCATCACGTCGGGACGGATCATGTCAGCGCCATTGCCGGCGAGCCGCCAGCGCGACAGGTCGAAACGCTCGGACGCCTTGGTCTGGCTCGACATGCGGCGTGCACAGATGTCGTAGCCGAAGGTCGGCGAATAGCTTATCGAGGTGCCGGGATTGCGGCTGATCATGTCGAGCCATGCCAGCGGACGGCGCGCGAAATCCTCGGTCTTCAGATAATCGGTCGACACCTGGTTGGCGACGGGCGACAGGAAACAGCCGACCAGCCCCATGTCGTGATACCAGGGCAGCCACGACACGCAGCGGTCACTCTCAATCACCTGCATGCCATGGGAATGCGCCGCAAGGTTATTGAGCAAGGCGTGGTGCGTGATCGCCACGCCATGCGGGAAGCGTGTCGACCCGCTCGAATATTGCAGATAGGCGATGTCGTCGCCGCGTGCCTGCGGCAGGGCTACATCCGGCGCGCTGCGGGTGGCAAAGCTGGACCAGTCCAGGCCTGCGACCCCGGCCAATCCCGCCGCATCGCCCGCCATTTGGGACAGTTCCGGGGGATAGATGAGCATCACCGGATCACAGCTCGTCAATTGCACGCGAAGCTGCTCGATGTACGAATCTCGCCCGCCAAACGAGGTCGGCAGCGGCAACGGCACGGGCCACGCCCCTGCATAGATAACGCCGAAGAACAGGGCGGCGAATTCGGGGCTGGTTTCGGCGACGATCGCAATCCGATCGGCGGGCTTGATCCCCGCCGCGACCAGCCGGCGCGCCATCGCCAGCGCATCGTCGCGCAGCTCGGCAAAGCGATAGGGCCGTGTCAGCGCACCGCGCGCGTCATGGAAGTTCAGCCCGCGTTGCCCGCTTGCCGCATAATCGAGCGCGGCACCCAGCGTGTCGAAATCGGCGAACCGGCGCGCCAGAGTGTCCTCGGTCGGTGTCGCGATCGCCTTGGGTGTTGCCGCCGCGGCGGTTCGCACGTCTGCATCGCCCAAAAGATCGTCCGAAACATCGATAGTCATGTGTCTCTGTGCCCTTGATCGCAGCGACCCCCGGCCGCTGCGCCTCTAATTCCTTCGGCATGCACCCCTGCTTATGCCAAGCGTTCAAAATCCGGTTCGACTGTGGCACAATGATGGCGTCATGCGCGACCCCATCCGTAACCGGTCAAATCCCAAAGAGATACGCGTTGCGCCAGCTTTGGATGCAGCGGCCCTGGAGCGGCTTGCGCTGCGCTATGTCGAACGCTTCGCGACGACACGGGGGCGATTGGTCGCCTACCTTTCGCGCAAGATCCGGGAACGGGGATGGGCGGGGGAGGAGGGCGATCCCGCCGCACTTGCCCAAAAACTGGCGGACCTCGGTTATATTGACGACCGCGCCTTTGGCGAGGCGCGGGCGGCGGCAATGGGGCGGCGCGGCCTGGGCATGCGCCGCGTGACGGGCGCGCTGCGTGCGGCTGGCCTTGCCGAGGAGGACCGCGCCGCAATCGTGCCGGACGTTGCCACGCGCGCGGTAGAGACCGCGCTGGCCTTCGCCCGCCGTCGTCGAATCGGGCCCTTCGCGCGCGTGGCGGCGGATCGCACGGTGCGCGAAAAGCACATTGCGGCGATGATCCGGGGCGGTCATGATTTCACCCTCGCGCGCCGTATCGCGATGATGGCACCGGATGAAAACCTCGATCGATTATTCGAAAACAGGTAGATTCCCTTTCCTGTCTGTGGAGTTTCGCACAGAACTTGTCTGATTTTTCTCTAGCCTGCGGTCGGTGCTACGCCAGCGAGTGGGGGTATCGGCATGCTGAACGAAACGATTTTGTTGCCCGATAGGTCGAAGTGCGCAGAACAGGCTAAGACAGAACCGACGTCGTCCGGTGCGCTTTCCCGGGTCTATTCGGGGGTTCTCAAATGGTTCGACATCACGCGCGGGTTCGGCTTTCTGGTCGCCGACGATCCGAGCGTTGGCGATATTCTTATTCACTTTTCTGTGTTGCGCCCGCACGGTCGGCGCAGCCTTCCCGAGGGCGCGCGCCTGGAATGTATCGCGACGCTACGGGATCGCGGCTTGCAGGCGATCGAAATTCTTTCGATTGATTTGAGCGAAGCCACCGAACCGCTCGATCGCCTGCGGCTCTCCGCCACGGTCCCGCAGGATCGCGAGGACGGACTTGATAAAGCGGGCCCGTTCGAGCCGGTTACGGTCAAGTGGTTCAATCGACTGAAAGGCTATGGGTTCCTGGTGCGCAACGAGGATTCGGCGGATGTTTTTGTGCATGTCGAAACCTTGCGCCGGTCGGGACTGGTCGAGGTCGAGCCGGGGCAACTCTTGCTTGCGCGGATGATTGCAGGGGATAAAGGCCCGCTTGCAGTGGTCGTGCAACAGGAAGGCTGAATCCCGAATCATGCGCGTTCGATTGGTAACGCTGTTGGCCCTTGTCGCGGCGGGTGTGGCAAGTGGGTGTAACGGCACGACTGCGGCGTCCGATC
>Ga0075448_10001004_pt1 | contig 9725 bp, 16 predicted proteins | sample CoawatmetaG10DNA_2_FD_72353 | JGI IMG/M metagenome (GOLD analysis project Ga0075448, IMG submission 72353) | Marine microbial communities from the West Antarctic Peninsula - Coastal water metaG108-DNA | ecosystem: Environmental > Aquatic > Marine > Coastal | place: Atlantic Ocean: West Antarctic... | reverse complement strand
CCCATCACTAACTCGTATGCACATTTGTATACAGCTTTACGTTTTTTAAGCTCTTCTATATTCTTCTCTGCCTCTATAGTTCTAGAGTCAAAATACTCTTTACCTACAATTCTATCGTGTACTAATCTTGTTGTTTCCATAGTCTTAGTTTTAAAATAAGTGGAGAGCTTCGGGTCTCTCAAGGTTCCTGGTTTATTGACATTACTACGAACCTTTGTTATCTCCGTGCCAACCTAACAGCTTCACTAACCCTCCACTTTATGTGTGCCCCGCCAGGTGAATTATCCACTTTAATGATAATAAGACGGGGACTTGTTGTCCAGCGTTCTAGTAGCTTGGTCACTTAGTGCACAAGAAACTGTCGAAGGTTTCTTGTGCCATACATAACATAATACAACATAAATAGGTCGTAGCCGAACACGAACTACCTAATCTTGAGAGAATCTGACTTCTCAGGTGCGTGGTTATTAGCATACCCACGACTTAGATGTAGCACTCATGTAGCTTACTCACAATTAAAGATTGTATCCGACTTGATACAGTTTAATACCCAGATCGCGGGCATCTTTTAATATTGTTATTACCCTTCTAATCCTTCTTCTACTGGACTTAGATTCATCATACGGGGTAAAGCCTCAGACATAAATGAGCTAACCGCACTATACATATGCCCTTGAGCGAAGTGGTACATCATCACTAACTTACGCTCTTGTGCAATTCCGTCTACGTTAGTTAGGTTGGTGATAAATTCCTGAGGATACTCAGTACTTTTCAGTAGGCCCTCAACGGTAGCCACCTCTTCGGTAGTTAAACCTAATGTTACTGCACCCTCTGCCGTAGTTTCTTCTATTTTCTCGCTCATCTTATAGCTTTTTACTAGTTAATATTTGTACAAATATACTGAATTTTTTATACTTAATTTACTACCTTTATATGATACAATCATATAATATATAGTCTAATGGGATAAAAGTAGCTAAAGGGGGTATACTCCTTATCACAATCGTCTTACTTTTGAGTATGTCATTTGCAATAGAAGGATGGAGTTTTTATAGCACTCCTTTCTCTGTTATGGGTGCTCACCCTGCAACTAAGAAATACTTTTCCTACTTCATAGTTCTACAAACAGCCATACTTGCTGTATTATACAAACGAAGGGATGTTAAACCTTTCTTGGTATTTGTAGGTTTAGCATCACTTATGCTTGTAAGTATTTATGACATGAAGAATTTTAGCTCATTTCATAATATATTTGCAGCTATATTCTTTTTATGCCAACCTACACTATTCTTTTTAGAGTATAGAAAGAAGAAAGACCCCCATGAATTAACAAAGGGAGCTATTCTTCTCCTACTAATGGTGTTACTCCTTTCAGGACTTCTCCCAATACCCTTATTTGAGTTAACGTCGTACGCTCTACTCATATTATTTCTCTAAAGACTAAGAGAGTTCTCAGTTTCAATTAGGTCTAAAGTGACTTCATTAATGTGCTCTCTATAATCCTTTAAGAAATAATCCTCTGTAAACTTATGTAAGCATGTATGCTTGTCAAGTGAGTGTGCAACATGTGCAGACTTTAAAGCTTCTGTACATGCATTATAAGCTGACCATACAGTTCTTTCTTGGAATGTAGGGGAATCAAACCACTCTTTAGTAGCTTTCTTCAACTGTGATCCATTTAAGATATGCTCATTGACAAATAACTGCCCGAAGTAATCTCCAACCATTGTATCTGATAATGGCATGTTCTGCATCAAATTAACATCATCCATAGCTCTAGAGAAGCTTCCATCTGCTTCTTGTACTAAATCTATAACTAATGTTTCTAGGTCTTCGATTACATTCCCTGTATGTTTACGCATCTTTACAATATCCCCAGCAAACATTAAGTTAGAGCATACTACAATCTCTGCTCCTATACACAAACCAACTGATAGGCTCTTGTTGTACGAGTTTCTAAATCCTATTGATAGGTTAGAACTATCATCTCCTTGCCAAGAGAGAGAACCAAAGAACTGATCTCCTGTTCTGTTGACCTCAAATTTACCATCAATAGGCTCTTGATTAAAATGATCGCTACCTATTCTTTTAACTGTGTTCACTAATTGCTGATGACTCACTGGTATGTAAGTATCTGTTTGTTGTGGTACTGTATAGTTACCCAACTCTTGAAAATTCACTAATATTCCCATCTTTTTGTTTTTAACTGATTTCTTTTACACTCTCTATCCAGATTACCTCTTGCCCTTCTTGTCTATTTGTTAGCCAAGTCACTTCTTGAGTGTCAGGAGCGTATAGGTTAATGATTACAGCTTTCTTCCCAGGGACATATCTTATGATACGTCCTGTACGCTGTATATTGTCAAGCTTACGGGAGTTCCCTGCTGCTACAATTCCTAATGAACAGTCTGGTACATCAAAGCCTGCATTTAGAGCCTTCACTGCGCTTATTACACGTTGTTTAGTTCTACCATCTTTGAATTTCTTTAATACCTCTGTTCTTACCTTCTTTGATTGCTTACTATGAAAACTTAAACATGTCTCACCTAATAATTCTTGCAATTCATCTGCAAATGCAGTCGAATCACTAAAAATAATGGCTTTTCTATCACTGAATTTACTTATAATCTGTTTGATTATATCAAATTTAGCTTTAGAATTCTTACAAATGTCACCTCTTTTCTTAATTGAAGAAAAATAAGTGGCAGCGGCTGCCATTTCTTTATCGGTTCCTCTACTTCCCTTCAATAGGGCTTGAGCTCTCCGAAATGTAGCACCACCACTACCTCCAAGTGTCTGCGCAGCCCATCTAAACTTGTTGTTAGCTTGGGCGTAACCTGCAGTTTCCTCGGGTAACATTGGGACAGCTAGATTATACACTGTATAAGGGCTAACCCATCCATTTTTATAACATTCATCAATAGTAACCTCTGCTATTATTGGGCAATTCTCAAGAAGAATATCATGTTTACCATCTGCTCTCTCTATAGTAGCTGTTAAGCCTAAAATATAATCGTAACTAATAGTTTTAAATATCTTCTTGAATTGTGGTGCTCCATAACAGTGGATTTCATCAAGAACTAGTACTTCACACTTGTATGTATTCTTATACGCTGTGTTCACTACCACCACCTCACAATTATCGTTAACCTTGTGGGTTTGTAATTCTTTAATCCATTGGTCCTTAAGGTTTAAGGTGGGTACTATTATAACTACAGTTGCTTTTGGCTGTATTGCTACAAACCTCTTTATGGCTATGATAGCCACACGAGTCTTACCAAATCCTGTTGCTGCTACTACAGTTCCCATTCCATGAGCATCTCTCCAGGTATCTACTATTTCTAATTGCTTAGAGGTTCTTGTAGTGTCTGTCATATTGCTCTTTTTCTATTTTTAACACTTTAAGCATTCTGTTAGGGTAATTTTCATTACTTGATGTCTGACTATGATTAGGTAAATAAGGTTGTAATCTACTTGGGACTAGTGTCCCATTAGTGTGTACAAATGTATAATCACATATCATACAAGAAGTTGAAAACTTTCTAACTTGTGCTATCTCTAATCCTCTCCATCCTTGTACTGCTACATAGTCTCCTGTATGAAGCTCTACTCCTGTCACATCTTCTATTTTTCCCATGTATGGCTTATGTTTGTGTCTGCTTTCAATAAACCCGAAGGTATTATCTCTAGAGTAGACTGTTCCATTAATCCTTGAAATATGCTACACCACTCCTCTGCTTTATCAGTTCTAACTATAGTATCAATTTGATCATGTACAGTCATTACTATTTTAGCAGGGTAGTCGTTCTCATATATGTAATCACGCACTAATACTAATGCTGATTTACACATATCAGCTCCACTACCTTGAATTGGTGTGTTTTTACTTGCACGTTCAATCTTACCTTTATCCTTTTGAGGAGTTTCATAACCCCTCCACTCTGGGAACCATCTCATTCTACGGTAAGGAGCGTATGTTTTAATATACCCTCTATGTAACCCGTATTGTCCTAGACTAGATAGGAAGTTCTCAATTGAGGGAAATGCTTTGAAGTAGTCTTTGATTAACTTCTCTGCTGCTTTCTCTGAAATGAGTAGTGTATCTGCAAGTTTCATTGGACCCATACCATAAGCTAAACCGAAGTTAATCGATTTAACATTTGTTCTGAGTTTCTTATGTTGCTTGCATTTGCATTTAAGTTGCGCACGCTCTGTGCCTCCACCTAAATTAGCATACGCATAATAAGAGCAACCAACTTCAGCTGCATCCCTCCATTTGTCACCATATACTAATGCTGCACATACACTGTGAAGATCTTTTCCTTCTTCTAACGCTTTAAGCCATACAGGATCTTTACTACCTGTTGCTATAATTGCTAGCTCTTGTGAAGAATAATCACTCGATACAAATACCCAATCATTATCTCCTGATATAAAACAATTACGATACTTGTTGTTAGCAGGTATCTGTTGCATATTAGGACCAGAAGAAGCTATCCTACCTGTGTTAAGTATTTGCTTAAAGCTTGTTCTAACTCTGTTATCTGAGTCTACATTTTGTAGGAACTTATCTCCATAGCTTGTGGATAGCTTTGCTTGTTCTTTGTATTTAATATAAATGTCAATAAACTCATCCTTTCTAAATGGGAGTAGTGTATTTGCATTCACATCCTCTATATCTAGGCCATATGTAGTAAATACATTCAGCACTTGTTTAGGTGATGTCCATTTCACGTCAATCTTACGGATGTCTGTGTCTTCCATAAACATATCTGTTTGGAAGTGTGTAGAATTGAATTGAGATAGAGATTGCTTATCCTTGACGAAGTCATCCAATTTAATCTCCATTTTAACTCTAGATTTCTCTGCATCTAGTGCTAACTCATTCCATCGTGGTATATCTAATGCAATACCATTGAATTCTATGTCACCATAAGCTAATGATGCGTCGTTCTCCAACTGCATCAGCATTACCATGTCCAAATCTTCAATGTATTTAGTCTGCAACGCTTGCAGATTTAATAGATATTCTACATCTTTAGCTCCATATACTATTTGAGATTCTGTAAACTCCCCAGTATAACCTATAAATGTAGTTCTTATCTCTTTACTCATCTCAATATGTAGATGAGTGGAGACTAAGTTACTTAAGCTGTGTGATACTTGTTTCCCACAATTCAGTACTTGTGAGGCAAGCATAGTATCCCATACATTGTTCAGTCTTATACCATTCTTTAATAAGAACTTGTAGTCAAACTTCACATTATGCAATACCTTTGTAATATGCTTGCTCTCTAGTACCTTCTTCAGGGGGAGAATATTTACAGCTCTTGTGTCAATAACAAATTGTACATCTTCATCACCTATTTGTAGCATGGTCATCTCTGATTCCATGAAGTTGAGACCTGTTGTTTCTGTGTCTACTCCTAGTATTGATTTAGATTCACAGTATGCCACTGCTTCATCGATTGTGCTTACTTCACAACAATCAACTAACCTTGGATTTCCTACGAACTTTATCATTTAGTTTACGGTTTAATCTCTTGAGCAATCTTGTTATCTCCCTTGACGCCCAATACTTGTTGCACGCCTCCTTGGTTATCTTCTGGAACCTGGATAATATATCTATCCTGTCCTTTAAAAATTTCGATTTCATTTAGTAGATAGTTTTTAGCTTTATTTTGTATAGATGACAAAGTCACTAATCTGCTTAAGTTATGCGCAGCTTCTTTAGCTATGTCCATCTCTCTTAACTTTAGCTGAAAAGAAAGAAGAGAGAGGGTATTTTCATAGTCCTCAATCTTATTCTTTGGTAACTCTTGTGTAAGTAAATACATACGAGTTACAAACTCTTTATTACTTTCCAAGAGCATCAGATATTATCTTATTCTTTCTTGGTCTACCTCTTTTAGCTTTAGGCTTTACAAGAGCAGGCTTAGGCTCAATCATGAATTCAAGTCTATGTATTGAACCTGTATTCTTGAGCATCTTCTGATTTAATGTCCAGGCTGCTTGATTAAGCTCTGCTTCTAGTCTTGTTAGTTTGCTTGAGATTATCACTGCTAGATAGGCTATTACTACTATGCATAGTAATATTACGATTAATGCTGTTGTAACTGATGTCATTGTTTTGTTTTTTAGGTATTGTTTTTCTTTTAGCTATTAATATAAGAGTGAGGAGGAGTTCTCATATCCCTCCCCACTCTTGGCATTAGCCATTCAAACTAATTACGCACTTAAATCTCCAAATGGAGAGCTTACTACTGGTATTGCTTTAGCAACTTCAGATCCATCATGACTGATGTATATATCTTCTTTTGCATTGTCAAATGTTAGCTCTCTGTTTAAGTAAATCTTTCTACCTGCATTACAAAGTATTTCATTTGTTTTAGGGTTTATTTTAGGGTTTTGTGTTTTCTTAGTACCATCAGTTGTCATCCAAGTTCTAGGCTCGAATGTCTCATTTACCCAAATCTTACACTTAGGGTGTATATCGGGAAATGTTTCGTCAGTGTTTTGACGTTTTAGGCCTTCAAGAGTGGTGTATCCTTCTGGTGAAAGTACATCTCCTGTTACTGCATCATAATTGATACCGTAGGCTGCTAAATATTGATCTGATACTGTTCTGTACGCAACTAACCTTTCAGGTTCATTTACAGCAAACCCTGCCATAAATATGTTAAAATCTCCATCACTTGCTTCTTTTAAAGGCTTCTCACGCTCAGAGCGTACCATTAATTGAAATACTTTAGGATTTTTAGTTGGTAATACACCTACTACTCTTGGAGTTTCAGTTACAATTGCTGTTGTTTGTGCTGTTGTGTTCATTTGATTTGATTTAGTTGATTGATTGATTTATTGTTAGTGAAAGTGAGTGGATTCGAACCACTTGAGTTGTAAACTGTAAGGAAACAACGCTCCAAGCGACACTTTCTTATTTTTCGTAACGTCCGCACTCACAAGCGCCTAAGTCAAGGTCACTCCCACAAGACTCACATGTAGCCGATGAGTTGAATACTTCAAGGCTTTCAAGTTCTTTAATACGGTCTTCTCTTGTAGCTATTAATTCTTTATAAACCTTATCTTTTTTAGTAATCACTTCTTCAAGCTCTTCAATACGAGTTTCAAGCTCTCTACGTTGATCACACACTACTTGGTTTACTAAGGATAGTTCTACTATTGAGTTAACTAGATACTGTAGGTTATTTATTTTCATGATTTTGTGTGTTTAATGTTAATAAATAAGCAGTTTATCACACATGCTTGGGTGTTGCCTTGGCAGCAATGGTTATGGATAACACATCATTATGTTATACTTTAAGAGCTGCTCTTAAGCGAAATAAAAGCTAACCACATAACTTGTAGTCTTATTGGTATTGTTGACACATTCCTCTGGTTGTGGGTTAGCTAGTAAATAATCACCTACGACTTGCACGCTTAAGTCTACTTCACCTCAAGGGCAGATTAGACAGTGAATAAAGAACCTCACGTTGCTAAGTGGTTCAACTTGGGCGAACATCATCGTACCCTTGTAGCTCTATAGGAAGTTATCCTACTTCTCATCATCCGAGCCAGACTAGGTATCTACTAAATACCCCGTATTGTAAAAACTCTTGCAAGGTTGTGATCCTTGATGTGGTATATCGCGGCTGTTAGAGTCAACTCTAACTTTAATTAACCTTAAGGGCGTGTTATCTCTGGATGAACTATTTCTAGATCAGTTCCTCTTGAGGTTAACAGTGAGCCATTTCAAACGGTAATATCTTTCCCACTAATTGGACAAGAGTTAATCTTTATAAATCTCTATCCATTTCGTATTCGGCTTTCCGAACTTCGATTTCAGCTTGTAAAGCAGGCAACAACAAAGAGACTAATTTAATCTCTTTAGTTGCTGCTGCTATTCTATCTGTGCATTCCTTTTGGAATGTAAACAGATCTGGAGTGCTTAGATTCTCCATTATGCGTGAATATCTATCTTACCTTTTACAAGTGAGATATGCTTTATATCTAGATTTCTAGCGTCATAAGACATTATATCTCTTTGATCCTCTCGCAATGTATCATCTATAGCTCTTTCAATAAATCTAGCTTTAGCTCTTTCAATCTTTTGTAACATATCTGCTACCTTTTTAAGCTCTTTAACTGCTGAGCCATACTCGTATACTATACCTATTAGAGTTTTTACATCTCCTCTTAATAGGTTTATAGTTGTTGTTGCCTCGTTTATGTCATCTAATTTAGTGATTGACATTTCCTGACTAGTTACTATAGTCTGTACTGTTTCGTAAGTTTTTTCGTTTCTCATCTTGTGTGTTTTATTGATTACTTGTTTATTACTTGTTGGTTACTTATCCGATTAACATTATACTAATGACTATAATAGCGCACATTATGTACACTATTAAACCACCTAATACTAAATACCTTAGGTCACTTCTTTTTAGTTCCTTTGCATCTATTTCTTTCTTCTCGTACTTAAAAGCTTCATCGTAAATGCCTAGCTCTTTAGTTTTATTTCTATCTGTTGTGTACCAATTACATTTAGTACAAACAGTTTCTGTCATCTTCAGACGACAAGAGCCATTACACTTTGGACAGTTCATACTTTAGTTCTTGTTTATCCAATTTAGTTGGAGTTTATATTTAACTAGTGATTCTTTTAACTCTCGCTTGTGCCACTTCAACTCCAAGTTCTCTTGGTAATCATCTTCACTGCAGAACATTATAGCTATTGGTAATGAGTCTAACTCTTTTTGAGTGTTATCTATTGCAGTTTGTACTTCTCTTTTAGATTCCATAAGTTTTCTGTATTGTTTAATAGCTTGTTTAGCTGATAAATAGTTCTTATATCTCATAGTTTAGAGTTATTATGTAAACTCCACATCTCAACCATAGTCCGTAGGATGGTTATTTTGTTTTGACGAGATGCTTCTGTTTACGACCAAGATCATATAGTCCTGGTTATTTTATTGATGGACTAAAATAGCCCACCATATTCATCTTTATTTCTACCCGTACAACAAGTGCAATCACATGATTGTACCCTGTAAACCCCTATTTCAGGGTTCCACATTTCTACGATAGTATCGTCATTCTCTATTAAATCTAGTACTTTAAGCACTTTAAGTGCTACTTGTACTCTACTCTTACTTAAGTCTAAGTTCTTCATTTTAGCTATATTATGTTAATAAACACTAATTTATGTATCGTAGATGATGCTTCAGGCTAAAGAGGAGTAAGAGAGCCTTTCGCTCTCTTAGTCCGTGGATCTTACAGCTTGATAACCTTCAGGTTATCAGGGTGGATGAATCCACCTCGATGGCCTGATATTTCATCAGGTCGAGAGATGTCACGAGGGTCTACCTCGAAAGCATGAGAGTCCTTTATGGACTCGAAGTGCTTGAGATGGTCGCCGTCGAGGCACATCCAACAGCTTGTATTGTCGCTTTTAGGCGATCCATACAAGCGTGCTTGGATACCGCAGAATTCAGCGATGTCGTCGTCTGCTAGGACGATGACAGTGTTGAATTTCTCGGTAATCTTGATTTTAACAATTGAGAGAGTAGCCATGAGAACTTTTTTAAGTTTGAATTGCAAATGAACGATTGGTAAAATCAATCGTGGGGTCCTTCCCCCGCGATTTAGTAGGGGTGCCTGTTTAATAGGTGTTACACTAAAGCATCTGCAAATAAAAATTTAAAGTTTTTTTTGAAAACCCCTTGTAT
>Ga0075448_10000985_pt1 | contig 9837 bp, 10 predicted proteins | sample CoawatmetaG10DNA_2_FD_72353 | JGI IMG/M metagenome (GOLD analysis project Ga0075448, IMG submission 72353) | Marine microbial communities from the West Antarctic Peninsula - Coastal water metaG108-DNA | ecosystem: Environmental > Aquatic > Marine > Coastal | place: Atlantic Ocean: West Antarctic... | reverse complement strand
CCTCACCGCGCTAAAAGGCAAGCGCTTGATTGCCGATGTCTCGGTGGGCCAGATAGTCCAGATAAATCAATTTGCCGATAGTATCCTTGTATTCGAACTAAAAAATGACGTATTGAAAGGTGATTCAATCGGGCTAAATGATGTCATTGAGGTCTTTCGGAGTAGCGCGCAAACAAGTAAAAATAGCCTATTTCCAAAGGCGTTACTCAATAAGGCAATAGCAGCCAGAGACCTCAGGGCAAAAACCGTGCTCTCGCGGCGTGATTTGAATATTCGTCATCTCGTGCTGATGGCTTCACAGACAATTGCTAGAGGTCAAAAACTAAATGCGAGCAATCTTGAGGTAAAGCCTTTTTACGGCATTTTGCCCTCTGACACCCTTTATGCTGTGAGTGACACTAAAAATATGGAGTCGATCCGGACGATACGACCAAACCTACCTTTAAGAGCGTCTGATTTAAGGCTCTCACTGATGGTGAAAAAAGGAGATTCCATCGTATTGAGCTCCGGATCAGGTCTGCTCTCCATCACGACCACAATGATTGCGCTAGAAAATGGTAAGCTAGATCAACAAATTAATCTGTTGAATCCCGAATCTAATGAGAGGATCAGAGCATTAATTACTGGATCTGGAAGGGCTAGAAGCCTACAAAGTAAAAAATAGTAGTTTTTTTAATCTTTTTCCTATAGAAAATTAGTTTACTGCCGATATAATTAATGACGAGAAATAAATGGGGCGTTGAGCTCAAGAGGTTACTAATATGACAGATCCAATTTCTAATCTTGGTAGATCTGCTGCACAGTTGAATCCTGGCAGTGAAAAAGTGAAGAACGCTAAAGTCGATAGCGATCTTGCTCATACTGTGGACAAGACTATAAAGCCAAATAATGATGAAATAATTTTTAGTGCGGCTACAGAAAGTGCTTTGACTAATGCAGAGTTTAATGCTGATAAGGTTGCCAAAATTAAAGCTGCTATTGAGGAAGGTAACTATCCCATAGACGCTAGAAAGGTTGCAGAGAGTTTCGCCTCCCTGGAACGGATGATTGGCGGAGAGTAAGTGTTCACCGCGCAAGACATCTCAAGGCCGTAAATGACAGAAGTTATTTACGGCCTTTTCACATCTAAAAATATGGGTCAAAAGGTATTTAACACATGGACATAAAAGAACTTGAGTATTTTTCACAAGCCCTTGACCAAGCAAATACCTTAAAAACGCTACTGGAAGATGAATTTAATGCCCTTAGGATTCAAGACTTAACACAATTTGAAGCCTTACAACCGCTGAAAATTAAAATCCTATCGTTTTTAGCCAGTGATGGGCTTGCAAATAGAGTCAAAGGATTCGATAGCGATACCGCAGACACTTCTACCCATATTGCGATATGGGATGATGTAATGAGTGTGGTAACTGAGTGTAGAGACTTACATCGCAGAAACGAGATATTTATGCTGCGAAAAATCGAATCTATTCGTGGCGCACTGCAAACGATTCAATCTCCAGATCCGCTCAATGCGGTGGAGATATACGATCGCTTGGGTAAGGTAAGATCTAATCGCAACCGGCAAAATATGGGCCAAGCATAGCTTTAGTCCTGATGGCTATTTGGATTCAAGCCCTTTAACCAATATACCCATGACAAGATAACAGCCACAGCGACATACAAATTTTCAGGTACTTCTTCTTGTAACTCTAATTCACTCAGCAGCGCGACTAACTGAGGATCTTCTGCGATATGAATACCATGGACTTTAGCCTCTTCAATAATAGCCTGGGCCATAGCACCGTCACCTTTTGCCGTCAGCCTTGGCACTGCATTGGTACCATATTCTAAGGCGACCGCTCTTTTATTCGGTTTTCGTATCATGTGGTGACGTCCAGTACTTGGCCGGGCCCGGTTAAAGCTGGGTCAATTAGGGGCCTCTGTGCATGTAGGACAGAAAATTTAGTTAAACTTAGCCCAAATTTATTTAGTCCTACTTCTAACTGAGACTTCCCTTGCTTAGCCACCAGTGTGGCGTTTTGCTCGGCGGTCCAAATGATCATTTCAATGTCTGTTGTTGCTTTAATCGTAGTTTTCGCCCAAATTTCACCCAACTCAACTGAATCCGTATGTAAATTAATGACCCAGTCAGTCTCGCCTTGAGAAAAATCCCCCGAGCCCCGTTCAAAATGGACCTCAACAGGGTCTGAGTCGTAGAAAGGGATGACAAAGTGATAGGATAGCTCTCGATTTTGCTGAGCCTGCACACCCTCAAGTTGGCGGCTTTCAATTTCGTCAATGGCTTTATCCAGGGAATCACTGTCAGTGGACTGAAGTACAGCGTTCTTCATTAAACCTCGCAAAAGCTGCTTAATATCGGTGCGGGGAGAAAGCTGATTATTCAGGAAAAATTCACCAAAAAGACCTGAGTTAGCTAATGCATTTCGAATCATCTGGGGCGATATTTTGCTAATACTGAAAATAAGCTGCTCAATCTTTAGCCCAGTTGATTCTGTTATCGCCTGACTTAGAAAACGATCTAGCATCGCTGGCTTAAATAACTGCGACAATACAGAGGGTTGCTCAGGACGATAAAGAAGACCTAACAACCTTGGTGAATGGGACGGTATTGATGAGCCCAATAAGGTCGCCGCAAGCGCAGGTTTTGCGTCACTTGATACCAATGGTTGCAATGTTCGCCCTTGTGAGGAGGTTTCAACTCGAAAATCTATCTTATCACCAGGCTTAAAATTTTTACTTGCCCGCCAATCAAAGTCACGGTTGTTCAAGACCAACTTGAGAAGACCGCCCCGATCTTCAATGACACCCCGCACAATCTGATTATCTTTAAGGCCAATTGCTTTTGCGACCTGCTCAGTAATCCTAACGGCGGACACCCCCTCTAAAAACATAGGCGTCGGCCGCGGAGAAAAATTTATCTGTTCAGGCCCTAACACATTATTAATCCTCTAAAATCTATGACATAGCTCAATATTAGGGGAATCGAATCCAGCTATCGCGATCCTGACCTCGTGACATTTTCTCTTGCGCTGCATCTGTAAAGATAAGATCGCGGATATCTTCAGGATCTGGCAGTTTTAATTTTCTGCCGGAATACATCCAATTAGGGTTTTTGCGCTTAAATGCATGTGGATTAGTATGGATAATGGCCCGCTTTAACATAGAGGTCCTGACGGGCAAATTAGGCATATAATCGATGATAATCTGATCCAGAGTATCACCATATTGCGTTTTATAGTGCGTAGCTTTTTCTTCCTTCTTATCAAGGGACTCAATCTGGATATTTTCGACATCCGACATTAATTGGGCCAAAGCCCTCTCGGCACTTTGATTCATGGCCAAAGCATTCATGCTCAATAACAGAAGAATTCCGACTGCGCATGAGTAGTAATTATTTAGTGTAACGCTGATCATATTAGTTCCTTTATGGTCACTTATTGAACACTTTTAAAAATGAATGGCGACGCTACTGCTTATATCGCCCAAACCTTGTGGCTTTGGCCCTGCCATGTGCCGTAATATCGCCGTGCGATTGGTCATTGACTCCACTTCAGCCAAACCAAGCTCGGCCAGACCAGACATACTAAGCGCTTGAGTCAAAATATTGGCGCTAGTACTGATCAAAAACTGATCTCCTATTTTAACCCCCACTAGGCTACCGGCATATATTTTAAATTTGTCGGCACGGCCAGCAACAACATTTAATGCGTAATGTTCAGTCTGACAATCTATTGCCTGTGTAACGTCCTTAATTAGACCCTGAGTAATTGTCGCAATCTGACGCTTAACCGAGTTTGGGATGGCGTCCTTTTTGTATCCTCGGCCTACGCGTGGATAATCAAATGGCGCGATCTTTTTCCAGATCGGAGCTCCGGTGACACGGTTAACTAAAGAAAGTTCGTACTCCAGTTTTTGCCTAGGCCATGGTTGATTAAATTCAACCTCTGGTAAGTGAGGATTACCCCAAACTAGAAAGTTATACGAAGTGTCTAATCCGGCCATAAAAAAGTCTTTGTTAGGTGGCTTTGCAGCACGGATAGTAACGTCGAAACGATAGTTTGATTGGTCAGATGGCTGCCCCGACATATACTTATCGTATTCTGACTGGTATTTAACATCAGCGGCAGACTGCCAATCTTGAGAGCTAGCCAAGAATTGCAATAGAGTTTGTTCTGAATGGTTGAGTAGCTCACTAGCATAATGATCCCCAACCCGATAATCACCGCTGCTATATGACGCGTCCATTACCATTCTGACTGACACTTGACGGCGGATATCTGGGCGTGACCCAGGACATTCTAGATTTGCAAAAATATTCGCATCCATAGATGCAGTATTAATGCCTGCCTCATCCAAATACGCCAGTATTCGCACTCCACGAATATCTGCACTGCTAGACATAATCGATGTCTCATGCAAAACACCATTGTCATCCAAATATGCCGAGCTTCCCAGGCGCACTTCAGATTGCAGTGCTAGGTCAACCAAGCGTTGCTTGACTGCCTCCAACTTAGCCTCTGCAACCAGTTGGTCTGCAGTTACACTATTTGTCCAGAACAGAGAGATAGTCAGTACATAACAAATACGTTGAACTGCTGTTAGCAATAACGACTTTGCGTAATGGCTATCTTTCACCTTTAATTTCATCGGGAACATAGTTGATTTGCCTATTAGGTTTACACTTTTCTACTTAGCGAAATATGCAAATCATTCTGTTTGAGACGTCATTGTTGCTAGGTAAAGCTTGCGCAAATCATTGACAATGTCACTGCTTAGAGAGAGTTTGGTCTCGTAGGTGTCATCACCAACTGGCGCAATACTGACTAATTTAGCGCCATAAATGACGCCCTGGACTCTCGCATTAAAACTATCACTCTGCACAACCATCTCAGCTACAGTTGTATTCGCATCTAGATACTGTCCGTAGACCTGCTCCATCAATGATCTGTATGCATCTAGCTTAGAGGCTCTAATGGAGAGCAATCTCTGATGTGCGGCATTATCAGACTTTTGAACACTAATAACTGCATACCCTGTGGCTACAAAGTTTTGTTTTTTGTCTACAACTGATTTCACCACAGCGGCAGTGTAGGCGTCATTGTTAGTTGCACAGCCACTCAAAATCAGACTCCCTAATGCTGCAATAGTGATGAAAAGTAGCCGCTTACGTAGCCTAAGGTGATTTTGAATTCCTAACTTACTACTCTTTTTAAGGTATGCCATGGCTGATCCAGTCCTATTGATAAGTTAACTGTAATAACTTGAATTACAGTTTGTGCTTTCGCTTTCTTCTAGTATCGGCATTAAACGCAAACCCTTGAATAGAAATCTAAGATAAGACAACAAACCGTTCTCATGTGGGCCTAGAGTGTAGCGCTGGCCATTACATTAATGAAGATCTGGCATACATATTGCAGATACATAATTATAGAAACAAAAAGAGTTGCCCATCTTTAACGGGTTTTTCTAAGCAGCTGAATTTATTAAGGTTTATTTAAATGGCAAATGCAATACTGTCAAACATACGTCAGGATATGTCAAAAATTGAACTATCTGGACTAGGGATTCCAGTCATCGTTTTGTTGATTATTTCGATGTTAGTACTACCCCTGCCCGCGTTTTTGCTCGACTTTCTTTTTACCTTCAATATTTTGTTGGGCGTGGTCATTATCATGATCGCGATTAATAGCTCGAAGCCCCTTGATTTCTCTTCCTTCCCCGCCATTCTTCTACTCGCGACTATGCTTAGACTTGGGCTTAATGTCGCATCGACTAGACTCGTGCTTGTTAGAGGCCATGAAGGTCCAGACGCCGCCGGAAAAGTTATCGAGGCATTCGGGGAATTTGTCATTGGCGGAAATTATTTAGTCGGCTTTATCATTTTTTCGATCTTAATGATCATCAACTTTATTGTTGTTACTAAGGGCGCCGGAAGGGTATCAGAGGTAATTGCTCGCTTTACTTTGGACGCTATGCCCGGTAAACAGATGGCTATTGATGCCGACCTCAACGCTGGTGTGATAGATCAGGAAACTGCAAAATTTCGACGTGCGGAGATTACACAGGAATCTGACTTTTTTGGATCAATGGACGGTGCCTCTAAGTTCGTTCGTGGTGATGCCATTGCCGGGCTTTTAATCTTACTAATTAATATTATTGGTGGCCTTGTAATTGGTGTCTCTCAACACGGGCTAAGCTTTACTGAAGCGGGAAAAATCTATGCACTGCTGACCATTGGTGATGGTCTGGTTGCTCAAATTCCTACCCTTCTTTTGTCACTTGCGACAGCTATTATTGTGACACGGGTAACAACCGCTGAATCAATGACTATTCAGGCAAAAACTCAGCTGAGCAACCCGCTGGCACTCATAGTCGCCGGTGGGATACTCGTGCTGCTCGGCTTAGTTCCTGGTATGCCATCATTAATATTTTTATCCCTAGGTCTAGCCGCTGGCGTAGTCGGCTACCGGATGTCAAAGACAATCAATCAACAGGAAGTCTTAGCTAATAGCCCTGAATTGCAAGCCGCTGTAAGCTCAGATCCTCTTAAGGAGGAACTAAATTGGGATGATGTCGATCAAGTCGATCTGGTTGGATTAGATATAGGTTATGGCCTTATCCCTCTGGTTAATCCTGAAACCGGTGGCCAACTTTTACCTCGGGTTAAAGGTGTACGGAAAAAGCTCTCTGCCGAATTAGGATTCCTGATCCAACCGATACGTATTCGGGATAATCTTGATCTAGAGCCCGATGTTTATAACATCGTTATGAATGGAGTGGTCAGGGGCAAAGGTGAAATAAAAGTAGGACAAGAGCTCGCTATCAACCCCGGTCAAGTTCACGGTTCTCTTGAGGGAATACCCACTAAAGAGCCCGCATTTGGTTTGGATGCAATTTGGATTGATCCCGCTCAGCGTGACTATGCTAGAACCCTTGGCTATACAGTTGTAGACCCGGCAACGGCTATCGCTACGCACCTAAACACACTGCTACGGAAAAACTCCTCTGAATTATTAAGCCATGATGAAACGCAGCAATTACTTGATAAGGTCGCCGAGCGATCGCCTAAACTAGTTGAAGATTTAGTCCCAGGAAAGCTTCCTCTTGCAACAATTACTAAAGTTTTGCAAAACATTCTAGATGAATCAGTCTCTGTTAGAGACATGCGAACAATTATTGAAGTTTTGTCGACGGAAAGTAGTAAAACACTGGACATCGAAGATTTAACGGCCGCCGTTAGACCACGACTCGGACGCATGATTGTCCAAAATTTAGTGGATATTAATGACAGCCTGCCTGTTATGACACTCAATCCTTCACTAGAACAGATATTGCACAATGTACTGCAGCAAAATAGTTCTAACCAGGGGTTAGTGATAGAGCCAAAACTCGCTGAAGGCTTATTTAAAGCGTTAGCTAAAAGCTCTCAAGAAGTAGAAAACCAAGGACATGCAGCAGTATTAGTAGTCTCTCCAGCCATACGCCCATGGCTTGCAAAATTTATTAGGCATCGACTGAGCGAACTGACTGTTTTGTCATATAGCGAAATTCCAGATGATCAGGCGGTCAACGTGGTCGCAACAGTCGATGTCGATACAACGGTTTAATTGAAGGAAATAGCAACATGGAACTACAACGTATATTAGCCAAAGACTCACGCACAGCCATGGAGAAGGTTCACACTCTTTATGGCAAGGATGCTCTGGTTGTCTCCAATAAACGCACAAGAGATAAAACTGAGTTAATTGTTGCGGTAGATTTAGTGCATGACTCTGAATCCGTCTTGAATGAGATGCAGATAAAGGGCGAACATCGGAATATTGAGCCGAGCAAGCATAGCTCGAATTTTGATCAAGTTATGGAATCAAAAATTTTTAAAACTTCCCAGGATATGGATCTAGAAGAAACGAATGCTACTTTTTTATCGGTATCCTCTGAATCTTCAAAGGTCGAAATTGATGTGGCAGTGGAAGAACGAGATAAACTCAAGGCTAGAGAAATAGTTGATCTTGTAAAGCAAGAATTAGCGGTGATGCGCCGAGAATTTAAATTATCTCAACAGCTTGAAGCTTGGACAGGCACTCATGCTGTTGCTCAAGAAATGCGGCCACTGGTAGAGGCTCTAAATGAAACGGGAATGCCAATCCCGCTCCGCACCCTGGTGACAGATATTATTAATCAAAACCATACTATGGCAGAGGTATTAGACAGCATCACAGAAGCCCTTGGAGAAAACCTTGAGCACACTGAAGTATTAAATGAGATGGCGGGTCTACATATTATTGCAGGCAGCTCAGGATCAGGAAAAACGCTTATGGCCACAAGAATCGCTCGACAAAAGGCCATTGAATATGGCGACAATGCTGTCGCTATCATTAGCTTCAGCGACCCTCGTTTTGGGGCTTGGAGTCAGTCGTTATTGCTTAGCACTCAAGCTGGCGTTGAGGTATACCGCGCCAACTCTTTGGATGCTCTTGATCAATTATTAATCGAACTTGATGACCGAAAGTTACTACTCATTGATACAGACGGTATCAATACAGAAACAACGGTCAATATGTTAACCACACACCTCCCAATGGCGCAGAAACATCTCGTCATCGCTGCGGATGCATCTGAGGGTTCTGTAAATAAATATCTACGGAAGGCTCTGGGAAGATGGGACTCAGTGATGTTATCAAGATTAGAACAAGGCACCTTTCCTTGGCCAGTGGTAAATGCTTTATTGAATAAAAAAGTACCTCTATCGCTAGCATCAGCGTCCCCTTCTGCATTGGAACCAGCCCGACCTATTACTGGCTATGATTTGATTAGAAGTAGTCTTGACCAGCTGGCAACGAGTTTTATTTGACTACAATTAAGGGATGAACGAGAATGGTACACAACTATGCAAAACGTAATTTTTTGCACTTTGGGATCAATAAGCTAGGTTTAACAAATGTTTAAAGGTGCTGCAACTCAGATCATCGGTATTGCCAGTGGTAAAGGTGGCGTCGGCAAAACAACTGTGTCGGCTAACCTTGCTGTGACGCTCGCTTCGCGAGGCAAAAAAGTGATGCTTTTTGATGCAGACCTTGGCCTTGCTAATGCCCAGCTAGCTTTAGGCTGCCGAGCTCCCTTTAATTTCAGCCATGTTTTATCAGGCGAAAAGAGCCTGAAGGAAGTAGTTGTTGAAGGCCCTATGGGCGTTAAATTGGTGCCTGGTGCAAGTGGTATCCAGCACATGGCCTCTCTATCAACCACAGAAGTTGCCAGTATTATCCATTCGTTTTCAGAAATCGACGAAGACCTTGATTACTTCATTGTTGATTTAGCTGCAGGCTTGTCTGACTCTGTTATGACATTCCTTGGTGCTTGTCAGCATCGTCTCATCGTTCTCAAAAATGAGCCTTCCTCCATCGCCGATGCATATGCAACGATCAAAGTAATGATCCAAGACCATGCTCTTGACAATATATGGCTGCTGCCCAATGGAGTCGCATCACAAGCAGAGGGAGAGTATTTATACCGAAGTGTTAACTCTGTCATTAAGAACTTTCTTGGCAGTCATGTAGGGTACTTACATGCCATTTCTAATGATGAAATGGTACTCAGATCAATCAAGGCATCCCAGCCATTAGTATCGTTTGCTCCATCGAGCATAGCGACTCGCGATTTTTCTAGTTTGACTGATGATATTGAGGGGCTGTCTGAGACCCATGCATTGTCAGGTGGTCTTCAATTTTTTGTTGAGCGAATGGCTGCACAGCAGTTGGACGCTAGCTAGGGGGAATATGTGGCAGACTTAGGATTGTATGACGAGGTGCGTAGGGCGAGTCAAAGTAATGACGA
>Ga0075448_10000979_pt1 | contig 9884 bp, 10 predicted proteins | sample CoawatmetaG10DNA_2_FD_72353 | JGI IMG/M metagenome (GOLD analysis project Ga0075448, IMG submission 72353) | Marine microbial communities from the West Antarctic Peninsula - Coastal water metaG108-DNA | ecosystem: Environmental > Aquatic > Marine > Coastal | place: Atlantic Ocean: West Antarctic... | reverse complement strand
ATCCACGTCGCATAGTTATTATAGTTTTTTGGGAAATTTTCATCATATGCCATCCTCTGCTTCGTGTTTTGATGTATCAGAAAATACGTGGATAAATGTCCTGCCAGTTGTCTAATCCCCTGAGGGCTTTCATCTTTCCAAGGTAAATTGGCTTCTTTTTTAACATAAAAATCAAAAAAACAAGATTGAACCGGTATGCAGGCGTTTGCATCACTAAAAAAGCCACACATCGGGTTGTGATTAGTCACTATTTTGTATGCAATGGCTTCTGCCCCGATGAGTGAATCATCTACCCAGCGCTTTGGCATGCCAAACTGCTTGGCAAAGGCACTGGTCACTACCCACTGGTAAGGGTCTGGCTTGAAGATAGAGCCTAAAGCTGGGTGATCTAGCTAGCGCTGTGTAACGCTGATCGTGTGTTGTAGCTGCCTGCAAAGGCCCAGCAAACATTACTGCTAGGCTTAACAGGCCCAAACGCCATGACATAGTCATGCGTTTGGTGGGGTGCAACATCTGGCTTAATGCCATAGCGCTATCCTTATACTTTACTATAAACAGATTATCTGGGCTGTCGTGGTATCCAGAGGAAAAAGACGTCTTCATCGCCGCATCACCTACTTTTGGTAAAGTAACGCCCAGTGCTTTTACATCAGAGCCTTTGGGGTGCAAGGTGAGTAGCGCTTCAAAGCCTTATGTATCGTATTTTTCGAAATAAAACCCGGGTTTATAGTGCTTTATAAAGTGAGGGTCAGCTTTGATAAAGCTAAAAATAAGCAGGCTGGCCAACACTATTCGGAAAAACAGTCCTAAGGAAAAAACCTTTTCTTAGGGTGATCAGTGCTCTCTTTGTTGAGTTGACCTGCAGTCATGTTAACGATGGTAATACTCCTTTAAAATACCTATCTAGTAGTTATAGACCATGTTTGATAATTTGCAGAAAATAAGTAAGAAAAATTTGAATGTCGTTTTAAGGTTTAAACAGGTATTCTTTGGGCATGGATAGTCTTGCATTAAAAGCCTTTATGGCGGTCGCCGAACACGGTTCGTTTTCACGCGCTGCAGATGAGCTGTTTCTCACCCAGCCTGCGGTGAGCAAGCGCATTGTGAAGCTAGAAAATCAGCTAAAAACCCAATTATTTGATCGCATTGGTCGCAGTGTGTCGCTCACTGTTGCAGGCCAGCATTTGTTGCCCAAAGCCAAGGCCATATTGGATGCCATGGACAACACCGCACACGAGCTCACAAATTTGTCAGGCTTGGTGGGTGGTAAGCTGCGCATTGCTACTAGCCACCACATAAGCTTGCACCGCTTGCCTGTGCCTTTAGCTAAGTTTATTGCCCTTTACCCTCAGGTAGAGCTGGACATTCAATTTGCAGAATCTGAAGTGATTTATGAAGGAGTGTTACAAGGCCGCTGGCAGCTAGGCATCATTACACTTAACCCAGAGCCCCTAGCTCAGCTACAGCAAAAATCTATCTGGCAAGACACCATGCAGTTTGTGGCTGCACCTGATCACCCCCTTTGTAGCCAAGTTTGTGTAGATTTGTCTCAGCTAAGCAGCTTTCCTGCACTGCTAAGCAAATCCAACACCTTTACCCGTAGTATTATAGAGGGAGATTTTGAAAGACAACGCCTTGCGCTAAATGTGGCTATGTCTACCAACCATTTAGACACCATTAGAATGATGGTAGGTATAGGCATGGGTTGGAGCGTTTTGCCCCATACTTTGATCAACTCACAGATTAAGGTCATCGACACATTGGCCCCGCCTATTATTAGACAATTAGGCTGTGTGTGGCACCCACAGCGCAGCTTATCCAACGCAGCGCAGGCGTTTATGGCGCTACTAGAAAAGTCTAAACTGGAGTAAGATTTTTGGGTGTGAACAATGCCTAATAAATATTCACTTACAACGCATTATGTTGTTCCCAATAGGGCAAACCTAGTTTAGAATGCGACAAATTAAATAGGTATAACAGTGTGACTTTTTACATCACTTTATTTGTAAATAAGGGCACTGCATAAAAAAAATAAAGAGGCAATTATGTCCGAAGAAAAACCTATCCGCTACGCTTTTTTGCAGCTACCAAATTACTCTATGGTGACTTTTTCGTCTGCCGTAGCTAGCCTTCGTGGCGCCAACTATATTAGCAAAAAAGACCTATACCAATGGCAAGTAGTGTCTATGGACGGCGCGCCTGTCGCTGCCAGTGTAGGCTTTGAAGTCACCCCTGTTATTAGCATAAACGAGCTTAATTTAAATAATTTAGAAGCACTGATCATTTGTGGCGGCACTCACATAGATCGTGCCTATGACAAAAGCACCTTAGCGTTTTTACGCAAAGCAGCCAATGCAAAGGTGCGCCTAGGGTCCACCTGCACTGGCAGCTATTTATTAGCCATAGCAGGCTTGCTTGATGGGTACAAAGCAACCATCCATTGGGAAAATATAGCCAGCATGCGCGAAGAGTTTCCCAACGTGCAAATGTCTTCAAATTTATTCGCCATAGACCGGGACCGTTTCACCTGTTCTGGTGGTAATTCATCACTTGATATGATGTTACAGTTTGTTAGTCATCATAATGGCCCAGAGTTAGCTGCAGCTGTTTCTGAAATGTTTATTATGGAGCGCATCCGCGACCATCATGACACTCAGCGCATTCCATTACGCTTACATCTAGGCAACAGCCAACCCAAACTTATAGAAGCTGTGGCCTTAATGGAGGCCAACTTAGAAGAAACCATTAGTTTGGATGACTTGGCACAGTATGTAGGTGTGTCACGACGACAGCTAGAGCGTTTATTCCAAAAACACCTAAAGTGTGTGCCCTCACGCTATTATTTAGAGCTACGCCTTAACCGTGCTCGCCAGCTTTTATTACAAACCAACTTATCTATCATTGACGTGTCTTTGGCGTGCGGCTTTGTGTCTGCTCCACACTTCTCTAAGTGTTATCGAGACTTCTTTGGTATTCCACCAAGAGAAGAGCGTCGCCGTTTCTCCCCAGGGCAAAGTGTTCGTGCAGCACAAGAAAGTATTTCAGAAGTTATAGAAAGCGATTTTTCTGATATAGACCCGTCATTTAACCCGTTTGAATGATTAATCCATCTGCGTAATCGCTATATGCTGCATCACATTAGCAAATAGCGTTTACGCATTAAGCACAGCTAAAGCAAGCTCGCTGCCTGGTAGCTCTAAAGCAGCAACCCACACTATCATACCCACCAGTGCCGCTGCTGTAAGCAAATACCAAATCAAACCAAATACGATACCGTATGCACTAAGCTTAAATTTAGGGTCTTGATCAAAGCGATTCCAGTCTCCTAGCAGGTCGATTAAGCCCATAATGCCAAAGAAGCCAATTAGCGCAAAGCCTGCAGTAAAGCTATAACCAATAAGCAGCCCTGAAATAACCACCAAACCAACATAAATAAAACGGCTGCGGCCTGAATAAACCAAGGCTTTTATGACACGGCCACCGTCTAACGGGTAGATTGGCAGCAGGTTTACTAGGTTGATCAAAGCACTAACAGAAGCAACAAGCCCCACAAAGTGGTTATCAGTAAGCAAAAAGCCTATAAAAAAGGCCACACTCATGGCCAGACCAAACACTGGCCCCATCATAGAGATATACAAATCTTGCCAATGGGTTTTAGGCGCATCTCCCACTGCTATCCCACCCACAAATGGAATAATGTAAATGCCTTTTGTGGGTATACCAAAATGCTTCATAGCACGAATATGGCCATACTCATGAAACATCAAAATGCCAAGCAGAGTGACGGCAAATTCAAAGCTGAGCATAATAGTCCAGCCAGATAATGCCATGGCCACTAGGGCCACTTTAATCACCTTAACGCTCTTAAAAAGTTTAAGTGCGATGCCTATCATCACGCCCACACGGGCACGGTTATTAGTTTGCATAGTGCGTTTACCCTCTGCGACGGCGGCGTTTCTTTTCACCTCCTTCAGTTTCAGGGCTAGTCTCCTTAAGTGCTGGCAAGGTGACTACTTTTTCTAACTCTGGAAAAGCGTCTACCTTGTTTGGAAAAGCCATGGCATCAATAAATAATTGCTGAAAATCTGGCTCTACTGCGGTTTCTATTTTTTCAATATTACGCACAACCTGCTCAATTTCTGCGCGAGATAGCTCGTTAAGCAACGCTATTCTAGCACCTGTTCCAGCAGCGTTACCTGCTGAGGACACCTGATCTAGCGCACAGTCTGGAATTAAGCCCAACACCATAGCGTATTTCACATCTATATGGCTACCAAAAGCTCCCGCAAAACGAATACGGTCTACCTTATCTACCTGCTGATACTGCATCAGCAACTTTATACCAGCATACAGTGCGGCTTTGGCCAGTTGAATGGCGCGCACATCATTTTGCATTATTTTAACGGCGCCGCGAGTTTCGGTGGCAGGCATTATTTCGTATGAAAAAGTACGACCGTCTGGTTGAATGCGCGGATTAACACTAGCCATAGAGCCATCGACAACACCATCTTGAGTGATGACGCCTGATAAATACATTTCAGCCACCACCTCAATAATGCCAGAGCCACAGATGCCTGTAATGCCTGTTTTTTCGGTGGCTTCATCAAAGCCTGGCTCATCAGACCACAACTCACAGCCAATCACCTGAAAACGCGGCTCTAAAGTAATGGGGTCGACCCTAATGCGTTCTATAGCGCCTGCTGCCGCGCGCTGACCACAGCTTATTTGAGCACCTTCAAAAGCAGGGCCTGTGGGGCTTGAACATGCCACTAAACGGTGGCGATTACCCAACACTATCTCGGCATTGGTGCCTACATCCACTAGCAAGGTCATTTCATCATGGTTATATGGCTCTTCTGCTAACACCATGCCTGCTGTATCTGCTCCCACATGCCCTGCAATACATGGCAACAAATAGGCCCTTGCCTGCGGGTTTAAATGCACACCTATGTCACGTGACAATGTATGCACGGCCATGTCTGTCGCTAAAGCAAAAGGTGCACCACCTAGCTCTACAGGATTAATACCCAATAACAAATGATGCATGATAGGGTTGGCAACAAAAGTGATTTCTAATAAATCTGTCACTTCACATTCAGCCTGCTTAACCAGATCTTTAACCAAGCCATTAAGTGATTCGCGCACGGCATTGGTCATATCCACTTCGCCGCCTGGGTTCATCATCACATAAGACACCCGACTCATTAGGTCTTCGCCAAAACGAATCTGAGGGTTCATAGCACCAGAGCTGGCTAATATTTCACCACTAGACAAGTTACACAAATGAGCAGCAATAGTAGTGGAGCCTACATCTACAGCAACACCATAGACCGCATCCTTTAAGCCAGGCCAAAGTGCAACAATTTGTTCGCCTTGGCGCACAGCCACAGTTACACCCCACTTCCCAGCTCTTAAAATGGGCTGTATGGTGCTTAAAAGAGCCACATCATAAGACAAGTTAAGCAGCTGCCAATCAGCCTCTAACGCATTTAATAAACGCCTTAGATCACCTGATGGGTCGTGCATGTCTGGCTCTTGCACTTCTACATAATACAAGCGTACTAACGGATTAATCTCGATATCATGTATTTCTGCTTCTTTGCGCACCATTTGCTGGTGCACTTGGCTTTCAGCAGGCACATCCACCACGATGTCATTAAGCACCTTAGTGTGACAGCTTAAACGCCTTCCAGGTTTAAGCTCACGGCGCTGCGCAAATTTAAGTTCAGGCTCCGTAATAGGCTCTAAACTTTGTGCAGTGGAAGTGATGCCAAACTTTGAAAAATCACCCTCACTGACCAAAATTTGGCAACGACCACAAATACCCCTGCCGCCGCACACAGAATCTATATCAACATTAAGATAACGAGCCGCTTGTAATAATGGTGTGCCCACGGGAAAACGTCCGCGCTTGCCAGAAGGAGTGAATACGACTAAAGCATCATCGGTATTAGTTTGACTCATAGTGTCATCTCAACGTGTGGTCATAGGGTTTGGTAATTTAACCCCATATATTAATGTTTTAATTTTGCACAAAAAAGGGCCCACGGGCCCTTTTAATTATTTATTTTCGCCAATGCCTTCGCGCGCCTGCTAGGAGCTGCGACGACGGCCACCAGTGCGACCTCCACGAGAGCCAACACCTACAGCACTGCGATCTCGGTAAGCGTCAATCCAGTCCTTACATTCAGGGTCATGACCCATCATTAAGTTTCCACCGCGTACTCCCAACATTACTTCTGGGTGCATTGGGTTGATGATAGCAGAAGTCATGCCTGAGGCAACAGCACAGGCAATAAATGCACAGTTAACACCGTTGCGGTTTGGTAAGCCAAAGCTAAAGTTAGACGCACCACATGTAGTGTTCACTTTAAGCTCAGTGCGCAAGCGATGCACTAGTTCCATCACCTGACGACCTGATGTATTAATTGCCCCTACAGGCATAACCAATGGATCTACTACTACGTCACACGCTGGAATGCCATAGTCTGCAGCTCGTTGTACAATCTTCTTAGCTACTTCAAAACGCACATTGATGTCTTGTGAAATACCTGTCTCATCATTTGAGATGGCAACCACAGCTGCGCCGTATTTCTTTACCAATGGCAATACACGATCCAAGGACTCATCTTCACCCGTTACAGAGTTCAAAAGCGCCTTACCCTTATATACAGCAAGGCCAGCTTCTAGGGCTTCAATAATCGATGAGTCGATACACAATGGCACATCCACCAACGCTTGAACCAACTGAATGGTTTTTGCCAAAATAGCAGGTTCATCTGCTAGTGGAATACCCGCATTGATATCCAAAATGGTAGCACCTGCAGCAACTTGTGCTAACGCATCAGCTTCTACCCGGCTAAAGTCACCATTTTTCATTTCTTCGGCCAACAACTTACGACCAGTGGGGTTAATACGCTCACCAATCACGGCAAACGGACGATCAAAACCAATGACAACTTCTTGGCTAGCGGAGCTGATAATCGTATCAGTCATTTCAAATTCCTACTTTAGTGTCTAATAAAGGTCAGTTTCCTGACCCAAAAAATAATTACGAGTTAACGGTGAAGCCTTTACCGTTGAGTTCAAACTTTCCATCTTGTACGTCATACATCCATGCAGCAGATTTCTTTAAGCCACCCAATGGATACAAATGACATTGGGCAATCAAACAATCTGGATCATTTTGCATGCCTGTAACAATATCGCGCATCAGCTGGCTTGGCTCAGAAGATGGTGCATTAACATACTGGCCCAAAAAGGAATCTTTTAAACCCAGCTTTATCATGTTCATAGGGTTGCGTGTTAAAAACCGCACTGAAGCTCCTACACCACAATGAGCAGCGTGGCGCATTAAGGTTTTAATAGTGGCAAGGCCTGGCACACCTATATGAATAGGTAGCTCATTACCTGCAGCGCGAATTTCACGCTCCCAAGCAAAAATAGGCTCGGCTTCAAATACAAACTGAGTAGCTAAATATAGACTCAAATCGGTTTGCTTAGCAAAGTCGTTCTTTTGTTTAATCGCTAAAGCGCAATCAGCTGGACTAATATCTGGACTACCTTCTGGATGCCCAGCTAGACCCATTTTCAAAATGCCATACTTTTCAAACAAGCCTGTTTGAAGCACTTCAATAGAAGAACCAAAATCACCCACAGGGGTAGTCACACCACCACCAATTAACAACCCTTCAGTTACACCTGTTTCACCTTGTAGGGAAGCAAGATTTTCTTCTAAAAATTTGGCAGAAGGTATAGAGCGAGCCGCAAAATGAGGCACAGGATTAAAGCCTTCGTCTTTTAAACGGCGCACCGTAGCCACAGTGTCTGAAAAATCTGAGCCAGGTAAAAAAGTAACGTAAACAGTGCATCCTGGGCGCAGTAGTTCTTTAAAGTCTGCCACTTTGGCCGCGCCACCTGGCGTAACCTCTACAGTTGTTTTTTGCATCAAGTCAATTATGGCTTGTTTTTCTGCAACGGCATTAAGTGCCATGGATACATCTCCAAAAATATAGGGATAGTTGGATCACCAACTACTGGGCAATGCCGCCTGCAGCTACTAGTGTGGCTAAGCGTTCATCTGTGTAGTCTGTTTCTATCTGCTTTATAGTAGCTTCTAACACGGTCTCTAGGTCATCACCACACGCTTTGGTGTCACGACGCCATTCTTGCAAGTAACCTTCACTGCCGTATAGGCCAGCACGCATGGCGGCTTTGTCTATCGCTTTTTCAAAGCGCTCTTCTAACGGACGCTTTGCACTGGTGCGGCCTTGCTTCACAATGACTTGGGCGGGAATGTCACGCCACATAACGATGGTTAATTTGGCCATTTTATTACCTGTTCTGTGTATTTACTATAATGAGCGCTTAGTTCTTGGGCCATTTGACCGTAACCAGTTTCTATTCGCTCGTATTTTAAACCTAATTTTTTTGCCGCCTCTTGTGCACACTGATCAAGCTGCCGATTAGGCTCCTGCACCAAATAAACTAACTTTGTATAATGTGCAAACATCACTTCTATAAGTTTGGGATGTTTGTTTAAACCCATACCTTCCATGATGAGTTGTTCAAAATGTTTGGCCAGATAATCAGTTAGGTAAAATGTGCCTAGCTCTCGCTCTGACATGGCCGCAAAATTTTCACTGCCACTATAAAACTCATAACAATGGGCCCCAGATAAACGTTGAATGTTATATTTTTCCAACACTTTATCTAGCATTCCTCCAGTACCACAATCCCCAAATGCTGCAAACACATGATCATAATCTGCAGCATAAGCTGCCAGCCGCTCTTCAACGGCTGCCGGTATTTTATCAGGTCTGTTATGAAGCTCAGCAGGGATTTGCGTTACTTTTAAGTTTTGCCAGCCCGCATTTTTTGCAACTGCCATCACTTCTCTAGCAATGGCACCACAGGTAATCACAAGCAAGCTAGCAGGCTGCATGGTCACCTCTTTATAAATTAAGCTGCGCGCTTTGTTGCGATGAACTTCTTTGCAGTTTCTACAGCAACAGCAGCATCACGACAATAGGCGTCTGCGCCAACTGCATCACCAAACTCTTCGTTAAGTGGAGCACCACCTACAAGAATAATAAAGTCATCACGAATACCCTGCTCTTTCATGGTGTCTATAACCACTTTCATGTAAGGCATGGTGGTAGTCAATAATGCTGACATACCTAAGATGTCTGGCTTATGCTCTTCTAAGGCTGCAATGAACTTATCTGCTGGGCAGTTAATACCCAAGTCAATCACTTCAAATCCAGCACCTTCCCACATCATAGCTACAAGGTTCTTACCAATGTCGTGGATATCGCCTTTCACTGTGCCTATAACAGCCTTACCTACAGGCAATGCGCCTGTTTCAGCTAGCAAAGGGCGTAATATTTTCATGCCCGCTTTCATTGCGTTTGCAGCCATTAGCACTTCGGGTACAAACAAAATGCCGTCACGAAAGTCTATACCTACAATATTCATGCCGCCTACTAAGGCTTCATTTAACACTCTGTCAGGTGACCAATCACGGCCTAACAATATGTTAGTTCCCTCAGCAATTTCGTCTTCCATGCCATCATAGAGGTCGTCGTGCATTTGTGCCGTAAGATCCTCATCACTAAGACTATTAAGGTCAAGATCTTCTTCGTACTGGTCTTCGGACATAAATTGTACTCCTACAATAAACATGGCATTACATTGAGGCTTCAACGAATGGCAATATAGGCCGCTAGATTATCTAGGATGGCCTTTTTGAGCTAACTTGCCTACGACAAAGCGTTATCGAAACGCGACTCTTTAGACATCCAGTTACTTCAAAGCCACAAACTATTGTAACACTGGCAAACCCATGCCTTGCGTGATTATTATCCATGTGGCCTGAATGAAAT
>Ga0075448_10000975_pt1 | contig 9911 bp, 8 predicted proteins | sample CoawatmetaG10DNA_2_FD_72353 | JGI IMG/M metagenome (GOLD analysis project Ga0075448, IMG submission 72353) | Marine microbial communities from the West Antarctic Peninsula - Coastal water metaG108-DNA | ecosystem: Environmental > Aquatic > Marine > Coastal | place: Atlantic Ocean: West Antarctic... | reverse complement strand
GTGGCAAAGTTATGCCCCTTCAAGAATTTTAATCGAGATCAGAATCCATGGGCCAGTTTGGCACAGAATTTTGCGATCATATTGCGATCGCTCGTTACGAAGATGGTACCTGGCAGGCGCCTGCAATCGAGACGCTAAAACCCCTGTCTTTGCACCCGGCAGCGCATGTATTGCATTATGCCAGCACCTGTTTCGAGGGCTTCAAGGCCTATCGTTGGGACGACGGCGTGGCGCGAATCTATCGGCTGCACGACCATATCGAGAGGATGCAGAAAAGTGCAGCCTCGTTGAGGCTTCCGGTGCCGGACATGGAAATGCTGGCGGACATGGTGGTGAATCTAGTGCTACACCACGTCGACGACATTCCGACGCCGCCGAGTTCGCTGTACCTGCGCCCGACCTTGATCGGAACATTGCAAAACATCGGTGCGGCAGCAGCACCATCGACGGAGGCGACATTGTTCGTCTTGGCATCCCCTGTCGGTGATTATTTTTCTGGCGGTGCGGTTACGCTAAAACTGTTGGTTGAGGAGCAGCTCGCTCGTTCGACCGAGCAGTTGGGCAGTACGAAAACTGGTGGTAACTACGCGGCGGCTCTTGGCCCTACGCTGGATGCAAAAGAAGCGTATGGCGTGGATCAGGTGTTATTTTGCCCTAACGGCAATGTGCAAGAAACAGGGGCGGCGAACTTCCTCTTGATCAGCGACGATGAAGTCATAACGAAACCGCTTGATAGTACGTTTCTGCACGGTATGACTCGTGATTCGCTTCTGAAGCTAGCGGCTGACAACGGCTACAAAGTCAGTGAAAGGAATTTTAACGTCGATGAACTGCTCGAATTGGTTAAGACTCATGAGGCAGCTCTGTCGGGAACGGCGGCGTGTCTTTCGCCCGTCGGTACGTTAGTTCGAGACGGTATCGAAATCAAAGTACGTGACGGTGAAGCTGGACCGAACACGGCTCGACTTCAGAAAGCATTGCAGGACATTCAATACGGACTAGCCCCTGACACGCATGGTTGGTTAACGAAGGTCAGCTAGTCGTGACTCATGGCCGCAATAGCGAAAAATCAAATCATTATCGAAGCAAACCTTATTCACACACGTCTCAGGCTATGCAGAATATAGAGTGAAACTGTAAACAACAGCATCGCGACGGCTTGATGTAATGCTCCGAGAAAAATGGGCACTGACATAAGAAGTGTCGAAATGCCCAGCGCTACCTGAAATATTGCAGTGTGCAGTAGTGCGTTTACGGCTGGACGACTGCGCGCAGGCAGGTCAGCTTTGCGTGCTTTGACCCAGAAGCCAATGATGACCAAAAACGTCGAGATCGCCAGCACACGATGGTCCAGTTGAACCGTGGTCATATTTTCGAAGAAATTCCGCCAGAACGGCTCTAAGGCCATCGTGCCAGGCGGAATCCAGTCATCGCCCATTAGCGGAAAGGTGTTGTAGATTTTACCGGCTTTCAGCCCGGCTACAAAGCCGCCAGAGATAATCGTTACAGAGGTCAGTACAGTCACTGCGAGTGATTTTCGGTACCAAGGGTGTCTTTGCTCACCAGAGGCCGGGAACAGCAATGACATGGCGACCCAGAACATATACGCGTAAATAAGGAATGCTGCAGAAAGATGTGCGCTTAACCTGTATTGGCTAACGTGCGGGTTATCGACCAGCCCGCTTTTCACCATGTACCAGCCGAGTACCCCCTGCAGTCCACCAAGAACGAACATCAGCGAATACTTTGGCCATTCGGCAGCCTTGATGTAGCCCTTCACGAGAAAGAAGATTAACGGGAGCAGAAAGACGATACCGATCATCCGCCCCAAGAGGCGGTGCAGAAACTCAAGCCAGAAAATGCCCTTGAATGCTGAGACGTCCATATGCGAGTTCACTTTGAGAAACTCAGGTGTCTGCTGGTAGAGGTCGAATACGCGCTGCCATTGAATATCCGAGAAAGGTGGCAGCCAACCCATCAAAGGACGCCAGTCGGCCATAGAAAGGCCAGAACCCGTCAATCTTGTGACGCCGCCAAGAACAACCATCGCAAACACAAGTCCACAGCAAGTCAGAAGCCAGATCGCGACAGTGCGATTCTGGGAGAGGGTCGTGTTCGTGTTGTTCATCTGTAGGAGCGATTATCGGTTGTCATATGAAGTAGTAATCTTAACAGGCTGAGCAACAACAAACAGCATCGCAAGCTTGTTGTTATTGCTGTTTTGTAGAGCTATTGTACGATCAAGAAAAGTCATACACTCTAAAATTTGATCACAAATAGATGGGCTTATTGTGAAGATCCGCATCAAAGACAACTCTATCCGCTTGCGCCTCACCAGGGGTGAGGTCGATACTATGCGTGATAGTGGTGTGGTGACTTCAAAGACTGGGTTTCCCGGCGGTCGCGAGTTTTGCTACACGCTTGAGAGTAGCCCGGCGAGTGTAAATCCTGCCGCCTTCTATTTGGACAATGAAATCCGGCTGCGGCTTCCTGAGGCAGTGATATTGGCGTGGACGACAACCGAGCAGGTTTCGATCAAAGGCGATCATATTCTCGACGATGGCGAAACACTTTCAATACTGATCGAAAAAGATTTCGCGTGTTTGGCGCCGCGAAGCGGTGAGGATGAAGCAGATATGTATCCTCATCCCAATGTCGAATGAGAAGGTGGAGACTAACCCAATTATTTGGGAACCCGATTCGACTCGAATCGAGAGTTCCGCGATGCACCAGTTTATGCGACAACAAGGCTTTGATAGCTACGATTCTTTGCATGCTTGGTCTGTAGATGAACTTCCAGCATTTTGGGTAGCGGTCGCAGATTTCTGTGGCATTCATTTTGACCGAGCACCTGAGTCGATCCTGTCGCGATCCGATAATATTATGGATGCTGGGTGGTTCGCCGGCACGCACTTAAATTTCGCGTCGCATCTCCTACGACACCGCGGCAGCGAGGCGGCAATTGTTTTCCGTGGTGAGGATGGAACTCGCCGTGAAATAAGTCGCGACGACTTAATCGAAGTAGTTGCTCAACTTGCATCTTCGCTGCGCGCGATTGGTGTTGAAAAAGGCGATCGAGTCGCAGGATATTTACCAAATTGCCCGGAAGCCGTGATCGCGATGTTGGCCGCAGCAAGTATTGGAGCGATATGGTCGTCGTGTTCGCCGGATTTCGGTAGCAACGGTGTTATTGATCGTTTCGGCCAGATAGAACCGAAAGTCTTGTTCGCTACTAACGCCTATTATTATAACGGCAAAATATACGATACGCGCGAGACCGTCGCTAGCATAGCTACTGCCATGACATCATTAGTCACTACGGTCGTCATTCCGTTTGTCGATCAGGTAGGCACAAGCATAGGCATCGAAAATACTAAACCTTGGGACGAGTTTCTTGTCGACGATGCAGAGCTGGAAATAACGCCAGTCGAGTTCAATCATCCACTCTACATTATGTATTCATCTGGGACGACCGGCATACCTAAGTGCATTGTGCATGGTCATGGCGGTACCTTGCTGCAACAAAGTAAAGAGCATGTGTTGCACACAGGCGTTACTGATGGCGATAAGCTATTCTATTTCACCACCTGCGGATGGATGATGTGGAACTGGCTCGTGTGCGGTCTTGGGGCAGGCGCGACTCTCATTCTCTTTGATGGGGCGCCTTTTTTCAGGGAGGGCCGCATCCTCTGGGAAATCGCCGAGCAAGAGGGTATCAATATCTTTGGAGTTAGCGCCAAATATATATCAGCGCTGGAAAATACAGATGTCAGGCCGAAAAGAGATTTCTCGCTGCCGATGCTGCGAGTCGTATTGTCGACCGGTTCGCCACTCGCGCCGGAGAGTTTCGATTTCGTGTACGAGGCCATCGGCGATAACTTGCAGCTTGCATCGATTTCGGGCGGTACTGACATATTGAGTTGTTTTGCATTGGGCAACCCACTACTGCCGGTTCGACGTGGCGAGCTGCAGTGCAAAGGCCTCGGTATGGCGACTGAAGTCTACAACGAAGATGGACGGTCCGTAATCGGAGAATATGGTGAGTTGGTTTGCACCAAACCGTTTCCATCAGCACCGATTGCCTTCTGGAATGATGTCGGTGGCAAGCGCTATAAGGCAGCGTATTTTGAGCAATTCCCAGGTTTGTGGGCGCAAGGCGATTTCGCAGAAGTCACGCCCAGTGGTGGGTTAGTCATTCACGGTCGGTCTGATGCTGTACTCAATCCAGGCGGGGTGCGAATAGGCACTGCGGAAATCTATCGGCAGGTCGAGAAACTCGATGCTGTGGTCGAAGGTCTTGCCATAGGCCAGCAATGGGAGGGTGACGTGCGCATTGTGCTGTTCGTTTTACTCAAAGAAGGCGCCAGTCTTAACGAAACATTAATCGCGCTGATTAGAAAAACTATTCGAGATAACACGACACCGCGGCACGTACCTGCGAAGGTCATCGCGGTTCCCGAAATTCCGCGCACGAAGAGCGGTAAGATTGTCGAGCTGGCTGTTCGTTCTATCGTCCACGGAGAGGCGGTCAATAACACGCAGGCGCTAGCGAATCCGGAGGCATTGGAACACTTCCGGGATCTCGCGGAACTCACGTCCTAAGGAGTGGTAATTGTCTGGTACTGAGATAGTTGGAGAGGAGATTGTTCGAGGTGCAGTGAAGTCCGAATGGATAGACGCCAATGAACACATGAATGTCGCCTATTATATTCTTGCCTTCGATCTGGCTGTTGATTCGCTATGGGAAAAGTTTGGAATCACTAAGGATTACGTGAACGTCAGCAACAGCTCGACGTTCGCAGTCGAGAGTCACACCATCTGGCAGAGAGAGCTGAGAGTTGACGACCCTTACATCATTACCACACAGCTACTGGCGTATGATGAGAAGCGGATTCATCAATTTATGCGCATGTATCATGCCGAGCATGGGTTTTTGGCCGCTACGACAGAGTGGTTGAATTTACATGTTGATCTCAGTGTCCGAAAGGTTTCGCCATGGCCAGATGTCATTCGCGATAAAATCTCGGCTTTCGCTGCATGGCAAGGTGAATGGGATTGGCCTCCGGAGGCAGGTAAGCAAATGAAAATTTCGACGCCAATTTATACTGGTTCGACGAGACAGTGATGGGTAAATTTCTACTTGCAATCGATCAAGGTACTAGCAGCAGCCGTGCGGTGATTTATGATCACGCGACGGAAGTGGTCGCCAGCGCCCAGCAGGAGTTTCCGCAAATTTATCCACAACCCGGGTGGGTCGAACATGACCCAGAAGTGATTTGGTCGTCTGTCCGCGCCGTATGCAAAGAAGCATTAGGAGCTGCATGTGCCAGTGCCGCCCAGATTACCGGGATAGGAATTACCAATCAGCGCGAAACAACGCTCGTATGGGACCGCGAAACAGGAAAGTGTGTCTACAACGCCATTGTTTGGCAGGACCGACGCACAGCAGAACACTGTCGGGCGCTCCGAAATGATGGACTTGAAAATAACATTTCGAAGAAAACCGGCTTGCGCCTGGATCCGTATTTTTCGGCGACCAAGTTAGCCTGGATTCTCGATAACGTTGACGGCACGCGAGCCCGCGCTGAGGCAGGCACATTGCTGTTTGGTACCGTAGATAGCTTTCTACTGTGGCGATTAACCGGCGGCACTACACATGCCACCGATGCCAGTAATGCGTCTCGGACGATGCTGTTCAATATCCATACCCAGCAATGGGATGATGAACTCCTGAATATCTTTAATATCCCTCGACAGCTACTGCCGGAGGTAAAAGATTGTGCAGCACAATTCGGTGTTGCAACAGACGTTTGTTTGGGCGGGCCTGTGCCGGTTCTGGGTATTGCGGGTGACCAGCAAGCGGCACTGATTGGACAGGCCGGATTCGAGAACGGTATGACAAAGAGTACGTACGGCACCGGATGTTTCGTTATAGCGAATACGGGTACAGCTGCGTTGACGTCAGAGAACAAACTATTAACGACGGTTGCAATGCGCCTCAATGGTACGGTGACCTACGGACTTGAAGGCAGCGTCTTCGTTGCCGGCTCAGCGATTCAATGGTTACGTGATGAATTGAAAATCATCGATTCGGCCGCCGAAACCGAAGCAATCGCGAGCCGCACAGGCGTCGTCGATAATGTTCTGGTAGTTCCAGCATTCGCAGGACTCGGTGCACCATACTGGGACCCGGATGCGCGAGGAGCGATTCTTGGATTAACGAGAGGCACGGGTCGAGATGAGGTGGTCACTGCGACCTTGCAGTCTGTCGCTTATCAAACGCGTGACTTGGTCAGTGCAATGGCCGACGATGGTATCTCATCGGGTGTCATTCGAGTCGATGGTGGCATGGTCGCTAACGATTGGTTCTTGCAGTTTTTGGCCGATATTCTCGACACGCCGGTTGAGAGGTCAGCAAATATTGAGTCGACTGCATTGGGCGTGGCCTACCTCACCGCATTAGCTGCTGATGTTTTGCAAAGCCGTGAGCAGATATCGGCCTTATGGAAACTCGAATCGCGATTTGAACCATCAATGAAATCAGATCGGCGCGAGTTCTTACTGCAGGGATGGACTACGGCCGTCAGTCGAATCAGGAATAGTGGATAGGTTCTCTTGTTAAAGACATGTTAGAGACTGGGGAAATACCGGATCCTAGGATGCAATGCGTCCAGGCCGCCTGCTGATGTCTATCGCGCGCAGCCATATTGAACGGAATTGACCCCCCTTGCTACTAATAGGAAACTGCTCAGATAGTGCTCAAACCCTTAGATATTAGCGAGGCCGAATACAATGAAACTGATAATTCCCGGCAACACCTTATCCATAAGCACTCGAACCAGCGCGATTGGCGTGACTATCGCCGTTTCTGCCTTGATTATTAGCGGATGCGCGCCGATGTCGACTTCCGTAGGTGCCCCGGGTGGTAGCGGCAGCAATATGCCAGGTGGCGTTAGCATGCCAGGCGGCTCATCGGGCGGTGGTGGTTCAGAAGGCGGCCCTCAAGGCGGCTCTCAAGGTGGTTCAGAAGGCGGCCCTCAAGGCGGCTCTCAAGGTGGTTCGGAAGGCGGATCGGAAGGCAGTGCAGAGGGCGGCGGCGCATCCGGCGAAGGTTGTAGCGACAGTGGAATCTCCGGCGGTGGATTTGGTGGAGGTGCACGCTGCGACCAGGCGGGAAGCGTAGGCGAGTTTCCCAACGATGGTGCCAGTGCAGAGGAATTGAGAGACGAACTCGATAAATCGGTTGGCGATTTCGATGAAGCCATCGGCGAAGAGCAACGGCAAGTCTCATCAGTTGGGCGAGACACCGAAGGATTTGGCGAAAGATCCGGCGGTGGTGGCTCCATTGGTCTGGGCGAGCAGGCAGCTGGTGGATCAAGTGGCGGTGGTGGTTCCAGCAGTTCCAGCGGCGGCGGGTCGGCCGGCGATAGTGAGACTCAAGCTGGACCTAATGATGGCATGAGTGCTGAAGAAATAGAGGCGCGCACGCCAGAGGACATTGCAGTGAACACCTATGAAGACATTGTTGCCAGACAACTTCGTGAAGCAGCGCTGGCCGAGGACGATCCGGAATTGCGGGAACGTCTCTGGGAGGAATATCGCAAGTACACTGGAATGAAATAGGGCTGTCGCCAATAATGAAAATACAATTAATCGCACTTGTTTTTTTGCCCGCATTTCTTTGGGGCTGCTCTGTTCAGGAGCTCGTTATCGCCGAGGAAACGGTGCTCATTGTCGCATCAACTTCCGTGGACGAAGCTTTTTTGCTGGATGTGGGAATCGTGGAGTTTGAGGCAGGGATTCTGAAGAACAACAACCCGGAAAAAACAGGCGTTTACGAAGATATTCGAGGGGCTGAAACGAAGTATTTGCCGTATCACCTCAAGACGACCTTGCAAGGCACGGGTCATTGGGGGGCTGTGCGAGTCATCCCGTCCGAAAAAGCCTTCACCGACGTAATCATCAAGGGTTCAATCGAAAAATCCGATGGTGAATACATCGAAATAGAGTTCTCCGTATCAGATGCGTCAGGCCGATACTGGTTCTCGCGCACGTATGAGGCTCAAACTGGGCTGACATCCTATTCGAAACGGCGCGATCGAAGACGTGATCCGTATCAGAAAGTGTTCAACGATTTCGCTAATGACCTGCAGCAGTATGTGGCGCTGATGCCGCCCAGACAACTGCAACAGACCCGCCAGGTATCGGAGCTAAAGTTCTTTCGAGACATGTCTCCGGTGGCATACAACGGATACCTAGGAACGACCGATGATGGAGTGATCAACGTATTGCGACTGCCCGCCGAAAATGATCCGTCAGTAGGCCGCATGCGACAAATTCGTGAACGCGATCGTCTGGTCGTGGACACTTTGAATGAGCACTACGCAAATTTTTATTACGGTATCTCAATTCCATATCGAAATTGGCGTAAGACCTCTCGAGCGGAAACCGTGAAATTTAGACAGGAAAAACGCTCGGCCAAAATGCAGGCCTTGGTTGGTGTGGTCGTGCTCGCGGGGTCAACGCAAGTGAATACCAACAGCTCCAGCCGCAACACGCGTAATATCAGCAGAGCACTGCAATACCAAGGCATTTCACGAGGCGTTAACAGTATTTTCTCTGCCCTAAGACGTAACCGTGATGCCGGGCTGCATATGGACGCAATAGCTGAGCTGTCTGAGTCATTCGGAAATGAAGCGGCACCGATGATCGTCAATGTGGAAGGCCAGGAAAGACGGCTCACCGGTACTGCTGAAGCGCAGTTTGAAAGTTGGCGGCAGCTGTTACGAGAGATTTACGAGGCCGAGACGGGTTTCTCGCAGTCTATAGAAGTCGGAGCACCGGCCCGTGCCCCAGAACCGACAGGTTAGCTAGACCCATATAATGCTCGAACTTAATCAAGGTACTCAGTTAGCCGATCGATACACGCTTGTTCGCCGACTTGGAGGTGACGGCCTGACACAAATATGGCTGGCCAGAGACCGCCTGACAAAAGCGTCAGTGGCACTGAAAATCGGGAGTGGTGATCCTGAGGGTGTGGCGAGTTTGCGTGCTGAATGGAAAGCAAGTATCCGCTTAATGCACGCCCATATCGTACGCGCATTCGAGTTTCACAATGATTCAGAAGCGGTATTTTTTAGTCAGCAATTCATAGACGGTCCAGATCTCAGCGCACTGACGGGCTTGCCAATCGAAGACATTCTTGCGCCGGTCGGATTGCTGGTCGAAGCGCTTGCATACTTGCACTCCAAGGGACAGGTTCATCGGGACCTCAAGGCCTCAAACGTCTTGCTTGACGGCAATGGTGCGCCCTACCTGAGTGATTTTGGCGCATCTACGATGGTAGGAGAAAGTGGCAGCGGCGGATCGTTAATCGCTCAAAGCCCCCAATCGCTTGATGGCCAGCCTGCCTCAGCAGCAGACGATATGTTCGCTTTGGGTGGGCTCGTTTTCGAGCTTATTTCGGGTCGCCCGCCCTGGTTATCAGTTGATATCGCTGACGAAATTAAGCATCAAACGGCGGCACCAATACTTGCGTCTGATGGGTCGACTGTTCCGGATTTGATCGTTGTGCTGGTGGAGGAGTTGCTGGCCAAGGAGCCGACGCAAAGGCCGACCGCGAAGGAGGTTCTGACGCGACTGACGGCAGCTAAATTCTTGCCGGGTACGGCTTCAATACGCAATAGGGTGCGTCGTGAGGTTCATGAAGAAGTCATTGAGTCAGTTGACGCTATTCGCAGAGCGCCCGCGGTAGACCGCGCTTCCATCAAACCAGTCCATGAAGACGTATCGGGTATTAGCCAGAAAGTAGTCGGCGTCACGCTGGGGGCGTTGCTTGCAATATTGGTAGTCGTGATCTTCGTACTGCCGAACAGTGTGTCGGAGCAGCTGGAGACGGTCGATGACAGCCA
>Ga0075448_10000966_pt1 | contig 9944 bp, 8 predicted proteins | sample CoawatmetaG10DNA_2_FD_72353 | JGI IMG/M metagenome (GOLD analysis project Ga0075448, IMG submission 72353) | Marine microbial communities from the West Antarctic Peninsula - Coastal water metaG108-DNA | ecosystem: Environmental > Aquatic > Marine > Coastal | place: Atlantic Ocean: West Antarctic... | reverse complement strand
CAGCAGGCTGAAATAGACCATCCAGTGGTGCGCGAACAGGGCGGGGCCGACAAACGGAATCGACTCCAACCCGGGGATGCCGTGCGCCTGCGCCGGCAGCGACATGCCGACAAAGCGCTGGCCCATGAAGGCCGACAGGCCGGTGCCGAAAATCGACAGGGCGAGGCCCGTGGCGACCTGGTTGGTGACGAGCACCAGCGCGAGCCATGCAAACAGGGCCGCCATCACCATGCCTGCAATCGCACCGGCAGCAAAGCCCAGCAGCGGAATCTGCGTCTGGTAGCCGACCATGAAACCAACCACGGCGGCCACCAGCATCATGCCTTCCGCGCCGAGGTTGAGCACGCCGGAGCGCTCGTTCATCAAGAGGCCCAGGGCGGCCAGCAGCAGCGGGGTGCCGGCGTTGATCGACGCGGCGATCAGGGGAGCGAGACTTTCCATGTATGCGGCCCGATCAGTAATGTGCGCGCCAGCGCAGGCGGTATTCGATGAGCGTGTCGCAGGCGAGCAGGAAGAACAGCAGCATCCCCTGGAACACTCCGGTAATGGCCGATGGCAGGCCCAGGCGCGATTGCGCAAGCTCGCCACCGATATAGAACAGCGACATCACGATCGCACCCAGCACGGTGCCCACCGGATTCAAGCGGCCGACGAACGCCACAACGATAGCGGCAAAGCCGTAGCCGGGAGAAATGGATGGCAGCAGTTGCCCGATCGGCCCCGTGACCTCGAAGGCGCCGGCAATACCCGCAAGGCCGCCTGACACCAGCAGCGCCGTCCACAGCGCCGCACGCGACGAGAAACCCGCATAGCGCGCGGCCTGTGGAGCGAGGCCACCCACCTGCAACCGATAGCCCGCGAAGCTGCGGAAGACGAACAACGTCATCGCCGCCGTCATCACGAGCATGAACAGGAAGCCGACGTGCAAGCGCGTGCCGGCGACGAGCGTCGGCAGAACGAACGCGCTGTCGAACACGATCGATTGCGGGAAGTTCATGCCGTTCGGGTCCTTCAACGGCCCGTTGACCACGTACAGCAGCAGCAACTGCGCGATGTACGTGAGCATGAGCGAGACGAGGATCTCGTTGGCATGAAAGCGATCGCGCAGCAGCGCCGTGATGGCGGCCCACAGCGCGCCGCCAATGAGCCCGGCAACGATGGCCAGCACCAGTGCAAAGGCCCCGGGGATGGCGGGCGTGGGCGTATCGAAGTAGATGATCGTGGCCGCTGCAAAGATGCCGCCCACGATGAGCTGCCCCTCTGCGCCGATATTCCACACGTTGGCCCGATAGCACACCGACAATCCGAGCGCGCACAGCACCAGCGGCACGGTCTTGAGCAGCACTTCACCAATGGCCCGCTTGCTCACCAGCGGCTCGACCAGAAACACGCGCAGACCGGCCACTGGATCTTTGCCCAGCAGCGCGAACAGCAGCAGGCCAAACACCATCGTCAGCGCCAGGGCGATCAGCGGGGAGGCATAGGCCATGGTGCGCGACGGGATCGCGCGCAGCTCCAGCGAGATCGGCAGCGCCAGGCGGCTGCCATGCATGACGTCAGCCATGGGCCACCTCCGAGCTTGCTGCGGTTGAAACCGGGGCCTTGTCCCACATGCCGCTCATCCACAGGCCGATCTGTTCGCGGTCGGTGGCGTGCGTGGGCGTCGAGGGGGAGAGGCGCCCGTTGGCGATCACGTGCAGGCGATCGCACAGCGCAAAGAGTTCGTCGAGTTCTTCCGACACGATCAGGATGGCGCAGCCCCCTGCCTTGAGCGCTAGGATTTCGTTGTGGATCTGCGCCGCCGCACCCACGTCGACGCCCCAGGTGGGTTGCGCGACGATGAGCACGCGCGGCGCGCATTCGATTTCGCGGCCGACGATGAATTTCTGCAGGTTGCCGCCCGACAGGCTCTTGGCCAACGCGTCGGGGCCGCCAGCCTTCACGCCAAACCGGCTGATGATGGCGGTAGCCAGCTTGGCGGCGGCTTTCTTGTCGATGAGCCCGCCACGCACGTGTGGCGCACGTTGATGCGTCAACAGCGTATTGGCGGCCAGCGACAGCGATGGCACGGCACCGCGCCCCAGGCGCTCTTCCGGCACGAACGACAGCCCGCGCTTGCGGCGCGCCCGCGGGTCCAGCTTGGCGACCGGCTCGTTGCCGATGCTGATGGTCTGTGCCGCCGCGCGGGTGTCTTCGCCGGACAGGGCTGCCAGCAGTTCCTGCTGCCCGTTGCCCGATACGCCTGCGATGCCGACGATCTCGCCGCTGCGCAGCTGCAATGCGATGTCATGCAGCTCCGTCGCAAAGGCATGTGCCTTGGGCAGCGACAGGCCAGCCACTTCCATGCGCACCTCGCCCGGCGTGGTCTGCGGGCGCAATTCGCGCGGAGGCTCGCCGCCGATCATCATGCGCGACAGCGATGCCGCCGTTTCCTGGCGCGGGTCACACACGCCCGTGACCTTGCCCATGCGCATCACCGTGGCGGTGTGGCACAGGGCCTGAATCTCGTCGAGCTTGTGGCTGATGTAGAGGATGCTCGTGCCTTCTGCCGCCAACTGGCGCAGCGTCACGAAAAGCTTTTCGACCGCCTGCGGTGTCAGCACCGAGGTCGGCTCGTCAAGGATCAGCAGACGCGGCTTGGTGAGCAGCGCGCGCACGATTTCCACGCGCTGGCGCTCGCCCACCGACAGGGTATGCACATGGCGATGCGGCTCCAGCGGCAGGCCATACCTCTCGCCCGTGCTGCGCACCTGATCAGCCACGTCGCGCAGATCGGTGCCGGCGGGCAGGCCGAGCAGGATGTTCTCCGCCACCGTCAACGTGTCGAACAGCGAGAAGTGCTGGAACACCATGGCGATACCCAACGATCGCGCCTGGTGCGGGTTGGCAATCTCGACCCGTTGGCCGTCGAGCTTCATCTCGCCGGCGTCAGGCTGCACGGCGCCGAAGATGATCTTCATCAGCGTCGACTTGCCGGCGCCGTTTTCGCCGAGCACGGCGTGGATCTCGCCCGGCGCGACCGTGAGGCTCACGCCGTCGTTGGCGACCACGCTCGGGTAGCGCTTGGTCATGCCCGTCAGGGACAGGCGTGGTGGGAGTGGTGTCACAACAGGTTGGCTCGTGGTTTCCGTGCCGCTCACCGTGCGGCGTGCGCATCGGAGGCGGTCTCTTTTTGGGTGTTGACGACACTTCACAGCAGCAACGCCGACGCAGATTCGCGCCGACGCATCGCAGCAAACATCATGGCTGAGTGATGCTTTCCATCAGCCGAGAATTATATCGTTCGGCACCGCGCCGAACGGCGATTTCGGCCCGCTTGCGCCTGCCTCGTACGAGGGGTGGCGGAGTGCAAATCCCGTGCCGGGCCCATTGGGGCCATTTGCCGCTTCCAGCTTGTCATGCCGACGTATGCAGGTGGCACGCGCAGCCCTTGGGTGGGGCGCGCAGGCCGTCTTGCACCTGCCCGGTGCGCGCGCGTGGCGCGCCGCTTTGCGCTACAGTTCTTGGTTTGCTTCGGCGCGGGCCTCCCGCCCGCCGCGTCCCGCTCTGCCTTCATGACTGCTCCCGCTCCCGCACGATCCCGCATGCCCGGCCCGATTCCCGGCTGGCTCCTGCTGCTTGGCGCGCTCACGGCCATCGGCCCGCTGTCGGTCGACATGTACCTGCCCAGCCTGCCGACCATCGCGCGCGACCTGAATACATCGTCGGCTGCGGCGGGGCTAACGCTGACCGTTTTCCTGATCAGCCTGGCGATCGGCCAGCTGATCTACGGCCCCGCCAGCGATCGCTTCGGCCGCAAACCGCCGCTCTACATCGGCCTGGCGATGTACGTCGCAGCCTCCATCGGCTGCGCTTTCGCCAAGGACGCCACGATGCTCGCCGTGCTGCGCGGCGTGCAGGGGTTTGGCGGCTGCGCGGGCATGGTCATCGCGCGTGCAGCCGTGCGCGATCGCATGGACCCGGCCGGCGCCGCACAAGCGTATTCGACGCTGATGCTGGTCATGGGGGTGGCGCCCATCCTGGCGCCGATGATTGGCGGCGCAGTGCTGCAGTTCACAACGTGGCGGGTCATCTTTGCCTTGCTGACGGCATTTGGCGTGCTGTCGCTGGTGGCCGTGCACTACCTGATGCGCGAGTCGCTCGCGCCCGAGCAGGCGCGCAAGCTGGCAGTGGGCCACGTGCTGCGCGACTACTGGGAACTCCTGCGCGATCACCATTACGCCGCCTATATGGGGTGCGGCGCGGTGTTTCTGTCGGGCATGTTTGCGTACATCACCGTGTCGTCGTTCGTGCTGATCGACGGTTATGGGCTGACGCCGTCGCAGTACGCCTGGGTGTTCGGCAGCAACGCGGCCGGGATGATCGCCGCCTCGCGCGTGAATGTGCGACTGGTGCGCAAGTACTCGCCGGCGCGCGTGCTGCGGCGGGCGCTGTGGGTGCCGGCCATCACCAGCGTGCTGGCCGCCGCCGCCGCCGCGGCTGGCTTTACGCCGCTGCCGCTCGTGCTGGCGGCGCTGTTCTGCTACATCGCGTCGATCGGCTGCATCTCGCCCAACACCGGCGCGCTGGCAATGGCGGGGCAGGGCGCGCGTGCGGGTACGGGCTCGGCGCTCATGGGCGCCATGCAGTTTGGCCTCGGCATGGTGACCGGCACGGTGGTCGCCACCATCGGCCAGACCGCGCTGCCTCTGCTGGGCATGATGGCTGTGTGTGCCATCGTCGCGCTCCTTCTGGGTCTGCGCATCACGCGCGAAGAGCCCGCCGCCTGACCCTCACTTCCCGGCTCGGTCTACGCCTCTTGTTCTAGGGGCGTCTTCATCCTTTCATATGACTTTGGCATAACATGCCCGTCACGCTGATCGTGTTCGGCACCTATGATGAGTGCAGCCGGACAGCACCGGGCCGGAACTTGGCCCTGAGTGACTAAGGGTTACTTCTTATACAGAATTTATCGACAATTTATTAACGTATCGCTTTCGTTTTCAAACGCGCGTCGTTTTGCAGGGATATTCCCGCCAACGGCGCACACGAGACGGGGGTTAAGTTGCAGTGCACGATTCACCGGCTGGGCGAACTCGCGCTGTTGTGCGAAGTGCCGCCACCGGCCACCCTGAATTGCCAGCAGCGCATCTGGGCCATGGCTTCGCGCGCGTCCAATTGGGCGGGCGTGGTCGACGTGGTGCCCGGCATGAACAACCTCACGCTCGTCTTCGGTCCACTGGCCGATGCGCAGCGATTGACCACGCAGCTGCGTGAAGCCTGGGAAGAAAGCCAGGCGCTGGTGGCCGACGGCAAACTCGTCGACATCGAAGTCGCCTATGGCGGTGACGAAGGTCCCGATCTGCGCGAAGTCGCCAAGCACACCGGCCTGAGCACGGCCGAAGTCGTGCGCCGCCACACCGCACCCGAATACATCGTCTATTTCCTGGGCTTCCAGCCGGGCTTTGCCTACATGGGCGGGCTCGACAAGTCGCTTGCCACGCCGCGTCGCGCCGAGCCGCGTATGGCCGTGCCGGCCGGTTCGGTCGGCATCGGCGGCGAGCAGACCGGCATCTATCCGGCCGCATCCCCCGGCGGTTGGCAATTGCTCGGCCGCACAGACGCCGCGCTCTTCATGCCGCAGCGCAATCCCCCCACGCTGCTCTCGCCTGGAGACCGCATCCGCTTTGTTGCCTCGAGGGTGCGCGCATGACGAAACCCCTACCCATGATCGAAATCGTGCGGGCCGGCGTGCTGGCGTCCGTGCAGGACCTGGGCCGCACCGGCTATCGCCGTTTTGGCGTGTGCACGTCGGGCGCGCTGGATCCGCTGTCGCTGTATGTGGGCAACCGCCTGGTCGGCAACCGCAGCGACGCGGCGGGCATCGAATTCACGCTGGGCAACGCCACGCTGCGCTTCCACGCCAATGGCCTGATCGCGCTGACGGGCGCCGATTGCCGGGCCACGCTCGATGGCGCACCGGTGCATGCGTGGCGCGCCATCCCTGTGCAACGCGGGCAGATGCTGACCTTGCGGGTGGCGCAGGGCGGGGTGCGTGCGTATCTCTGCGTGGCCGGCGGCATCGATGTGCCCGAGATGATGGGCTCGCGCAGCACCGATCTGAAGGCCGGCTTTGGCGGTTTCGAAGGGCGCCCGCTGAAAGATGGCGACAGGCTGCCCGTGCTGCCTGCCGACACAACGTACGCCCCCGACATCAGCGGCGATACCGTTGCCGTAAAGGCCGCCCGCTGGACGTTCGACCGCGCGCAGAAGGACACGCCGGTCATGCGCGTGCTGCCCGGTCCTGAATACGACGATTTCGTTGCCGACGCGCAAGCCGCCTTCTGGGAATCGGACTGGACACTCACGCCCAACAGCAACCGCATGGGTTTTCGCCTGCAGGGGCCGGAACTCAAGCGCAAGAAGCAGCGCAGCGGCGATCTGCTCTCGCACGGCGTGGTGCCGGGCGTGATCCAGGTGCCGCCGTCTGGCCAGCCCATTGTGCTGATGGCCGATGCGCAAACCACGGGCGGCTATCCGAAGATCGGCTCCGTCATCCTGGCCGACCAATGGCGCCTGGCGCAGATTCCGCTCGGCACGCGCGTGCGCTTCGAGCGTGTCACGCTGGAAGAGGCCGAAGCCGCCCGTGCCGACGTGGCACGGTATCTGCAGCAAATCGAAACCGCGCTGGATTGGCAGCGCCAAGGCATTCTGTCGAGCGCGCATCGCATCGCCAAGACGCGACTGAATGCCTGATGCACCGGAAGACAACATCATGACTGCAATTGATCTGAACGCCGACCTCGGCGAAGGCTGCGATACCGACGAGGCGCTGCTTGCCCTGGTGAGTTCCGCCAACATCGCGTGCGGCTGGCACGCCGGCGACGTCAATACGATGCGACAGACCGTGGGCTGGGCGCTGCGCCAGGGCGTGTCGATCGGCGCGCATCCGAGCTTTCCCGATCGCGAAAACTTCGGCCGCACTGAAATGCATCTGCCACCCGATGAAATCTACGCGGGCGTGCTGTTCCAGATCGGTGGGTTGTCAGCCATCGTGCGGGCGCAGGGCGGCAGGCTGGCCCACGTGAAGGCGCACGGCGCGCTATACAACCAGGCTTCGCGTGACCGGCCTCTGGCCGTTGCCATCGTGCGGGCGATTCGCGATTTCGATCCGTCGCTAGTGGTGTTTGGCCTGGCGGGCGGTGAGCTGGTCAAGGCTGCACGTGAACTCGGCCTGCAGGCCAAGGAAGAGGTGTTTGCCGATCGCGGGTACAACGCGGACGGCTCGCTCGTCAAACGCGGTACGCCGGGCGCCCTGATCGACAGCGAAGATGCCGCGCTGGACCAGACGCTGACGATGGTGCGCGAGCAGCGCGTGAAGGCCATCGACGGCACGTGGGTTCCGATCCGCGCGGAAACGGTTTGTCTGCACGGCGACGGCGCGCATGCGCTGGCGTTCGCGCGACGCATTCGGGAACGGCTTGGCAGCGAAGGCATCGCTGTTCGCGCCGGCGCCTGAGCCACGGCCCCGTCCTTCCAGCGGGGCTTTTTATCAACTTGGGGGGAAGCACCACATGGGTACGGCAGTGAATCTATGGCCGCTGATCGGGGTGGTCGTCATCATCGCGGGGTTCATCCTGCGATTCAATCCGATGCTGGTGGTGGCCGTGGCCGCCATCGCCACCGGTTTTGCGGCATCGATGTCCATCGAGCAGATCCTGACGGCGATCGGGACGGGCATCATCAAGACGCGGACGTTGCCGCTGATCATCCTGCTGCCACTCGCGGTGGTGGGTCTGCTCGAGCGGCACGGCTTGCGTGAACACGCGCAGAACTGGATCTCGCGCATCCAATCGGCCACGGTTGGCCGCCTGCTGATCGTCTACCTCGCCGTGCGCGAGCTGACGGCGGCGGCCGGTCTGACGAGCCTCGGCGGTCATCCGCAGATGGTGCGTCCGCTGCTGGCTCCGATGGCCGAAGGCGCCGCCGAAAACCGCTTCGGCAAGCTGCCGGCGCCGGTGCGTGAACGCCTGCTGGCCTTCTGCGCCGCCACCGACAACGTGGGCCTGTTCTTCGGCGAAGACATCTTCGTGGCCTTCGGCGCCATCGCGCTGATGCACACGTTCCTGCTCGGCTCGGGCATCGACGTGGAACCGCTGCACATTGCGGTGTGGGGCATCCCGACGGCGGTCTGCGCGTTCCTGATCCACTCGGTGCGCCTCAAGCGCCTGGACGGCTGGCTTGCCCGTGAAATGGGTGCCTCCGCTAACACCAACGCGGCTGCGGCCAAGCAGGGGTAAGCCATGATTCTGTCGATCAACTATCTGTACTGGCTGGCCGGGATCATCCTGACGATCACCGCGCTGATGACCTTTGCCGACAAGAACCACCCCCGTCGCTGGACCACGGGCCTGTTCTGGGCGATCTTCGCCGTCATCTTCCTCGTTGGCGACAAGCTCCCGCCGATCGTAGTGGGCGTGGGTGCCGTGGTGATGGCACTGCTGGCCGGCACGGGCGGCGTGACGCTGGGCAAGCACGGTGAACTGCCGGCAGAAGAGCGCCGCGCATCGGCCAAGCGCCTGGGTAACCGCTTGTTCATTCCGGCGCTGACCATTCCGCTGGTCACCGTCATCGGCAGCGTGTTCCTGAAGGACGTGAAGATCGGTGGCGACCTGCTGCTCGATCCGAAGAACCAGACCTTCGTCTCGCTGGGCCTGGGCTGCATCATCTCGCTCGCGCTGGCGTGCTGGCTGACCCGCGACACGCCGGTGCAGGCCATGCGTGAGTCGCGTCGGCTGACGGAGTCGCTCGGCTGGGCGCTGGTGCTGCCGCAGATGCTGGCCATGCTCGGCCTGGTCTTTGCCGATGCCGGCGTGGGCAAGGCCGTGGCGCACCTGACCACCGCCTACATCAACATGGACTATCGCCTGGTCGCCGTGGTGGTCTATTGCGTGGGCATGGCGTTGTTCACCGTCATCATGGGTAACGGCTTTGCGGCCTTCCCGGTCATGACAGGCGGTGTGGGGGTGCCGATTCTGGTGGGCGTGTTCCATGCCAACCCGGCGGTGATGGCGGCGATCGGCATGTTCTCCGGCTACTGCGGAACGCTCATGACGCCGATGGCGGCGAACTTCAATATCGTGCCGGCTGCGCTGCTGGAGTTGTCCGATAAGAACGCTGTGATCAAAGCGCAAGTCCCGACCGCGCTACTGTTGCTTGCAGCCAATATCGTGCTCTTGTACTTCCTGATGCTCCACTAATCGTGTTTAATGCGTCGCGTGCGGTGTGCGCCACGCCGGCAGTTCTTAGCCGGCGGACGCCACCCAGCGCGATCGCTGCCCGGGAGACAAGGGCATGCAGTCGTGTCGACCTCGCATCGTGCTCTTTCTCCGGGGGGATTCATGAGCAGCCAGATGACGAGCGGCCGTTCCATGTCAGGACGCCGCTTTTTTTGTGTTCTCGCAGCCAGCGCGCTGTCGTTGATTTCCGCCGCGCAAGCCAGCGCGGAAACGCTCCGAGTGGCCACGCCGTATCCGGCCGTCAATTTCCATACGCAAAACCTGCAGGCCTTTGCCAGCGCTGTCAGCAGCGCCACCAATGGCGGTCTCAAGCTCGAGGTCTATCCGAACGGCACGCTGCTCAAGCCGGCCGCCATCTTTGACGGCGTCAAGGACGGCAAGGCGGAAGCGGGCGAAGTGATGCTCTCGACGCTGGCCCAGCGCGATCCGCTGTTCGGTGTGGATTCGATTCCCTTCGTGGTGTCGGGCTACAACGATGCGCGCCTGCTGTGGGATGCCTCGCGCAGCCACATCGAAGCGTTGATGAAGGCCAATGGTTTGCGCCTGCTGTACGCCGTGCCCTGGCCGCCGCAGAACCTGTATTCCGAAACACCGATCGCCCGTTTGTCCGACCTGAAAGGACATCGTTTGCGCACCTATAACGCAGCGCAAAAACGCATTGCCGAG
>Ga0075448_10000960_pt1 | contig 9974 bp, 9 predicted proteins | sample CoawatmetaG10DNA_2_FD_72353 | JGI IMG/M metagenome (GOLD analysis project Ga0075448, IMG submission 72353) | Marine microbial communities from the West Antarctic Peninsula - Coastal water metaG108-DNA | ecosystem: Environmental > Aquatic > Marine > Coastal | place: Atlantic Ocean: West Antarctic... | reverse complement strand
TGAAGTTAGTCACTCAAGGATATATAAATATGAAAAGAGCGATAGTTGCAGGTTCAACTGGTTTTATTGGCTCAGCTCTAGTAAAAGTATTACTGGAAAAAGGTATACATGTTCTAGCACTTGGGAGAAAACCACTTACAAGCACTTCATTTTCTTTACTAGCAGAAAATCATTACTTAACTTACGTCAAAATCGATAATAGTAATATTAATGATTTAAGCTCGCACTTGACAAAGTTATCCTGGAAGCCGGAGGATGCCTGTGTATTTTATAATTTTTCCTGGGTAGGATCTAATTGTTTAACAGATGGAGGTTTTGAGGAACAATTTTCTAATGTGATACATGCTGTAGAAATGGTCAAAATTGCTAAAGAACTTGGTTGTTCTAAGTTTATTAGTGTAGGTAGCCAAGAAGAGACGCTAATGGAAAAATATTTAGAGGGAAGTTGGAAAGAACATGCTTTTGATAGCCCTCATGATATCTACGCTGTTGCCAAAATTAGTTGTCGCGATCAATCTAAATTATCAGCATACTTGAATAAAATTGATTTTATTCACACGACTTTTTCTGTACCAATATGTGAAAAACTTGAGGGGAAAGGTTATCCAAATTCTACCCTTAAGAAAATATATCATAATGAAAAATATGATCTTCCGGTTAGCAGTCAGCTTTTTGATTTTATTCCTCTTTTAGAATTGGCTCGTGCATACTATCTGATTGGTATGTCAGCAGAAAATAAATCAGAATATTATATTGGAAGCGGAGCTCCTCGAACACTCAGTGAGAATTTTTTAATTTTTTCATCAATTATTGAAGGTAAAAATATAGATAAAAGTAAAAATGATAAACAATCCAGCGAATTCAATGTTGGCCCTATTGCAGAAAACTTAGGTTTTGAATTGAAATATGGTTTTGAAGATATTATAAAAAAAATGAGGAAAATATGAAAAAAGCTATTGTTTCTGGTTCGGCTGGATTTGTTGGCTCAAAACTTGTTCAAGTTTTGCTTGAAAATAATGTTGAAGTTCTTGCTTTAGGTAGAAAGTCATGGGGCGATGTAGATCCTTCAAGGCTTTCAGAGAATAACAATTTAACCTATTTAAAGATCGATATGAGTGAAAGTAAATTACTTTCAGAAAAGATTAATGAATTGGGATGGAGTCTAGGAGATGATTGCGTTTTTTTTAATTTTGCGTGGTGGGGAATTGATAAAGTTTCGGATTCTAATTTAAAAGCTCAAATGAATAATGCGATATGGGCAGGTGATGCTTTGATGGCAGTTTCCAAGCTTAAATGCAATCGATTTATCCATGTTGGCACTATGGAAGAGCCGATTGGTAAGGCTTATCTTGACTTAGATTATAAAAATGATTCGGAATTTAATAGGCATATCGTTTATGCTTTAGCTAAAATTGCCTCCAGAAATGTTATTAAAATTCTTGCAAAAAAATATGATATTGATACAATAATTGCTACTAATTCTCATGTAATGGGCCCTAATGATGGAAAGGATTCATTTCTTCAAGAAACATTAATTAAACTTAAGAATAAAGAAGAAGAATTAATTTTTTCAACTGGAGAACAATTATTTGATGTTATTTCCGTAAGCGACTGCGCAGAAGCATATTTTTTAATTGGCAAGAATGGTATTCCAGGAAGTGAGTATAAGATAGGCTCGGGTGAAGCTAGATCACTAAAAAAATACGTAGAAATAATGGCTGAAATGTATCCATCGGGAAAGAAACTTCAGTTTGGTAAATTTATATACAATGATATTTCTATAAAAATGAAAGATTTTTCAATAGATCTTCTGAGGGAGCATACTGGTTTTGAACCCAGAAAATCTTATGAAGAGACTGTAAAAGAGCTTTACCAAACTCTGTAACAAATGGATATCTCCGCTTAAACTAATTTAACTTTATATGATAACCGCAGATATTACTGTTTGTATTTCAACCTTAAATAGATATAAGCATCTTAAGTGGTTGATAAATTACTTTTTTGAGTATCATGGAAGCGAAGATATTTTAGTTTTAGATTCAAGTTCAGAAGATATAAAAAGAATTTGTAATGCATTTAGGACTATTTTAAATGTTTAATGATAATGAATTCTCAGTAAACTATCTTAATGGCATCAATGAAGCAAGAATTCTATTATTGGTTTTTGGATAAAAAATAGTTATGAAGAGTTCTATAACCATTATCATTCCAACTCATGAAAGGCATAAACTGTTGCATCGTGCTATAGATTATTATAGCCAACTCAATATTTTGGTTTTAATAGTAGATTCAAGTGAAACTTTTTTTAAGAAAGAGTTGCCAGAAAAAATTAATTATATTCATCTTCCAGGCTGGGGCATGGGTGACAAAATTAATGTAGCAATTCGTAAAGTCAAAACACCTTTCTCATGTTTATGTGCTGACGATGATTTTTTAGCTGAAAATGCTTTAAAGGCTGGCCAAAAATTTCTAGAAGAAAATTTGGATTATGTCTCAGTTCAGGGCCACTGTGTTCAATTCGACCCTATTAACCCTTTGGCTCAATATAACCCAATATATACAAATAATATTGGCTACAGAAATGATTCAAACTCTATAAATGATAGGGTTTTGGACGTACCCCGTTGTCCACATATCTATGCTTTACACCGCAGCAATATTCATAAAAAATCTATGAGTGTATTATTAAATATACCAGCATTAACAATGGTTGAACTAATACCCTGCATGATAGCAATGTGTTATGGTAAGCATGCTGTATTACCTATTTTTTGGATGGCAAGGGATGTAAGGCGTTATTCACAATATTGTACTGAAGATGGAAATGCTTATTCTTATAATAACCCTTCAGATCCCTTTGAAATCATTGAGTTAAATAAAGTTGTTGTAGATGTTGGTGAATATGTTTTTAATTCATCTGAAGGGTTAAAGTGTAGAGAGAATTTTATTAAGGTGGTATCAGATGTTATTCCAGATTATAGTAAAGCAGAAGAGCTGTTTAATTTGTCTATTAAAAATTATATTTCAATTTTTAATACCAAAAGAAACTCTTCTCCCAAAAATAATTTTTTAAAAATTATTAAATCTTTTTTAAAAATTATTAAATCTTTTCTACCTTTCTCTTTTGTTGCTAAGCTTCATCTTATTAGGCGCTCTAAATTACGGCATGCTCAAAAAGGAGTTTCTGGATATCCATGGAGTGATGATATTTCTAAAAAAGATTGGAGTAGTATGGCTAAAGTTATTTTAAAATTTAAAGATATTTTATAGGAGATTTATGAGTATTTTGACTGTCCTTGTTACTGGAGCAGATGGATTCATCGGTTCTCATTTGACTGAAATTCTTTTTCAAAGGGGGTACAAAGTCAAGGCACTTTCACAATATAATTCTTTTAATAATTGGGGCTGGTTAGAAGATGTAGATTGTAGGAATCAAATTGAGATTCTGACTGGTGATATTCGTGATCCAAGCTACTGTAAATTAATAACAAAAGATGTTGACATTATATTTCATTTAGCTGCCTTAATAGCAATTCCATATTCCTATATTGCTCCAGATAGCTATGTAGATACCAATATAAAGGGAACTCTTAATATATGTCAGGCTGCAAAAGAAAATGGAAATATTCGAGTTATCCAAACTTCAACAAGTGAAGTCTATGGTACAGCTCAATATGTCCCTATTGATGAAAAACACCCACTTCAGGCTCAATCGCCCTATAGTGCATCAAAGATTGCGGCAGATGCCATGGCTATAAGTTTTTATAACTCTTTTGACTTGCCAGTGACAATAGCGCGTCCTTTTAATACCTATGGACCTAGACAGTCTGCTCGAGCTGTTATTCCAACTATCATTACTCAAATTGCTAATGGTATGAAGGAAATTAAATTGGGAGACACATCTCCAACTCGAGACTTCAATTATGTTGAAGATACTTGTAGAGGTTTTATTTCAATTGCTGAGTCTGATAAAACAATTGGTGAAACGATCAATATTGGCTCAAACTTTGAAATTAGTATCAAAGATACTCTTGATATCATTAAAGAGTTAATGGGGAGCGATGTTAATTTTATCCAGGATAATGAAAGATTACGCCCTGAAAAATCTGAGGTATTTCGTCTTTGGTGTGACAATACAAAGCTTGAGAAGCTTACAAATTATAAACCTGTGATCAATATTCGATTAGGATTACAAAAAACCATTAATTGGATTACTCAACCTAGTAACTTAAGCAAATATAAAGCAGAAATCTATAATGTTTGATGATGTTATAAATTTTGTAAGGATTATGTTTGGAAAAGAAGAGATTATTCCTTTACATGCTCCTCTTTTTATTGGAAATGAAAAACAGTATTTAAATGAGTGTATTGATTCTACCTATGTTTCATCAGCAGGTAAATTTGTAGATCTGCTTGAAGAAAAAATTGCACAATATACAGGTGCTAAATATGCTGTAGCAACTTCAAGTGGAACCTCTTCACTGCATATTGCATTATTGCTTGGAAATGTTAAAGCGAATGATGAGGTTATTACTCAACCACTAACTTTTGTAGCAACTTGTAATGCAATTAGTTATTGTGGAGCTAAGCCTGTTTTTGTTGATGTTGATAAAGAAACTATGGGGTTATCTCCATCTTCATTGAAGGACTTTCTTGAGAAGAATGCAATAGTTAAAGATCATCAGTGTTTTAATAAGACAACGGGTAGAGTTATTAGGGCATGCATACCAATGCATACCTTTGGACACCCTTGTAAAGTTGATGATATAAAAGAAATTTGTAATAAATATAATATATTTTTAATTGAGGATGCAGCTGAAAGTTTAGGTAGTTTTTATAAAAACAAACACACCGGCACTTTTGGCCAAGTAGGAGTGATTAGTTTTAATGGGAATAAGATTATTACTAGTGGAGCTGGTGGTTGTATTATTACTGATAATGAGGAGTTAGCAAAAAAAGCTAAACATATAACTACTACTGCAAAATTATCTCATAAATGGGAGTTTGCTCATGATATGATTGGTTACAATTATCGTATGCCTAATTTAAATGCAGCTTTATTAGTTGCGCAGTTCGAAAATCTCGAAAGTTTTTTAATAAATAAAAGAAAAAATGCAATGGCCTATAAAGATTTTTTTGCAGATAAAGCTTATCAATTTTTTGAAGAGCCTCCTTTTAGTAAGTCAAATTACTGGTTAAATGCAATTATTCTTAATAATCAAATTCAGCGAGATTTATTCTTAAAAGAAACAAATTTAAAAGGCCTTTCAACACGTCCAATATGGACGTTAATGAATAACTTGATCATGTTTAAAAATTCTCAGTGTGGAGAATTAAACAATGCAGAATGGCTCGAGAAACGAGTAGTCAATATTCCTAGTAGCGCTTCAGAATCATGAAAGAAATTATTCTAATTGGAGGAGGCGGTCATTGTAAGTCAGTTATTGATGTTATCGAGAAAGAGGGAAGGTTTAAGATAGCAGGTATTGTAGATGTTCCAGAATTGTTAGGTACAGAGATATTAGGTTACCCAATAATTGGTAATGACTCAGATATTGAAAATCTTTCAAATAAATACACTTATGCATTAATTACTGTTGGACAAATTAGATCTCCTAAGATAAGAATAAAACTATTTAATTTAGTAAAAAAAGTTGGCTTAATTTGCCCAACAATAATCTCTTCTAGAGCATATATATCTGAGCATTCGATAATTGGATCTGGGACAGTTGTAATGCATGATGTGCTAATTAATGCAGGAGCTTTTATAGGCAACAATTGTATTATTAACTCAAAAGCTTTGATAGAGCATGATAGTAAGATTTCTGATCATTGTCATATCTCTACTAATGCAGTAGTAAATGGAGGAGTGACAATTAAAAGAGGGTGTTTTCTAGGGAGTGGATCAATCACTAATAATTTGATTACTATTAAGGAAAATAGTTTTATTAAGGCAGGAGTAATTATTAAGTGAGTGTATTTATTATTGCTGAAGCTGGAGTTAATCATAATGGCTCGATCACGCTTGCTAAAAAATTAATCGATGCTGCAGTTTTAGCTGGAGCTGATGCAGTTAAATTTCAGACCTTTAAGGCACAAAGCTTAGTATCTAAAAATACACCTAAAGCAGCTTATCAGATTCAATTGACAGGTGAACAAGAGTCTCAATTTGACATGGTCAAAAAGCTTGAGTTGGATATATCAAGCCATAAAAAACTAATTTCCTATTGTAAAACAAAAAAAATTATCTTTTTGTCAACTCCTTTTGATACTGATAGTATTTATATGCTCCATGATTTAAAACTTCAAATATTTAAAATACCCAGTGGAGAAATTAATAACCTCCCTTATTTAAGGCATGTTGGCTCTTTAAGTAAAAAAGTAATCTTATCTACTGGAATGGCAAATATGAAAGAAATTAAGGATGCATTAAATGTATTGATAACTTCTGGAACAAAAAAAAATAATATTACTATCCTTCATGCAAATACTATGTATCCAACTCCTTTTGAAGATGTAAATTTAAAAGCCATGCAAACTATTAAAAATGAATTGGACATTTCAGTAGGCTATAGCGACCATACTTTGGGAATTGAAGTTGATATTGCTGCAGTGGCAATGGGTGCATCAATAATTGAAAAGCATTTCACTTTAGATAAAGAAATGGAAGGTCCTGATCACAAGGCCTCATTAGATCCAAATGAACTAAGATCTATGGTGATTGCTATAAGAAATATTGAGAAAGCAATTGGCAATGGTTTGAAAAGTTTAACTAAAAGTGAAAGCCCAAATATGAGTATTGTCAGAAAATCAATTGTGGCTAATATGATTATTAAAAAAGGGGATATTTTTACAGAAGAAAATATAACAACTAAACGTCCTGGAAATGGAATAAGCCCTATGAAATGGGATTTATTTATAGGGAAAAAAGCTAAAAAAGACTATCAATTAGATGAGCAATTATGAGCGTTAGAAAGGTCTGCGTAATAACTGGATCACGCTCAGAGTATGGACTTTTTTTCCCCATTCTTAAAAAAATACTTAAATCAAACCTCCTTGAACTTCAATTAACTACTACTTCATCTCATCATTCAATAGAACATGGCCTTACTTATAGAGAAATAGAAAATGATGGTTTTTTTATAAATGAAAAAATTGAAAGCCATCTTGTGTCTAATGAAAAATCATCTATAGTCAAATCTGCTGCTAAGACAAGTGAACTTTTATCGGATAGTCTTCATAGGTTGCAGCCTGATATCGTTTTGCTTTTGGGCGATAGATATGAAACTCTTGCTGCAGCTACTGCTGCTTTATTAATGAACATACCTATTGCCCATATACATGGTGGTGAAAAAACTGAAGGTGCAGTTGATGAGCAGATTAGACACGCTATCACAAAAATGAGTTATTTGCATTTTTGCTCTACTGAGCAATATCGGCAAAGAGTTATTCAAATGGGTGAAGATCCAAAAAGAGTTTTTAATAGTGGTGCCCCTGGTATTGATAATATAATTAATCTAAAGCCTTTAACAAAAGTTCAACTAGAAGAAGAGTTAGAATGGCAATTTAATGATAACTCTGTTTTATTTACTTATCACCCTGTAACTCTTACAGATACTGACTTACAGAGTGACTTAGAATTTATCTTGGACATATTAGCTAAATTCAAATTTAATATACTTTTTACCTATGCTAATTCTGATTTAAGTAATCATATTATCAATCAAAATATTGAGAAATTTTGTAAAAAAAATCCTAAAAAATATAAGGTTTTTAAAAACCTTGGCCAAGTTAGATATTTGAGTGCCATGAATTATGTTGATTTAGTTATTGGGAATTCTTCAAGTGGCATTATTGAGGCAGCTAGCTTTAAGAAGCCAGTTATTAATATTGGTGATAGGCAGAAAGGACGCCTCCAAGGTAAAAACGTAATTAATTGTAATCTTATTACATTAAAAGAATCTATAATACTATCCCTTTCTGCCGGTTTTAAAAATACCATCAAAAATATGACTAATATATATGGCGTAGGAATATCTTCAGATATTATTGTCGCTAAGCTTGAAAATGAACCGTTATCAATAATTAAGAAATTTAGAGACCAATCTGAGGAGTTTTGAAGTGCAAAATTTATCAGAAATAAAATTAAATATAACAGACTCTATCGAAGCAGCAATAAAAGTTCTACATCATGGAGGGATGAGAGTTGCTCTTGTTGTTGATAAAAATAATAAATTATTGGGCACAATAACTGATGGTGATATTAGGCGTGGTATATTAAATCATATTGAAATGAACTGTTCAGTTAAAGAGATTATGAATAATAATCCTACGACTGCTTTTAGCTCAGATTCTACTGAGTCAGTAATGTTAAAAATGAAAAATCGAGATTTATTGCATATACCAATTATTGATAGTAATCTGAAGCTTGTTGGACTTGAAACACTTCAACATTTGACCTATGCAAAAAAATACGATAATCCTGTTTTTCTTATGGCAGGAGGTTTTGGTAAAAGGCTGCATCCATTAACTGAAGATACTCCAAAACCTATGCTCAATATTGGAGACCAACCCATTTTAGAAACTATTATGAAGCGGTTTATTAAAAGTGGATTTCACAACTTTTATATTTCTACTTACTATAAGGCAGAAATGATTCGTGATTATTTTGGGGATGGATCTTCTTTAGGAGTGCATATTAAATATGTAACTGAGAAAAAACCCTTAGGGACAGCTGGTTCAATAGGCTTGTTGCCTAAAAATCTTCCTAAATTACCCATCTTGATGATGAACGGAGATGTCTTAACAAAGGTGGATTTTGAGCATTTACTAAAAACTCATGTTGAACAAAAAGGAATGGCAACAATGTGCATTAGAGAATATGACATTCAAATACCTTTTGGTGTTGTTAATATTGAAGATCAGCAAGCTATAAATTTTTTAGAAAAACCTGTTAAGAAATTTTTTGTTAATGCAGGAATTTATGTATTTGAACCTGAGATGATTAATAAAGTGAAGGTTGATGAGAATATTGATATGCCTGATTTACTTGATCAACAAATTAAAGAAGGTCAAAGAGTGAATGTATTTCCAATTCATGAGTATTGGAAAGATATAGGACACATAAAAGAGTTTCAAAGTGTGAGTGAATCGTTTAACAATGGATTCACTTTAGATGACTAAACTTATAGCTGAAACTGCTTGGCATCATGAGGGTGATTTTCTCTTTATGAGAGATCTCGTAACTCGTATCTGTGAAAACTCTAATGCTGACATTGTTAAATTTCATATTACTTTAGATCTTGAAGAGTATATGAATAAAGATCATGATGCATATAAGACCCTTAAGTCTTGGATGTTTAGTGAAACAGAATGGGAAGAGCTAATATGCATAGTGCGAGAAAATAATAAAGAAATTATGTTGTTACTAAATGATATAAAGGCTATTGAGTTTGCAAAAAAATTTAAACCTGAGATGGTTGAATTACACTCTGTATGCTTAAATGTACCAAGACTTCAAAAAACTGTCATTGAAAATATTGATAATAATACTAAAGTTGTGATAGGAGTTGGCGGATGTTCAACTTATGAAATTCAAGAGGCTGTCAACTTTTTTCAGCAAAGAGAAATAGTTCTAATGTTTGGTTTTCAAAATTACCCAACAAAATTTGAAGATGTAAATCTTCTTAAAATAAGAAAGATGCAGAAATTATTTCCAAATAATGCTTACGGTTATGCTGATCATACTGCTTGGGATGAAAAGAATAATGAACTCATAACGCTTTTAGTTTCATCTAATGGAATGGATTTCGTAGAAAAACATGTGACTATAGAATATGGCAAAAAGCGATGCGATTATTCTGCAGCAATTTCAATAGATCAGTTTAATAATATTCATAAAAAATTAACACTTCTTGATAAACTTTATGGGAGTGGCTTAATGGCCCTTAATAAGGCTGAGGAAGATTATTCAT
>Ga0075448_10000950_pt1 | contig 10033 bp, 11 predicted proteins | sample CoawatmetaG10DNA_2_FD_72353 | JGI IMG/M metagenome (GOLD analysis project Ga0075448, IMG submission 72353) | Marine microbial communities from the West Antarctic Peninsula - Coastal water metaG108-DNA | ecosystem: Environmental > Aquatic > Marine > Coastal | place: Atlantic Ocean: West... | reverse complement strand
CAACGTCGCATACAGTCACTTATTCAAACGTGCCATTTACGGTTCGCCTGGCGAATGATGTGCAGGGTTACAAACTGGGCGCTGGTAATTTCTTTAAATACGAAGTCGACTTTGTGGAGGCTTTGTCTTGAGCAGACCCATAAATTCCGCAACCATTGCCGAACTGGCAAAAGATTCGTTTATAACGGCGCACCTTGTAAAGATTGACTTTGAAACCGCTGTTTATATAACCGAGTGCCCCCAAAATTTGGTTTATTCTGGCATTACTTATAATTCCAGCAGCGCATTAAAAGGCATTTCTAGCGTCACGGAAACCAGCGAGGTTCAAGTGGGCGCGGTCAGTGTTACATTGTCGGGGGTTAGCCAGGAATATATCAGCATTTTATTAAGCCAGGCTTATATTGATCGCCAGATTACGATTTACCGGGTTTTATTAACAGACAGTTATTCAATTATTGGCGCACCAATATTAATTTATGACGGTAGAATTCAAAGTTTTTCTATTTCAGATAATGACGATACTAGCACCATTGTAATTTCGGCCAGTTCTCATTGGGCTGATTTTGACAAAAAAGCCGGACGCCGGACCAACCATAATTCGCAGCAAATTTACTTCCCTGGTGATTTAGGATTTGAATTTGCACCTAATACCGTAAAGGATTTGAAATGGGGGCGCGCATAAATGGGTTGGTTTAGCGATTTTTTCAGCGACCCGATAGGCACGACTATTGGAACTATTGGCAAAATAGGGCAATCTATAATCGACTTTACGGTTGACGCTATAGGCGAAGTGGTTTCCTGGTTTGTAGAGATCCCAGATTATGATGATCTCGCCGCGCAGTATGCTGGGGTATTGGTCAATAAACAGTCAAATATTGCAAGTTTACCAGTAATATATGGCCAGCGAAAAGTCGGTGGAACCAGGGTCTTTATTGGTAGCAGCGGCGCAGATAATATTTATTTATACATGGTCCTGGCGTTAAGCGAGGGCGAAATCCATTCAATTGGTGATGTGTATATTAACGACGTTTTAAGCACGGATTCTAAATATTCTGGCCTAATTACAATTAACAAATACACTGGGACAGATGGCCAGGCGGCAGATGCTACCCTGGTTAATGCAAACATTGGCTGGACCAGCGCGCACAAACTGAGTGGTGTTGCTTATTTGGCCATACGCTTCAAATGGGACCAGGACGCGTTTGGCAGCATTCCAACCGTCCATGCAGTGGTGCAAGGCAAAAAGGTTTACGACAGCCGTACCAGCGCCACAGCAAGCGTGGCCAACAGTTCAAACCCGGCCTTGTGTTTGCGGGATTATTTGACCAATTCACGCTATGGCAAAGGATTGGCAGCGGGGTTTATTGACGATACTTTATTTAATACGGCAGCTAACAAGTGTGACGCCCTGGTGACTTCTTATACGGGCAGTTCAAACCAAAAGATTTTTACTTGTAACGCGGTCATAAATACTGGCCAAAGCCTAATTGATAACGTCAAAGTTATTTTATCCTCAATGCGCGGCATTATGCCCTATAGCCAGGGCAAATATGGATTGGTCATTGAGGACCAGGGAAGCGCCACATTTGCGTTTGACGAGTCGCACATTATCGGCGGCATATCTATTCGCAGCGAATCCAAAAAGACGAAGTTTAATAGAATCGTTGCCACCTTCCCGGACCCATCGGCGAACTGGCAGCTAAACCAAATCGAATACCCAATTGCCGGGAGCGCAGAAGAATCAGGTTATTTGGCAGAGGATGGCGGCATTGAATTGGTCAAAAATATGGACCTACCTTGCACGACCAATATTTACAGCGCCCAGGACATTGCAGAGATTGCTTTAAAGCGTTCTCGAAATGCGCTAAGTGTAACTTTTAACAGCACAAGCGAAGCCTTAAATTGCTCTGTATCAGACATTGTAAGCGTCACCAATTCGACGCCAGGGTGGACCGCCAAAGCCTTTAGATTGCAAAAATTGACGCTTAATCCAGACGGCACGGTGGCGGTATCATTAATAGAACACCAGGATTCAATTTACCCGTGGTCCGCAAAAACGCAAGCGGATAATATCCCGGACACTAATTTACCCGACCCGTTTTTGGTGGCGTCGCCATTGCCGACCGGGGTATCAGAAGAATTATATATAACCGTTAATTCAAAGGGTACGCAAAGCAGGGCGATATTTTCCTGGGCAGCGCCAAACGATGCGTTTGTGGTTAATTATGAAGCCGAATACAAAGCGAACGGCGCGTCGATTTATACGTTTATAACAACGACCAGCGCATTAAAAGCCAATGTTGATGATATACCGCCAGGGCAATATGATTTTAGAGCTAGGTCTATCAACTCCCTGGGCGCAAAATCTGAATGGGCCTATTTAAATAACAAGACAATATCAGGATTAACGGCCGTCCCTGGTGACGTTAATAACTTTTCAATTCGTGCCCTGGATGGTCAATGCCATCTAACCTGGTCCCGAATTACAGACCTAGACGTAATTAATGGCGGTTATGTTCGCATACGGCACAGCCCATTAACAGCAAACGCGACCTGGGAAGATGGGCAAGACATTGGCGAAGCCATTGCCGGCAGCCAAACCGCAACCGTTTTGCCACTTTTGGCTGGCACGTACATGGCCAAAGCGGTGGACGAAGGTGGGCGATTTAGCACAAATGCTAAATATGCCGTAACAACGGTGCCTAACATTATCGACTTTAATGCCGTGGTTACAGCGACAGAAAACCCGTCATTTTCTGGTGCGAAAAACAATATGATCGTGGTTAATAACATTTTAAAACTTGAAGGTGCCCCGCGTTTTTTATTAACCGAGGCTAGTAATTTTTTGATTGCAGAAGATGGCAAAAAGTTAACGCGCGAAATTGGCGATGTCGGAGTAATTGAAAGCAGCGGGTCTTATTATTTTGCAAATTCGCTTGATTTAGGCTCAGTGTATACAAGCCGACTTACTGCCAAAATCAACTCTTCCGTGTCGCTTGTGTCAGATTTAATTGACTACAGAACAGCAAATATAGATACCTGGCAAAATTTCGATGGTGCATCCAGTGATGCAATTACGGCGATTTTAGAATTAAGAACCACGGCAAACAACCCCGCATCAAATCCAACATGGACAGATTGGGCACCGTTTTTAGTAGGCGATTATCACGCCAGGGCATACGAGTTTAGGGTGATGGTTACTAATACAGATTCAACTTTTAACATTAATATTACCACTCTAGCTGTAACGGTTGATATGCCCGACCGGGTGGAAAAAGCCAGCGATTTATCGGTGTCTGCAAGCAGTACAGCCGTATCATTTGGCAGCAATTTTAAAGCGGTTCCTGTGATTGGAGTTACCATGCAAGACGCTAACTCAGGGGATTACTTTAGGGTCACTAGCAAGGCTAGGACTGGCTTTACAGTTCAATGTTTTAACTCATCTAACGCAGGTATTGTCAGATCAATTAACTGGCAGGCCGTAGGATATGGAAAGGAAGCAGCATAATGGCACAGCATGATTATGATATAGCAAACGGGACCGGCGCAGCCGTCAGGACGGACATTAACAACGTCCTAGACGCGGTGGTTAGCCAAAACAGCGGAAGCAGCGCACCAAGCACCACTTATAGTTATCAACAGTGGGCAGATACTTCCGCAGGGCTGTTAAAGATTCGCAACGGCGCAAACAATGCCTGGGTGACGGTGGGCACATTAGATGCTGCAAACCTTGGCCTAGCCACACTAGCCAGCCCGACATTGACCGGCAACCCTAAATCAGTGACGCCAGCAACCGGAGACAATGATACTTCAATTGCGACAACGGCCTTTGTTAAAACATTAGTCGATTCGGCAGTTGCCGCAGCAACAAAAAGCCAGGCAGATATAAATGGCTTTGCATATCCAGTTGGCTCAATTTACACCTCTATTTTAGCAACCAACCCAGCAACATTATTGGCGATGGGGACATGGGTAGCTTTTGGCGCTGGTCGTGTATTAGCAGGGCGCGATGGTGGCGATACCTCAATGCAGACACCAGAACAGACAGGTGGTGCTAAGACTGATTCCCATACTCTTACTCTAAGTGAAATCCCTGCTCACCATCATGGGTACACAGGGGTAACTGGTACAGGAAACCCCGATGGTTCTATGGATTCGACATCAGTAGGTGCTGCTGGTTCATACCCAAGGGTAACGCAATTGCTAGATCAGGGCGGTGGACAGGCTCACACACACCATATTATGCAGCCGTATATTGTGGTTTATTTTTGGAAAAGGACAGCATAATGGCAGACGTAAAAATAAGCGAATTACCAGCACTGACCTCACCCGACGGTGCGGAAGAGTTAGTTGTTAATGATGGTGGCACGACTAAAAAAATCACCATAACCAACGCAACATCGGCTGCCTTACCCAAAGCGGGAGGCACGATGACAGGCGATACCCTGCATGGTGATGGGGTAAAAAGTAAATTTGGTACTGGTGGAGATTTGCAGATATTCCACGATGGCAGTAACTCATTTATTAATGAGGTGGGTACAGGCGATCTGACAATAAAAGCAAGTAACAATCTAAGAATACTTAGTGCTACTTCAGAGAATATGGCTGTTTTTGCAGCAGATGGTGCAGCTACAATTTACCACAACAACGCAGCCAAACTAGCCACCACAGCCACAGGCATAGACGTAACTGGCACTGTGACGGCTGATGGTTTGACTACGTCTGGTGACTTAGTAGTCAACACTACAGGCAACACTCCCGTTGTTTGGGTGAACACCACAGGTTCTGGTAAGTTATCTTCATGGAATAAGGGTGGAGCAGAGAAGGCATTTATAACCAATAACGGCGGCGCTTCATTTGGGTCTAACGTAGACGTGACGGGGAGTGTAACGGCTGATGGTTTGACGGTTGATGGTGCTACTATACTTGAGGCTGCATCAGGTCAGCTTAGGCTACAAGGCACAACCACAACTGCTAAAAACGTATCAATCCAATATAGTGAGTCGGGTGATTACGGGCAGATTAACTGCGACCAATCTGGAGTGAATCAAAAGGATCTATGGGTAACAGGTTTAAATCTAAAGTTTGGTCGTAGCACTGGCAGCGAGAGTATGCGCATAACCAGCTCTGGCAACGTAGGTATCAATAATAGCTCCCCTACTCAACGCTTAGAGATAAACGGAAATGCCCAGTTCAATATGTATGACAATACGGGAGGCAATGGAGGTTACTACACTACCAAAGGTCTACAGATTGGTAATGCGTTTGATGCAGGTGAGTCGGGAGGCGGTGACGACAGGAATGCAATAGTATGGAATGAAAGAGGTACGAGTCTTTTACTTGGTACGAATGATTTAGAGCGCATGAGGGTAGACCACAATGGCAACGTAGGTATTGGTGTAGTTCCAGAGACAGATTGGGCAAGTGCTTTTGAAGTCTTGCAGATTGGACAAGCTGGTGCAGTATGGGCTAACAACAACGACAACTCCACCCGACTAGCAATGAACGTCAAATACGATGGTGCTTATAAACGTATAAACGCTAACAAAGCAGCTAATTTAACACTAGATAGTGCAGGTACTTTTGTCTTTGATGTTGCAGCAACAGGAGCAGCAGACTCAGCGATAAGCTGGACTAATGCTATGACTATTGATAATGCTGGTGATACCACCTTTGGCACATTTAGTTCGACAGGAGCAACAGTAGGTTTTACTCTTCAAAGTTCTGGTGATGAAGCTCGCATTTTATCGTCAACAACATCTACCGCAGGAAAAAATCATCATCAGTTTTTTAACCCTAACGGCATGGTTGGAAATATTGTTACAACCGGTTCATCCACATCGTACAACACTTCTTCAGACTATCGCCTAAAGACTGACTGGCAGCCAATGGTGGACGCTACAGCTAGATTAATGCAGCTAAATCCAGTTAACTTTGAGTGGATTGCTGATGGTACTAGAGTTGATGGTTTCTTAGCACATGAGCTGGGGGCAGTTATCCCAGCAAGTGCAACTGGGACTCACAATGGAATGATGGACGAAACCTACCAAGCTACCCCAGCAACGGGTGATATTTTTACAGCAGCTGTTGTAGAAGTTACTACTGAATCTCAAGTTATGGAAACAATAGAAACAGGCTCATACGTTAACTTGGCTGGTGAGACTATTGTTGAAACCACAGAACAAGGCGTAACTACTGATCTAGTTGAAACTGTTGTGCAACGCCAATATATTGATGGTGTATCTACTGAGGTTGAGGTTGAAGTAACTACTAAAGTTCCAACGATGGAAACTGTAATCACTACTCCAGCCGTAGACGAGATAATCCATAGCTCAGACGTAGAACAACCTGAAACCCTAGAAGATGGTCAAGCATGGCGCGAAACCACTCCACAGGTCATGGCTACTCGCTCAGTGCCAGATATGCAAGGAATCGATCAAGCTAAGGTTGTACCGCTATTAGTGGCTACATTGCAAGAAGCTCTAGCACGTATTGAAGCACTGGAAGCGTAATGAGTAGGTTGCTTTGGCTTGCCGTGTTGTTGCCTGTAATGGCTAACGCTGAACCTATCGTTACGGACTCTACAACAAAGAGTACAGTTCATACGACAGGCGAGGTAACAACCACACTTAAGTCTCCACCGCCATCTGCCATCTCCCCATCGCTTGGTGGTAGTAACTCTGATTCATGTACGATTGGAGTGGCGGGGGCCGTACAGACGCAGATATTGGGTATTTCAGCAGGCAATACAACGAGAGACCTGAACTGTGAGCGGTTGAAGAATGCTAAGACGCTCTACGATATGGGTATGAAGGTAGCTGCTGTGTCGGTATTGTGCCAAGACTTACGGGTATTTGATGCCATGATTATGGCTGGAACACCTTGTCCATACAACGGCATTATTGGTGCTGATGCCAAGATCGCTTGGGAGAATGATGAAGGTGAGATACCTAAAGAGGAAGTGATCACTAAGTATGATACCAAAGAGTTTTTACTTAGTGTAGGTGGCGCAATTTTAGGTTTGCTTTTACTACTATGATTATGCTAGTTGTTGCTTTGCTAGCGATATACGCTACAAACGCCCACAGCGAGTATCTATACGGCCTGACAGGGAATATGGCAGGCACTGGACATACATGGGGCATGAACATCGGCCCCAGTGGCTCACAAAGTTTAAAGATTAACGGGGTGTTTTATCAATACACGCCTGTTAAGAACACCGAAGACGATATGGTTGTTCATGTGCGGAACAAACGGTTTGGCACAAACGAATACATCTTCTCAAGTACGGATGATTGGAGTGGGTTGCCGGGTGGCATACCCATTACTAAGGGATTTGTTATAGATAATTTACCCATTGAGCTATGGGGTGACGGATCAATTGACGTTGAGGGTTCGGGATCAGTCGTTGATGCCAACGTGGTGTATAGCTACAAATACAACAACGACTGCCTAACGCCTATGTCAGACCCGTCTTGCTCTGGCTACACTGACGCAGTGCTAGCGATGATGGGTAATACGAAGATTGAGGCTTATGACCCATTAAGTGATGAAAACATAGCTGATTTAATCGATGAAAAAGCAGAGCTAGACGAAGAAGTGCAGCAAGAAGATGAAGAGAAAGTTAAGGCAAAGGATAAATTACAACGCATGTTAAGTGGTGTAAATGACTCAATTCTTTATGCAAATGTAACCTCTCAAAATCTTTTAATGTTTGCAATGTCTCGTAGCAATAATCTAAACCCGTATTACGATAAGAGGCTAGCGGGTGGTGAATATAAAGAAACGGTGGCCCTCAATGATGGGAAGCTACCCGACAACAAGAAAGGGGCCAGGGTTGGTTTAGCCCAGCAACTATTGCATACCGAAATGGTCAATGCGCAGTATAACCAGGAGGACTAACCTTGAAGAAATTACTAATTGCTAGTGCGTTACTCGCATCAGCTACAACGGCACTCGCAGAAAGCACGCCCATTGTGGGCAATGTGCAAACGCGTTGCCTTATCACCACTGATACCAACGGTGTGTTTGGTAACCCTTTACCAAGCAAGTTAAGCACGGCCTCAGGAGACGGCGGGGTAGTGCCCGTTGTACGCTACGATGTCACGCTTGCTGATGCTTATTTAGCTAAGGTAACAACCCCTACTGCGTTTAGCCTAAGCCCCTCATTATCTGATTCCGTAACGTGGACAGGCTCAACGCAAGTGAGCAAAACGTCTGATGCGGCTATGTCTGGTTATGAGGCAGCTAAAATTACCTACGGCTCAACGACTCAGTTTGATCTAACAAAAGCAGGATCAACATGGTTCTCTTCTACCGCCACAGCAGTGTACGGGGTGAGTAAATCATTTCCCGGTGGCAGTTATACAGCCATCGTATTAGCTGAATGCATTGCTAAGTAATATGAAGGCCATGCTGCTACTCGCGCTGCTTCCGTTTGGCAGTGCAGCAGCTCATGAGATGACGCCGACTTACCCTACCTTTACCGAGTCGTTCATGGCTGGCATCTCTGTCACTACGCTGAACATCTTCAATAAAAGAAAGGATGTTTCGTACTACGAGATTGGGGTATTTGATGATCAATGGGAGCCTATTCCATTTGTGTCAGAGTATACGATCATACCCATGAAATATTTAGACACGCTAGCCTTTGATGTTTATGTGAGCAACCTATCACTTAGCTCTGTTGAGTATATTTGTTCGGTATCACGGATACAAACTGGGGTGACTGTTTCGTCCAAGATATGTTCGAGAGTCAAATGAAGTGGCTCCTCGCAGGCTATGTGCTTTTCCTATCACTACTGATGCTAAGTACCACAGCCCTTGCGAATACCTCGCTGTCATTGCAGATGCCTAGTAGCGGTAGCAGCTATCAGTCGGACAAATTCAAAACGGGCGATGGCTTGGACTGCAGTAACGCAATAGGTGGAACAGTTAACCTCGAATTTGGTTTGACAGGGATTATCAATAATGCGACTGGCATATTCAACTCAGCTTCTACTGGGACTCCTAGGTCAAAGGATCTTGGCTTCTTTGCTAGGATTATTATGCCGCTGAATGCGCCCGAAGAAAGGATCAACTGCAACACTCTTTACGAGCTGGAGTTAAGTAAAAAACGCCTTGAGATAATGAAGCTAGAAACAGAATTAAATGCTTTAAGACGCTTACAGTTGGGTGGCTAATATGGCCGAAATAGAATACGGCGGCGTCAAGTTAGGTGGTAGCAAGTTACTATTAATAGTTCCACTAGTCGGGACTATCGTTGGTGGCCTATGGGGTGGCTTTGAGGCTTATCAAAGATACCTGGATATGGAGGCGCGTATAAGTGAGTTTGTCACGCCGGACCTATCAGACTACGACAAGCGCATAGCCATCATGGAGAACAAGTTCGCTGTTATCGACCGAGGCATTGCCTTAGTAAAAGATGAGATTACTTTAATTAAAGAAAACACTGATAAGCAGTACCTAACAATCAAAGATTTAAAGCAGTCTGTGCGTGACGACATTGACCGCCAAGAGAAGATCATCGATAAGGTCGAAGATGAGATTGCCAAGATAGAAGAAGACGTTAGAAATACTATAGACGTAGCTGATGGTCGCTTTGAAAGTAAGCGCGATCAATTGCAGAACGATTACGAGCAAAAGTCAGACACTATAAGGACTGACGTAGAAAGAAAATTAACTGAGCTTGAGTCAAGGCTTAATAAAAAGTTGCAGCGCGCACTTGATAACCCATTAGCAAACTAGGAAGCAAGACCATGACGGACAGGCCATTAACGGACGCAGAGAAAGACGAGATTGCCGAACTAGCTGCTGATAAAGCATACCAGCGATTCTATGCTGTGGTAGGGGAGTCAATCGTCAAAAAAGCCATATGGATATTAGGTGCTGGAGCCTTTGCACTATGGGCCTACTTTAATGGAGATATACCAAAATGAGCAAAATTATAGAAATGTTGAAAAAACATGAAGGTGTTGAGACACACGCTTATAAGTGTACTAGCAACAAAATAACTTTGGGCGTTGGACGAAAT
>Ga0075448_10000937_pt1 | contig 10125 bp, 8 predicted proteins | sample CoawatmetaG10DNA_2_FD_72353 | JGI IMG/M metagenome (GOLD analysis project Ga0075448, IMG submission 72353) | Marine microbial communities from the West Antarctic Peninsula - Coastal water metaG108-DNA | ecosystem: Environmental > Aquatic > Marine > Coastal | place: Atlantic Ocean: West Antarctic... | reverse complement strand
ACTAAAGTGGCGACGGCACTGGTTGTGGTTTCCACTAAAACTCCTTAAATTTATTGCACTAATATAGTGCATATTAAAAAAACTATGGTCGATAGTGGTGCGATTTTGCTACAGACGTGCAGAAATACCACTAAACATCCGCTGTTTTTAATAAAGCAAAGACCGTGCCAGTAGTATATTTTAGGCCATAAAAAGCCACCCGTAGGTGGCTTGTTTAAAGGCCCATAGAAAAGCTTATGGTAAGGCTTACGGTAAGACTTTATTTAACGGGGTAGGAGCGTTTCGTTGCGCCAGTATAAAGTTGGCGAGGTCGGCCAATACGGTAAGGGCTATTAAGCATTTCATGCCAGTGAGAAATCCATCCCACAGTGCGCGCTAAGGCAAAAATCACAGTAAACATAGAGGTTGGGATGCCAATGGCCTTAAGAATAATGCCAGAGTAAAAGTCCACATTAGGGTATAGCTTGCGCTCTATGAAATATTCATCTTCTAAAGCAATTTGCTCCAAACGTTTGGCGATCTGCAATAATGGATCATTTTCTACACCCAGCAAAGCCAATACCTCATCACAAGTTTCACGCATCACTATCGCTCGTGGGTCAAAATTCTTGTACACACGATGACCAAAACCCATCAGTCTGAATGGGTCGTCCTTATCTTTCGCTTTGGCTACAAATGCATCTATATTTGATACATCACCGATTTCTTCGAGCATATCAAGCACCGCTTCATTAGCACCGCCATGGGCAGGGCCCCATAAGGCGGCAATGCCTGAAGCGATACATGCGAATGGATTAGCGCCCGAAGAACCTGCTAATCGAACTGTGGAAGTTGATGCATTTTGCTCATGGTCAGCATGGAGCATGAAAATCTTATCCATGGCACGCGATAATACAGGGTCTATTTTACTTTCAGTGGTTGGTGTACCAAACATCATGTGTAAGAAGTTTTCAGCGTAATCCAGGTCATTACGTGGGAACATAAACGGTTGGCCGATAGAGTATTTGAAACACATGGCCGCAATGGTTGGCATTTTAGCAATTAAGCGGTGGATGGCTTTTTCTCGGTGATCAGAATTATCGTTATCAAGTTGGTCATGATAGAACGCAGATAAAGCGCCTACGACGCCACACATAATGGCCATTGGGTGGGCATCACGACGAAAACCATTAAAAAACTTGATTAGCTGCTCATGCAGCATAGTGTTGTTGGTGATGTGGCTTTCGAATTCGTGCATTTGTTCAGCACTCGGAAGCTCGCCATGAATCAGCAGGTAACAGGTTTCCAGATACGATGAGTTAGCTGCTAAGTCTTCAATGGCATAGCCTCGATGCAATAAGATACCCTTGTCACCATCAATATAGGTAATTTTAGATTCGCATGACGCAGTAGATACAAAGCCTGGATCGTAGGTAAAAAGGCCTTTGCTCACTAGTTGACGCACGTCAATAACGTCTGGACCAGTAGTGCCTGAATAGATTGGCAGCTCGATGGGGTCCATGCCTTCTATGTGCAGTGTGGCTTTTTTTTCGGACATTGCTTGGCTCCTAAAAATTGTGTTGGAGAGGTGGAAGATAAAGTAGCTATTTAAGACCGGAACACGAAATAAAATCACGCGCAAAAGCCATCCGCCTCCAAAAACTGGAGCCTATCTTACCCTAGACTTACCCGAGTAGGGTCATAGAAAAGATTCGGCATATTGATTGTAGTTATAACTACAGGTGATATGGTGGGGAACTACTATAAAGTTAATCGTATATGATCCTCTTGTCGGGCCCATTTGTAAAGGCTTTGTATTAAGTCAAGGCTACGCAATGCTTAGCTATTATTGAATGCCTATGCAAAATAAAAAAAAAGCACATACGACAAAAGTGTCGTTGTTTTCTGTTGTTCAACTCCCTATACTTGTCCACGGCATGACGCTTGCAGCTATGTTGGTGTCGATCCAGAGTATTTTTTGAAGCCTTAGTTTAACTCATTTTTTAGCCAAAAGTAGGTAACCGTGAGCGATAAAAGACCCGTTAATCTGGACCTAGGCACATTCAAACATCCGTTAGTTTCTGTGATATCCATAAGTCACAGAATCTCGGGTGTCGTTTTGTTTGTGGGCCTAGTATTTTTATTCAATCTATTTGATATGTCCCTTGAAGGAGAGCTCGGTTTTGCGTCAGCCCAAGCCCTATTGCAGGGGCACTTTCTTGCTCAATTTGTAACTTGGGGGCTGCTGACTGCTCTGGGGTTTCATTTTAGTGCGGGTGTGAAACATCTCGTTATGGACTTTGGTCATGGCGAAGAACTTGAATCTGCGAATAATGCAGCAAAATTTGTTATTGGCTCTACGGTTGTACTGGCCGTTCTGGCGGGGGTTTGGATATGGTAACCACGATTACAAGTTATGGTCGAAGTGGTCTTGCTGATTGGCTCGTACAGCGTGTAAGTGCTGTTATTTTAGCGGCCTACTCTATTTTCATGGTGGCCTATTTGCTGCTCAATCCACAGGTAGACTTTGCCCAGTGGCAAACCTTATTTAATGGCACTAGCATGCGCATCTTTAGTTTAATGGCGCTTTTGTCATTGGGAGCACACTGCTGGATTGGGTTATGGTCGATTTCTACTGATTACTTGAAACATTTTGCTGTGCGCTTTGCATTTCAAATGCTAGTGGGTTTATTAATGTTTATTTACACCATTTGGGGTGTTCAGCTACTTTGGGGCCTATAAGTCATGACAAACAACTTACGTAAAATGTCCTATGAAGCCATCGTAATTGGTGGTGGTGGTGCCGGTATGCGGGCTGCGTTGCAGCTCACTGAATCGGGTTTAAAGACTGCCTGTATTACTAAAGTATTTCCCACTCGGTCGCACACAGTGTCAGCTCAGGGTGGTATTACCTGCGCCATTGCAAGCAATGACCCGAATGATGATTGGCGCTGGCATATGTATGACACCATCAAAGGTTCCGATTATATTGGCGACCAAGATGCGATTGAATACATGTGCAGTGTGGGGCCTCAAGCGGTATTTGAGTTGGACCATATGGGTCTACCTTTTTCCCGTACAGAAGAAGGACGCATCTATCAGCGCCCCTTTGGAGGCCAATCGAAGAATTTTGGTGAGGGTGGTCAGGCTGCTCGAACTTGTGCTGCCGCGGACCGAACAGGACACGCGTTATTGCACGCTTTGTACCAAGGCAATTTAAAAGGGGGGACTACCTTTTTAAATGAATGGTTCGCTGTGGATATGGTTCAAAATGATGATGGTGCAATCGTGGGTGTGGTTGCGATATGTATTGAATCTGGAGAAACTGTTTACATTGAAGCCAAAGCTACGGTTTTAGCGACTGGTGGTGCAGGGCGCATCTACCAGTCTACGACCAATGCACTCATTAATACGGGTGATGGAGTAGGCATGGCATTGCGCATGGGTTTGCCCCTGCAAGATATGGAAATGTGGCAGTTCCACCCGACGGGCATCGCTGGAGCAGGCACTTTGGTCACAGAGGGTTGTCGCGGAGAAGGTGGTTACCTAATCAACAAAGATGGTGAGCGCTTCATGGAGCGCTATGCGCCCAATGCAAAAGATTTAGCGGGTCGTGACGTCGTGGCCCGGTCCATGGTGATGGAAATATTGGAAGGCCGTGGTTGTGGCGTTAATGGTGACCATGTGTTACTTAAACTTGATCATTTAGGTGAAGAAGTACTAGAAAGTCGTTTGCCTGGGGTGTGTGAGTTATCCAAAACCTTTGCTCATGTTGACCCAGTGTTTGAACCTGTACCTGTTGTACCTACTTGTCACTACATGATGGGTGGCATACCTACTAACATTGGTGGGCAGGTGTTGTATCCAGAGTCTGCATCAGAAACCCGCATTATCGAGGGTTTATATGCTTGTGGAGAGGTTGCGTGTGTCTCTGTGCACGGTGCTAACCGCTTAGGTGGTAATTCCTTGTTGGATTTGGTGGTATTTGGTCGGGCAGCGGGCATACAAATTGAGAAATCAATGCGCGAAGGCTACGCTGCAGAGCCCGCCAGCCAAGCTAATTTAGATGCCGCTATGGTACGTTTAAATAGCTTAAATAATTCTGAATCAGGTGCCAGTATTGCTGAAGTTCGAGCAGACCTGCAAACAACGATGCAGTTATACTTTGGGGTGTTTCGCGAAGGTGAAAGTATGTTAAAGGGCTTGGAGTTACTGCGTGAAATTAGGACCAAAGTGTCCAACCTTCATCTGCAAGATAAAACGGGTGCTTTTAATACAGACCGCATCGAAGCCTTGGAGTTGCAAAACTTATTTGAAGTTGCATTTGCTACCGCTATTTCAGCAGAGCAACGTAAAGAAAGTCGAGGCGCTCATGCACGTAATGACTTCACTGAGCGGGATGACGAAAATTGGTTAAAACACTCAGTGTATTATCCTTTAGAGGAACGTCTTGGTAAGCGAGATGTGAATTTTACACCTAAAACTGTGGATGCTTTTCCACCTAAAATTCGTACTTATTAGGGAGTAGTGATATGTTAACAGTGAGTATTTATCGCTATCATCCAGAGCTTGATACGAAGCCATACATGCAAGACTTTGAAGTTGATACTGAAGGTAAAGACTTAATGGTCTTAGATGTTTTGAATTTGTTGAAAATTCAAGATCGTGGTCTTACGTATCGTCGATCGTGCCGCGAGGGCGTGTGTGGCTCTGATGGTATGAATATCAATGGCACCAATGGCCTAGCGTGTATTACGCCCTTGTCATCCTGCGTCAAAAACAATAAATTAGTGTTACGCCCATTACCAGCTTTGCCTGTGATCCGCGACTTAGTTATTGACATGGATCAGTTTTACAAGCAGTACGAAAAGGTGAAGCCATTTTTGCTTAATAATACCCCAGCCCCAGGTATTGAGCGTCTGCAAACGCCTGAAGATCGTGCCAAGCTGGATGGTTTGTACGAATGCATTCTTTGTGCTTGTTGCTCTACCGCCTGTCCTTCATTTTGGTGGAATCCAGATAAGTTTATTGGGCCAGCCGGCTTACTTCAGGCTTATCGTTTCTTGGCGGATAGCCGTGATACAGCAACGGAAGAGCGCTTAGCAGGTCTAGATGATCCGTTCAGCGTATTCCGTTGTCATGGCATTATGAACTGTGTCACGGTGTGTCCAAAAGGGTTAAACCCAACCAAGGCCATTGGACATATTCGTAATATGCTCATGACCAGAGCCACCTAAACACAACCACAAATAAGCTCAGTGCGCTTATAAAGCGCTCTGAGGGTTATTTGTTTGTTAAAGTTTGGTATTGAGACTTAACCATGTGCCGCATTAAAGGTTATAATGGTCGTGTTTGGTTAAGGTTTAACCACAATCAAAAATTGGTGATACTGAATGCAAGACAGCGTGATGGAGCAACAGAGGCGTGAGTCTCATTTCTCTGGCGGCAACTTTGCGTACATTGAAGAAATGTACGAAACCTATTTACGTGATCCCAATGCTGTTCCTGAGCAGTGGCGGCAAGAATTCGATCAACTACCTCGGGTGCCAGACTCGATCAGTGGGGACGTACCTCATTCGATAGTAAAAGAGCACTTTGTTCTTTTAGGTAAAAACCAAAGCAAATCACATCCTGTCCAAACGGCTAGCCTTAGCAGCGATCATGAGCGCAAACAGGTGAGAGTCGTAAGACTCATCAATGCATACCGCTTACACGGCCACCAAATTGCGAGCCTAGACCCGCTAAATCTCAAGCCCAAAGAGATAGTTCCTACTCTCGATTTACATTTTCACGAACTATCAGCAGCTGATTTAGACACAGTTTTCCAAGTTGGTGCATCCTACTTAGGCAAAGAAGAAATGCCTTTGTCAGAAATTATTGATGGGCTTGAGCAAACCTACTGCTCAACCGTCGGCTGCGAATATAGCCATATTGTTAATACCGATGAAAAGCTCTGGATTCGCCAGCGAGTAGAGTCAGTGCGCAGTCATCCAACCCATACGGCAGAAAAGCGCAAACATATATTTGAACGCTTGATTGCTGCAGAAGGCTTAGAAAAATACCTAGGTGCTCGTTTTTCTGGTGCTAAACGCTTTGGTCTTGAAGGGGGTGAAAGCCTCATTCCTATGTTAGACAATATTATTCAGCGCTCAGGTAGCAGCAAAGCTAAAGAAATTGTTATTGGTATGGCTCATCGAGGTCGACTCAATGTATTAATCAATATCTTTGGTAAAAATCCAGTCGACTTATTTGAAGAATTTGAAGGTAAACGACCTTTGAATACCTCTGGTGATGTGAAGTACCATCAAGGTTTTTCGACTAATGTTAATACACCAGGTGGCGAAGTTCACATGGCCTTAGCATTTAACCCATCACACCTCGAAATTGCTAATCCAGTCGTAGAGGGATCTGTAAGAGCCCGCCAAGATCGCCGCAAAGATACACAAGGGGACACGGTATTGCCCATTTGTTTGCATGGAGACGCCGCCTTTGCAGGCCAAGGTGTGGTTATGGAAACCTTACAAATGTCCCAAACTCGGGCCTTTAAAACCGGTGGAACGGTACATATTGTCATTAATAATCAGGTTGGCTTTACGACCAGCAAAAAAGAAGATGCCCGCACTACGCCTTACTGTACAGACGTTGCTAAATTTATTGATGCGCCCATTTTTCATGTTAACGGAGATGACCCTGACGCAGTCGCCTTCGTGTCAGAACTAGCCTTAGATTATCGTAACGAGTTCAAACGAGACGTCGTCATTGACCTTGTGTGTTATCGCCGTCGTGGTCACAACGAAGCTGATGAACCGTCAGGCACGCAGCCTTTGATGTATAACGCCATTAAAGCGAAAAAAACTGTAGCCACACTATATGGACAGCAGCTTGTTACTGAAGGTGTGATTTCAGCTGAAGATATTGCAGCGTATCAAAATGAATACCGCAATGCGCTTGATAATGGCAAACACGTTGCCAAAGCATTGGTTTCAACACCTGACTCAAGTTCGTTTGTGGACTGGAAACCTTACCTTAACCATGAATGGACGGCGCTAGGAGATACACGGGTATCTGCAGACTTACTTAAAGATCTAGGTCAGCGTTTAGACCAAGTTCCGCAAGGTTTTGTGGTTCAGCGTCAGGTGAAAAAAATTCTTGATGACCGCTTAAAAATGGCAGCAGGCGCTGCAGAAATCAATTGGGGCTTTGCTGAAGTTATGGCCTATGCCTCATTGTTAGAGGAAGGGTATCCCATTCGCCTAACTGGGCAAGATGTGGGTCGTGGTACTTTCTCCCATCGGCATGCTGTTTTGCATGATCAAAAAGGCAGTGGTGCTTATGTTCCTCTGCGGAACTTGTCAGATGAACAACCCGATTTCACGATCTTTGATTCTCTATTATCAGAGGAGGCTGTATTGGCGTTTGAGTATGGCTATGCTTCAACGGCGCCAGAAGGCTTAGTCATATGGGAAGCGCAATTTGGAGACTTCGCTAACGGGGCCCAAGTCGTGATTGACCAATTCATCACCAGTGGTGAGCACAAGTGGGGTCGTATGTGTGGTTTAACGATGCTGCTCCCCCATGGGTACGAAGGTCAAGGCCCAGAGCATTCGTCTGCCCGTTTAGAACGTTTTTTACAGTTATGCGCAGAACACAATATTCAAGTTTGCGTGCCCACCACGCCGGCTCAAATATTCCATTTGATTCGCAGGCAGGTAGTGCGTCCAATGCGTAAGCCTCTGGTCGTGATGTCACCTAAGAGTTTATTGCGCCATAAAATAGCCATTTCTAGTCTTGATGAGCTCGCTAATGGCGAGTTTCAGAATGTCATTGATGAGGTCGATGACCTTGATAAAAGTGCAGTTAAGCGGGTAGTGTTGACCAGTGGCAAGGTCTACTACGATTTACTTGAACAACGTCGTTTAGGAAAATTAGATCATGTGGCTATTATTCGTATTGAGCAACTATACCCTTTCCCTGAACAGAACCTAGCGGATGTATTAGCCCAGTACCCGCATCTAGAACTCGTAGTGTGGTGTCAAGAAGAACCACAAAACCAAGGTGCTTGGTATTGTAGTCAGCACCACATGCGAAAAGTCATTCAGTTAGGTCGCACTGATTTAAATCTGATTGTTTCTTCACGTCCTGCCTCTGCAGCCCCGGCATGCGGTTATATGTCGGTACATTTAGAAGAGCAACAGCATTTAGTAGCCCAAGCCTTGGGATTAGAATCATGAACGGGTCTGTTGAGCAGACCCTAACCATTATTAAAGTGAAGAGATAAACCATGTCTATTGAAATTAAAGCCCCATCTTTTCCTGAGTCTGTGGCAGACGGTACCATTGCCACTTGGCACAAACAGCCAGGAGAGGCATGTAAGCGCGATGATTTAATCGTTGATATTGAAACGGATAAGGTCGTGATGGAAGTGGTTGCACCCGCTGATGGAAGCCTATCAGACATTATTGTAGCCGAAGGCGGTACAGTGCTGAGTAATGAAGTCATCGCTCATTTTACTGCGGGTGCGGCAGCCCCTGCTCAGGCAGATGAAGGGCCAAGTGCGGCCACTGCGACTGATCAGCCAGATTCGAGTGGCCCCGCTGTGCGTAAGTTACTGCACGAAAATAACCTGCACGCCACGCAGGTCACTGGCACGGGCAAAGGCGGTCGTTTACTCAAAGAAGATGTCCTTAACTACTTGAAGCATCCAACCCCAGTGGCTGTGGTAACCCCATTAGCGCCAGTAACGCCAGCACCAGCACCTATGGCTAAAGAAATGCCCAAAGAAAGTAAAAACCAAATGGTGTCGCCTTCTTCTGGTCCGCAGCATCGTACGTCCCGTCGTGTGCCTATGACGCGTTTACGCGCCACCATTGCTAAACGCTTAGTGTCTGCACAAAACGAAGCCGCCATGTTAACTACGTATAACGAAGTGGATATGTCACCTATTATGGCATTGCGTAAACAATATAAGGCGCAGTTTGAAAAAGCTCACAACGGCACTCGATTGGGCTTTATGTCATTTTTTGTGAAGGCTGCAGCAGAAGCCTTGAAACGCTATCCAGCGGTGAATGCATCCTTAGATGGTAATGACATGGTCTATCACGCTTATCAGGATGTGAGTGTGGCGGTGTCCACTGATCGTGGTTTAGTGGTGCCAGTATTGCGTGATGTAGAAGCAATGACTTTGGCTGATATTGAGAAAGGTATTGTAGATTTAGCCAACCAAGCTAAAGCTGGTAAGTTAACTTTGGAAGAAATGCAGGGTGGCACTTTTACCATCACTAATGGTGGTATTTTTGGTTCTTTGTTATCGACTCCAATTTTAAATGCCCCTCAAACTGCAATCTTGGGTATGCATAAAATTCAAGATCGTCCAGTGGCAGAAAATGGTCAAGTGGTCATCCGACCAATGATGTATTTAGCTTTATCATACGATCATCGAATGATTGATGGTAAAGAAGCAGTTCAGTTCTTAGTTACCGTTAAGGAATTACTGCAAGACCCAGCGCGGATATTGCTTGAGATCTAAGCCCGTGTGTTTATTTAAGTTTACGTTGTGATCCAGCGTGGGCACAAAATCTGAGGAAATATTATGTCCCAAGAATTTGACTTGGTGGTTATTGGTGGTGGCCCTGGTGGTTATGTAGCCGCAATTCGAGCGGCGCAGTTAGGTTTAAAGACCGCCTGCGTGGAAAAATGGACCAATGACAAAGGTGCTCCCGTTTTAGGTGGAACTTGCTTAAATGTTGGTTGTATTCCTTCAAAAGCGTTATTAGATTCAACACATAAATTCCACGACGCTAAACATGAATTTGAATCTCATGGCATCAACACGGGTGAAGTCTCAATAGACGTTGCCGCTATGCTAGCTCGTAAAAATACCATTGTAGACAATCTCACTATGGGCGTGGCGGGTTTATTTAAAGCCAATGGTGTGACCTTAATTCATGGTACGGGTCAATTACAAAAAGATCGTGGGGTTAAAGTGACCGCTGCTGATGGCAGCGAAAGCCATTTAAAAGCGGGTAACGTTATTTTGGCTGCAGGATCTGTACCTGTAACTATCCCCTCAGCGCCCTTAACTGAAGATATTATTATTGATAACGTGGGCGCATTAAATATCAAGCAAGTGCCTAAACGCTTGGGTAT
>Ga0075448_10000932_pt1 | contig 10146 bp, 10 predicted proteins | sample CoawatmetaG10DNA_2_FD_72353 | JGI IMG/M metagenome (GOLD analysis project Ga0075448, IMG submission 72353) | Marine microbial communities from the West Antarctic Peninsula - Coastal water metaG108-DNA | ecosystem: Environmental > Aquatic > Marine > Coastal | place: Atlantic Ocean: West... | reverse complement strand
GCCGTCTTCGAGAACATCGGGAATTTCACGCCGTACGTGTTGTAGCAAAAGTCGGCGATCTGCTTGCTGTTGCCGGGTTCCTGCTGAAAGTCATTGGACGGAAAGCCCAGCACCGTCAGCCCCTTGTCGCGATACTTTGCGTACAGCGCTTCGAGCCCTTCGTACTGATGCGTGTAGCCGCAATAGCTGGCGGTGTTGACGACCAGCACGACGCGGCCGGCGTACTGGCACAGGTCTTGTGGCGCGTCGTCCTGCAGGCGCTTGACGCGAAAATTCAGGCTGGCAGGGCATGCGCCTGCGGCAACCGGCGCTTGCACGGTCGGTGCGACGCCGGCCGTGGCGGCATGTCCTGTGCGGGGCAGCAGCAATGCAATGACGGCAATGGCAATCGCAATGATGATCATCAGCACATGGTGCCGACGCAGCGCACCCGACGCGTGCAATTGCAGGCGTGGGCGACGCGGGGAAACGGTGGTGGGAAATAGCATGGGAAATCTCCAAAAGCGGACGCTCAGCCGGCGAACCGGAGTTTGTCTTCAGTCTAGGGTATAACGCCCCGGGGTCGCACCGGGTTAAATGTGCGGTATGCGTCGCATATCCCTCTCCGCACGGCTTGCAGCGCTTCCTATACTGAAGAACTCGCCGGGCGGTAGTCCGGTCCGACACAAAAGACGGCAGCCGACGTGCTGCCGATCACATCGCGGCGTACCGCGAGACAACGCGCGACGTTATCGCGCGTGAGGGGGTCGCCGGGCCATGTTGCAACCGTGGCCGCGGCAGGCCTGTTGTGACGAGGAAACGGGCAGACCGAGAACTTTGCTCCGGCAACCCGGAAAATCGGGGGCTGGTCAATCATGTCTGCTAGAATCCGCCTGCAAATTCAAAGGCTTACCATGCTCTATCCCGAATTGTTCAAGTCGTTGGAAGCGGTCCGCTGGAATATGGAAAAGGATATTCCGTGGGACACGTTCGATGCGTCGCTGCTGACCGACGCGCAAGCGCAGACCATCAAGATGAATGCCATCACCGAGTGGTCAGCCCTGCCGGCCACCGAGATGTTCCTGCGTGACAATCGTCACGACTCCGATTTCTCGGCGTTCATGAGCGTGTGGTTCTTTGAAGAGCAGAAGCACTCACTGGTGCTGATGGAATATCTGCGCCGCTTCCGCCCGGACCTCGTGCCGACCGAAGAAGAGCTGCACAACGTGCGCTTTGAATTCGATCCGGCCCCGCCGCTGGAAACGCTGATGCTGCACTTCTGCGGCGAAATCCGCCTGAACCACTGGTACCGCCGTGCCTCCGAATGGCACACCGAGCCGGTCATCAAGGCGATCTACAAGCATCTGTCGCAGGACGAAGCCCGCCACGGCGGCGCCTACCTGCGCTACATGAAGAAATACCTCGGCCAGTTCGGCGACAGCGCGCGCAGCGCATTCGCCAAGATCGGCGTGCTGATGGCTTCGGCGCGTCGCACCGAAAAGCCGCTCCACCCGACCAACCTGCACGTGAACAAGGCGCTGTTCCCGCAAGACACGGTGCAGTCGCGCCTGCCGAACCCGGACTGGCTGGAGCACTGGCTGGACGAGCAGATCAAGTTTGACGCCGGCTGGGAAAAGAAGGTCATCGAGCGCATCCTGCACAACATGGGTCTGCTGTTCGAACGCACCTTCGAAACCGTGCAAGACCTGAACCGTTACCGCAAGGAACTGAACGCGCGTCTGCTCGGCTCGGCCGAACAAGCTGCCTGATCCTTGCCACTGGCAGTGAGCGGCCCATCGATTCGATGGGCCGTTTTGTTTTTCACTCCGACTTCGCTTTTGCCATGACCGCTCGCCAGCCCGCGCCCGCCTTTGAACAGAAGATCTGCGATGCCGCCGATGTGGAGGCCCGCGTGCGCGACTTGCAGCGCCCGCTGGTCTTCACCAACGGCGTGTTCGACATCCTTCATCGCGGGCACGCCACGTATCTGGCGCAGGCGCGTGCGTTGGGCGCGTCGCTCGTGGTCGGCGTGAATACCGATGCCTCGGTGCGGATGCTGGGCAAAGGCGACGACCGCCCGCTCAACACTCAGGACGATCGCCTGGCCGTGCTGGCCGCACTGGAAGCGGTGAGTCTGGTGGTGTTGTTTGCCGAGCGCACGCCGGTCGAACTCATCCAGCGCGTGCGCCCTGACATCTACGTAAAAGGCGGCGACTACGACATCGATGCGCTGGAAGAAACGCGCGTGGTGCGTAGCTGGGGTGGCACGGCGCTGGCGATTCCGTTCGAGCACGACCGATCGACCACGGCGCTGCTCAAGCGCGTGCGCGCAACGTCCTGAGGCGTTAGCGCGATGCCGTGACCGCTGCGCACGCGTGCAGGTCTTCGGCGCCCAGGGTTTTCTTCAGCGCGGCCAGTTGGGCTGCGACGCCCGAAGCCGCGTCGGCGGAGGCGGTCACGCGCAGCGACGTCTGCGAGCCAAGCCGGCGCGTTTGCGTGACCACGGCCGTGCGCACGTCCTTGGCGCGCAGTTCATCGAGGCGCTGCTGCGCGCGCTCCTTGTCGCGAAACAAGCCCAGCGATACCACGAACGTATTGCCTTCCTGCACGATGGCTGAATCCGCCACGTTGCGGCGCTTGAGTTCAGACACCTTGCGCTCGGCGTCGTCGCGCGTGTCGCGTGCCGGCATGTGGACCCACCAGCGGTTGTCTTCCTGGCGCGTGAAGCGCTCGACCTGCACGCCCGCCACCTGCCTGAGCTGATCAATGCTGCGCGTGGCTTGTGCTTCGGTCAGGCCGCCCAGTTCGGTGCAGGTGCCGCCGTTTCCAGCAGCAGCGGTCGTCAGGGCCGTAGGCTCGAGGTTGGCTTGCGTGCCTGACGCGGCAGGCGGGGAGGCCTCCGGCGAGCCCGGCGCCGATTTGGGTACGGCAGCAGCCGGTGAAGAAGCCGGTGCCGGTTGGAGAATACGGATCTCTTCGGTGCGGATCTGGCGCCGCATGCGGTCAGGCTCGCGCTCGCTCTCGAACCACGCCTTGGACACTTCTGGCCCGAACACGCCGGTATTGGCCGCGAGCAGAACGCCGTTGACGAGCAGCAGGAGCAGCAGGGCGAGGCGAAGCGTCATGGTGCGAACGGACGTGGATTCGGAAGGGGGTTCGGAATGCAGGAACACAGCAGCATCAACGGTAAAACGCCAAGCAAACACAGCGGCACGGCGGGCTGAAACTAGGCCAGCGTCGCGGCGCCGTCCCGGCTTGCACGCGCCAGCACCTGCAGGCCAAGCAGCACGAGATTATCGTGCATCTGGAAGGGCATGCGCAGATGCGGTCCCAGCGCAGCGCGCGCGCCGCCGCTCAGCACGCAGCGGGCCGGCCCGGGATGTTGCTTCTGCAGCGCCATCCAGGTCTGTGCAATTGCGCCTGCCTGGGCGATGACGCAGCCCAGCGCGATCGCGTCCTGCGTATTGTCGGCCCAGGGCGGCGCCACAACGTCGCCCGCGCTCAGGTAGCTGACGTCCACTTCGGGCAACTGCGCGGTGTTGCGCGACAGCGCGCGCATCATCAACGTGAGACCGGGCAGGATCAGGCCACCGGCAAACAGGCCGCCGGGCGTGACGATGTCGAGCGTGGTGGCGGTGCCCGCCGTCACGAGCAACAAGGCCGTGTCGGGCCACAGATGGCGGGCGCCGACCGCGCCGACCCATCGGTCAGTGCCGAGTTGCGTGGGGTCGCGATACCCATTGCGCAGGCCGGCGGTGGCGTCTTCCGATGCCGCAATGCGCACGCGCGCCCCATCGAACACGCGGGCGATGCGGGCGGTGAGTGCATCGCGCAGCGCCGGGCCGGCCACCGCGCTGATCCATACTTCGGGCGGCGCAACGCCGGAGGCGTGGCAATCGCGCCAGTCTTCCACCAGTTCCGCCAATCGATCATGCGCGCGGGCGCCGGCATGCTGCCAGGGCGTGCCGCCGGGCTCCTCCGGCAGGGCGAGTTCGGCATCGGCACCCCCGGCAATCCACGCCCATTTGATGCGTGTGTTTCCCGCGTCGATCAGCAACAGCGGACGGGCGGGGGCAGCGTGCGCGGCCGACACCTTCAGGCGTGTCATGGCTGGTCCGCCTCTGCGCTGCGCAAGGAGACCTCGCCGCTGTGCACCCACTGCACACGTCCGCCCGACTCAATCGCCAGGCGGCCCTGCGCGTCGATGCCATGCGCCACGCCTTCCAGCACCACGGTGCCGTCCTGCCACAGGCGCACCCGTTCGCCGGCAAAGGCATCGCGGGCAGCAAACGGCGCAACGAACGGCGCCAAGCCCTGCGCGCCGAAGTGCTGCAGATGCTCCCCCAGCGAGGTGAGCAGCGCCGAGAATACGGCATTCGGCTCTGGCGCATCCACGAGTTCTTCCACGCCCGACAGCCCGCGGCCCAGCGTGGATTCCAGCACGCGCGGCCGTTCCAGGTTCAGGCCGATGCCGATGACGGCCCAGGTCTGACCCGCTTCCTTCCGCACGGTCTCGACGAGGATGCCGGCCAGCTTGCGCCCGGCGATCTGCACATCGTTGGGCCACTTGAGGCCGAGGGCCTGTCCGCTGCCACCGTGGGCTTGCGCGTACGCAGCCACGGCCTCAGCCACGGCCACACCCACGGCCAGGCTCAGGCCGCCGAGCTGCGCGGGCTCACCCGCAAAGGCACAGGCGATGGAAAACGTCAGGCCGTGGTCACCATCCCACGGGCGGCCCTGTCGGCCGCGTCCTGCAGTCTGCCGCTGGGCGGCCAGCACCCGGGCGCCCAGCAGCGGCGCCGTGCCGGCAGGAGCAGGCATCGCAGGGTTGGCAGGCCAGGCGGCATCACGCACGGCGGCCATCAGATCGGCGTTGGTGGAGCCGGTGGCCTCGACCACATCGACAGGCCAGCCGGCAGCCAGGCCGCTGGGCTGGATACGCTCGCGCGCAAGGCGCCACCGCGCGGAGGGTTCTGCAAGAGACATAAAAAACGGGCGATCAGGTTCGCGCTAAGAATGGGCGCATTGTACGAGTGGCGCTGCAAACATGGGCGTGGCGCTTGCTTCAAGCGACGCAAAGGCCTCACAGTGTGGGAGCCAGTGTGACAGTGTTCGGCGGCGCGTTGGCTACAATTCGACCGATACCCGGCATCACCGCTGACGGAGACCCGTTTGATCACCTGCCGTACACCGCAGCTTGAAGTGCGCGTTGTCGATGGACGCTCCGTCGCCTTTCTCTCTGGCGACTGGACCACGCTTGCCCTGGCCGAACGCGCCGGCGTGCGCAGCGCGCGCCAGCAGATCCGCGCCGGGCTGGACAACGCCAACGCGTGGTGCCTGACCGAAGTCGGCCGTATCGACCACTTTGGCGCACAACTGCTCTGGCGTGCCTGGGGCAATCAGTGGCCCGAACATCTGGATGCCCGGCCCGACCAGCGTCGCATGCTCGATCGTGTTGCGAAGCTCGACCCCGGCGGCTGGAAGCAGCGTCTGGCGCCCCGCATGAACCCCGTGGCGATCCTCGGCGAGGGCATGCTCGATTTTTTCGATCACGCGAGCAATGGCATCGCCATGGTCGGCCAGCTCGTGTTCGACTTGGGCAGGTTCGTGCGCGCGCCGCATCGCGGGCCGTGGCGCGAAATCTCTGCCAACATCTACAGCACGGGCTACAAGGCGCTGGGCATCACGGCGCTGGTGGGCTTCTTGATCGGTATCGTTTTGAGCTACCTGTCGGCCAACCAGCTGCGCGTGTTCGGGGCCAGCATCTTCATCGTCAACATTTTGGGCATGGCCATCATCCGCGAGCTTGGGCCGGTGCTGGCGGCGATTCTGGTGGCGGGGCGTTCGGGCTCGGCCATCACGGCGCAGATCGGCGTGATGCGGGTGACCGAGGAGCTGGATGCGATGCGCGTGATGGGCATCTCGCACGGTTTCCGCCTGATCCTGCCCAAGGTGATTGCGCTGGCGATCGCCATGCCGCTGCTGGTGGCGTGGACGGATCTTCTCGCGCTGGCGGGCGGTATTCTCGCGGCCAAGTTCCAGCTCGACATCAGTCCGACGTATTTCATCACCTCGTTGCCCGATGCGGTGCCGGTGGCCAACCTGTGGCTCGGCATCGGCAAGGGCGTGGTGTTTGGCATGCTGATCGCGCTGGTGGCCTGCCACTTCGGCCTGCGCATCCAGCCCAACACGCAGAGCCTGGGCGAGGGCACGACGACGTCCGTCGTGGTGTCGATCACCATCGTCATACTCGCCGATGCGGTGTTCGCCATCCTCTTCAAGGACGTCGGGATATGACGCGGCCCCGCCATCCTCACATCAAGCCCGCAGCGGAACCGCCGGCAATTACGCCCGCGCGCGAACGCGTGATCGAGGTGCGCAACGTCACTAAGCGCTACGGCAAGGTGACCGTGCTCGACAACATCGATCTGGACGTATTTCGCGGCGAGGTGCTTTCCATCGTCGGCGGTTCGGGCAGCGGCAAGACGACGTTGCTGCGCCAGGTGGTGGGGCTGGAGAAACCCACCTCGGGCACGATCCACATCTTTGGCGAAGAGCTGACCTGCCAGGTGGGCAACGAACTGCAGTCGATGCGCAACCGCTGGGGCATGCAGTTTCAGCACGGCGCGTTGTTCTCGGCGCTGTCCGTGATCGACAACGTGGCGTTGCCGATGCGCGAATTGCGCACACTGCCCGACGCGTTCATCCAGCGTGTGGCGATGCTCAAGCTGCAGATGGTGGGGCTCAGATCCACCGATGCCGACAAGATGCCGTCGGACCTGTCGGGCGGCATGATCAAGCGCGTGGCACTGGCACGGGCGCTGTCGCTGGAACCGGAGCTGGTGTTTCTGGACGAGCCGACCGCCGGTCTGGACCCGCGCGCATCGGACGATTACGTTGCGCTTATTCGCGAACTGCGCCAGGAACTGGGCCTGACGGTGGTGATGGTGACGCACGATCTCGACACCCTGGTGGCGCTATCCGACCGCATTGCCGTGCTGGCGGATCGCAAGGTGCTGGCGGCCAAGCCGCTGGAGCAGATCATTCAGATCGATCATCCCTTCATCAAGGAATATTTCCTCGGTGAACGGGGCAAACGGGCCCTTATGGCGCTGGGCCCGCAGATGACGGAGGCGGTGGCTGCAGCCTCGCTTTCGACGCAGGAGGATTGATGGAAAACAAAGCCCACGCATTCCTGGCCGGGCTGTTTACGATCGGGCTGGCCATCTTCATGGGGCTGGCGGTCATGTGGTTCAACCGCGACCAGACCGTGCGCGTGCCCTACGAGGTGGTCACGCGATCGACCGTCAACGGGCTGAACCCCCAGGCTTCCGTGAAATACCGCGGCTTGGACGTTGGCAAGGTCGACAGCATCCGCTTTGACGACAAGGTGCCCGGGCAGATCGTCGTGCGTGTGCTGGTCGACAAGGACGCGCCCATCACCACGACGACGTATGGGCGCCTGGCGTACCAGGGCGTGACGGGCCTCGCCTATGTGCAGCTTGACGATCGCGGTTTCGACAACAGCCAGCACGCGCCCAGTCCCGTGCGTCTGGCCACTTCCCAGAAGGATCCCGCGCGTATCCGCATGGATGCCGGCTTTCTGGACGAATTGGACAAGCGCGGCGACCAGATGCTGTCCAAGCTCGATCAGACGCTCAGTTCGCTGTCGATCATGTTCGACGACGAGCACCGCCAGCAGGTCACTGCGTCGCTGCAAGCGTTCCAGAAGACGATGGACGCCTACAGCACGCTCGCGCAGCAGGCGGAGCCGACCATGCGCCGCCTGCCGCAGATTGCTGACAACCTCGACTCCACGCTGGTGGCCACGCGCAAGCTCACGCAGTCGCTGTCCGATCCGAAGGGGCCGTTGATGACGACGCTCTCCGGTGCCGGCACCGATCTGACGGCCGCAACGCAGTCGATGCAATCCGCAGCCAACGTGTTGACGTACGAAACGCTGCCGCAGCTCAATGGCTTTGCACGCGAGGCCCGCCAGGCCGTGCGCGGTTTCGACCATGCCGTGACCGACTTCAACGCCCGGCCGCAAAGCGTGCTGTTTGGCCCCGCACCCGGCGCGCCTGGCCCCGGTGAAACCGGCTTCACCGCGCCCGCCGCCCGCGCTTCGGCTCAGCCCTGAGGAGATTCCATGCCGATGTTGTCCGCTGTGTTCCGCCGCGCGAGCGCGCTGCCTGCCCTGATGGCGCTGTCGCTGCTGGCAGCTTGCTCCAGCGCGCCGGTGGCGCCCGCCGCCCTCTATGACTTTGGACTCGCGCCGGCCGCAAGTGCTGGCGCGCGCCTGCCCACCGCCTTGCGCGTGGCCGATGTGGCCGGCCCGGGCTGGATGGACGGCAACGCCATCTATTACCGCCTCGCCTATGCGCAAGGCCAGCGTACCGACGCCTACGCCAACAGCCGCTGGGTGGAATCGCCCGTGAGTCTGTTCGACGCCCGTTTGCGCAATGCCGCGGCAGGGCGCGGCCAGGTGATCGGCTATCCCACGCCCGATGTGCCGAGCCTGCGTGTCGAGCTGGTCGATTTTTCACAGGTATTCGACAGGCCCGATGCCAGCCGCGGCGTGGTGCGCCTTCGTGCAACCGTGTCACTGGCGCGCGGTGTGATCGACCAGCGCGTGGTACAGGCCGATGCGCCGGCCCCGAGCCCGGACGCTGCAGGCGGCGTGGCCGCCCTCACCCAGGCATCGGACAAGGCCATCGGCGAGGTGCTCGACTGGGTCGCGGCCCTGCCGCTCGCGGCGTCCGCCCCTTCGACACCGGCAACGCCCGGCGCTGCACTTGGCTCGCGCCGGCGCTAATACCGCCACCTCTGAACCGGATGGAGGAACCATCCGTGATGCGCGGCATCGGACGCTATGATGGACGGCTTTTTCCGGCCACGTCCGCTCCTTTTTCTAGCTCGCTCCTTCCGGTGACGGACCTCCACGCGCAACCCGCTGCACCCACCCAGCATCGCCACTCGCCGCTTGCGCGCGCCGGGCTGGGGTGGTTCGTGCTGCTGGTCGTCTACGCAAGCCTGTATCCGTTTGCCGGTTGGACAGACACCGGCGTGTCGCCGTTCGCCTTCCTGAGCGCACCGCTGCCGCGCTACAACACCGCCTTTGACATGCTCACCAACGTGTGGGGCTACATGCCGCTGGGCATGCTGACGGTGCTGGCGCTGCACCCGCGCATCACCGGCTGGCGCGCGGTCTTGCTGGCGATGCTGGCAGGGTTACTGCTCTCCGGCGCGATGGAGGCGATCCAGACCTATCTGCCCACGCGCGTGTCCTCCAATGTCGATCTGGCGACGAACACGCTGGGCGCGTTGCTGGGCGGCCTCGTCATGCTGCCTTTTGCGGCGCGGCTGATCGACCGCGGCGGGCTGCGCCGCCTGCGCCGCCGGTGGTTCGAGCCACATGCGACCTTTGCCATCCTGCTGATGCTGGTGTGGCCGTTCGCACAGATTTTTCCGCAGGAATTCCTCTTCAGCATGGGCGGAGTGATCCGCAGCATCCTGCTCGATCCATCGCCGGATGCGTTTGTGGTCAATCTCCTTAACGGCTGGTTTCCCGAGCTGTTCGACTGGCAGGACAAGCTGACGGCGCACCCGGAAGCACTGCAGCGCCAGGAACTGCTGGAAGCGCTCATCACCGCTTGCAGCTGGATCGGCACGGGGCTGCTGGCCAGCGTGGCCATGCGCCGTGGTGCGCCCATGCTGCGCTTGCTGGCTGCGCTGCTGGCCGGCGCGCTGCTGGTCAAGGCGGGGGCGACGGTGCTGCAGTTTCCGCTGGGCGGCGCGTGGGATTGGCTTTCCTCCGGTGCGCGATTCGGGTTGATTGTCGGCTCGCTGGTGCTCGTGCTGTTGGTGCGGCTGCCGCGCTGGTTGCGCGGCGCGCTGGCCATGACGTTGCTCATTGCGCTGATCATTCTGTCCAACGTCTTGCCGCCGAGCCCGTATTCGTGGGTGTCGGCGCAAAGCTGGCGGCTGGGGCGTTTCGTCCATTTCAACAGCCTGTCGCAATGGATCGGCTGGCTGTGGCCGTTTCTCGGCCTCGGCTATCTCGCCTGGCGCGCCGAGCAGACGCAGCTGCAGCGGCGCGCCGGACGTCACGCGCGTTGAGTGCCCGCCGCAGCAGATGCGGGATGCGGTGAGGCAGCGCGCCGCACC
>Ga0075448_10000930_pt1 | contig 10183 bp, 10 predicted proteins | sample CoawatmetaG10DNA_2_FD_72353 | JGI IMG/M metagenome (GOLD analysis project Ga0075448, IMG submission 72353) | Marine microbial communities from the West Antarctic Peninsula - Coastal water metaG108-DNA | ecosystem: Environmental > Aquatic > Marine > Coastal | place: Atlantic Ocean: West... | reverse complement strand
GGCGTAGCGAGTGCTTTGAGTATTACCCTGACCGCACCTCCGCAATGGCCGCAGGTTTCTATGTCAATATTGAAAACCCGTTTCAAGCTTTATGCCTGGATTATAGCGGCATGGCGCTCGGTAGGTGACCAGTCCTCACCAACGGTGATTCGGCGCCGTGCTTCAGAGCAAAGCCCATGCCAATTACATCGTGAAGCATGTAGCGAAAGTCGCCGTCGATTTAGCGTGGGCGACCGCGGGCAGCGCGGGCATGCGCAACCCTAGCCGGCTCCAGCGGTGCTTCCGTGACATTTACATGGGCGCTGGCCATCAGGTCTTTGACGACCGCAGCTACTGCGAATTCGCAAAGCCGTCTGTTGGTGTAAAAAGGCTTCCGTTTTAGCAAAGAGCCTGGAGATTAAATGCGATAACGACGACTACGAGATCGTCCTCTATTCAAAAGATCTGTTCGCACTTGTCCATGATGTTCTTGGTCACGAGAAGTTCGGGCTCATCGCTGGCGACGTTGGCGACGTTGGCGACGTTGGCGGGGCCGTCATCGCCGACATAGCGAACCGTTACCCGCAGCATGTCGATCGTGTGATCTTCTTCAACACCATCGCGCCGGTTATCTTTGATGAACCCGAGTGGTAGACCGAGCGCGGCCTCACGATGCTGCCGCTAGAACATGGCCCGACTGGGGACTACCGCATCCGGCAAGACCGCGACCACGACCACGAGAAGTTATGCGCAGACCTCGACCATAATCTTGTATGGACCGGACGACCAGGTCGTGCCGAAACACTTTCCAAAGCAGTGCGAGATTGCCTTCCCGAATCGCACAGGCCCCCTTGTCATCGCGGAGTGTGGCCACTTTCTCATTCCATCGAGCATACAGCGCTGTGCTTTGTGCTGCGTTTTGCATAGCAAGAAGGTAGTAAGAGACGACGCAAATGGCCATTCAATGTTGATGTGGAATGCCATCGGTAATTGAACCGTTGTGTCATTGAGCGCAGAGGCCCATTGGTGAATACTCAGACTTCTTTTTATACGTTTGTGAGGAGGGCCGTGACCGTGTCGCAGTCAGAAGTACTTAGCCAGGCCTTTGAGCTTGGATATACCTATACCCGTTCGACTGGACCCGTCGTCGGTAGATTTTTGACCGAACTGAGAAACCGCAAGATTGTGGGTATAAAAGCTAGTGACGGCCGAATTATAGTGCCTCCCATGGAGTATGACCCCGATACTGCTGAAGAACTTTCCGAATTTGTCGAGGTTGACCAGGAAGGGGAAATAGTCAGTTGGTGTTGGGTGTACGAACCGCGCGAAGCCCATCCAATGGACAAGCCCTTTGCCTGGGCGATGGTAAAACTCGACGGGGCGGACATTCCCATGATCCATTGCGTGTCTGCCGGTGGTGAAAGCGAGATGGCTACGCGCGCTCGGGTGCGGGTGGTATGGGCCGATGAGACGGTCGGCTGTATCGCTGATATTCGCTGCTTTGAGCTAGTATAGGAGGAGACGATGAGCGATAACGAAGAAATGATTACCGACATCAATGTATCGATTGTGCATAAATATAACTTTACCGCTGGTGCATCTACCACACGTTTTCTTTTTCAGCTAAAGAAAGGCGTTCTTACCGGCCAGCGTTGCCCCAGTTGCAGTAATGTTTATTGCCCACCCAAAGGGGCATGCGCCAGTTGTGGTGTAGCCACGGAGGACGAGGTGGCGTTGTCCAATAAGGCGACGATTGAATCCTTTACCATTGTGGCCATTCCCATCCCCAATAACCCGATTAAACCACCTTTCATTGTTGCCAATCTGATACCCGATGGCGCGAATATTTCCCTTACCCACTTGTTGAGTGAGTGCGTAAATGAGGAAGTGTACAAGGGCCAGCGAGTTCAGGCAGTGTGGAAACCAGAGCAAGAATGGGGCCACGATATGGGCAATATCCGGTACTACAAACCACTGGACGAGCCTGATGTACCTTTGGATATGATCGGCAAATTACCGGTTGAAGGGCTGGGGGGATGAGCCGATGAGAGATATAGCGATTGTCGCTTATAGCCAGACAGATTGTGTCAGATCTGCTGGTGCAGCCAATGAAGTTGAGCTGATTATGCCGCAGCTGAGCGCTGTTTTCGATCAGGCAGGGCTGAGCAATTCGCAAGACGTCGATTTTGTGTGCTCCGGTAGCTGTGATTATCTGCAGGGTGCAGCCTTTGCCTTTGTAGCTGGTGTGGACGCACTCGGCGCGGTACCACCCATTAAAGAGTCCCATGTTGAGATGGATGCCGCCTGGGCTCTGTGTGAATCAATATTAAAAATTCGTATGGGGCACGCCGATTCAGCTTTGGTGTATGGCTTTGGTTTGTCTTCTCCGGGGGAGCTCCCCATCGTGCTTTCACAGCAACTTGACCCTTATTATCTGGCCCCGCAATGGATCGATACTATTTCTCTGGCTGCCATGCAGGCCCGGATGATGCTCGATCAAGGTCTAATTACCGAGCGAGATATGGCTGAAGTGGTGGCGCGCTCGCGTGCCAATGCACTTAATAACCCCCATGCGCAGCTGGCCGCAGATGTGAGCGTAGACAACTTGTTAGAGCAGGAGCTCTTTGTCTCACCTCTTCGTAAACACGATTGCAGCCCGATTTCTGACGGAGCCGGCGCGATGGTTATCGCCACGGTAGACCAGGCCAAAGAATGGGGTAAACCCTATGTGCTAATTAGCGGCATTGATCACTGCATTGAAACTCATAATCTAGGGATGCGCGATCTCACGGATTCTGTTTCAACCCGCAAGGCAGCTAAGATGGCGGGTATGGCCAATGGCAAGGTCGATGTCGCCGAGTTGTATGCGCCGTTCAGTCACCAGGAAATTATTCTTACTCGCGCGCTGGGGCTTGGGGATGAAACCAGCATCAATCCTAGTGGCGGGGTATTGGCAGGTAACCTGATGATGACTTCAGGGTTGTCGCGTATCGGTGAAGTCTTTAACCGAATTATTTCCGGCGAAGCCCAGCGGGGTATCGCTCACGCTACCAGTGGCCCATGTTTACAGCATAACCTGGTAACTGTCCTGGAGGGTGTGTAATGGCTATTTTGGCAGCAGTGGTTGGTATCGGCCAAACCAAGTACCAGACTAAACGCGGCGACGTATCAATAGCAGGCCTGGTTCGCGAAGCAGCGGTTAACGCTTTAAACGATTCGGGTTTGGTTTGGGATGACATCGACGCAGTCATAATCGGTAAGGCACCGGATATGTTCGAGGGCGTTATTATGCCCGAGGCGTATTTGACAGATGCCTTGGGATGTAACGGTAAACCCATGATTCGAGTACATACCGCCGGTTCGGTTGGCGGATCAACGGCATTGGTGGCGGCTTCTCATGTGCAAAGTGGCAGTTATAAACGTGTACTGACCGTAACATTTGAAAAGCAATCTGAATCCAATGCGATGTGGGCGCTTTCTTCTAAGAGGCCGTTTTCGGTGAACCTGAACGCGGGAGCTGGTGGCTACTTTGCCCCCATTATTCGCGAATATATTCGCCGTTCTGGTGCACCTTATGACACCGGAATTATAGTGGCAGTCAAGGATCGATTGCAGGGTGCCCTTAATCCGCTTGCACATTTACAGCTTCCCAACATCACCAAAAAAGAGGTTGAAGAGTCGATGATGTTGTGGGATCCCATTCGGTTCCTCGAATCCTGTCCGTCCTCGGATGGTGCCTGCGCCATGGTGATCGCAGCCGAAGACATGGTCGCTGAATCTCCCAAGCCACCGGCGTGGATACGCGGTGTTGCTATGCGCTCTGAACCGACTATGTATGCCGGGCGGGAAGAAGTCAGTCCGCAGGCCGGTCGCGATTGTGCGGCCGATGTTTATAAGCAGGCGGGTATAAGTAATCCGCGCAAGGATCTTGACTGCGCAGAGGTCTACGTGCCTTTTAGCTGGTATGAGCCCATGTGGCTGGAGAATCTGGGTTTTGCGGAAGAGGGTGAAGGGTGGAAACTGACCACGGAAGGTGCCACGGCACTGGACGGAGGTGATATACCCTGGAACTGCTCAGGTGGCGTATTGTCGTCAAATCCAATTGGCGCCTCCGGCATGATTCGATTTGCAGAAGCTGCTAGGCAGGTGCGCGGTGATGCGGGTAATCATCAGGTAGAGGGGGCGCGACTTGCACTGGGCCATGCCTATGGCGGCGGCGCGCAGTTTTTCTCCATGTGGGTTGTGGGCGCGGACAAACCTTAAAAGCAAGAGCGAAGAGGCCAGTGACCCACTAATAATAGGAAGTAGGTTAAAAACCAGGGCGAACCTCAATTTAACCAAGTGTTTGATGGAGTTTTTTTGGGAAAATATAAGGCCTTTAAGGCCGTAGTATAAGTATTTTATTGCACCTAAAATAGTTGATTGCTTATACCTTTCATTCGAGACGGCAGAGGTGAGTTCGCTGTTCTCGGATCACTGGATGCCCGAGTCAGGCGCGGAGATTACTTCAACAAGCACGACCCCTGGTTTGCGCCGTCACCGCCGGGAACGGGATTCTAACGGGCGTTCATCATCGTTTTTTAAGGTTCTCACAAGTCAGCTCGTTGAGACCTGCGAAATCTAACGTCTGGTCTCAAGCTACCGTGCTCTATCTCGTGGTTACAGGCTGCTGCAGAAACTTTGGCGAGCGCTATATGGACGACATTTTCATCAGTTGCTGCTCTACGAATGGCACCACAAAGTTTGCAGTGGGCTCCGCACCGCCTCTCCCCATAGCGACATACTTTTTCTCGATAATCACCGCAAAACGTGTGATGTTGAACAGGTCGTAGTAATCCGCGTGTTCTAAAGACAAGCCAGTGATGGAATGCCACTGGGCATAAATGTCCTCCATACTTGGCAGGCCACCTAAACGCTCCAGGCCGAGGCCAACACTCAGAATATTGTCAATCCAGTACCACCAGCTCACATCAAGCATGGGGTCGCTTATACTGGCCATCTCCCAGTCGATGACGGCTGCCGGCGCCAGGTCTTTCCAGATAATATTGCCGGGCCTCGAATCGCCCCAACACAAGCGTTTAACACCACTCCCTGGGGCATGCTCATTAATATATTGCATCGCCTGAGCTACAACCGGCGGCATTCTGTCCCTGATATCGTCACTGAACATTGTGTTGAATTTATTGATCTCATGCTGAACCGGGGATTGGCTTTGAGGTGACGCTGGAACACCACTGATATCGTAACCGTCGAGATTTATCTGGTGAATCTGCGCCAGGGTGGCTACACCATTTTCCCACATGGTCGAACGTTCATCGTCGCTCAGTTCGGTCACCCAACTACCGAAGGCGTAGGGCGGGTTATCCGTTGGAATGAGGCCGTCCACAAGCCCCATGATGTAGAAATCACTGCCTAGCAGACTGTCATCTTCTTCGATGCCCAGCAATGGCGGCACAGGAACTCCGTTCTCTCCCGCGATCTTCATCATATTGTATTGCAACGGCAGATCGTGGTCTTCGAATACCTCGCTCTCGGGTGGCACCATGCGGCATATAAGCCCCCTCTCACTGCCATTGTTATCAGCCTTCAAAATCAGAGTGACGCTGCTCTCTCCACTTTCCTCAGGGAAATTGAGATCACCCAGTTTCAAGTTCTCGGCACCTGCAAGGTTCAGTCGCAACCAGCCTTCGAGCTTCGCGCGGATCTGCTCCATATCGCCCAGGTCGTGTTTAGCCATTTTATAAATTCTCCGTAGCTGTTGGGTAGCAGCACAACAGGTGCTACCATCTTCGTTTTCACCAAGTCGCGTTCCGGATTACAAACGCTCACTGCATTAAACAACAGGTCGCATTCGATGTCGTGTGCATTTTCAGTCAGCTTTACTCGCACTGCTCTCATCCGCTCGATAACTGTCAACAGACAGCGGCCTCACTAGCGTTTCTTTTAGGTCCTTGGTTGCATGTGCTGACTCTCACAAAACACTGGCCTGTATTTGCTGCCAGACTCAGGCTACAAGTAATAATTACTATTGGTGCAATCTCCCCATGAAAAGATTGTCTTTGAGGTCTGCTGTATCTATCACTTCTACTGCCCTTGTCAGGCTGCCAGCCATTTTGTTCAGCGGACCTCGTCAACCCCCGCGTAACCGCATCTACCTACGAAGACATCAAGCGACTGCAGGCGCTGGCAGGAAAATGATATCCGGCAACGCACTGGCGTGCGTCAAACGTCACCCTATTGCGTTAAAACTTCCGAGCATGACGAGCAAGAATGGCAGTATGGAAACTACCGCGTTTAATACAATTTCATGAGCTGCTGTTGCAGACGTGTAAATTCACCGAGATAGGTCCCGAACTTGCCGCCGGTGACTTCGCGATAAAAGTTTCGCATAAAGGGCTCGGTATCCTGATAAGCAAGATCGCCCCAGGGCACCTCAGATTCCTCCAACCAGGCGATATCCATGATTTCATCGTTGGGTGGCGTAAGTGCAACTTCTTCGTGGCGGCAGCGAAATACGATATAGACTTCATCAATAAACGTTAACGAGCTAAGCACGCTGAGCTGTAAATCTCCAGGGGCAATCTCCAGACCGGTTTCTTCTTTCAGTTCGCGCACTGCGGCCTGCTGCAGGCTTTCGCCCTGCTCCATAAACCCGGCGGGCATAGCCCACAGACCTTTGCACGGCTCCAGGCCTCGGCGTATCCAGAGAATTTTTGAGCCGCTGTATATCATGCACGAAACCAGTATTCGCGGGTTGATGTAGTGTACGTGGTCGCACGCAGTGCAGCACTGGCGTTGCTGGTCATCGCCTGCGGGAATTCGCATCTCCAGTGGGTTTCCGCAACGATAACAAAAGCTCATAACTTGATTCTATGTTAAAGCGAAGGCAGGGGGACAAACTTCTCGTTAACGTAAACCAGTGCGCTGCGCTCGTCGCTACAGATAGATTCCTCAATGTCGGCGATAACGATATTGTGGGTTTCATAATCGTTGACAGCACTAACGCGGCATATAAAACTGACTTGAGCGCCTGACAATACAGGTTGATTGCTACTCATTGTCCACTCTCCGACTTCAAACCGCGCCTCGCCTTTTGCGCCCACGCAATGCTCGACGACAGCCCGTTGCCCGGCGCCCAGTATGTTAATGGCAAATAGTGTACCGGGGGTTAACAGGCCGCTGAACGATGCCTTTTTTTCCATAGAAATCAGCAACGACGGGGGAACGTCACTGACATTACATATCGCGGTGGAAACACTGGCATGGCGAACACCCTGCTTGAAGCAAGACAAAATATAAACAGACTTTGCCATCTGTTTAAAGGCATTACCGGTTCGGAAGATAAGGTCAGCGTTTGACATTCCTCAGTGGCTCTCTCAGTTTTCAGCGTTGGTTTGTGGTGCCAATAGATGAGCGTATTGCACATGTATCCGCGCGCGCAGCAACTTGCCTTTGCCGCCGGAGTTGTCGTTGCTATGCGGTAACTCATCGGTAATTACTACCCGGTCTGGAACCGCGTGTGCAGGAAGACTACGTTGCAATTGCTCAATGATATCCGTCTCGCCAATACTGTTGTCAGTGGTGACGGCCAGCAAAATTGCGGGGCCCTCCCCGCCAACGTCAATACCGACGACTCCAGCTTCAGTGATACCACTAACCCCGATAGCCGCATCTTCGATATCAAGGGGTTGAATATAGTGCCCGGCTCGCTGGATCGTATCTTCCCGACGACCCAGAACGGTGATACGACCTTCCTTATCCTGCGTAGCGATATCTCCGCTAAAAAACCATCCTCCACGCATATCCTGCGCAGTTTTTCCAGCTTGGCCGAAATAGCCTTGCATGCAATGAGCACCGGTAACCGCAAGCTCACCGATATCCTCGGTGACGCTATTGCCATTGCCGTCGAGTACTTGCGCTGCACACCCCGGACGCGCCAGTCCGGCGACATTGGCCGCCTGGCTGCCATCATCAAGCCTGCCAAAACAGGTGTAAGGTGCTTCGGTCTGGCCGTAAAACGCGTACAGGGCAGCGTCGGGGATTCGCTCTTTTATTTTGTTCAGTAGATTGGTAGCCAGCGGTTCGCCCCCCAGCAGCACCACAGAAATCGAACTCAGATCTATTGCCTGATGATCGTGATTGGCTAGCAAGTCGGACCAAAAACTTGGAATCACGCAAAAGTGCGAGATCGGCTCCCGCTGAATGGCGTCCAATAAGCCCTTGGGACCGAAGTCGTCTTCGAGAGCCACCCTCATTCCGACACTGAGTGCTGCACCAATGGTACAGGGAAAACCGACGCCCCAGATAATAGTGCCAGTTCCCCACACTGAATCCTCATCACGAGGCAGGGCCAGCCAGATGTCGGCCATTGAACTACAGCTATTGTGGGTGTGCACCACCGCTTTAGGTAAACCGGTAGTGCCCGATGTAAAAAAATAGGCGAGCGGATCGTCGCCACCTCGGGTTGTAATCGGTTCAGCGTCGTTATTGAGGCCTTTTGCAGCGCTAAGGCTTGACGTATTCGCGGGCAGATTATCAGCCTCAAGCTGCAGCCAAATAATTGACTCCGGTAGCGCCACACGCAAAGTCGCAATACGGTCCCTATCGGCTGTTTGGGTGAGTGCTGCATCAACCTTGCAATGCTTGAGCATCGCCAGCATTATCTCATCGCTCCAATAGGGGTTCAGAGCAACAATTGTTGCGCCAATTTTGGCAAGTGCGAGATAGCATTCAGCGATAGGTAGCGCATCATGAATCAATACGCCCACCCTAGATCCCGGCTGAATACCGAGTGTCAGCAGCGCATTGGCCGTGATATTTACCCGGGTATTGAGTTCGCTATAACTGAACTGTTGGCCGCGATAGCTCAGGGCGACTCTATCCGGTATACGTTGTGCGTTGAGGGTGGTGACTGCATAACCGTAGTTGCTACAAGGTGTCGTCATTGATTGCTAATCCTCCGAATTGTTGGGCGCTAACGTAAACTGTGGGATGTCACCAAATTCACCGCGTTGCTCAAAGCATAATGTTACTGCTGAACCAATGGTGATTTCTTCAATGCTGCAGCTGACGATATTGGTCATCAATCGCAGTCCCGCCTGCTCGGGCAGCGCAATCCACGCGATGACATACGGCTCAGCACCAAAACCTTCGACAAAGCTGCGATGGATAACCGAAAAAGATTCTACAACGCCAATACCATTCACGGGCTCAAAATGCAGTACATGCCCCCCGCAGCTCGGGCAGCACGGCTCGGGAAAATGAACCCAGTGCCGGCAGGCGCTACAACGTTGTAGTGCCAGCACGCCCTGCGCGATTGCGTCCCAATAGGGTCGTGTCAGCGCGGTGACCATAGGTTGCGGTTTATCCACGCTAGAGTACCGCTAGCGGATTAACTGGACTGCCAGTGCCGCCTTTAATGTTCAGAGGCGCCAGCATAAAAAGAAATTCACCAGCGTTATGCGCGGCCAATTCCTTGAGCCATAACATCTCCAATAAATATACGCCGTGTTGCCATAGAAGAATCATATGGATATCATCATCGAGCTCATCGCAGGATAAGCCGCTTTGATTCAGGCTGCATATGGCAGAGTTATCACTGCCCACCAGACATACATCCTGCTTTGCTAACCACAGCGCGGCCTCGGGGCTAAGACCGGGTTCGCCGGACCAGTACAGCTCGGAGTCGGTCGCAAATACCTCGGTCCAACCGGTGCGAAAGATAACCGCATCCCCTTCTCTAATCGTTAACCGCCTGGCCGCCAATGCATCTTGCAGCTGGCCCACGGTAATTTGTTCCAGGGGGTCTAGGTGTTGCCGCTGATCAAGGGCGGGTATATCGAGGAAAATACCTCGCGTCACCAAATGTTGTAAGTTTTCTATGCCGCATCGAGTGGCCCCATAACTGCGGATACGATTGGCGCTATGGCCGTTATAGATCTCGTCGCCGCGCCACATATGGCAAAGCGCATCAACGTGGGTGGTGGTGCCATGGGGCGAAAGCATCAGGGCATCGTCGGCGATAGCGCGGCCACCAGCGGGGTGGCTAGCGCCAGCGGCGTAATCACCACCGTCCACAGACATAAAATGCTGCGGCAGTGGCCGTCCCTTCATGTGGGGTACACGGCTAGCGGCATTCGAAGATGTGGAACCTTGAATTGGCAAACTGAGGCTTAAGACTCGCCCCTGGGCCACTGCAGTGGCC
>Ga0075448_10000928_pt1 | contig 10186 bp, 15 predicted proteins | sample CoawatmetaG10DNA_2_FD_72353 | JGI IMG/M metagenome (GOLD analysis project Ga0075448, IMG submission 72353) | Marine microbial communities from the West Antarctic Peninsula - Coastal water metaG108-DNA | ecosystem: Environmental > Aquatic > Marine > Coastal | place: Atlantic Ocean: West... | reverse complement strand
CGGAAATCTTTTAAAGCCCGACATGGTAAGAATATTGCTAAGGGTAAGATGTCTGCAGCGTATTGGTCCGACAAAGTCAAGTGGTAAAATAAGGTGATTGGTAATGGATGATACGATATTACACGACGATCGTGGTAATGAATTAACATTTGAGTGAATGTAAGGATTTATAATGCGTATTGATAATGATGTAAAGCTTGACTACAAAGATGTACTCATCAGGCCAAAGAGAAGCACTCTCAAATCTCGAAAAGAAGTAGACCTAAACCGTACGTTTGATTTTAAAAAATATCAGTATGGTGGCGTGCCTATTATGGCAGCCAATATGGATGGTGTTGGAACTATGGATATGGCTGCAGCACTGTCAAATCATGGTATCTTTACGTGTCTCGTTAAAACCTATAGCGTTGATGAACTCATTGAATATTTCTCTGCATGGGGCTTTACTAATACCACTGCAATGAGTATTGGCATCAGTGATAAAGACTACGCTAAATTTGAAGATGTTTACAGAAAAGTAGGCAGTAATTTAAAATATGTCTGCATCGATGTTGCGAATGGATACACTGAACGATTCGTTTCATTTGTAAAAGAATTCCGTAAAAATCACCCATCCATTGTAATCATTGCTGGCAATGTAGTGACCGGTGAAATGACAGAAGAATTGATTCTGGCTGGAGCTGATATGGTTAAAGTGGGTATCGGTCCTGGTAGCGTATGTACTACACGTATTCAAACAGGTGTTGGTTATCCACAGCTTAGTGCTGTTATAGAATGCGCTGATGCTGCACACGGACTGGGAGGTTTTATCATCGCCGACGGTGGTTGTACTTGTCCAGGAGATGTTGCTAAAGCCTACGCAGCAGGAGCAGACTTTGTTATGCTTGGTGGAATGTTAGCAGGACACGACGAAGGTGGTGGAGATATTGTTGACAAATACTATAATGTTAAGGATGAGTACTTCTTACAAAATAGAACCGATGGCGTATATGAGCCTGTCATTGAACAGAAGCAATTTGTTAAGTTCTATGGAATGAGCAGCGATGCAGCTAATACTAAACATTTCGGAGGACTAAAGAATTATAGATCTTCTGAAGGTAGAGAAGTATTAGTACCGTATCGTGGTGATATTGATCACACTATTCAAGATATTCTAGGTGGTCTCAGGAGCACGTGTACGTATGCGGGAGCAAGTACACTAAAGCAATTAAGTAAGTGTACAACTTTCATTAGGTGTACACAACAATTTAATGCTGTATACGCCTAAAATAGTTCAAAATAAACGCAAATAAACGAAAATAAAGGTGTACATCCTCTTCTGGTTGTGGTATAATAGTATCATAATCAAGAGGAAACACACCATGAATGAAGCAATCAAAGTTATAGCCGAGGAAATCAAAGAGACAGTACGTCCTTTGATGGTAAAATGGACAGCTGATCGTATGGCGTATCTCGAAAAGACACGTGAGTGGATGCGTTCGGATACTGTTAAAGAGGAAATCGAAGCCGCTTACCAAAAGTTCGCAGGACATTCCAAATGGTACTCACGTTCAACTGCTCGTTATAACTATCTTGAGCGATTCGTTTCAAAAGGTGATTTACAGTTGATTGCTTACTATGGCAAAGATCAGTGGTTAGTAAAGACTGAAAAAGACGCTGAGAACAAACTCGCAAAGATCGAAGTTGCGGTTGCTAAGAAAGTTAACTTTGATGTGGAAGAATGTGAAAAGATACACGTCAACCATGGCAAAGACGGTTACATGGAAGGTGCTTGGAAATTAGCACATCGCACAAATGCAGGTCGTCGTGTTGAGAGCAGGTTCTCATTCGAGACCTTCTACGCGGGTGGACATAACATCCAATGCCTACACGTTCGCACTAAATACAAATTGAAATAAGAAAGAATACATTATGAACTACGCAGAAATGAACAAAAACAATGTCCCACCTAATCTTCTCCTCCAAGAGAAGGTTATCCTCACTGATTGTGATGGAGTACTGGTGGACTGGCTGTATAGCTTCCACTCTTGGATGAATACAGTTCACAGTAAGTATGCTGTGGTTGCTGGCACATACGATATGGAAATAGCGTATGACATGGATAAAAGCAGGATGAAAGAATACGTCCGGGCTTATAATGCCAGTGCCTCGGTTGCATACATGTCACCATTACGTGACGCAGTTAAATATGTGAAGAAGCTACACGAAGAGCACGGTTATGTGTTTAGGTGTATCACTTCTTTATCATTAGATGCCTCTGCTTGGAAAGCACGCATGTTTAATCTCGAACAGTTGTTTGGTAAAACAGCTTTTGAGTTACTTGTTTGTCTCGATACTGGTGCAGACAAGGACGAAGCACTCGAACCATATCGCAATACTAATTGCTATTGGATAGAGGATAAGGTCCAAAACGCTGACTTAGGTTCTAATCTCGGATTAAACTCTTTGCTCATCGGTCATGACTTTAATGCTGACTACACTGGTGATGTGCCACGAGTACAAAACTGGAAAGAAATCTATAACATTATTACAGGATAACATATGGCTATTAAAATTGTTCGTATTTCGACAGGTGAAGAACTCATTTGCGATTACGATGACGGTGTACTAAAAGATGTTGCCATCTTGATACCGACCGAAGCGAATAAACTAGGTCTTGCACCTTTTATGGCATACTCAGATGCATCGGATGGATTCGCTATTAATCCAGAGATGATTATGTTTGTAGTAGAACCCATAGCTGGACTTGTTGAACAATACAAGAATATGTTCAGTAAAGTTTTTATTCCTGAATCCAAGATCATTATTTAAGATTGTATAAATAACACTGGAATGCGGAATAATCCGGTTCCTAATTATATCTTGCTTTTCACTAAGGAGTACCCCATGACAGGCATACGTAAGTACAACACAACACTATTCCCTTCAGCAGCTTTTGTTGGATTCGATCATCTTTTTAAAGAACTGGACCATGTTACGAAACATGCCCACGATCATTATCCTCCACATAATATCCTCCGGGTTGGAGAATCAGATTACCTCATTGAATTGGCGGTAGCTGGATTTAGCCAGGAAGGTATTAACATTGAGCTACATGAACGGACGCTAACCGTAACAGGTGAGCATGCTTCGAAAGGTCGCGAATACATTCACCGTGGTATTTCCACTAAGAAGTTCAAACGCACCTTTAGGCTGTCTGAACACGTGCAAGTGCACGGAGCTGACATCGTCGACGGAATTCTAGCAATCAATTTGAAGTTTCTCGTCCCTGAAGATCAACGTCCTCGTAAAATTAACATTGGAAAAAACGAGGAATCCAAAAATGCAACACATACTAATACAAGCCAACTACTTAACGAGTCCACTTAGCTATCTGCTCACCACATTATGGGGAGCTTTAAAGGCAATCGGCCGTGGCATGAAAATGCTCGGAGCTAAATTTGTTGAAGGTCGTCAAAGACAAGCCAATCGTGAGATTGCTATTATATTGTCTAGGACTGATTGGCAGCATGACAGCGTAGATTATCTTGAGTACGAATTGAATAAAGGCACAAAAGTTGCTGATCTAAGAAGTAAGCAACTGCGTGAAGATTTAAGAGCGCACTCATTATGATAACTAAACTGCTAGAATGGTTATCGCCATTGATAGACTATAATGCTGCTCGCCAACGCGATGAGTATAAGTATCTTTCCGAATCTAAGGATCTTGCTGATCTGGAACGTAGGCAAAGGCAACTAATGAATTCAAACTTTAAATTTAGGGTTTGATCTCATACTAAGAAGGTTCATCTCTTAACTGATGCGCGGAGAGTCTACGGTTAACTCTCCTAACTTAAACTATAAAGGATCATAAAAATGAAATCAGTAATCATTGCCGCTATCTTAGCTGGTACATTTGCTTCTGCTTCTATGGCAGAACCATTTGCCCGACCAGCAGTTATCGGCAAGACCGAGTATAACCTCGAGACAAACGCTTGGGCAGCCAATCTTGGCACTCAATTCGCACTTGGGGATTTAACGTTAAGTCCGCTTGTTAAAGCCACTTATAATGCAGCTAACAAGTTTGATTTTATTGGGTATGAGGTTACTGGAGCAGTTTCTTTGTCCGAGGGTATGACCGCGTATTTGACAGTAAATGCTACTGACAAGATGGACTATACTGACGCCGTTGCCGGTGTTTCGTTCAAGTTCTAAAACTATTTAACCCCTTTGTATAAATAGATAAAACAAAGGGGTTAAACGCATGTATGAATACAAAGTAAAAATTAATCGAGTAGTTGATGGTGATACCGTTGACGTCGATATAGATCTAGGCTTCGGCATAGTAATGGCAGATGAACGTGTTCGTATCATGGGTATAGATACTCCTGAATCACGGACAAGTGATCCTGTAGAGAAGTTATTCGGTAAGGCTGCAAAAGCTAGACTCGTAGAACTATTGGGCGAAACCAGTGTTTTAAGAACACAGATTAACAAAAGTGGAGAAGATATGAAAGGTAAATTCGGAAGAGTTCTAGGCGACTTTGTTGCTGACGATGGACAGATGATTACGGAGATAATGACTGATGAAGCTCATTGTGTTCCTTATCTTGGTGGTGCTAAAGCAGAAACTGTTATGGCTCACATGAAGAATCGCGAAATGTTAATTGAACAAGGTGTAGTCACTCAAGAAGAGGTTGACGAAGCATCTAAGTAAGGAGACTATAATGAAAAAAATAGAAGCATTCCTAACTAAGATCATAGAACGACTGTTTGGTAAAACTACTCAAGTAAACTATCTTGGTGGTTCTACTAAGTATAAATAAGATTGTAACGTTGAAGCAATTCAAACGACGAGCTGGACCCGGGGGCGGTACCCGGCAGCTCCACCATAAACACATCGGGAGCATATGCTCTACGCACCGATAGGACCAAACGGTGTGTTTTTGATGGGGCTGAAATAGGATCGACAGGCGGATTAGTAGAAAAGTGGAGTTGCCCGGATCTAAGCACGGTAATCGCGAAGAAAACATATAATTGCAAATAACAATTATGCACCTACAGATTACGCGCTAGCCGCCTAACCTGGTGGGCCAACTGGGTGGCCTAGAAACAGAAAACCATATGACTATGTAATTCCGACGTGTTTTACTCATATGGTTCCCTTCTACTTACATAATGGAGATAGTGAAATGGTTTCACAAACCTACAAAAACTAGTGTACATTCCTCGAAAATCGTGTTATAATATACATAATCATTCGGAGAAGCACTATGGAATTCTATACAAACGTTGCCCGCTATGGCAACAGCCTACTTTATCGTGGCTATAAAAATGGCCATCGGTTCGAAGACCGTGTTAAGTTTTCGCCAACCCTCTATCAACGTAATGACTCAGGTACTGCATTTGCCTTAGATGGCACAAGAGTATCCCCTATCTTATTCGATAAGATGAGTCAAGTCAAAGACCATGAACAGAACTATTCGGGCATCGAGTCCAAAGTACTGTATGGCAACAAGAACTACGTAGTTCAGCACATCCAAGAGAAGTTCCCTGATAACATTGAGTTTGATCGTAATGCTATCAACATATCGTCAATCGATATCGAAGTTCAATCCGACGATGGCTTTCCCGAGCCACAGTTTGCTGACTACCCAGTTATCTCAATTGCAATCAAAAACAACATAGACAACATCTATTATGTGTGGGGCCTGCGTGACTATGACGTAGCTAACTCTCTCATGCAAGATCACAAAGTTGTTTATGTGCGATGTGACTCAGAATCAGATCTACTAATCAAGTTCATCAATCACTGGGCATCTCCGATCCAGTCTCCTGATGTTATCACTGGCTGGAACACTCGCTTCTTTGATATTCCATACCTTGTTAATCGTACCGTAAAGCTTCTCGGTGAAGACATGGCACGTAAGTATTCTCCATGGGGACTTGTTAATGTTCGTACTATTACTCAGATGGGTCGTGAGCAACAATGCTATGAACTCACTGGTATTGCACAACTTGATTACCTAGAACTGTTTAAGAAGTTCGGCTATTCATATGGTCCACAAGAATCATACAAGCTTGATAACATTGCTCACGTTGTTCTCGGTGAGAAGAAGCTGTCGTATGATGAGCATAATTCCCTATACACATTGTACCTCGAAGACTATCAAAAGTTCATTGACTATAACATCAAAGACGTTGAGTTAGTTGATCGTCTCGAAGACAAGATGGGTCTCATTACTCTGGCATTAACTATGGCATATCGTGGTGGTGTTAACTATACCGATACGCTAGGTACTACTGCTATATGGGATTCAATCTTATATCGTGACCTTGCAAACCAAGGCATCGTTGTTCCACCTAATGGCGATAAGTTTAAAGCTGATTACCCTGGCGGTTATGTTAAACCTCCTCAGGTAGGCATGCACGACTGGGTGGTTTCGTTCGATCTTAACTCACTATATCCTAACATCATTTGCCAATGGAATATGTCTCCTGAGACTATCGTTGAAGGTGAACGTGCCGATATGAATCCTGACATTGCACTTAAAGCTGACTTTGATAATCCAAAGACTGAGTATGCACTTGCTGTCAATGGCATTTACTTCAAACGTGAGAAGCAAGGTGTTCTGCCTAAGATCATTACCGACTATTACAATGAGCGTAAGGTCGTCAAGAAGAAGATGCTCGAGGCACAGCAGCTCAAAGAGAATACGCCTAAGTCTAATATCGCTGAAATCATTCGCATTGAACGTGATATCTCTCGCTTTGAGAATCAGCAAATGGCCATCAAGATCTTGTTAAACTCTTTATATGGTGCATTAGGCAACAAGTACTTCCGTTACTTTGATCTACGTATTGCCGAAGGTATTACTCTGACTGGCCAAGCTGTCATTCGGTGGGCTGAGAAGTCTGTTAACCAGTTCATGAACAAGGTTTGTGAGACTGATACTAAAGACTATGTTATCGCAATCGATACCGATTCGGTCTATGTTAACTTCGGTCCTATGGTTACCAAGTACCTTGATGGCAAAGATCCTGTTGCAAACATTGACAAGATCTGCGAAGAACAGTTCATCCCAATGCTCGAGAAGTCCTATGCCAAGATGTATGATCTCTTTGATTGTTACACCCCTCGCATGGTTATGGCTCGTGAAGCTATTGCAGATCGTGGCATCTGGACAGCGAAGAAGCGTTACATCTTGAATGTGCACAACAACGAAGGTGTGCAATATGCCGAACCTAAGCTTAAGATCATGGGTATTGAGGCTATCAAGTCTTCCACCCCAGGTTCGTGTCGTGATGCTTTAAAGGCATTGTTCAAGGTTATCATCTCTGGTAACGAAGAGCAGGCACAGAAAGCTATCGCACAATTCAAAGATTACTTCTCTACACTTCCACCAGAGCAAGTAGCCTTTCCACGTGGCGTCAATGATATTACTAAGTGGTCTCGCAAGCGTGAAGGTATATACGCCAAGGGTACTCCGATCCATGTACGTGGTGCTTTGCTATATAATCATTACATCAAAGACCTCGGCCTTGAGAAGAAGCATGAGCTTATTCAAAACGGTGAGAAGATCAAGTTCTGTTACCTTAAGATCCCTAATCCTATCCGTGAGAACGTGATAGCATTCCCTACATATCTTGCTACCGAACTGCAGCTTGATAAGTATGTAGACTACAACAAGCAGTTTCAGAAAACATTCCTAGATCCAATCATTCCAATCCTGGATGCAATTGGCTGGTCGCCAGAGCCTAGGATATCATTAGAGGACTTCTTCGGATGAAGATAAAGCATAGACCGTTATACGACATAAAGAAGACAGTTAGAATGTATCTTGAGAACGATAATCTAAATGTAAAGTATGTGTGTACTAGTGCGGTCTATAAACATGCCGACTTTGCTGTCGATGTGTATTACGATGAAATAGGCTACTTTGGAATATACCCAAACATATACTCAGATAATGCAATGTGCACAGCAGTCGATTGCGATGGCATAGAGAAATACATATTCAATATGATTGAAGGAGTTAGCGGCTGGGAATACTCTCAGCACAAGAATGATACCCGCAAGGTAGGCAATCATGTGATTGATGGCGGTAGAAGCTTCACACATATAATGCCGCTATGTGCCAAGTCTTCTGACATAAAATCGTTTATTATCCGAAAGGGCGAATTTATTCGATTTGGTCATGAAAAATAACTGTGTACAAACCTATGGTAATGTGTTATAATGGTATTAATAATAGAGGAAATGCTATGTCAACTGAACAACTAAAATCCGAACGTGATGAGCTACTAGTCATATTTATGGAAGAGTGTGCAGAAGCCACCGTCGAAGCTGCTAAATTGATACGCTTCGGTTCTCCAACCATGGGCAATGTTGCCAAGATGGAAGTAGAAGTAGGTGATCTGATGTGTATGGTACAACTGCTTAGCGAGTACGGTATTATCAATTCTGCTGAAGTAGAAAGTCATAGCAGTGCAAAACGAATTAAACTTAAAAAATGGAGTAATTTAGATGTCTGATTGGTCTCATGATATCCACATGATGCATCACCAGTTTGGTGTAAAGAAGTGGTTTGAAGATAACAAACATGATAAGGAACTGATGCAAAAGTATCTTAAGTTCCGTCTTGATATGTGTCAAGAAGAAATGACTGAAACCTTTGATGCAATGAAAGCAGGCGATACTGAAGAGATCGTTGATGGTCTTATTGATCTCTGTGTATTTGCTATAGGTACTCTCGATGTGTTTGGCGTAGATGCCAATCAAGCATGGAATAATGTCTACGAAGCTAATATGGAAAAAGAAGTAGGTGTTAAAACTGAACGTCCTAATCCATGGGGTCTACCCGATCTTATGAAGCCTGAAGGCTGGACTTCTCCTACTCATAAGGAAAATCATGGCGATCTCGTTAACGCTGTTTAAAAGCATATACGATAACAAGACTGAAAAGTCTATGGAGTTCTCAGACTGGAAACAGTTTGAGGCTCTTTTGTATCGTTTATCCAAGGTGGAGCTTGCAAGTAAGAAAGATGCATCGCTAATATCACCGGCCACGTACATCGACGAAACTACACGTGCTAATAAGAATGTTATCAAATGGGGAGCTTGGGCTGCCGTCGATGTTGATGACCATGAATTTAAAGGAAATCTACAAGATGAATTACGTAATAGGTTCGGTGATTATTATTACGTGTGTTATAGCACGGCTAGCTCTACTGAGTTACACCCGAAGTTCAGGCTTATCTTCCCACTTGCAGCATCGGTTGGATCAACTGAAATTCGCAAGTTCTGGTGGGCTCTCAACTCAGAGCTCGGAGCAATCGGAGATAGGCAGACTAAGGACTTATCTAGAATGTATTACATTCCTGCGACGTACCGTGGTGCTAACAACTTCATTTTTACTAACGACGGTAGCCCTATTAACCCTAGCTTATTAATAGTAAAGCATCCGATGCCTGAAAAGAAGAAGACTATCTTTGATGGCATGCCCGATTCAATGCGCAATGCTGTGATGCAGTATCGTGCTAATAGTTTAACAAATACTAATTACTCTTGGTCGTCATACTCTGACTGTCCATTTGTATCACGACGGATGATTGCTGAATACAATGCAATCTCTCAGGCTGGTTGGTATGCAAAGATGTATTCCTTTATGGTTTCTGTTGCAGGTAACGCAGTCAATAAGAAGTATCCTATTAGTGTACCAGAAGTTGTACATCTATGTAAGGAACTTGATCAAGATACCGGTGGCTGGTATAAAAGCCGTGCGTTTGACACTGAGGCTGAACGTGCAATCTCATATGTAATGGAGAATAGATTATGACTAAAGTATACGATGATTTCTTTGTAGGCGGACACTGGGTCGCAAAGACAGAAGTACTTGAAAGACTAGAAGATACTGGTATTATTGATGGCGTAATGTCAAATCCTAACCAGCGCAAAAACCGAGACCGTGCACAGGTAACACAAGATTGCACACGTGGACTTGCGTGTGAGGTAGGTATTGCTGCCATGGTTAAAGGTGAACTAAACCCGCAACAATTTGATATGACGAATCGTGAAACATACGGTTGGGATATCAAGTGTGGTATCACTGGCAATAAGCTAGAAGTTAAAAACCACCAGCATGTTTATTGGTCTTATTACGCCAAGAATATCCAGACTCTTGCTAAGAATATAGCAGAAAATATA
>Ga0075448_10000921_pt1 | contig 10215 bp, 14 predicted proteins | sample CoawatmetaG10DNA_2_FD_72353 | JGI IMG/M metagenome (GOLD analysis project Ga0075448, IMG submission 72353) | Marine microbial communities from the West Antarctic Peninsula - Coastal water metaG108-DNA | ecosystem: Environmental > Aquatic > Marine > Coastal | place: Atlantic Ocean: West... | reverse complement strand
AGAAACGGAGCCAGTCAAGGCTGTCGTACTCAATCCACCTGCTGATAGTGCGCTTATCGACCTCGCGTTGTCACAGGCAGGGCTACCACCCATCAACGACATGATCGGCACGATTAACACGTTGACTGAAGACTTAGCCAAGGCAGAGTCCACACCCGCTGTTTCCATCACAGCCGCATCGGAGGAGACCAAGCACGACGGTACAATCCCAAGCGGTAGGTTGTCGACGCAAGAAGCGTGGAGAGCGTTCGGTCTTACACGTGGCAAGGAGGAGTTCAGCTTCAAGGTTCCAACGTGGGAGTGGGACGGTGTTCACCCTCATGTGCCAGAAGTTGACAACGATTATGTGTTCCGTCCCTTCGAGTTGTTGCGTGTGCTTTACGCCGTCATGACTAATCAGCGTTGCTATCTTCACGGTCACACAGGGACAGGCAAGACGACGTTGATCGAGCAAGTTGCCGCACGTCTTAACTGGCCTTTCATGCGTGTTAACTTCGACAGTGAAATCACTCGTATGGATTTGATAGGTCGTGATGTCTTAGCCAATGAGGGTGGTGTGACTACGTCCAAGTTTGTCGACGGTATCTTACCTCAGATGATGTCTGGCCCGTATATCGGATGCCTCGACGAGATCGACTTTGTGCGTCCTGACATCGCTTACGTCTTACAACGTGCTGCTGAAGGTAACGGCCTCATGCTTACTGAGGATGGTGGTCGTATGATCAAGCCTCACAAGCTCTTCCGCATGTTCGCTACTGGCAACACTGTCGGACAAGGTGACGAGTACGGAATGTATCAAGGTGCGAGGCCACAGAGCATGGCGTTCCTTGATCGCTTCACCGTGTGGGTCAAGGTCGACTACCTCAAGCCAGCGGACAGGAAGAAGCTAATCAAGTCACGTCTGCCTAAGTTAGCCGATGCCCATGCAGAAAAACTTAACAACTACATCACCGAGCACCTAACAGCGTTCACTCAATCCAAGGTCATGCAACCCATATCACCACGTGGTTTCTTGTCCTTGGGTCAGGCCATGACAGCTTACATGAGCTTCATCACCGACGAGAAGAAAGCCATCGAGGAAGCCATTGCTACCACGATACTTGATCGTGCTTCAGTCAATGACCGAGCGGTGCTCAAAGCAATCAGCCAACGAGTATGGGGGTAATTACATGAAAACGGATACATTCGTAAACGAAGTTACTAAGTCATCCGCAGTGTTTGGTCGCAAGGAGGACATCAAGGTTGTGTTTTCTGGCAACCAAGCCAAGACCAACGGCAAGATCATTACGCTACCTGCTATCGACAAGAATAGCGTGATGACTGAACAGCAACGCATGATCTTGCGTGGTTACACAGACCACGAGGCAGGTCACGTGAAGCATACAGACCAAGATGCAGTTCTGCGTATGGCCAATGATGCACATCGTCGTGGCAACAAGACGCTCAAGCCCATATGGAATTGTCTCGAAGACGTGTGGATGGAACGCCGGGTTATCGAAGATTATCCCGGTGCAGTAGTCAATCTTATAGCCACGTCTGACTCAGTCAATGATCAGTTCTTGCAGCACATGCGTGAGAATCCTGACTACGCAGACAAGCATATGGCAGTTGCACCAATGATGGTTACGCTTGAGGGTCGCAAGGACTATGGCGGCAAGACGTGCCAGCCATGCCTCGATCTCATGCCAGACGATCTTAAACGACAGGTTACCAAGTGGGTAGCCGCACTCGATCATTGCCACAGTACGAGTGACGTTATCGCACTCGCTCGTGTGGTCGAACAATCACTCAACGATGGAGACTATAAAGATGAGCCAGAAGAACGAGAAGATGGTGAAGATAGCGGTGATGGAGAAGGAAAAACCTCAGAGCGAGGCGATAGTGATGACGATACAGAAGCAGGGAGCGACGACGTCGGAGCTGATGAAGATAGCTCAGACGGTGATGCGGACGATGGACGTCCAAGCCTTCCCGATACTGATGTCAGTGCTCCCGATACAGAAACATACGAAGAAGAAGTTGAGCCCTACGACCCAGAAATGTCCGAAGCTATCACTCGTATGATGGATGATGGCGAACTCACCACGTCTGAGGATGGGTTCACCTACATTACATACGATCAGAAGGATGAATGGCATCACCGCACAATCGAATCCGCTCACCAACATATGTTTAGCATGTGTGAGCCAGCGGACTACGACAAGGCCGTTGCATCCATGGCAGGTGAGATCAATTCCATGCGTTCCAAGTTGATGCGTTCACTACTCGCTCAGCAGAAACGTGACTGGGATTATGGCCGAGAGGATGGACGCCTTGATACACGACGGTTCGTCCAAGCATTCGGTGGTCGTGCCAACGTGTTCAAGTTGCGCTCAGACAAGGCCGAGGTTGATACCGCCGTGTCCATACTCGTTGACCTGAGCGGTAGCATGGGTGGTGCAAACAAGATTGGTCTGGCTCAGCAGTGTGTTGTTGCCCTTGCCGAATCCATCGACAGTGCAGGTATCAAGTACGAGATACTAGGGTTCACCAATAACTTTGGTGGTGTGTCATGCAAACGTGAAGGTGTTGAGTACGACAGGTCAGCACCCCTGCACATGTTTATCTTCAAGCAGTTCGAAGAGAGATTGTTCGAGGCCAAGGGTGCTATTGCAGGTATCAAGCACATGAACCTGTGGGATAACGCAGACGGTGACGCTATCGCTAAGACACAGCATCGTCTTGCCGCTCGTCAAGAGTCACGACATGTGATGCTCGTCTTATCGGACGGTTCACCTGCGTCTTCAGGTTGCCATAAGAATATCTCACGATACACACGTAAGGCTGTAGATAATGCGGTCAAAGCAGGGACTGACATCATCGGCATCGGTATCGTTGATGACTCAGTCGAGCGTTTCTATCCCAAGTACACCGTCGTTAGAGACCTGTCAGACTTGGCAGGTTCAGCCCTCGATCAGCTATCCAAAGCACTGCTAGGTGACAGGTTCACTGTCGATAACCGCAAGCTGTTGGATGTGGTGTGAAGCGGGTCAAGGTGAGGACGGAATGGTATTTCTTACACCCTCGAAGAGACATGCGCTTCTGGGTTTCAGTTGCACTTCGCATCAAGACCAGAGGCATACGTCACAAAGATTACACGTCGATCAGATCGGTCTGCGTGGAAGTAGACCACCAAGTAAAACAACTAATCACTGGAGAAGTTACATGAATATATTTTTCGTAGACCATGACCCCAAGGTTGCGGCTCGATCACTAGGTGACAAACACGTTGGCAAGATGCTCGTTGAGTCAGCGCAGATGTTGTTCACTGCGGTGCGTAGCCATGGGTTTGATGGTGGCGGATACAAGTCTGCCTATGAGCATCACCCAATGACCAAGTGGGTAGGTAAGTCTTACCTCCATGCTGAGTGGTTGCTCGATCATGCTATCGAGTTAGCCAAGGAGTTTGAGTACCGCTACGAGCATGAGCACAAGACCAAGGAAATGTTACCAACACTGAGCATGGCTATCCATCGTCACATGCCAGAGGGTGAGTGGCGTAACCCACCACGGTGTATGCCTGACATATACAAGATTGAGTACGACGCTTGGAAAGGTTCAGTGCCGTGCCACGTTCAATCTTATCGTGACTTCTATCGTGCTGAGAAACAGATGTGCCACAAGTACACACATCGCTCCATGCCTATGTGGTTAAGCGAGGTGATTACTTATGCCTAGCCTCAAGCGTAAGTGGTGGGAGTTCCACAAACAAAACCCCGAAATCTACGATCTAGTCGAGCGGTTCACGTTCGATGTCATCAGACGTGAGTTTGAGAACTACTCAATCAACTCTGTGTTCGAGCGTATCAGATGGCACACAGACGTGGAGACACGTGGTGATACACCATTCAAGTTAAGCAACAACCACCGAGCGTACTACGCACGGTTCTTTATGCACAACCACCCTGAGTATCAGGGATTCTTTAAAACCAAGGAGACTACCAATGAAGAAAGCTAATGAAGTTATCAACGACCTGAGCAAGCAATCACTCGCATCAATGGGTGTAGAGAGCAAGGAACAGACAGCCGCCAAGCAAGACCTGTTCCCTGCAACCGACTACAAACCTATGAGTATGAAGCGGCATGTTTATTCTGCACCAGTCCCAACGAGAAGGCCAGTGATGCCACGTAAGGAATGGCTCAAGTCACACCCCGAAGCGGCAACACCTAGTGTATCGAGCAAGGCCAATGTCGATAAGGTTTTACTTGCCTGTCAGGAATTGCCTACACCGGATCAGCCCATCAAGAACTACGCCGGATACTCACGCAAGGAATGGGACAAACTTGTGGGTGTGATGTCGTCTTACATGGGTGATGTGGCAGAGGGTGCAGGTCTGATTTACAAGGGCGGTATGTTTGGCCCCGATGATTTGCACAAGGGGATGTCGATGCTCTTGCAGAAATGCTTCAAGCATTGCGACCCATACGACAAGAAGTACAGATCAATCAGCGTCGATGGACGCATTGATTCAGACGAGCGTAAGCCATGATGTCCTTCCAAGTTGAAAACATAGAGGTGTTTCTCGCGTGGGTTAAGACCTGCCCATGCGAGTACACAATCTCTTCAATGCAGGGTGGCTTCATACACGTTAAGTTCTTTATCCCAATAGACCGCAAGGAGAATGACCATGTCAGTAGTAATTAAAACAATCGAAACTTTATTCAGAGCCATGTCTGTACCTGAGAAGATAGCGACAGTCGCTAAGATCACGGAGCTTTGCAAGGAGTTGGGTGTCAAGGCTGAGTTACAAAGCGAGATTAAGGAGGGCAAGAAGGGAGGGTTCAAGAAGAAAGCACGTGGTGCGTCTGCCAAACCATACTGGATGCGTACTGCAACGGGAGTGGATAAGACAGCCAAGGGTATGTTCCAGATCGAAGGTGATTGGGTCAACAACGTCGCTGATGTAGCGGATGGTGGTCTTATTGTTCTTGGAGTGAAGGGTGACGAGAAGTCTTATCACCTGCTCAGGTCTAGGGTTGGGGAAACATTCCGATTTGAGGATTGGAATAGCAACGAGGTGAGCATGGATGGATGCAAACAACTCAAAACCTCACCCACATTTGGTGCAATCAAGTCAGAGGTTGAGCGTTTGGTTGCGTAGAATCGGCTGAAAATTACTCATGTTCTACACACGGGGGCGATAAGCCCCCCTTTTTACGCACTTAAACTAAGGGTGTTGCTAATATATCTAAGGGTGTATAACATGGTATACACTAAATGCCAGTAATGAGAGGTAAAAATTACTATGGATTACAACGTAAATAAAAAACCGTTTAAAGAAAAGCACAACAGCAGTATCGGCTTCTTCGGCGTCCCAGTTTCTAGCTGGGCTAACACCCCACATTCCCCGCCCGAATGTCAGCTATTCCAGAGCAATCTAACTGGAAGACAGAACATGATACAAATAAACATAGGCGCAGGAAGCGACGTCGATTGGAGAAAACAAGTTGATGGCACAGGATATACAGGGTGCGCTAGATCACCTTACCAAACAGATCGAGGAGCAGAATCAACAGATCAAACTGCTTACTCAGATGGTGAGTTTCTTAGCGGAGAAATCAAATTCGACAGCGGAAGGTGGTACTCAAAGGCAGGTATCGGATACAGCCCCCGATATAAGGAACACTTTATACATGCTCACCACCAAACAACATGCGTCTTTGCAAATGTTGCTTGATGGCAGATCAAACATCGAGATAGCCAAACGGTTTAACGTGTCAGACGACACGGCCAAGGTGTACGTTCGCACCATAGCTAAGAAGTATGGAGTTCATACACGTGCTCAAATTGTTGGTGCTACCCTCGAAGAATTTAACTCAATCAGTGACGATGTTTACATGCGGATTTCTGGCGGACTGCCAAAAAATTGGCACTCAGAATATCAGGAGCCTGACGTCTTCGCTGATCTATATACGAGGAAACGATATGACCCTAAGTCTAAGCATGAGGGGTAACGTGTGGCATGTTCAAGGAACCGTCAAGAACTTGACGGGGGATGCTATACGAGTGCGTCGATCAACAGGTTTCAGTAAGCCTGAGCGACGTTACGCCCAAGTTATTATGAACAAGATAATGGAAGACGCCCTTCATGGGCGTCTTGATGACAAGTCTGGAGTCGAGTACGTCGCCGATGCTGTGGATGCGTACATAGGTAGGCCAGACCCACCCGGCAAAACAGACATCGAGTACGCGCTTAGATTAAGGACACACATGGGGTCAATCAAACTTAGCAAGGTTAAGTTGGCTGACTTCATGATGTACTTTTCTACACGTCGTATCGCTGCCAACACGATGGCACGTGAGATGACAACTTGTAATGCCGTGCTCAGCTATGCACGTGAGGTTTGCGGCATGGATGTGCCAGCAATCAAGCTCAAGCGTCCATCTTACGATGATGCTCGGACTAGGTGGCTGTACAAGGAAGAGATGGACAACTTTATTGAGAACTGTCCACCTCAGATCGAACATCTTGTATCGTTCCTGTTCTACACAGGGGCGAGACTTGGTGAGGCTATGTCTTTGCGATGGAGTGGGGTCGTTGGTAACTCAGCTATCTTCTCCACGCGCAAGGGTAAGCTGAAGAAAATCCGACGTCGTGCCGTCATCCTTTCTCCGTCCATGCTTGAGGCCATGGGAGAGAGAGGTGGCTCGAATGAGTACGTCTTCAAGAACACGAAAGGAAAAAAGTGGGAACGTGGTAACTTCTACCACTACTGGAGACAGACTTGTTCGGTATGTGGGATTGATGACTTCAATCCACATGATTGTCGGCACACTTTTGCATCACACTTGGTGCAGAAAGGTGCAAGCCTTGGACACGTGGCCGAACTACTAGGTCACACGTCTTTGCAGATGGTTATGAGGTACGCACACCTCGCACCATCACACCTTGAGAGTACCGTAAGTCTCTTATGGACAAATGACACAAAACTGACACAACACCTGAATTAAGGGAGTCATACAGCATGTCGAGAATTGAACCTTTAGCCTTGAACCACCATGTAAACATAGGTGGTGTGGCAGAGACGAAGGGATTCGAACCCTCGAAACGCTTTCACGTCTACTCCCTTAGCAGGGGCTGTTGTGTCATTAAACAAGCACCCTTTGAATGTTCCAGACACCCTAAGAACACTGGGCTTTCAGCTAATATAACTATTTGTGCTCGAACGAGTGTATCGAGTCACACAACAGACACACTTTGGTGGACATTAGAGTCGCTTGCGCTTAGCGTAAGCGATTCGTATGTCCCTAAAGGTGTTAAGGAAAATCACAATGATTAATACAGTATCAAAGATACGAGCACCGTTTTCGACTAGGGAATTAACGGCCATGGACGACATGGTTGAAGGGCTGATCGAGCACGTGGACAAGAGTTGTAAATTCTCTAGCTCACATGCGCTTCAAGACTTCGCTAATGATCTAACAGACATGCTCGTTGATATAAAAGTCGACCTTAATAATTTTAAGATACAGGAGCATACGAATGTACAGGTTAGCGGCGAAGGATATAACGGTGGCGATACTAATCGGGAGGGAATTGGACAAGGTTCAGAGACCCTTGATGATGAAGGAGCTTCCAATCGTAGCTAAGCTGAGCGGCATCACACTAAGGCCCGTGATTTCTAAACTCATTCATGCACGTGTCTTAAATCGAGATGGTGTCAGAAGCGGTATTGAAAAGGGTGAGAAGTGGGAGAAGTATTTTAGTTCTTGGATGGATCAATACGGAACCTAATAAATATCATGGGCGGCATTCGTGTCGCCCTTTATTTGCGCCCTCGTGATTTCTAATATGCGCTCATGACCTTCCAAGTCTTCTTCAGAGCACACTCCAAATCCATTAGTTAAAGAGATAATGTAATGGTCAGTACCGTATGTATTGGTACACCATTGCGCCTCTGCTATGGCGTCTTCTGCCTCGTCAAAAGTTATCATCTATTTCTACCTAAACAAATTCCACCATATAAAGAATGAGCTACCTCCAACAATAAGTGACATGATTAAAACGACAGCAACAACAGTTAGGATTGCTTCCTGTTTCTCTGCCATTTGTTTTTTTAATTTTGCCGCTTCCGCCTGACGCTCACGCTTAATATCTACACGCAACTTGAGAAGTTCTTGCCAAGCATCCATGCCGCGAGAATACATTACCAACTCGCGCAGTTCTTCCTCCAAGTCTTTCGCCTTCTGCTTGTTAACAAAAGTCGTTAGAGCTTCTTCGTTGACCGAAAGTATCTGCCTATTCTTTTTCTTTTGGTGCTCTGAGTTAACCGCTTCGCAAGAATCCCACATCTTTCCAAGCTCTTTAGCCATAGATGTGAGTTCACGACCCGCTGATACGCCTGCCTTGATTGCCCCGAATGCCGCTATCGCGGCTGATATTGGTTCCATTGTATCACGCTAAGCCCATTACCTTTCCGGCCTCTAAACTACCCATGCCTTCAACAGTCTGTCCTAGTGCTTGCTTCTGCGCTTGGGATAGGTTGCCTAAAGTCTGGGGGTCTGAGCTACTAAAGCCGTTGACGTAATTCGGGAAACGCTCAACCGAAAACCATTCTTCAATGGGTCGCTTGTCGTTATCTGTTCTGCGTGATTTCATGTAGGCTTGTTGCTCCATCATCCGCTGTTGCGGCGAGAGAGATTGGAAGAATTTCATTGATGCCTCTGCTACGTTGAACATCTTCATCTCTTGAAGACTGTTAGTAATAGAGGGTTGAATTACCTGTGAATATGAGGGGTTAATATTCTCTTCTACAGGTTCTTGTTTGCTATCCGTTGCTGCCGTCAGACTTAGTTGTGCGTTAGCACTTGGCTCCTCGTCTGTCAGGGTTGGTTGTTCTTCTGATGAGTTCTGTTCCCCAAGCAATGCCGCTGAGTAATGACTACCTAGTGCATCCTTCTGATCTTGTTTGTGATCTGGTTGTTGCTCAATGTGCCACGGCTCATAGTCCATACGGAAGTTGAGGCCGAAGTCGAGTGCGTTGTTGTGCGCCCACGTCCTTGCTTCGTCTGATCCGAACTGCAAGTCTGCGGCTCCGCCATGATTGTGCTGAGACTTACCGGGAGGGGCGACCCACTTCCGGGCTGCTGTCTCGCTGCCATACTTCTTTAATGCTGCGTCGTACAGACGACCTTGATGTTCAGGCGAACGGAACCCTGAATTTATCTGGATGTTGTGACCAGCCTCACCCGCCGCCGATAAGAACGGCGCAAGACTTGTACCGAAACCTTGGTTAAAGTTTAGGTGTGTGTCATCTTTATCTGATGTCAGATAAGGAGAAAGCTGGCTACTAAATCCTGTCATCTTACCTGCGCCTTAGCGTTCCAGTACGACCTGCAAACCCAGCACCTGTTGTTGTGGGTTGCTTCTGGTTCAGGCTATTGCCGAACTGCGTCGCGATGTTTGACTTAATACGCAAGGATTGAGGGGTATTGAGTGAAGGTTGACCACTCGCATTTGCACCTGACATGGTTCCAAACACTAAGCCTTGGGACTTTCCTCGGTTTCTCATATCAATAACCTCGCTTGGGTTTCTTAGTGCTCGAACGTACCACCGCCTTCTGTGCGGTCTTGGAGGGCTTCTTCTTCGCGGTGCTCATAGGCTTTCGCATTGACTTTTTCATTCCACGCATCAAACTTCTCCTGTCTGTTATTGATGTGACTCAAATCCTCTGGAGAGTATCGTCGATAATACGCGGTGCGAAGGAGTCGTCTCGACGAACTAACCAGATGTTCGTATGATTGCATAAGTATGATAGCGTAGTCGTCCACACCGAGCCCTGAATATTCAGGTATTGTTTCGTCTTCCTCAGCGTCTGGGTGAAATCCTGTCATCCAAACACCGAAGTGATCTTTGTTCTGGTCATTAAGCCATTCAGCAAACTGATCGGTAGTCATGTCTCCGAACCCCGTCCATGCCACGATGTGCATGGTATCAGACGTAGGCGGGTACAAAGCCTTCAGCTCAATGACGGCTTCGATATCTTGAGTAACGTGTATCATGACGTTCTCTTTAAGCCATGCCATGCGCGCGAAAGGGCAAGGGGCTAGTCCTCCGTGCTCATCAGACGGAGCTTCTAAGACTTGCTCTGACCAGTCACGTATCTCTTGCGAGATTAGGACAGCGTTTTTTTCCCACGTATCCACGCAACTAGAACCTTCCTCTTTCCTATCC
>Ga0075448_10000902_pt1 | contig 10331 bp, 9 predicted proteins | sample CoawatmetaG10DNA_2_FD_72353 | JGI IMG/M metagenome (GOLD analysis project Ga0075448, IMG submission 72353) | Marine microbial communities from the West Antarctic Peninsula - Coastal water metaG108-DNA | ecosystem: Environmental > Aquatic > Marine > Coastal | place: Atlantic Ocean: West Antarctic... | reverse complement strand
CACCTTTACAGTTGCCGCAGCCGCTTTAGCGATTTCAAGTGCTTCAGCATGCTTTGCAGCAGGCACTAGCATTCTTGTTGGCGCGTTACATGATTGACCTGAGTTAGTGAATACTTGAGACACACCGCCAGCAACGGCTGTTTGCAAATCAGCATCTTCTAATACGATGTTTGCAGACTTGCCGCCGAGTTCCTGAGAAACCCGCTTTACTGTATCGGCCGCAGACTTGGCTACTAAGATACCGGCACGTGTAGAACCAGTGAAAGACATCATGTGAATGTCAGGGTGCGAAGACATTGGTTCACCGACCGCTGGGCCATCACCATTAACGAGATTAAAGACGCCTTTAGGCACGCCAGCAGCATGCAGAATCTCCGCCAAAATAATAGCGTTTACCGGCGCGACTTCACTCGGCTTCAAGACCATGGTGCAACCTGCTGCTAGAGCGGGCGCAACTTTGCAAGAAATCTGATTAATTGGCCAGTTCCAAGGCGTAATAAGACCGCATACGCCAACAGGTTCTTTCTTCAAGAAGTAACTACCTCTCTGCTCTTCCCAAGCGTAGCTCTTTAGAATTCCCATCGCAGTCGCAAAATGCGCTTGTCCGGTCGCTGCCTGTGCAGCTTTAGATAGCCAGATCGGCGCGCCCATTTCTGTCGAAATTGCGGCAGCGATCTCGTCATAACGCTTGCCATACTCGGCAAGAATCGCACCAAACAATTCAACGCGCTCTGCTACAGTCGTCGTCGAAAAGCTCTCAAAAGCAGCTGTTGCTGCAGCGACAGCTTTATCGACGTCAGCCGCTGAACCCATGCTAATTGTCGCAAAGGCCTCTTCTGTTGTTGGGTTAATGACATCCAGAGTCTTTGGCGTGGCAGGATCTACCCACTCGCCATTGATATAGAACTTTAGGTGTTCTTGCATGGTATCTCTCTCTTGTTTGAGTAAATTGAGTGTAAATTCATGTGTTAACTTAGATCTAGTTCAATCGAAAATTGGTGTTAAGTTCTCAGTTCAAATTTTTATCAATTTCGATGTTATCGCTACTGATATCGCGAATGCTCGACTTAAGGCTCTGACATCCAAAAAACGGAGCATAAACCTACAAACATGGGTGAGTGCTGTCAAGCCTGTATGTCAAAATGTACTCACACAATTAGTCATAGCGATGTAGACAAATCAGCTAGCTTCGACGACTCAAACCATGTTGCTTTAGCCGCCACAGCAAGACATCTAGGCGGTCCTGACCAAAGAAGGGCTCACCCTCAAAGGCGCATGTGGGCACGCCCCAATGCCCGACAGCGTTGTGATCCGCCTGATTCTTCTCAATGACCGACTCCAGTCGCTGCGTTTCGTCTAACACGGTCTGATCAAGCTGCTGCAAGTCTAAACCCTGGCTTTTAGCCACATCCGCCAACAAATTGCCTTCCTGCCAATTTTTCGTGCCACCCCAGATCAAACGGGAAACGGCATCTGCAAACTCGATACCTTTACCGGCCTCGGCTGCCACCACCCCTAAACGGGTGAGACGATAAATATAGGGTTGATCCTCCGCTGTTCTGGCTCGACCATCCTCACCACGATACTGATTCACTGGGTCTGGGCTAGGCCAAACAAAGGGAATTTCAAGGAACTCTGCAACCCGATGCACATCTACCATCAAATAGGCCGGCCACTGTGGATTGACACTAAGAAAGAAATCAGGCGTACGAATAGCGATGGGATAAACGGGTCGAAAATTAAGCTTAAGCTCATATTCTTCGGCCATGGCTCGCAACCGCGGTGTCGCCAAGTAAGACCAAGGACTTCTAAAGGACCAAAATACATCTATTTCCAGCTCTGCCATTTGTAATTATCTCCATCCTCTCGATTCACAAACTACAGTGTTTTATGAACTGACTTCAATTTTAAGCCCAGACACCGGCGATGACCACCTTGATAACCTATGACTGGAGTAGACCGTGTATCATGCCCAATCTTCTCGTCGCTGTGTAACCTTATCCATGGACCAAATGCCAACATCCTCACAAGCGTTATTCGAACTTGAACTCAAGGTGATTGAGGATAACCAACCCATCGTGGATTTGATTGCAGCCAATTGTTCGTTTTCAAGATCGAAGATAAAACAAATGATGAAGCAAGGCGAAGTATGGCTTCAACCTAATAAAGTACAGAGTCGTAATAAAACCGAGCGACGCATTCGTCGAGCGAAAACAAACCTGACCGCGGGCGATGTCGTCTGCGTTTATCACAACGAAACTGTCTACCTAACGCCGCCGCCGGAACCCACTCTTATCGTTGACGAAGGCATCTATAGTGTCTGGTCAAAGCCGGCCGGATTGATGTCCTCGGGTACACGCTTCGGGGATCACTGCGCAATAAACCGCTGGGTCGAGCAACATCTGGCACCGCAACGTGACGTTCACCTGATTCATCGTTTGGACAGATTTGCGACAGGCTTGATCGTGCTCGCACACACGAAGTCGGCGGCGGCAGATCTTTCAAAGCAATTCCGCGATAGAACAGTATCAAAATGTTATCGGGTTATGGTCGAAGGGTTAGTGACTGAACCCCTACGTATTGATTCGGAACTCGACGGTAAACCCTCAATATCGCAACTTGCGCCAACATCAGTCAATCAGGACACTCAACAAACCACACTAGAAGTGACCATTGAGACAGGACGAAAGCATCAAATCAGACGACACCTGGCCGGCATTGGTCATCCCGTATTAGGTGACAGGCAATACGGATCAGGCCAAGGCGAGTTAGCATTAAGGTCAATTAAACTGGCTTTCGACCACCCCGACACAGATGATCGAATGGTCTACGTACTCGACGTTTAAGTCTCGCCGCATTTATCGCTGTTTCTTTCTAGACGCCCTTCTAGACGTCCTTCTAAACGTCCATCTATACATCGATGTAGGCGACTACATGTATACCTGTGTATGCGCCAATGTCCATCCACGCCCATGTTCACATATCCGACTTTAAAACATCGTTAGCACCCGTTATGCCGGATAATCGCGCGAATAAACTAGGCTCGCGTTCCTGAAAAGGTCGCGTCACCGAAGGCGCCCAATTTCACTGAACCGCCAATATTATCACCGTCGACTTCAGCTAAGAAGTCCAAATCCATTGGCATAGGCTGGGTCATTTTGATATTCCATGACAGCGAATTACCATCTACAACGCCGCCTTCAAATGTTTGTTCACCCTGCGGCCCAACAAACTTTCCCGATAAACTATCACCGCTCGAATCCAATGTGAGTGTCGCGTCCTGCGATCCCATTGGCGAATTCACGGTCACTTTCCAATCTCCATCTGCGCTCATTAGCATCTCCCTGTATTAATTCCGTTAGCAGCGGATCAATCTTACACAAACTTTGTAAAGCGTTTCAAGCAACCTAACAAAGTGTTTAACCGCCACCAGCAAACATAATCAAAATACCGGCCGCCACAGCGGAGCCAATAACCCCTGCCACATTCGGACCCATGGCATGCATCAACAGAAAGTTATGAGGATTTGCTTCCAGCCCGACCTTATTGGCGACTCTGGCAGCCATCGGCACGGCTGACACACCGGCCGCTCCGATCAGTGGATTAATTTTTTGTGTTGAGAGTAAGTTCATCAGTTTCGCCATCAATATGCCGGCGGCTGTTCCAATACAAAACGCGACCATACCTAGGACAAGAATACCGAGTGTCTCTGGTACGAGAAATTGTTCCGCGCGCAATTTTGAGCCCACCGCCAAACCCAAAAATATCGTCGTAATATTTATTAACGCGTTCTGCGTGGTATCAGACAACCGATCAACAACGCCGGATTCTCTCATCAAATTCCCGAAACAGAACATGCCAAGCAAAGGCGCCGCACTGGGTACGAAAAACGCAACTAAGGTCAGTAGTAAAAGTGGGAAAACAATTTTTTCAATTTGACTCACTTCACGCAGTTGAGTCATCTCAATCTTGCGCTCCGCTTCTGTGGTTAACAGCCTCATAATAGGCGGTTGAATCAAAGGCACCAACGCCATATAGGAATAAGCAGCGACCGCAATCGCACCGAGTAGATGCGGCGCAAGTTGCCCAGCAACATAGATTGCCGTTGGTCCATCTGCTCCACCGATGATGCCAATCGCCGCAGCTTCGGCAATCGAGAACTCTAAGAGACCTGTTTCGGTCAGTGCAACAGCACCCATCAAGGTCGCAAATATGCCAAATTGTGCCGCTGCACCCAAGAAGAGTGTTTTGGGGTTAGCCAACAACGGACCAAAATCTGTCATTGCACCGACGCCCATGAAAATCACTAGCGGGAATATCCCAGTCTCAATACCCATCGCATAGAATTGATGCAGCACGCCCTGACCGACAGCAATATCAACCCCCGGAATGTTGCTAAGAATGCCGCCGAAGCCGATAGGCACAAGCAGTAGAGGTTCAAAGTTTTTTGATATCGCAAGGTAAAGTAACAACACGCCGATACAGATCATCGAAAACGATCCAAACGTCAGCTGGTAGATACCCGTGGAGTGCCATAGTTGAATGAGAGCTTCCATAGCAGCTAACCCAGGGTCACAAGTGTTGCGCCGGCGGAGACGCTATCGCCTTCCTGCACGCATACCTCTTGCACCTGACCGGCGCTGGCTGCCCTGATCTCTGTCTCCATTTTCATCGCCTCAAGCACCACCACCACGTCACCGCTTTGAACTTGATCGCCAGGCTTGACGATAACTTTAAATATGTTGCCTGCCAGCGGCGCCGTCACGCCGACTTGGCTGACACTGCTAATCGGTGCAGAGCTTTGTGTCGGTGCAGCAAGGGCAGAGTTTGCAACCGGTATGGCGCTTTGAATATCACCACCGGGCGTCACCTTGACGACGTATTGCTGGCCTTGCACATCCACCGTATAAATTTCAGAGCCGTTGCTGTCATCGCTGGATGCAACAGCACTCGACTTAGCGGCCGCATCCTGCAATTGAGGCGCCGGCTCGAAGGCTGAGGGGTTATTTCTGTTTTCAAGAAATTTCAGGCCCGGCTGCGGAAACAATGCATAGGTCAAAACGTCATCATCAAGGTTTTCACCAAAAACGAGTGGCTTATCTTCGGCAATCGATAATAACTCTTTCTTCAGTTTTTCGAATTCGGGTTCTAAATCGTCCGCAGGGCGACCCGTCACGGGCGCGCCACCTTTAAGTACTTTTTGCTGCAATGCTGAGTCTACAGGCGCTGGCGTAGCGCCGTACTCACCCTTTAAAACGCCTTCAGTTTCCTTGGTGATACTCTGGTACCGATTGCCCGTCAGCACATTCAGGACAGCTTGAGTCCCCACTATTTGCGACGTCGGCGTGACAAGAGGAATATAGCCTAACTCTTTACGGACCTTTGGGATTTCCAGCAAAACCTCGTCCAACCTATCGGACGCCCTTTGTTCCTTCAACTGACCTTCCAAATTTGTCAGCATGCCACCCGGTACTTGAGCAACTAGAATCCTGGAATCGACACCCTTTAAGCTGCCTTCAAATTGCGCGTACTTTTTTCTCACTTCCCTGAAATAAGCAGCAATTTCTTCAAGCAGGATAATATCCAGACCTGTATCTCTGTCGGTACCTTCAAGAATCGCTACCAAGGACTCCGTTGGCGAATGTCCGTAGGTCATACTCATCGAGGAGATGGCCGTATCGACATTATCGATACCCGCTTCGATAGACTTAAGGTAGGTTGCTGTCGACATGCCCGTCGTCGCGTGGCACTGCATATGAATAGGAATATCGACACTCTTCTTGAGCTCTGAAACCAGTTCAAATGCCACGTAAGGTGTCAGTAGCCCCGCCATGTCTTTTATCGCGATAGAATCGGCACCCATGCTCGCAATCTGTTTACCTAGGTTTATCCACGAATCAATATTGTGAACTGGACTTACCGTGTAAGAAAGTGTGCCTTGAGCATGCTTACCCTGCTGTCTAACCGCCGCAATGGCGCATTCCAAATTACGTGGATCGTTCATTGCATCAAAAATTCTAAATACGTCTACACCGCTGACAGCCGCACGTTCAACAAACTTTTCGACCAAATCATCGGCGTAATGTCGGTAGCCAAGTATGTTCTGCCCTCTGAACAACATTTGCTGCGGCGTATTAGGCATTGCCTTGGAAAGCTCTCGAATGCGCTCCCATGGGTCTTCACCTAAAAAGCGAACACATGCGTCAAAGGTTGCACCGCCCCAGCTTTCGAGCGACCAAAAGCCAACCTGATCAAGTTTTTCGGCGATGGGCAACATATCGTCTATACGCATGCGTGTAGCAAACAAAGATTGATGGGCGTCGCGCAAGACGACATCTGTAATGCCGAGAGGTTTATGATTACTCATTGATGGAGAACCCTTATTATTCGTTCACTATTGTTAAGTGAAAATTATCCTCTCAGTGAGGTAGCACCGAGAAATATTTTTTTGCTGCCTGTCACAGCGAACCGATTGATCAGTTGTGATCTTCACGGTATTTCTTCACCGCCGCAGATAGTGCAGCGAAAAATTTGGGATCGGTCAAACCTCCAATAGGAGCGGCAGAGGGACTCAGGGTCACATCTGGGCTTTCAGCAGTAATAAAGGTTTGTAGACAATAGGACATCAACATCGTCGCCCCTACCAATACGGTAAGGAAGACAACGACAGTACCCATTCCATAAACAACCAAATTGATTGCTTGTGTCAATACATCCGACATTTAGCTTTTCCTGAATCATTTAGTTAACGATGTAGGCTTACTTTAATTCGCAAGGTAGGCGCGAAATAATACATAGTTCATCCGCCGTTGTCAGCGGAGATCGCACTCACAGCTTATCTCAGCCACCAATGCATTGTGTTCGTGACTAGATCAGTCGCATCCCGCTGGACAAAATGTCCTGCATATGGCGCTGCCACTATAGTCACACTATTGTCCACCCAATCCCAAGTATTATTTAGTCCGTCTGAATGCAATGCCTTATCTTCAAGCCCATGAAAAACCGGCACCGGCATTGTGAGTTGCGGAATGCTCTGTGGAATCATGGCAGCAGATGCTTTGACTGATCCGCATTAGGGTAGTTCATTTTGTAATACGCCAGCGTCGCGTTAAAATCTGAATCGCCAAACGCCTCTACATAATGGGAATCGCCTCTTGATCAGTTACCAGCCAGCCAGGTTTTGTGGCTTCATCGGCGCACCGAACAAGATGTCGGGATCCGATGGTTTGCCTTCTATAAATTTCTGCGCGTAGCCGGTATTTTTTCTTGCTTCTGGATTCTCTCTTCGCACCTTTTCATTCCGTTAGAATGAGGGGAATTCAAAATTACTTACTTGCTAACCATTTCTGGGTATGTATATGCAACATTCCATGCAACACTATCTCCCCAATCGTGGCCAAAAATAATTGCGCTCTACCGGCCATGATGGCGCACCACAGCGACAACATCTGAGACAAGATTGGCCATGGCGTAGTTTTCGATACCTCTTGGCTTGTCACTTGAGTTGTAACCGCGTTGATCAATAGCCACGACTTTAAAGTTGTCCTGCAAACCTGCCATCTGGTGTCGCAAGCTATACCAAAAATCAGAAATTCCATGGATCATGACAACCATAGGGCCTTCACCCACGGTCGCATAGTGAATCTTCACGCCCCTTTTATCGGCGTACCCACGCTCTACTTCGTTCAGCAGATCCGCCGATAGAAACGCCGACCAGAAAATCAAAGTAATGAGTACGACGACCATTTTTTTAGCAAAAGGGCACATGGCATCACTCCAACAATGGCAATTTAAGCGGTTGATCCGCCATCTGCCATATAAACAGAACCAGTCAAAAACGCTGCGTCATCGGAAGACAAGAACAGCATGATTTTTGCAATGTCGACAGGTTCCGCATAACGCCCCAGAGGTATATTGCCCTGTATCCCTTGCTTTGCTTCTTCAGCTTGACCTGGCGAAAAACCTTCTTCAAGACTTCGCATCATTCTAGTCTCAACTGGCGATGGGTTAACGGTGTTAACGCGGATATTCATCGCTGCGCATTCTTTTGCAGCTGATTTCATCATGCCGATAACCGCATGCTTCGACGTCACATAAGGTGCGACATTAGCCATTCCACCAACACCTGCGACGCTAGAAGTGATGATAATACTACCCCCGCCTCGTTTCTCAATTGCGGGTATCGCTGCTTTTAAACCTAAGAAAGGTCCCTTAACATTCACGGCCATGACTTGATCAAAACGAGCCTCATCGTAATCAACGATAGGGGCGACGTCGCCTTCAACACCGGCGTTGGCCAAGAAAATATCAACACCGCCGTAACGCTCTTCCGCTGTTTGAATCATTATTTGGTTATCTTCGCCACTCGTCACGTCGGCAACACAATAGCTGACCTTATTACTACCAATCTCATCACAGGCGGATTTCAGCGCCTGTTCATCAACATCGACAAGCAACACATCGGCACCTTCGGCAACGAACAATCGCCCCGCCTCTTTACCAATACCGCCAGCCCCACCAGTGATAACAGCAACCTTTCCTTCTAATCGACTCATACAGATCCTCCACTCGCAAAAATTACGTCAACCATCAGCACGCTAAACTTACTGATTGGTTCACTTCATAATACTGTACAGATGATTTGGAATGCTATCCACTTGGGATTTCGCAGCGCAATAAGTAGCCTTGGTGTGAACTAAGTTTGAACAAGAGTGCCATTGGGCATCGACGCCGATCCTGACAGAACAGGATTTGAGTGGGGATGTAAGATGGGATATATGACTGCTGCGAAACGCTGCAGGGATAAAATAAAAAACACTCCCTCTTAGTACTCTCTATGTCTCACGCGCGATAGGGATAGTTTAGACGCCTCCTAGACGGCGTTTAACCCTACGGGCGCTTGCGGCGACCGAATTCACTAACCCGTGAATTTGTCGAACGGTGGATTCAAATCAAAGCCGCCGCTCTTCCAAACAAAAAAGGGCCCTACAAAGAGGACCCTTTTTTGTTTGGCGGAGAGGGAGGGGTTCGATGGGCTAAAACTCTGCAAACCCCTATTCCACGGGCGTATTGACTACTGTTTACATCTATTAGGACGTCAAGCCCTGACCCACGTAACTTATTGATACTACTACGTATGTTGCTCTTACTAAATCTTTCATTGTGCCACTTGGCACACTACGCGAATCGATACTTACCACGATTCTTCTTCCGACTAACAACCGCAACGTTACTGCTCTTATTGTTGCGAGGGTTACCGTCTTTGTGGTGGACGTCTTTCTTGTCACCTTTCTTTACTTTCCCTGCAGCCAAATTTCATCGAGTAAACGCACCCAATCAAACAGAGTTGCGAACCTTACTCAATCGCGTGATTCAACGTGTAGTACGTAAACTCGAAAGAGAAGGCCTACTCATCCCCGACCCAGAGCAGCCATGGCTTGATCTTGGCTTCCATGAGCCGTTGGATTCACTCAGTGCCGCATCTATTCGATATCGAATCGCCATAGGTCCCCATTCTGGTAACCGTACCCTTACGTTACATGACCCATCATTTATCCGAACAGACAAACCAGAGAAAGCCTTGACGGCAGATCGTGATGGTTTTTCACTCAACGCCGCCGTATCTTGTCAACCATATCAGCGAGGTAGACTAGAACGCCTGTGCAGATATGTCACTCGACCCGCCATTTGTCTTGAGCGACTCACAGTCAGAGCCGATGGCAAGGTCCAATATGAGCTAAAAAACGCATTTCGTAACGGCACCACACATATTTTGTTCTCGCCCCTAGATTTTATGAGCAAGCTTGCAGCGCTCGTGCCCCTACCGCGCCACAACCTCGTTCGGTATCATGGTGTCTTCGCTCCCAATTCGAAGCTCAGAAAGCAGATTGTTCCAAAGAGCACCAATAGAGCGAGAGGGAAAGAGGATCGCAGAACACACAATTCGGTTGAAGAAGCTGCGAACGAACTTATTGCACCTCTATCCTGGGCGCAACGACTCAAGAGAGTCTTTAATATTGATATTACTCTATGCCCTTCGTGTGGCGGGACTATGCGGGTCATCGCCGATATCACTAACCCAGACGTAGTCCAGAAGATCCTGGATCACGTTGAGGCCCAACCTCCACCGCTTAAAACTGCCGCAGTCATTCACTCCTAAACTAGACTGAACTAACCGGCCAAAATCGCCCTGCTCGGCTTGAAAATCTTCTCAGCGATCAACCCAACAGCCTGTAAGCCTGCAGATCAGCACCCGTAAAGTTAGAAACCATCTAAAGGATCACCACGTCAACGGGTCGTAAATTTGAATAGACACCAGCAATCACCATACC
>Ga0075448_10000892_pt1 | contig 10365 bp, 7 predicted proteins | sample CoawatmetaG10DNA_2_FD_72353 | JGI IMG/M metagenome (GOLD analysis project Ga0075448, IMG submission 72353) | Marine microbial communities from the West Antarctic Peninsula - Coastal water metaG108-DNA | ecosystem: Environmental > Aquatic > Marine > Coastal | place: Atlantic Ocean: West Antarctic... | reverse complement strand
GGATGATTTGTCTAAGATTCAGCTGTTGCACCCGTTGAACGGCGTCGAAGGTGGCGAAGGCGAATGGGATGATATCCGTGATTTCCGCGCTGCTGACTTTGTAACTGACACCGAAGGCACCGGCTTTGTGCATTGTGCTCCATCCCATGGGATGGAGGAGTTTGAGCTTTACCGTGATCTTGGTATGCTCGAGCAAGTTATTACCTATAACGTCATGGAAGATGGCCGTTTTCGTGCGGATCTCCCGTTCTTTGGTGGCAAGGCAATCTTGAAGCCGAATGGCAAAGAGGGCAACGCCAACAGTGCGATCATCGAAAAGCTGGCCGAAGTGGGCGGATTACTAGCACGTGGCAAGATTAAACATAGTTATCCACACAGCTGGCGCTCAAAAGCTCCTGTGATCTATCGCAATACCCCGCAGTGGTTTGCAGCTGTCGATAAGCCAGTGAATGATGGTTTGGATGCCTATGGTAAAACTATCCGCGAGCGGGCGCTGACATCAATCGATGAGCTAGTCACTTGGACCCCACCCACTGGTCGGAATCGTTTGCATTCTATGATTGAAGCAAGGCCTGATTGGGTCTTGTCAAGGCAACGGGCTTGGGGCGTGCCCCTGACTTGTTTCACCAAAAATGGGAGCCTTCCTACTGATGACGATTACCTCTTGCGAAATTCAGTTGTGAATGCCCGCGTACTGGAGGCTTTTGAAGTTGAAGGTGCTGATGCGTGGTACATGGACGGTGCAAAAGAGCGGTTCTTGTCGGGCATTGTGGAGCCTGAGGGTTATACGCAGGTCTTTGATATTTTGGATGTTTGGTTCGACAGTGGTTCAACCCATGCCTTTGTGTTGCGAGACAGGGACGATGGGTCTGATGATGGCATGGCGGACCTTTATTTGGAAGGTACTGATCAACACCGCGGTTGGTTCCACTCATCCATGTTACAATCCTGTGGCACGCAAGGACGCGCACCTTATCGTGGGGTTTTAACCCACGGTTTCACGTTAGATGAAAAGGGCATGAAAATGTCCAAATCTATTGGCAATACCGTATCTCCAGATGATGTCACCAAACAATATGGGGCAGACATTTTGCGGCTTTGGGTGGCCCAGTCAGATTACACCAGCGACCTACGGATTGGCCCTGAAATTTTGAAAGGCGTTGCAGATAGCTATCGCCGCCTGCGCAACACCATGCGCTTTATGCTGGGCTCTCTTGCCGACTTTAGCGATGGGGATCGGGTTGAATTAGATGCTATGCCAGAGTTGGAGCTATGGGTTTTGCACCGGTTAGCAGAGCTGGATGAGACCGTGCGCAAAGGCTATACGGCCTATGATTTCCAAGGTGTTTTCCAAGCGTTATTTCAGTTTGCAACGGTTGATCTGTCGTCATTCTACTTCGATATCCGTAAGGATGTGCTCTATTGTGATGGTGATACGGCTGAGCGTCGAGCCGCACGCACAGTGTTGGATTTATTGTACCACCGGCTAACCACCTGGTTGGCCCCTGTTCTGACCTTCACGATGGAAGAGGTTTGGCTGGAACGCAATCCAGGCGCTGAAAGCTCAGTGCATCTCGTGGATATGCCAACTACACCTACCACATGGTTTAACCCTGATTTAGCTATCAAATGGGCTATAATTCGCAAAGTGCGCCGTGTAGTTACTGGTGCCTTGGAAGTTGAGCGCCGCGAAAAGAATATCGGTTCTAGCCTAGAGGCCGCCCCCGTGGTCTATGTAGATAACGCTATGGCGGGTGTGTTGAAATCTGTCTCTTTTGCAGATTTATGCATCACATCTGGGATTGAAATATCCACCCAAGCTGCACCTAATAATGCGTTTGTCCTGGAGGATACTGTCGGAATTTCCGTCACTTTCATGAAAGCTGATGGCGCTAAATGCGAACGCTGTTGGAAAATCCTGCCTGATGTGGGTCAGTATGGTCGTAAGGGCGTCTGTGGCAGATGTGATTCAGCCCTCGGCTAAGGCGGTTGATATTACTGTTCTGGGAGGCACTAATTGCCTCCCAGAGTTTCCTGTTTAAGAATGCTTTATGAATATTTTAGTTTTCTGTGCTGTTCTGATTTCTGCCATGCTGCATGCGGGTTGGAACGCTTTGGTCAAAACTGGAGACAATAAGCAAACTGGTATGCTGATTTTGACCCTTGCGCATGCGTTTATTGGTCTTTCGCTAATTCCTTTTTTACCATTTCCTCAGGGGGAAGTTTGGCTTTGGCTGCTCGCCTCAGGCATCATACACATGTTTTATCAGCTATTTTTAGGCTTTGCCTATGAACGTGGAGATCTCAGCCGAGTTTACCCTATTGCGCGTGGAGGCGCACCCATGATTGTTTTGGTGATCAGCTTACTGTTTGGAATTGATACGCTGACTGGCTTCGACTTGTGGGGTATTTTTGTTTTAGGACTTGGCATAGTCATGATGGCGCAGGGTGTGTTCCTATCGGGTGAAGACCGTAAATTAATTCCTATGGCCATTGGGTCGGCCTGTGCCACGGCGGGTTATTCATTGGTGGATGGACTTGGTGCACGGGCCATGGGTGATGCGTTGGCCTATGTATCTTGGCTACTAATTTTCTCGGCTCTTTTTTATACGCCGGCCATCTTTGCCTTGCGGGGGCATTCTGTCTGGCCGCGTAATGTACGACAAATCTCGGTTGGACTGTTGGCGGGGCTCGCCTCTTTTACAGCTTATGCCATTGTGGTTTGGGCCATGACTGAGGCGCCCATTGCGTTAGTGGCGGCATTACGCGAAAGCAGCATTTTATTTGCCATGATCTTAGGTTGGGTCTTCTTTCGTGATCAGATGGGACCAGTCAAAATTCTGGCTGGGATCGTGATAGGCCTCGGAATTATTTTAACTCGTTTCTAGGCTTTATGAGCTGTCAGTTCTTGAGCGATCCCCGCGAACAACAAATATGTAGAAGTGATCAAGAGGCCTATATTTGCAGCAGGAACCTCTGTGAAATTTCCCCAAGCTGCCCAAGCTGCAAAGCCAACCCAAGCCAATGCTGTGGGCAGGGTGACGGGCCGCCACCGTTCGGTGCGCACTGGATGCACAAATTTGAGTGGTAGGAACATGGTGATAGCCAATATTGTAACGAACCCTAAAATTACCCAGTGATTTGGCGTGGTGGCAAAAATTACAATGACTGCCATGTTCCAAGCGCCAGGAAAACCTTGAAAGGAATTATCCTTTGTTTTCATTCGAGTATCTGCGAAATACATAGCACTGGCAAAGGTGATAACAATTATAGCAACCCAGCCAGACCAGCCTGCTAATAACCCACTAGCAAATAAGGCATAGGCAGGGATAAAGACATATGTGAGGTAATCAATAATGAGATCCAACAGCACACCGTCAAAAGTTGGCGCGTTGGTTTTTACATTGTAGCGACGCGCTAACGGCCCATCGATTCCATCGACAAAAAAGGCCACAACCAACCAGACAAACATCATGTCCCACTTTTCATTCACCGCTTCCAGCAATGCCAGTATGGCAAAGACAGCTCCGGTTGCGGTGAGAAAATGCACCGCTAAGGCTTTTGCGCGTATATCCATTTCACTCTATAAGCGGAAAAGCTTGACAGTGGCAATCAGGCTTTCGGATGTGAGGCGTTGTAAACATTCATTAGCCGCTCTGTATCCACAGCCGTATAGGCCTGTGTGCTTGATAATGACGCATGGCCCAGTAACTCTTGGATAGTCCGCAAGTCTCCACCAGCGTTCATTAAATGCGTGGCAAATGAATGTCGCATTGCATGTGGGGTCGCGGTGGCGGGTAGGCCTAATTTCATCCGCGCTGAGCGCATGGCTTTTTGTACTAATCCCGCATTTAACCTACCACCACGCACCCCGCAAAATAGGGGTGAACTCTGTTCTATGGGGAAAGGGCACAGCTCAGTATATCGTGCCACGGCAGCTTTGGCTACGGGCAGGACTGGGACAATTCGTTCCTTACCCCCCTTGCCAATTATACGCAGAACGTCGGGTAGGGGCTCATCCGCCCCAGAGAGGCCTAGAGCCTCCGATATGCGTAGACCGCAGCCATAAAGTAGAGTTAAGACCGCAGCATCGCGTGCTGCGACCCAATCCTCTTGGGCTTGAGTGTCCACGGTATCAATCATCTCATGAGCAGCACCTACCGCCAGTGGGCGTGGCAGTTTTTTCTCAAACTTTGGCATACGGGTCAGCAATACGGCCGTTGGTTCAAGTTCATGGTGCTCGGCCAACCAGCGAAAGAAGTTTTTTACAGCAGACAATGTGCGTGCCAAGCTGCGGCTTCCCACGCCACGTCCGCGCTCATGGGCCATCCAAGCGCGCATGTCGCGGATGTGAATTCTGGCTAGTGCAGCCAGTCCTTCTGGCCCGCCGCGATGCTGTGCCATAAAACTCAAAAACCCAGTCACGTCGGATGCATATGCTTTGAGCGTATTGTCTGCTGCAGATTTGAGGGCTCGCTCATGAGCTAACCAATGCAGCATTGCTTCGCTTGCTGCAGGGGAGATTAGGCTAAGTGGGGGCTGTAACGCCATAGAGTAGCCTTTAGGCCAGCCATCTGCGCACAGCTCGTTCATAAACTGTACCAAAAAAAGTCAAAAGATCAGTACCCTGCGCAGGCGAAAACTGATTTGGGTCGTTTGCACCCAAAATCAATAGGCCGGATACGGTCTCCGCGCCAAACTCCAACCTTAGGCAGGCCTCTGAGCCAATCGAACAAGGGGCGCTATCGTAGACAAGTGCACTTGGCGATGTCACGGCTCGGAGCGTTACTTTAGTACCTATCTTTCCTGCGCTTGAGGAAAGATATTTATCGATAAAGCCTGTAGGGGCGGGGATCAAAACAGAACTAAGTTGCGCAAGCGTTGGATCTGGCTCTTGTTGTGTGGTTTCTAAAATAAGACTGGCGAAATCAATCTTCAAAATGTCGGGCATGTCTCTCTCTGTCATCTCAAGAAAGCTTCCAAAATCATTAGGTTCCATGACCTTCAGAATGGCACGATTAATTTGCTGGGTTCCTGCAAGGTTGTCATAGGCCGCTGCAATCACTGATCGGTGAGTGGCCTCGAGGCGATCAAGCTGGGTTTCGAGGCGCCTCATTGCAACACTGCGGAGATCAACGATATTCTCGCCTCGTAGCTGATCATTGGCCGAGACTAAGGCTCGCATTACCGGTGGGTCATCTAAAACGATCCTAGGGTTTTTGATAATGATATCACGCAAGATTTCTTCTGCTTGCGCCGCTGTTTGAAGGTCCATGGATGCCTCGTTCACTGAAGTTGTGGTCGCCCCACCTGATACAAAACACCAATATCACAGGTTTAAAGAATTTTCTGCCCTGTTTTTGCCCAATCTGACATGAATTGCTCAAGGCCCTTATCGGTCAAGGGATGATTGGCTAAAGATTTGATCACATTTGGCGGTGCGGTAATTACGTCAGCACCGATCAAAGCGGCCTGTGTCACATGGTTTACCGTGCGAATAGACGCCGCTAAAATCTGTGTATCAAAGCCAAAGTTGTCATAGATTTGGCGAATATCGGCGATGAGATCCATGCCATCAATGTTTACATCGTCCAGACGGCCAATGAATGGACTGATGAATGTAGCACCCGCTTTGGCGGCTAAAAGGGCTTGGTTCGCGCTAAAGCATAGGGTCACGTTAACCATTTTACCCTCACCAGACAAAACTTTGCAGGCCTTCAACCCATCCCAAGTCAGCGGCAGCTTAACTGTGATATTTGATGCGATTTCCGCAAGCTTGCGGCCCTCAGCTATCATGGCTTCGGCTTTGGTCGCCACAACTTCGGCGCTTACTGGACCAGAGACCAAGTCACATATTTCCTTGGTCACTTCGATGATATCACGCCCTGATTTCATGATTAAAGAGGGGTTAGTGGTGACCCCGTCAACCATACCCAAATCATTTAATTCGGCAATTGCGTCTATTTCAGCAGTATCAACAAAAAATTTCATGACTGATGTCCTTGATAGGTTGGCCTTAGTTGCCGGAACCTTTACCTTAGTTCTATAGGTTCTAAAAGCCCCACTGCTAAGGAAATAATGTGTCTGAGCCCCAATTCTTTAATCAAGGTGATTTGGTTGCTGTGCTAACCAGCCAACCGCTTGATCGAACACTTGATTATAAAGCTCCCGAGGGGGGGTGTTGGCAGGGTGCCTTTGTGGAAGTCCCCTTGGGACCTCGCAAAGTCTTAGGCGTAATTTGGGCCGCAGGCATGGGAGATTTCGATTATGCCAAAACTCGTTCGGTGATCCGTGTCTTGGATGTGGCGCCGATGCAACAAAGTATGCAGGAGTTTTTGCGCCGTGTGTCGGAGTACACGCTCACGCCGATGTCTAAAATGCTTAGGTTGGCTACGCGTGCCCCGGGCTTGGGTAACCCACCCTCAATGCGGCATGTCTACCGCATGGGCGAGTCAGACATCACGCGGAAGACCGACACCCGCCAGAGGGTTTTGGCTGTGTTGGAGGAATTTGATGGCCTGAGCTTTACTCTCAAAGAGCTTGCAGAGGCTGCTGGGGTCACGACTTCGGTTGTAAAGGGTCTAGTGAAACTGGGGGCTGTGGAGGAACATGTCACACCGCAGGATATGCCATTTCCGCAATTGGATCCATCTTTGTCCGGTAAGGAGTTGTCAGAAGATCAAGCTGCGGCGGTAGTTTATCTGCAGGGCAATGATCAGGGCTACAGCACGACACTTTTAAAGGGAGTCACGGGATCGGGAAAGACTGAAGTCTATCTTGAAGCAGTGGCTGGCTGCTTTAAGCAGGGGCGTCAGGCCTTGGTCCTTCTACCTGAAATTGCACTAACGACCGAGTTTCTGACACGCGTAGAAGCCCGCTTTGGTGCGCGGCCTGCGGAATGGCATTCGGGTGTCACTATGACCGAGCGCCGCCGTACTTGGAAAATGGTTGGTCAAGGCGATGCGCAGATGGTAGTTGGTGCGCGGTCTGCCCTATTCCTACCGTTCCAAGACCTGGGTCTGATCGTTGTCGATGAAGAACATGATACTAGTTACAAGCAAGAGGACGGCGTACTTTATAATGCACGCGATATGGCGGTGCTGCGTGCGTCTTTGGTGGGCGGTCAGGTGGTGCTGGCCAGTGCCACGCCTAGCTTAGAGAGCTGGGCTAACGTTGAGACTGGCAAGTATAAAAAGATTGATCTTAAGAGCCGATTTGGCCTGGCAGTTCTGCCCAATATGCGCGCTATTGATATGCGCCAAGAAACCCTACCGGGGGATCGTTGGATATCGCCCAGCTTGCAAAAAATGGTTGAATATCGCATCGAAGTCGGTGAGCAGTCTTTGCTGTTCATTAATCGGCGGGGCTATGCGCCCATCACTCTATGCAGGGCTTGTGGCAATCAGGTAGGCTGTGATAATTGCGATGCGCGGATGGTTGAGCATCGGTTTTTAAAGCGCTTGATGTGCCACCAATGTGGTGAGACTAAGCCTGTGCCAACAAATTGTCCTAATTGCGAGGTCGAGGGTCGCTTGGCAGCGGTGGGACCGGGTGTTGAGCGATTGGCGGAGGAGGCCACGGCATTGTTCCCTGATGCAAAAGTAGCCGTATTATCTTCTGATTTATTTGGCTCGGCGCGTGCACTCAAAGCCCAGATTGCCGCTTTGGCTACGGGCGAAGTGGATGTTATCATAGGTACGCAGTTAGTGGCTAAGGGCCATAACTTTCCGTTACTGACCCTTGTGGGGGTGATTGATGCGGATTTAGGCCTTCAAGGCTCAGATCTGCGTGCTGCAGAACGGACTTTTCAATTGATGCGCCAAGTAGCAGGCCGGGCTGGTCGGGCGGATAAGCCTGGGGTGGCTGTGTTGCAGACCCATCAGCCCGAACACCCGGTTATAAGAGCCATTTTGGGCGGAGATGAAGATGCTTTTTGGCAAACGGAAGCGCGCGAGCGAGAGGCGGCCGGGGTGCCTCCATACGGCCGGCTTGTAGGGATCGTACTTTCGTCACCTGATGCGCAAGAAGCGCTCAATGTGGGCCAAGTGATGGCGCGAAACTGCTCACCACTTACTAAAATAGGGGCTGAAGTTTTTGGTCCTGCGCCTGCGCCGATAGCCAGGGTGCGTGGGCGGCATCGAGTGCGGCTGTTGGTGAAGGCCAGCAAAACAGCACCTATACAAGTTGCCCTTACCGAGTGGACCGCGATGTTCAAACTGCCTAACTCATTAAAGCTATCGATCGATATTGATCCACAGAGCTTTTACTAAATTACTCTGTTACTGTGCTGCGATTGGACCTGCTTGGCGGTCAGGATCGGCAAGGGACACAATGTCGGACATGATCTGGTTGAGCTCAAAATCTTTTGGAGTGTAGACCCGTGAAATTCCCATCTCACGCAATTGGTCGGCATCATCTTCGGGAATAATGCCGCCAACTACCACAGGGATATGCCCCAGATTTGCCTGCTCCAACTTGGTCATGACGTCTTGCATTAAAGAAATATGTGAGCCTGATAAAACTGAAAGGCCAATCACATGCACCTGTCCATCTTGAGCGGCTGCAACAATCTCTTTTGGCGTCAAACGAATACCCTCATAGGAAATTTCCATTCCGCAGTCGCGAGCACGGGTGGCGATTTGCTCGGCGCCATTCGAATGGCCGTCAAGGCCGGGTTTGCCCATCAAAAACTTTAGTTTTCTTCCTAGTTTTTTACTCACCGTAGCAACTGACTCGCGAATTTCGTCTAGCCCTTCGGTACTGTTGGAGGGGCTAGTGCGGACCCCAGTGGGTCCGCGATATTGTCCAAAGACCTGGCGCACTACATCGGCCCACTCTCCGGTTGTCACGCCGGCTTTGGCGGCGGCAATCGAGGGAGGCATAATGTTGCTGCCGTCAACTGCAGCTTTGCGCAGTTGATCCAGGGCCTGTTGTATGGCTGCAGGATTACGGCTGGCGCGCCATATGTTCAAACGAGAAATTTGTTCGGCTTCAGTTGCGGGATCAACATTCATAACAGCGTCCTCCCCGGTCGTGAGGGGACTGGGTTCCCCGGTTTGATAGGTATTCACGCCGACAACCGTCATCTCACCACTTTCAATTTGGCCGATGCGCGATGCGTTTGATTCGACCAGCCGAGATTTCATATACCCGATGGCCTCTACTGCGCCGCCCATGCCGTCAATCAATGCCAGTTCTGCCAGTGCACCCTCTTTAAGAGAGGCTACTTTGCGCTCCACTGCTGGGTTTCCATCAAATAAGTCCTCATATTCCAGAATGTCAGTCTCAAAAGCCATGATTTGTTGCATACGCAGGGACCATTGTTGGTCCCACGGCCGCGGTAAACCTAAGGCTTCGTTCCAAGCAGGCAATTGCACTGCGCGTGCGCGGGCTTTTTTCGACAGCGTCACCGCCAACATCTCGATCAGAATGCGATAGACGTTATTTTCTGGTTGTTGTTCCGTCAGGCCAAGCGAGTTGACCTGTACCCCGTAGCGAAAGCGTCGCATTTTAGGGTCGACGACCCCATAGCGGTCGCGACAAATTTGGTCCCAAAGGTCAACAAAGGCACGCATTTTGCACATTTCAGTTACAAAACGAATTCCAGCATTCACAAAAAAACTGATCCGCCCGACCATTTCACTGAAATGTTCTTCTGGAACTTTGCCTTGTAAATCATCCAATACTGCAGTGGCTGTAGCCAAAGCAAAGGCGAGCTCTTGCTCTGGTGTCGCACCCGCCTCTTGCAAGTGATACGAACAGACGTTCATTGGGTTCCATTTCGGTAGATATTCGCGGGTATAGGCAGCTATGTCAGTGATCATGCGCAGAGATGGTTTCGGTGGGCAAATATAAGTACCTCGGCTCAAATATTCTTTAATGATATCGTTTTGTACTGTGCCCTGCAGAGCTGTAGTGTCCAAGCCCTGCTCCTCAGCGACCGCTATGTATAATGAGAGCAACCAAGGGGCCGTGGCATTGATTGTCATTGAGGTGTTCATTTTGTCTAATGGGATATCTGCAAAAAGCGTACGCATGTCCCCTAAATGACAAATTGGAACCCCAACCTTACCTACCTCGCCGTGGGCTAGGACATGGTCACTGTCATATCCTGTTTGGGTTGGGAGGTCGAAGGCCACTGATAAACCAGTTTGACCCTTGGACAAATTTGAATGGTATAGAGCATTAGAGGCCTCTGCAGTTGAGTGGCCGGCATAGGTTCGAAATAGCCAAGGACGATCTTTACTCACTTCGGTCATAGGTAGGCCTCACTTTATAATGACGCAGCATTATTGCGTTTAAATATCTGATGGCGTAATAATGACACTCTGTCAATTCATCGCTATGTGGCAACCGTAACAGTAC
>Ga0075448_10000873_pt1 | contig 10456 bp, 15 predicted proteins | sample CoawatmetaG10DNA_2_FD_72353 | JGI IMG/M metagenome (GOLD analysis project Ga0075448, IMG submission 72353) | Marine microbial communities from the West Antarctic Peninsula - Coastal water metaG108-DNA | ecosystem: Environmental > Aquatic > Marine > Coastal | place: Atlantic Ocean: West... | reverse complement strand
ATTATGGGCTAATGGAATTATATCTTCGCTTATATTAGATTCAATTTCAGAATGAAAATCATTTAAGTATTGCAAAGGTTTTGGATTGTCTTCTAATACCCTTGTAAGATATAAATCTTCGTAAGTATCATCGGTTGATAGATGACATTGTTTATTGCTTAATAATGTATGGCTATAAATCCAGCCGTTAACGCCTTTATAGTAAGCGTCAATAACTGTTATTTGTTTTTCTGGATATGTATTTAACATTCTCATTTTAAATCCTTATAAAGTTTATAAACTGTTAAATTGTTTTAACATTAAATACACAATAACATAAGTAAATAAATAAATACAGTAAAATAATAATTAATTTTAAACACTGATAAAACATAAGTAATAAAACAATATGAATAAAGATAATAATAATAATATGAATCAAGATAATAATATAATTGATAGCGGTTCAATAAAGATAACCATAGATAAAGAAGTAAATACGAATGAGAATCATTCTCAAAGTATAACAAAGCGTAAAGTAGGTAGACCCGCACACCTTGTAACAGCAGACACCCGAAAAAAAGTTTTTGATTTATCTATAGTAGGTACTAGGTATGAAGACATCGCATTAGTACTCGGTATATCAGACGACACACTAACAAAGTATTATAAGTCAGAGCTAGAGAAAGGTCGCATAGAAGCTAACGCAGCAGTTGCTGGAACATTGTTTGAGAAAGCAAAGCAGGGCGATACGAGCAGCATGATATTCTGGTTAAAGACAAGAGCACAGTGGTCTGAAAAAAATACCACAGAATTAACTGGAGAGGGGGGTGCCCCCATTAATATTAAAGTAGTCACAGGAATAGAATGATAAATCTAAAACTCAAATTTTTTGCGGAATAAAATATGCCAAATTACAATGAAAAAGAAATGAGAATGTTAGCAAATATGCTAGGTAAACAAGTATTGCCAACACCAGCTCAACCACCAGCAACACAACCTCCAATACAAAATAGATTGCCTATTCCTGTAAATGAAAACAATATGCCTATGTTTAATACAGATACAGAATATATGCAGTATTTAAATGAGTATGACCCAGCCATGTTTGATGAAATGCAAAATACTTATTACAACACAAAAGGGACGATGAGTGAAGGAAAAATAGAGCCTATGAAGTATTTTAAAAACTTAATACCTAGAGGTTTATTAGATTATTTTGGAGGAGATTAATATGTGGTCATGGCACTGGTTTGCAGGATGTCATTTTGGTTTTGAGTGGTATCAAGATATGAAAATGGATGACTCTAAAAACAAAAAATATTTTAACTTCTTTATTATTGATGTAGGATGTTTACGCATACAGAAATGTGAACAAGTTGAAAATGACTAACGAGGAGAATAAGAATGAAAATGAAAAGAGGAAAGAAACCACCAAAAAGATATTAAATAACAGGCATGAAGAATTACGCAGGTGGTTTGAGTCTATAGGGGATTGTGTATGAATAAGAAACCAGGTCTTTATGACAACATCCATGCTAAACAAGCAAGGATTAAAATACAAAAAATAGCAAATAAAAAAAATCCAAAAGTTAAAGTAGAAAAAATGGCAAAAGTTGGTAGTAAGGGAGCACCAACAGCAGCAAATTTTAAAAACGCTGCCAAGACTGCTAAAAAATATGCAATAGGATAAACTATGAAAAATGTAAAACACTACACTAAAGATGGTAAATTGTGGAAAGGCAATACACACAAAATGCCTAACGGCAGTCTGCATACAAACAAAAACCATACTCCAACATCACAAAAATTAGTACATTTTAAAGACCTATCTAAAAAGGCTAAAGCCAAAGCATAATGCCAGATAAAAAGAAAGTAAATTTATCTGTAGGTAGAGGTGAAAAACGCTCTGTTAAGCAGGGTGCAGGACTGACAGCAAAAGGTAGAGCAAAATATAATCGTGCGACTGGCAGCAAATTAAAAGCACCAGTGACAGGTAAAGTTAAAGCAGGTAGTAAGGCAGCAAAAAGAAGAAAGTCTTTCTGTGCCAGAAGCAAAGGCTGGACAGGTGAACGAGGTAAAGCAGCCAGAGCTAGATGGAAGTGTTAAGTAAAGCAGAAAAGAATAAGATAGCCAGTAAAATCTGGAGAGCTAATAATCCCAACAAGATACGCAGCAAGAATTATAAAGATAGATACGGCATTACATTAGATGATTACAATGCCATGCTAAAAAAACAAAAACATCGTTGTCATTTATGTGGCAGCCACAATGATGATACCAAGTTATATGTAGACCATTGTCATACAACAAAAACAGTAAGAAAACTATTATGTCAGTATTGTAATACTGGATTAGGTCAGTTTAAAGACAATATAAAGATAATGAAAAGAGCAATAGAGTATTTAAAACAATTTAAATAGGGTAACGACCTCGTAAGAGAGTTACAATAAGATGGCACAAAAACAAGTAACAACTGGCTATAAGCCGAGAGCTCCACAAAAAGAAATACATGAAATGGTTAAAGACAATCGTTTCAGTGTTGTAGTTGCTCATAGACGAATGGGTAAGACAGTTTGTGCTATTAATCAATTAATACATAGTGCGTTGAACTGTGATAAGCCTAATCCTAGATTTGCTTATGTCGCACCAACTTACAATCAAGCTAAAAGAATTGCATGGGATTACCTGCTAGAATATACAAGACCATTAGAAGCTAAAGCCAACATTGCTGAATTGCGTGTAGACTTTATGGGCAGAAGGATAAACTTGTATGGGGCAGATAACCCTGACAGTCTGCGTGGAATCTACCTAGACGGGTGCGTTCTTGATGAAATTGGGAACATTAATCCTACACTATTCACAGAGATTGTCAGACCTGCACTAGCAGACCGACTCGGTTACTGCGTAGCGATGGGTACACCGAAAGGACAGAATCACTTTAAAGACTTGAGAGATAGAGGTTCAAAAAGTGACGGATGGGAATTATTAGAATTTAAATCTTCAGACACAGAGATTGTAGATAAGAATGAGCTACTCGCTGCTAAAGCAGAGATGGGTGACGATAAGTATGCTCAAGAATTTGAATGTAGCTTTAACGCTCCAGTAGAAGGGTCTTATTACTCTTCTATGATTAATGATATAGAAGAGCAAAAGCATATTATAGATATTCCTAAAGACGAACTAGCAAGAACATACACTGGCTGGGATTTAGGTATGTCAGACTCTACCAGCATCTGGGTAGCACAGGTAGTCAACAAAGAAATACGACTCATAGATTTTACAGAAAATCATGGTGTCGGTCTTGATTACTATGTTAATTGGCTGCGAGAACATGATTATATGTATGCAACACACATACTGCCGCATGATGTTGCTGTAAGAGAGTTAGGCACAGGTAAATCAAGAAAAGAAATGCTAGAAGAAGCAGGGTTAAACATTACAGTTGCAACCAAGCTATCAGTAATGGATGGCATACAAGCAGCAAGAAAAATATTACCACGCTGCTGGTTTGATAAAGATAAAACAAAACAAGGATTAGATGCACTACGGAACTATCGTAGAGTATTTGATGAAAAAAGAAATGTGTTTCATGATAGACCTTTCCATGACTGGGCATCACACGCATCAGATGCGTTTAGATACCTAGCAGTCGGTATGGATGAGTCTCCTATGGAAGCATGGACAAAACCACTAAAGACAAACACTTCATGGATAGTATAAATGGCATACGATAAAGAAAATATGAACAGCAAGGGAGATGATAGAGAACTTGCTAATCTAATTGATTCGCATATTAACGACTCATTAGGCTTTATAGAGACTGAAACTTCTCAAGAAAGACAAACAGCACTAGAGTATTATTTGCGTGAGCCTTATGGTAATGAAGTAGAAGGTCGTTCACAGATAGTTACAGGTGAAGTTGCTGAAGTGGTAGATGGTGCGTTACCACAAATTATGAAAGTCTTTACTAGCAGTAATAAAGCAGTAGAGTTTGAACCAGTTAATGAAGGTGATGGTGCTCTAGCAGAACAAATGACAGCGTATGCAAATCATATTTTCTACAAAGATAATAATGGTTTTGAAATTATGCACGATTGGTTTAAAGATGCACTGTTACAAAAAGTAGGTGTTGTAAAAGCATATTGGAATGATAAGAAAAATACAACAAAAGAAAAGTATCAGAACTTAACAGAAGATGAATTAACAATGATTATGCAAGACGAGGAAGTAGAAATCGTTGAGCAAGAAGAAGTAGAAGAAGTAATAGAGCAAGACCCACAGCCAGCAGTAGACCCAATGACAGGTCAACCTGTAATGAATGAGATGGGTATGCCAATGATGATGGAAGTACCACCCATTATTAATGTTTACTATAATGTAAAATGCAAACGCACTGAAGATTATTCTAAAATAAAAATAGAAAATGTAGCTCCAGAAGAATTTTTAATTGATAAAAGAGCAACAACAATTGAAGACTCTGACTTTGTAGCACAAAGAAGTTTAGTCACTCGTTCAGATTTAATAGCAATGGGGTATGACCCAAAAGTTGTTGAAACATTACCAATGGGTGATACATTAGATTTTACACCAGAGAGGGTAGCAAGATATGGTGCAGGTGAGCAACCTTTTAATACTAATGACTCTAATGATGAATCAATGGAATTGGTTGAGTATTACGAGTGTTATGTAAAAACAGATTTAGATAAAGATGGTATAGCAGAGCTTCATAGAGTTTGCTACGCAGGCAATGAAGTATTGATGAGTGAAGAATGTGATTATGTTCCTTTTCATAGTATCTGCCCTATTCCAATCCCACACAAATTCTTTGGACAGTCTTTAGCAGACAGAGCAATAGACCTACAGTTAATTAAGTCTACAGTTACCCGACAAATGCTAGACAACTTATACTTAACTAACAACTATCGTGTAGGAGCAGTAGAGGGACAGGTTAATCTTGATGACTTACTAACATCTACCGCAGGTGGTGTTATTCGTATTAAGAATCCTAATGCGTTAGTACCAATGACAGTGCAATCTAGTGCAGCACAATCATTTCCTATGTTGGAATACCTAGATGGTATTCAAGCAAAACGAAGTGGTGTATCAGATGTACAGCAAGGACTAGACCCTAATCTATTACAGAATGTAACAGCAACAGCGGTATCTGCGATGACATCATCATCACAAGGTAAGTTAGAGCTTATTGCTCGCATCTTTGCAGACACAGGCGTGAGTACATTGTTTAGAGGAATTATGGCATTAGTCTGTAAGTACCAAGACAAAGAAAGAATTATTAAAATTAATAACACTTTTGTTCCTATGAATCCTAGAGAATGGGACACAGAATATAACCTGACTGTTAATGTTGGATTAGGTACAGGTGGTAAACAAGAACAACTTGCAACAATGCAAATGATTCTTGCTAAACAAGAAGAAGTCATTAAAGGTTATGGTTTAAATAACCCGTTAGTTAATATCAAACAATACAGAGATACATTAGCCAAGTTCGTTAATATGGCAGGTTTTAAAGATGACAGCCAGTTCTTAATGGAAATATCAGAAGAACAAGCAATGCAAATGGCACAAGAAGCTGCTCAAGCTCCTAAAGAAGAAGATAGCAATACTAAAGCAGCCGCTATACTTGCAGAAGTAGAAAGAGAAAAAGCACAAATGCAAATGCAATCTAAAATGGCACAGCTTGAACTAGAGAAACAAAAAACAGAACTTAAAGCTCAAAAAGAAATGCTAGAACTTCAACAAGATAGAGTCCAGTTTGAAAAAGAAATGGCACTAAAAGAATTAGAGTTTGCACAGAAAGCACAGAGCGAACAGGACAAAGCAGTTATGGATTCTTTAGAAAAAATACAAAATATGGCAACACCTAAATAATGACAAAATCAGAAGCGTTTAGAAATATTCTACAAAGTCAGGAACTTAATGACGAAATAGAATCTATGAGAAAAGAATTAGTAGAATTAATCATTAACTCTGATGATGACGAAGTAGCGACAAGAGAAGGTGCTTATGTCAGAATTAAAGCAATTAATGAAATCATGTCTCGTTTTGAATCCATTGCAAAAGACGATGAGATTAAAGACAAGGCTTGGAAGATATTATAGGCATATTGCCTGTATGGTAAAGCCACACCTAGAGGGCACAAGGAAAGAGAATGAGTGATGACACCATGACTTCCGATTCATCGGAAAGTGGAAATCTAACAGTAACAGATGCAGCTTCAGCTATTGAAGGTATGCTATCTAGTGCAGAGGACTCCACACAGGAACAACCAGAAGTAGTAGAAGAGCAAACCGAAGAAGTAGAAGAAGTAGAGGAAACTGAAGTTGAAGAAGAAGCTGAACCAGAAACGGAAGAAGCTGAAGAAGAAACTGAAGAAGAATCCGAAGTTGAAGAACCTGAAGAAGTTGAGGAAGAACAAACTTTCACCATAAAAGCAGCAGGTGAGGAAAAAGAAGTTACCCTTGATGAACTAAAGAAATCTTATCAACTCGGCTCTGATTATACTAAAAAGACTCAAGAAGTAGCTGAACAGCGTAAAGTCATAGAGCAGGAAGCTAAAGCTATTATTGAAGCTAGAAAAGTTAGAGATGACTATTCACAAAAATTGCAGGCAATAGAACAATTCTTAACGGGCACTAATGACAGTCCAGAAGATTTATCTGCAATGAAAGAGAACGACCCGATAGGATATGCAGTTAAGGTCGCAGAAATGACCGAAAAAAAAGAACAGTTACAAGCTGTGCAAGCTGAAAAGAACCGCCTTGCTCAAGAGCAACAAGCGGACAATCAAGCTCAAATGCAAAAGTTTGTACAACAAGAACAAATTAAACTAGCAGAATCCTTACCAGAGTTTTCAGACAAAACGAAAGGCGAACACATCAGAAATGATATTCGTAGCTACGGCAAAAAGATAGGATTTACAGACCAAGAGTTATCTCAAGTCTATGATTCCCGTCATGTATTGGTATTACATAAAGCAGCACAATACGACAAATTAATAGCAGGTAAAGCTGGTGTTAAAAAGAAAGTCGCTAAAGCACCCAAGACTTTAAAGTCTGGAGCTAAAGTAAAGCAGAATGTAACCGACATACAAAAGAAACAACTTAAAAAGCTACAGCAATCTGGTTCAGCCAGAGATGCAGCAGCTATATTTGAAAACTTTATTTAAGGAAAAACAATGGCAGAATTTAGAACTTATACAGCGATTGGTCAGCGTGAAGATTTAAGCAACACAATCTACAGCATTGCACCAACCGAAACACCAGTAGTTTCATCTATTGGTAAAACAAAAGCAACAGCAACATACCATGAATGGCAAACTGATACTCTAGCAGCAGCAGTTAAAACAGGTCTTTTAGAAGGTGCTGATGCTTCAGGTGCTTCTGATACTCCTACAGTTCGTGTAGGTAATAGAACACAAATTCAAGGTAAAACAGTTCATGTATCAGGTACTCTTGATGCAGTTGATAAAGCTGGTCGTAAGACAGAAACAGCTTACCAACTAGCTAAAGCAGGACAAGAGCTAAAACGAGACATGGAAAATACTATTCTTGGTAATGTAGCACAGGTTACAGGTAGTTCTTCAGCAGCTAGATTACTTGGTTCTATCCAATCATGGTTATTAACTAACTATGTAACAGAAGCTACAGCAGGCTCTCCAGCAGGTCCAGCAAATGGTAATGGAACAGCTACTCGTACTTCAGCAGGTTCTGGTAACTATCTAGCGTTTGGTGAAGATAAACTAAAAGCATGTGTTAAAAAAGTATTTGAAAGTGGTGGTAACCCAACTTTATTAGTTGTACCTCCAACACAAAAACAAGCAGTATCAGCATTTGCAGGTATTGCAGCACAGCGTTTCCAAGCTCCAGCAGACAAGCAGACTACTATTGTAGGTGCTGCTGATGTTTATATGTCAGACTTTGGTACTTTATCTGTTGTACCTGACAGATTTATGACTCCTGATGGCGGAACTGGTGGTGGTGAACAAGCTCTAGTGCTTGACCCAACTATGGCATCTGTTGCTACACTACGACCATTTGAGTCAAATCTATTGGCTAAAGCTGGTGATAGTGAGAAGCATCAAATGCTTATTGAGTACACTCTACAAGTATCTAACGAGAAAGCACATGGTATTGTTGCTGACTTATTAGTAGCGTAATAAAAATTAATGTTGCCCACTTCGGTGGGCAGTATTATTAAAGGATTGATATGGGAAAATATAACGACCAATTAAAAAAAGTAGAATACAGAAATTACAAAGAACATGACACAACTGATGGAAAGGTTATAGAAGTTGTACAAGATGTAAGTGACATTGTTGAAAGAAACAAAAGAGAATACAACAGCAACTCTACAAAATGGGGTGATGATGTATTTGATAACAAGATAGCTTCTATACCAATGACTGTTGTAGATAAGTTAAATCAACAAGGCATCATGCGAGGATTTCATGTATTAGACCAAAAGGCTTTTTTTAAATGGTTAAACGACCCAGACAATAGATTTTTTAGAACAAAACAGGGCAGAATCTAAATGGCATTTTTTACAGACTACACAACGCTACAGGCAACTATAGCTAACTATTTAGCTCGTGGTGATTTAACTGATTCTATTCCAGAATTTATTAGACTAGCAGAAAATAGATTAAGTAGAGATTTGCGTATAAGGCAAATGTTACAAATAGCAACTACTACTATTGACTCTACTGATGGCACAGTAGAAATACCAGCAGATTTTTTAGCTATGAAAGATATACATATATCTTCTAGCAATCCTATACAAACTGTTACTTTTCAATCTCCTAGTAATTTTTTTAGAAACACAAGAGCATCAACATCAGGGTTGCCTGCTTTTTATACTGCATTAGGAAGCGAGTTTAGATTTTCTCCAATTGGTGCTGCAACAGATACATTACAAATGCTCTATTATGTAAGCCCACCACATATGAGCTCAACAGTTTCATCAAACCTTTGGTTAGCAAATACACCTGATTTACTGCTTTACGCAGCACTTGGTGAAGCAGAGCCATTCTTGATGAATGACGAAAGATTGGCAACTTGGTCAGCAATGTATGACAGAGGTGTTCAATCATTAAGTAAATCAGATGATGAGGGGGAATTTCCTGCTCATCCAATGTCAATAACAACAACTACGAGGTAATTATTATGGCAGATATGTCGGACTATTTAGAAGTTAAACTTCTAAACTTAACATTAAATGGAACTGCTTTTACAGCAGTAAATAATCCATATATTTCTTTACACACATCAGACCCAACAGATGCTGGAACTGGCACAGAAGTTTCTGGTGGTTCATACGCTAGAGTAGCTTCTTCTTTTGCAACAGCTTCTGGAACAGGTGGTTCTGTAGTATCAGATGCAGTCGCAACCTTTCCTACAGCCACAGCAACATGGGGAACAATAGGATGGATTGGTTTATGGGATGCAGCTTCTGGTGGTAATATGATTTATCATACAGCTTTAGACGCACCAAAAACAATTGATTCTGGTGATATATTTAAAATTGCCGCTGGAAACTTATCAGTAACATTAGCATAGAGGATAGATTATGGCACTTGTCTTAAAGGATAGAGTCAAAGAAACGACTACAACCACTGGTACTGGCACAGTTACACTTGCTGGAGCTGAAACTGGATTTCAAGCCTTTTCTGTAATTGGTAACGCAAACACTACTTATTATGCTATTACAAATGGTAATAATTATGAAGTAGGTTTAGGAACTTACACCTTATCAGGCACAACTTTATCCAGAGATACTGTATTAGAATCTAGTAGTAGTGGTTCTAAAATTACATTATCAGGTGGTAGTGATGTGTTTTGTACATACCCTGCTGAAAAAGCCGTTGCTTTAAATGGCACTGTAATTAATGATGCCAATGTAGTCTCCACAGCAAACATTGTTAATGATGCCGTTACAACAGATAAAGTTAATTTAATATCTACAGGTTCTGTTCCTAGTTTAGAAGCTAAAGGAACATCTGGGGTTACAGATGGTTATATACAATTAAACTGTGCTGAAAACTCTCATGGCATTAAACTTAAATCTCCACCTCATTCAGCAGGAGCTAGTTACACATTAACATTTCCTAACAATGATGGTGATGCTAGTCAATTTCTGCAAACTAATGGTTCTGGTGTATTAACATGGGCAGCTTCTACTGATACTACTTATTCAGCAGGAGCAGGATTAAGTCTTGGTGGCACAACCTTTACACTAAATTTAACTAATGACCAATCATGGACAGGGTCACAAAGAAGTACACCTGTAACTGATGCTGATTTATCATTTGACCAAAACGGTGGTAACAACTTCCTTTGTACCCCTACTGGTTCAGGAACACTTACCTTTACTAATCACACAGCAGGTCAATCAGGCTATGTCTTATTAACCAACTCTGGTGGTCATGCTATTTCAGCAGCATCTACTACTAAAATAA
>Ga0075448_10000862_pt1 | contig 10510 bp, 10 predicted proteins | sample CoawatmetaG10DNA_2_FD_72353 | JGI IMG/M metagenome (GOLD analysis project Ga0075448, IMG submission 72353) | Marine microbial communities from the West Antarctic Peninsula - Coastal water metaG108-DNA | ecosystem: Environmental > Aquatic > Marine > Coastal | place: Atlantic Ocean: West... | reverse complement strand
TAATAAGTTAACTAGAAAGTCTGGTGGAACAGTTCCTTCAGCTGGATCTTCAGCTGGATCTTCCTCAACAGTTACTATGCCAAGGGTAATGAATAGCGCACAATATAACCAAGCTAAGAATTTAGGTGGTGGTAGCGCTATAGATGCTGTTAAAAATGGAGCTGTTACTCTTGAGAGTAGAGAAGCTGAACTTAAAAAAGCTTCTGGATTCAAACAAAAAGGTTGGAAAGGTTTCCAAAAATAAAATAGATGGCTAGTAAAAAGAAGTTTTCAGAAACAAAAGTAGGCGCATTCCTATCTAAAACTGCTCCAAAGTTATTCGCCACAATAGGTGATGTATTACCTAATAGCGGTATTTTGGGTTTAGTTAAGGGTATTATATCTAAAGCAAGTCCTGAAGATTTACCACCTGAAGATAAAGAAACAGCTCTTAAGTTACTAGAACAAGATATGACTGAAATGCAGGAAGTATCAAAACGCTGGGTATCGGATATGAAATCCGATTCTTGGCTCTCGAAAAATACACGTCCACTAACGTTAATATTCTTAACAGTATCATGTGTTTTGTTGATATTATTAGATAGCTTTGAAATACAGTTTACGGTTACTGAAGAATGGGTTGATTTATTAAAATCCTTACTAGTCACTGTTTATGTAGCTTATTTTGGTTCTCGAGGGGTAGAAAAATTTAAAACAATAAGTCAAAAAAAATAGTATGCCTAGAATTAGCAGTTTACAGAACGATAGTAGTTTAAGCGCCGGGGACAGATTACTGGGAACTGACACGGATGGTTCTACAAAAAATTTCACGCTTGCGCAAATAAAAGAGTTCACAAATGGTGGAGCCACCGCGTATAAGCATCACCAAAACAATGCGTCAACAACTTGGACGATAACACATAGTTTGAACCTCGAGGATTATTTGCCAATGGTAAATATAAAGCTATCGGGTGGTGGAACATTTAATAACATACAGTCGCTAGGTGTAGTTACTTACATTACTAAAGATCAATTAAAAATAGACCTTGCTGATTCAGCGAGTGGATACGCATACTTAAAAGCTTAACATAATAAATAATTTATAATAACTTAAAAAAATGGCAATACCTATTCTCAATCACATGGACTTTAACAAGTCCGCGGAAATCCGAAACGTTCGGTTGCATAACCAAGCCTCGTCGGGCGTGTCAAGTCCTGGTACTGGCCAAATACTGTACGATTCTGGATCTGTAAAAATATACAATGGATCTGCTTGGCTAACGCTAGCATCTGGTGGTGGTACTAGAGCTGTATCACTTGACACTAACGGAGACGGAAGTGTAAACAACACATTAGAATTAAGTGAGACTCTAGTTCTTAAAAAAGGATCTGGTGTTTCTTTAGCAGAAGTTGGTGGTGTTGTTACAATATCCGCTACAGGATCACAATTAACAGGTGCCCAAGTAAAAGACTTTGCAGGGGCGATGTTTACAAGTAATACTGAAACTGGTATTACAGCAACGTATCAAGCTGCTGATGACACGGTAGATTTAGTTATTGGCGCTGGTGATATTGTTCACTCAATGCTTGCTGACGATTCTGTCGACGCTGACAATTTAGCTTCAGACGCGGTTGTTACAGCTAGTATAGTTGATGCAAACGTTACTGTAGCAAAAATTGCAGATGACGCAGTAACCGCTGCTAAACTTGCGGCTAGTGCAGTAGTAACAGCATCTATTGTAGATCTAAATGTTACAACGGCTAAAATAGCTGCTGACGCAATAACTGGTGCTAAAATCGCAGACGATGCTATCGATTCAGAGCATTATGTAGATGCTAGTATTGACAACGCACACTTAGCTGGTTCAATAGCAAACGCTAAATTATCAAACTCTTCAATTACAATAGACGGTACCGCAATATCTTTAGGTGGTTCGGTAACTACAAACACTATTGCTAATACTGATATAGATGTCAATAACGCTAACTTACTAACTAGACTTGCTGCTTTAGAATCAGCAGGCGGCGCAGCTGATCAAAACATAGTAATAGGTACTGATTCAGGCGATACAATAGTTGTAACTGGTAACTTACAAGTTTCTGGTACTACCACTACGGTTAATTCAACCACGGTAAGTCTTGCTGATAACAACATAGTATTATCTAGTGGCAACAGCACAGCAGCGGTAATCAACACAGCTGGTATAACCTTAGAAGGTGGTTCTGGTTCTGATGTAACTTGGATGTGGAACTCATCTGGTACAGCTATGGAACTGAAATTAGGTTCCACACTAACAGCTGCTAAGTTTGGAAATATAACAGGTACACTAGCAACCGTTTCACAACCTAACGTTACAGGTGTTGGAACAATTGGAACTGGTGTATGGCAAGGTACGGCAATAGCAAGTGCATATATTGCTGCAGATGCAATTACGGGTGCTAAGATAGCGGATGACGCTGTTGATAGCGAACATATTGCTGCTGACAGTATTGATGCGGAACACTACGCTGCTGGTTCAGTAGATGCTACCGCTTTAGCAAGTAACGCAGTAACTACTGTTAAAATAAATGCAGATGCAGTAACTAGTGCTAAGATTGCTGATGACGCTATAGATTCAGAACACATAACTGATGGTTCGGTTGATAACGCTCACTTAGCTGGTTCTATTGCAATAACAAAACTTGCTAGTAGCGCTATCACAATAGATGGCTCGGCTATATCATTAGGAGGTTCTGTCACTACTAACAACACTCAACTAGCGTTTGCTTCAGCTGCAGAGGTTCAAGCAGGTACAAACACGGCAAAAGCTGTTAATCCTGATAAACTCGCCGCTAAATCAGTTCACGCTACAATTGACGTATCTGATTCAAATTTCACATCTAACTTATATGCTGAGATTAATCACGGTTTAGGTAGTGAAGACGTGATAGTCCAGTTATTTGATTCAAGTTCTAAAGAAACAGTATATGCTGATATTGCTAGAACAGATAAAGCTAATTCAGCATCCACAGCTAAGATCAAAGTAACTTTTGCATCAGCTCCCGCGGCTGATATAGAGGTTGTTATTACATCAATACAAGGATCGTCAGCTGGAACAGTTGCTTACGCTTAATAATAACAATAAATACAGCGGTGCTTCGGTGCCGCTAGTATTAATTTAATATACACAATATGAGCTTGAAATTTTTATCTGACATTGAAGCCGGAACAATTATAGAGGACATAGCTGCCGCGGTAAGTAGTGGAACAAATAACAGGAACCACGATATAGATTTTGCAAAGAGTCACGCTAACTATACAGTAACCGCCGTTAATGCTGCTAGTAATAAAATTACCTTTAGTAATTTAGGTTCCACTATTGTTGGTAAACATGGTTCTATAATAATAACAAACCCAAGCGCTGTAGGTTCTTATACGTGGCTAGGGTCGAGTGGTTTACCAGCTACAGCTTACACACCTGGTGGTCAACAAATAACTTTTGATACAACAGCTAGTAAAATAGCTATAATAACCTATTTTGTGATTGCATCAGATAAAGTATTAATTAACTACGCTGGGGCATTTTCTGCGTACGAACAAGCAGCACCATAAACAATGAGTTGGTTATGGAATAGAATAGATTTTTGGGGTACTTCTACACTAAAGAGTACGAGCAAGGTGACAACTAAATCAACTAGCACAACTAAGTCGACTAATACTGTGTTCAACACTAGTACATCAACATCAACACTATACAATACAACTAAATCAACTAGCACAACAACTACGTTTGCTACAACTAAATCAACTAGCACAACAACTACATTCGCTACGTCTAAAAACACAACAACTACTTTTAGCACCAATAAAAGCACTTCCACAACGACCGCTTTTTCAACCACAAGGCCTACAACCACCACTTTTAACACGTCTCAATCTACAAACACTGTATATAACACTAGTACATCTACTGTTTATAATACTAGTAAAACAACAACCGTTTCCACGAGTAAGTCTACGACAACTACATTTAGTACGTCTAAAGATACAACAACCGCCTACACAACTACATTTGCTACAAGCAGGTCAACTAATACTATAACGATAACTCACTACAACACAAGTAAGAGTACATCTAGATCGACTAGTAAACTAACTAGCACTGCGTACAACACAAGTACATCTACAACTAGAGCAACTAATACTATTTACACAACTACGTTTTCTACGAGTAAAAATACAACTACCACATTTAACACTAGTCAAGTTACATCTAAAAACACAGCAACAACTTTTAGTACTAGTAAATCAACGTTGAAAGCAACTTCGAAAAATACAACAACCACTTATAATACAACTTGGAATACTTTTTTAAGAAATACTATATCAACGCTTATAACAGCTTATAACACTAGTACTAATACACTAACGTCTTTCAATACTAGCCAAGTTACATCTACGGCTTATACAACAACGTTTTCCACGAGTAAAAACACTACTACAACGTATAACACTAGTAAGTCTACAAATACCGTTTATAACACCTCTACCGCAACAGTAACTACTTATACAACAACGTTTTCCACAAGTAAAGCTACAACGACTGCTTATAATACGTCTACAAATACAATTACCGCTTACAACACTAGTACTATAACAAGTAAGAACACGACAACCGTTTGGAGCACAAGTAAAAATACTACCACAACTTATAATACGTCTACAACAACAGTAACTACTTATACGACAACTTGGAGTACAAGTAAGGCTACGTCAACTGTTTGGAGTACAAGTAAAGCTACGTCTACAACATACAACACATCTACAGCAACAGTAACTACTTACACTTCATATTTTAATACTAGTAAGAATACAACCACAACATACAACACTAGTCATACTACTTCAACCGCTTACACGACAACATATGGTACTTCTAAGAACACTACCACTACATATAACACTAGCAAGAGTACGTTAACGACTTTCAATACTAGTCAATCCACTTCAACTACTTACACCTCATATTTTAACACTAGTAAAAATACTACAACGACATATAACACTAGCAAGACCACTTCAACCGCCTATACAACAACATATGGTACCTCTAAGAATACAACAACAACTTATAACACATCTAAGAGCACGTCTACAACTTTTCAAACTAGTATAGTAACCTCTAAGAACACCACTACGACGTATGCTACAAGTAAGAACACTACAACGACATACGCTACAAGTAAGAGCACATCTACAACTTTTCAAACAAGTATAGTAACTTCTAAAAATACAACAACTACTTGGGGGACTAGTAGGTCTACTACCACGACTTTCGCTACTAGCCGAAACACAACAACCACTTTCGCTACTAGCAAAAACACAACCACAACTTACAATACTAGTAGAAGTACGTCGGTTACAACAACTTTTAACACAACTGTTAGTACTAGTAAAAACACAACTACAAGTTACAATACTACTTATGCAACTACTTTTAACACTACTTTCACAACAACATACTTAACAACATATAGTACGGCGGCTGGAGTAATCTCAGCGCTTAGAAGCGATGCCTCTAACCAAATGGGTGCTTGTACTCAATTCTGTACCACAACGTTTTATCACACCGGAAGTAGTTTTCCTCCTGCTCAAGGAAATTACGCTTATACAAATTCAGCCGGCACATCAGCTTTATCAGCTGCTTGGTATGGAATTTCATCAAGTTTTGGGGGAGCTTCGCATGCGATGAGAACAGGTAGTGGTGGTTATATTCAAGCTGTTGATGTTTGTTCTGGCGGTGGTGGTGGTGGACCTTCTGACAGAAGATTGAAAAAGAATATAGAGTTTATGTACATATCACCGGAAGGGCATAATGTTTACTCTTTTGAATTTAAAAAAGACAAGCTTTACGGTAAAGATGTTAGTGGCGTGTGGATGGGTTGTATGGCTGATGAATTAGAACACTTAGACGATGGTACCGTCTTGATAATGGGTGATGGGTTTAAGTTTGTTCAGTACGATAAAATTGATGTTGAATTTAAAAAATTAAAAACATGTTTGACGAAAGCTTAATACCAGTATACGATGGTACAGATTTCACCATAACCAAAGAGGAGGTCGTTGCGTCAGCATCCGAAGTTGATTGGGTTGTTAATAAAGAAACTAAATCAATACTTCGCTATAAAGATGACCAATTTCACTTTTATTACAATGACGACACTTTAGGTAGGTTGCTTACTGGTGACTGCATTACCTGTGGTTGGGATAGCAGAATAGCGGACTTATACAGCGGTTTAGCTTGGGGTGATATATTAGTCTTAGGTTTGGGCTTGGGTGTTTTACCAGAGTACATAAAAGTAAACAAAAACCCAACTTCTATTGATGTTATAGAGAGTGACAATGAGGTTATAACCGTTGTGGATTGGTTAAGTAGTGATATAAATGTTATAAATGCAAACGAGTTTACCTATACGCCAGTTAAAACGTATGATATAATAATATGTGAGCTTTGGGCTGAAAACACAGATATTACACAAGATCACAAAGATTCTTTACTAGCTAATTACTCCAGTCATTTAAAAAGTGGTGGGGCTATTTTAATTCCAATTAACTCTGAAATACTAAGTTAGATGCCAAATACTTCTAGGAACACTTCACGAAATACATCTAGATCTACTATTAGAAATACGTCTAGAGCTACGTCTAAAGCTACCTCAACGGTATTTAATACGCTAAGATCTACAAGCCGTGCAACAACTTGGACAACCACTTTTGCAACTAGTAAGTCTACTTCAACGTCTTGGAATACAAGTAAAGCAACCTCAACATCATGGCTTACTAGCAAAGCTACAACAACCAGTTTCAACACTAGCAAAGCTACTTCGACAACATACACATCGTATTGGAATACTAGTAAAAACACCACTACAACTTATAATACTAGCAAAACCACACTAACAACTTATAATACTAGCAAAGCTACTTCAACTACGTATACTTCGTATTGGAACACTAGCAAGAACACTACCACGACGTACAACACAAGTCATACCACTTTAACTTCTTATAATACTAGTACTATAACAAGTAAAAATACTACCACAACGTTTAATACTAGTAAAACAACATTAACAACTTGGCAGACGAGTATCATAACCAGTAAAAACACAACAACAACTTGGTCAACTAGTAAAAATACCACAACGACATATAATACAAGTAAGACTACTTTAACTTCCTACAACACATCGACAGTTACTACCAAAAATACAACGACTACGTATAACACTAGTAAAGCAACGTTAACAACTTGGCAGACGAGTATTGTGACTAGTAAGAACACGACTACAACGTTTAGTACTAGTAAGAATACGACTACAACGTTTAATACAAGTAAAAATACAACGACTACGTTTAATACTAGTCAAATAACAACAAAGAATACGACTACAACTTACAGTACTAGCAAAAACACGACCACAACATTTAACACTAGTCAAGCCACTTCAACTGCTTACACAACTACATTTGCTACAAGCAGATTAACCAGCGAATCATCTAGCACGTCTAAGAGTACAACGACTACGTATAACACTAGTACAATAACTACTAAGTCTACTAATACAGTTGTTTCCACAAACAAAAACACAACTACAACGTTTAATACTAGTAAAACAACGTTAACGACTTATAACACTAGTACTATAACAAGCAAGAATACTACTACAACTTGGGGTACTTCTAAATTAACTAATACAGTTTTTGAGACTTCTAAAAATACGTTGTCTACAGGTCAAATTTATAGATCAACAAGCCAATCAACAAACACTATAACCATAACAGCTTACAATACTAGTACAACTACAACATACAATACTAGCACAACAACATCAACGTCATACACTACAACTTGGTCAACTAGTAAAGCTACATTAACGACTTACAATACGAGTACTATTACCACTAAGAGTACAACAACAACTTTTAATACAACGTATAATACATCAACAAATACAACAACAACATATAACACAACGTTTAATACAACTTTTGATACAGCTCACGACACAACCACTGTTTACACTACTACTTACAATACTAGTACAATAACAAGTAAAACAACTATCACAACGTTTAACACGTCTAAATCTACAACTACAACATACAATACTAGTACAACAACTACTTACAATACTAGTACGTCAACAACTGTTTCAACAAATAAAAACACTACAACCGTTTGGTCAACTAGCAAAGATACTACGACAACGTTTAATACGTCTACAGCGACTTTAACAACAACAACGTTTAATACGTCAACTAGTACGCTAACAACTTACAATACGAGTACATTAACTAATACGACCACGACATACAACACTAGCACGTTAACCAACACGACTACAACATACAACACCAGTAAAAATACAACTACCACTTTTTCAACAAATAAAAACACAACAACGACGTTCAACACATCTACATCTTACACTACCACCTACAACACTAGCACAAGCACTATAACGTCTTGGTATGAAGACGGTGGTAAACAAGGTCAACTAGGTGACAAGCCTTTTAGTGACGGTAGGTAGATAAGTGTAAAAGCGTGTAACTATTATACTATTAAGAATTCAAATCAAATTATATGGAAATGTTTAACAAAAAGGAGCTAGAGAAAAGAATAGGTCCTCTAAAAAAGAATGACAAATTATACGATTTAGAACAGGTTGAAGGCTATGTTCTAAGAAAATGTCAGGAAGCAGGTTTAGAACACAGTTATGATGTTGTGGCCGAAGAAATGCCTTACTTTAAAACACTAGCTTATACCGAGTACGCGGGAAACTTTTACATGCAACCGCTAAACTTTATGATGCGTAACGAACAGATGGCGGACGCGTGGGCTGATAACATTAAGCAAAAAGACAGGGTCGATTACGTCTCTTACTTAGTAAAAAATGTTGTTGGTGATAATGCTAATAAATACAAAGGTAGACAAGAAGAGATTGATAAGTATCCAGCTAAAGACTATTTAGTGGTTTTACCTGGTTCTAACAAGCTAAGAGAAAACGTCTGCTTGAATAAACTTAAACATATTGTTAATAAACACGGTAACAACGTCTTATTTAAACCTCATCCAATAACCACCCATCAAATAATAGGTGAGTTAAAGGACTTTTTTGGTGAAGAAAACATTCTTCCTAAAAATGTAGACATGTATTATTATATGCAAAAGGCTAAAGGTGTTTATTCCACCCACATAAGTGAGAGTCCTTTATACGCGTCTGTTTTAGGTAAAAGTATAGAACCTGTAGATGTTTGGAACAATATACAAAGAGGGTCTTTTTATTGTATAAATAGTTTTTTATACTTTCATCAATCAAATATAAAGGATTATGTTAATAGAACATTCTCTAGTTATAAATCTGGAATCATAAACCCGGTTGTTGATAAAAATTGGAAAGAAAAAGTAGACAAGTATATGGAATATATTTGTAAAAAAAGAGAAGTTTATAAAAATTGGTTTATATCTGAACCTAAAAAAGAACAAAGAAAATTAGTAAAAACATAACAATTAAATTAAATAAAATCAAAGATGAAAAAATTAAAAGAACTAAAGCCTAAGAGTGTAACTCAAGAGGAATTAAAATTAATAAAAGGATTAATAAACGCTATCAATCAAGCTCAACTGCAAATTGGTAGTCTTGAGGTTCAAAAGAAAACATTAGTTGATCAGTGCTTTTTTGCTCAAGATAAATTAAACTCTAACAACTCTTTGCTTAAAGAAAAGTACGGTGATGTTTCAGTTAATATTCAAGACGGGTCCTTAAAAACTATACCCAAAAATGAATCTAATTAGAAAGATTAGTATAGGTAAAGACTATAAAAACGAAGCTATGCATTATGCAGTGGGGCAGGAAGTATACGGTGGCCACACTATTTGTGATATAATTGAAGAAGATAAAAAGTTCAGTATTTATATCATGAAGAATAAAGAAGTACTACCTTGGAAAGATTTCAATAAAAACATGGCAATAGCCGTGGAGTATAATTTAGAATATTAATGCAGGGTTTATTTGACTTTGTAGTTAAACCAAAAGGATCAAGATATAATAACGTTAAGAAAATTGGAGATAAAGAGTTAATATTAAACTCAGAGATATTCAACCATCAATACGTTAATAGAGAAGCTGTTGTTGTTTCAACACCTAAAATAATACCAACTGATATAAAACCTGGTGATACAATTATAGTACATCATAATGTTTTTAGAAGATGGCATGACCAACAGGGTGTTGAAAGAAACAGTAGAGGCTACTTTAAAGAAGATAAGTATTTTGTTTCTATGGACCAGATATATTTATATCAAAATAAAGATGGTTGGTTCTCGCTACCAGATTACTGCTTCGTAAAACCTATAGTATCAAAAGAGGATATGTGGGCTGAAGATAAAGAAAAACCATTAGTTGGTATTGTTAAGTATACAAACAAAAAACTAAGTTTAAAAAAAGGTGATCTAATAGGTTTCACACCTAACAGTGAATATGAGTT
>Ga0075448_10000857_pt1 | contig 10552 bp, 9 predicted proteins | sample CoawatmetaG10DNA_2_FD_72353 | JGI IMG/M metagenome (GOLD analysis project Ga0075448, IMG submission 72353) | Marine microbial communities from the West Antarctic Peninsula - Coastal water metaG108-DNA | ecosystem: Environmental > Aquatic > Marine > Coastal | place: Atlantic Ocean: West Antarctic... | reverse complement strand
ACATAAAAAATAATATATTTTCTAAGATGTTCGATAAAAAAACGCTAGACGTTTATTTTCCGTTAGTGCGTGAAGGTAAGTTTAAGTTAACTTATACTCCTGTAGCTACAGACAGTAATACTTCCGACAGAGATAGCTACGTTGTAGAGATGTTTGAGAGTAAAGCTGAAATGCTTGCGGCGAGAGAGAGGGTTGAGTCGGGAGGTCTTGCCATGACCAATACAATAGAGACATCAGAAGGAGACTTATCTGCTAGTAACTTTAGAAAGAATGCCCCTGATGGAGATTTTGTAAAGGACATACTTAACGCGTTAGAAAGTAAAGGTGTAGACTCAGAGGTACAAGACGAGATAATGAACTTGTTTATCGACTCACTGCCAAGCACTGCCTTTGCTAAGTCCTTTAAGAATCGAGGCGGATATGATGGCTATATCCCCGATGCTATACATTCTATGCGGGCAAAGTCCTTTGATCTAGCGCGACAGATTAAGCGGATAGATTACAGCAGTCGTATACGCACAATAGAAGGAGAAATAAAAACAGTTCAACAAGACCTGTCGATAAACAACTCTACTAGTAATACTACAACTGCTATAGGAGATGACCTAATAGCTCGCGCTAAGTTTGCTACCAGTGGGGCAGACCTCAAAAGTATAGAAGGCTATGTAAAGAACATTAACCAAGTAGCGTTTATATACACTATTGGCTTTAACGCTTCATCAGCACTTGTTAACCTTAGTCAGTTACCTTTGTTTGTTGGCCCTATGCTAGGCGCTGAATTCGGACATATGAAGACGGGCAAGGTAATGACGGAAGCTATGTCTCTAGTGAAAAGCTCTGGTAACAACATAGACAGTTACTTTGACATAGCTCAAGATAATGACGTTGATTCTAAAACTTTTGGTGAAGTTACCTACACACTAAGAGAGGGGCTAGACCCTAAGATAGTTGCGGAGTACGGGCCACTAACTACCTTGATTACTATGGCTTCAAAAAGATCGTATCTAACGCAGTCGTACATATCAGATGCTATGGGGCTGGACGAAAATACTAGTACGTTTGAGTTTATAAAAGATAAACTTGGGAAGGAGAAGTCGGGACGGATAGATCGTGGCAATGCTTTCCAGAAGGGGTTAAATACCGTATCTTCTACCTCCGCGATAATGTTCAATGCGGGTGAGCGATTTAACCGTCAGGTAACTCTTCTAGCTGCTTATAAGTTATCTCTGGAGGACATGCAGGCTAAAGAAGCTAAGAAGCCTAAAGACGCTCGTAAGAGTAACACTGAAATGGAGCTAGCGGCTTCTGAAGATGCTCTTTATAAGTCTATGGAATACAACGGTGGTGCGGTACTAGAGACAGGCTCTAGAATATCTGCACAAGGTGCTGGCCGCGTTGCGTTTATGTACAAGAACTACGGTTTGCGTATGTATACCACTATGTTCAAGACAGGCAAGAGAGCGATAGAGCTTCAGTTTTTCCCCCCTAAAAACGAAACAGCCTCCCAAAAAGAAGAGCGGTTACGGCAGAAGAAAATAGCATGGGCGCAGGTGCGTGCTGTTCAACTATCTTCTCTTTTAGTAGCAGGTGTTGCAGGTATGCCTCTTTACGGAATAGTGACCGCCGCTATAGACTTGACCCTAGACGATGACGAGGATGATTCAGATACTGTAGTACGTAAGTACTTAGGAGAAGGTTGGTATAAAGGGCCAGCAGTAGCCGCGCTAGGAGTAGATTTCTCAAAACGTGTTAGGTTGAATAGCCTCTTGTTTGAAGCTAACAGATACTCTAAAGACCCATCTCTAGAAGAGTCTTTCTTTCATTACTTTGGTGGCCCCGCAGCCAGTACTATATTACGTGGTGCTCGTTCTGTTAAAGACTTCTCTGATGGCGAGGTAGAGCGAGGTATAGAAAGTGCATTGCCCGCAGGACTTACAAACATTTTAAGGAACAGCCCTATAGGTCGTTTCCAAAAAGAAGATGGTATGCGGACTAGGCGTGGAGATGTAATATACGATGATGTTACTGCCGGAGATTTCTTTGCAGGTATGATCGGGTTTCCTCCAGCAGGGTACACGTTTGCTCAAGAACAAACTAACGTAGAGCAACGTATTAGCGGAGCAGTTACTAAAGAACGATCTAAGTTAATGAAGAGATACTATCAAGCTCGTAGGGATGGGGATTACCCTGAGGGTGCTGCGGTTTTCAAAGAAATGATGGCGTTCGGTAAGGAACATCCAACTGCCGCGATAAACTATGACTCTTTGAAGCGGTCTTACAACGGACACCAAAGGACAACGGCTAAGATGCACAACGGAACTACGATTAGTCCTATGATGAAAAGAGTTTTAGAGGAGGAACGGAAAAATTATAGTATGGGCTTTTTCGATTAAAAAAACTCCCTGCCGCCTCGGAAACGAACAGGGAGAAAGAGGTGAACTGCTACAGTGTACGCCAGACACGTACTCCTAACTTGTCATCCTGTATTATAACTCTAATCTCTAGTTGCCAACACTTACGCTTAAATATATTTTTGCACTGTGTGATAGCTTTTTGTGTGTTTATACAGGGTATAAAGACTGAGGCTCCTACTACCATCTTGCCCCAGTTCACTATTACCTTAACCCCGTCAGGGTCTAGGTCATCCAGTTTAAGCATCGGTAGGCTCGTCTAAAGGAGTTTTAGAGCAGTCTATAGCTACTACACGGGATGGTGGTAACTGAGTAGAGGTACCCCTAGTCAGTCTCATAGTTATGCTCCTTGCCGCCATATGTGCTATCAAATCTGCTAAGAACGAACTATAGGTTATATCCTGCCTACCGCACCATGCTTTTAATGGCTTGGGGGTAAGGTATAACATCTTTGTATCTGTCTCGTACCTACCCACCAGACGAATTCTAGGATCGACTTCTGGTATTACCAGTTCATCTAGCCCATTGTCTTGTGTACTACGTAAGTCATCAGTACTACGTATCTTTAATATGCTACCCCAGTTCTCGTGTAAGTAGTTGTTTAGTGTTTCCTGTACAGATGATCCCATTTCTCCTACGCTACGTAAGTTCTCTTTTAGTAAGCCCAATGAATAGTTCATTAACTTCTTGGGTAAGTAAGGTAGTAGTTCTAACCGATAAGCTATCATAGCCCCTGTAATAGTACATGCTGCCCCCGCTGACCAAAAACGGTTTTCTGCTTTCAACCCCGCTTCTTTATCTATAGCTTTCTGTACTCTGTCTAGCAGTATCCTAATTTCTTCTAGGTTATCTATAACGTACTGTATGTATATAATCCCTGCATGACCGTAGAGTATTTCCGCGTTCTGGGCATGTATATCCGTAAGGTGCTTAGTCTCTGACTCGTCAAACAACTTCTTAGCCTTTGTTTCTAGCATCCTCTGCGCTTCTGCTTTCGGCATAGCTTTAGCTAAACTTACCTTTTCGATAATGCTAGTGTTGCCTGTAGTAACTGTTAGCAGACTCCAAGGCTCTCCCCTAGCACGTTCTGTATTACCTCCACCTGCCATACGGTTTTTCTGCCTACCCCCAGAGAGTTGGTAGATCATGTCTGAAAGTTCTTCTGGCTTGGCGTTTGTCATCTCATCAATGTAGAGGGGTAAGTTATGGTATACCTCCCCACGTAACATCCTAGAGTTTTGCGTATCATTCTTGTCTATCACTAGTTCTTTAGGTTTGCCCCACACCGAAGCCCCTACGTACATAGCTGTAGTCTTACCTAGACCAGATTCAGTACTGTGTACATGCAATCCAGAACAAGCTATAGGACTCAGTGCCATCAAAGGGGAACCGAAGCTTGTAGCTACTATGTACTGGTGCAGTTCAAACCCATCTCGGTTATAGAAGTTAACCATCTCTTTCCACTCTTCCATAGTGCCGCTTGGCTCAAAGGCATGAAACAAGTCTCTGGTAGGCGTAGATGGAGGGTTAGACTCTATGTGATCGGCAAATATTTCTTTATCCCCTAGTACAAAGGACTTAAAGTCTTCCCCAGTCCACCCAAACTGCCTACGGGCGTGCTGAGTAGCGGTAGTAGCTTGTAACTCGTTTACCCACCTAGTCGTGTAATTCATAATATCATCCATCTTAGTTACAGCTACCCCGTGTGCGGCCATTTGCTTACGGAACTCTTCTTTAGAAGTAACGGCTGTGAGTGGTACAGTAAACTCTCTGACCCCATCTATAGGCAGGTGGAGGCGCATAACTATACCCTCGCCAGATTCGACATCCTGTATACGCTTAACGACATATAAGTCATTGTGATAGACCAACTTCTCGTCTACGTCTCCATCTTCTGTCTTGGTGCGTATGTACACGCCACCAGTAGCACCACGGAAATAAGGTTTAGGATACGGTGGTATGGTATATACCTTACTATCCCCAGAGCCTGTTTCCATAGCTACTACGTTATCTTCTTCGTCTGCTTCTTTGATCCGTTGCCCTAGTACTATAGGAGAACCGATCTTGCCCCAGTGCTTACAGTCTGTACACACGTCCGGCCTGTTGTCATTGAATGTCTCACACCTGTGAACATGTTTTGTAGTGTCGTACTTGCTATCTGTTTCGTCGGGATCGTAATCATCGTACCCCCGCGATATTTTATGTGCGCCTTCTCTCCCACCATCTACACAGTGTTTGATGATAGATACAGCGTCAAACCACAAAGGCTCACTAATCTCGTTAGGGTTCTTTAAGACGTGCGATATCTGAGCACAGCCATCTCCCTTACTAGTCTTAGCAATGATATCTTTAAAGTAGTTCTCTCTATTGTTATAGAGTCCCTGCACAACTGCACTAAACTCTTCCACCATACGTTCGGGGACTGGTATCAAGTCATGTCCAAGCAGTTCTGAAAACGTGTCAAAGTTAACTAGGTCTTGGGTAGTGTTCCCGAAGTACCCTACTTCCGTAGGGGGAGTAGTCTTATAGTTATGCGTAGAGGGTATACGTAATATCCTAGCCGCATCAGAAGTCACTGAGTGGTCACAGATTAACCCGTGTGTCTTTGTTAGAGCCTTTAGACGGGAGGCTACTGGGAACCAATCATCGTATACGACAGGTTCAGACAGGTGCCAGTATACGTGTACACCCCGTCCAGAGTTAACAAGCACAGGTGTAGGCAGTTTTACGGTCTTGCAAAAACTTTGTAGGGCTACTATCGCTTCTTCCTGCGTAGCATACCCCTTGCCTTCTTTGTCTTTAACGTCACCACAGTCTATGTCAAAAAAGAATGACTGTAACTTGTGTACGTTATCAACCTTCCGTGAGGTTGGTTCTTTAAAACTTGCGAGAGCAAAGTAACAATCGTATCCGTCTGTATTCAGTTCGTGCGCTTTGTCTATTAACTGATCTATCTTAGAGTAAAACTTTTGTTGTATACGATCAGTCTTCTTGTTATGCGCCCAAATACAGTAGGAGCCGCTGTCGGCTAAAGCCCTCTGCAAAAATGATTTAGTATTCATATCCGCATCCGAGAGGTAGGGTAGCAGGGGTGCATATGCACCCTTTTCGGATTAGTATCCTAGCTACAGGTTATTTAAAGGGGGAGGTTTTACCCGTCCCAATTATCAACGATGGATGCTAAGTCTTTGTCTTCTTCTTTTGGTGCTACGGACTTCTTCTTAGCGGTTTTCTTAGGTTGCTCTATAGGAGCTTCTTCTGCGGTATCATCTCCAAACAAGTCATCAGATACTACTGGAGCTTGAGTAGCATTAACTTCTGCTGAAGAAATATTTGCAGACACTGTTTCAAAGGGATTGTCACTCTCTAACTCAAACCCATCTGCTACTACGCCAAACGGTGAAGCGGCTTCCAAAGGCAGATACTTAATAACCTGTACAGCACGTAAGCGAACAGATACACCTGCGTCACGCATGTTATAGGGATAGAAAGTAACAGCGACATTAGCCGTACTGCCTGTAGTAAGTTTAAAGTCTTCTGGTAACTCCTTACTCTTAGCGTCAAACTGCTTCGGGGGGATGGTAGCATCTTTACCGTAGGCCGCTTTAAGTACAGCCTTACCTACAAACATGCCGTCTTCTTGCTTCTCAAAGGGAAAGTCGATCTTCTCAGGCCAACCTTTTTCTTTAGCCTTCTGGTAAGCCGCGTCCATCTGCCCATAAAGAGCCTTGGCTTTATCCTTGTCCATACGGAACTTGGTTTCGTACTTAGCGCCATCGTCAAATGGGGTACAGGGTACGCTCTTACCGTTATCACCCGCCGTCTGGTCAAACTTATACGGCTGATTGATGCGGGGGTAGAGTATCTCTACATTTTCAATTATATAACTCATACTATGTTCCTTTACTGGTTGCGTTTAATTCAAAACCTTCTACTACTGAGAAAGGAGACTTAGGTTCCGCAAACACATCTAGGCTTATCGCCTTCAATGTATCGGGGTGGTTCTTTAACTCTGAAACCTTTTCTGCCTCGCCTTCATTCAGTGACCGTATCGGTTTAAAATAAAGTTTAGGGATCGGACTTTGTTCATCAAAATATACTCGCGTAATGATGCGAGTTGCTACAGAACCTCTGCTAGACAAGAACTTAACATAGTCTTGCATCGGCATGTGTCCACCGTTACCCCTACCATATATAGATGTAGCAGGTAACTGTAGTTGGTACACCTCGTCTAGTTGACCATCAAACACGACAGCTAGGCGTTGGGCAAACCTACAAGCACGTCCACGGTTACTCCCTGACCCACGTATATTCTGTGGGCAATCCATACAACGGGCGGCTTGCTTTTTCTCTTGGGGTACATCTACAGAAGGTCTTTGCGTATCTGCTGACCAACACGTTGGCACTGCTGACCTGTTAGGGTCGTAAGCATTCTCAAAGTATGAGCGTGAGACAGGAGCCGCATTAACAACTATGATGTCCTTAGAGTCTTCTTCTATAATAGCTGTTTCGTTGCCAACCACAATAGAAAACTTCCTACCGTACAAACTAATTCGACGCACACTACATATCCTCGTCGAACAAATCTTCCATCTCTGCGGGAGAAGCGGCTTCTTTTCTCCTAATGTAACTTTTTACCTTGTCTTCAGCCTCTTCTTGCAAGGAGCGCACTGTAGCTTTAGCACCTTCTTCTGTTGGGTCAACCCTAGCGCCATTAGACAACAGCGAGTCAGTAACATCAGAAATCTTAAACCTGTACGTACTGCCTACTTTTATAAAGGAGTTGGGAGATATGTGTTTTCTACGTACCCACGAGCGTATAGTCGATACCGATACTGAAAAGTGGTCGGCTATCTCTTCTATAGGTACAAATGATTCTTTGTTTTCCATTATTTTTTCCTTACCGCAACTGCGTATTCTGAATCTACGTTAAGACCTTTTGGCACAAGGTCGGGGTTATCTTCTAAAAACTGCCGAACATTACCTTGGTTAAGACGCTTGTCAAAAAACTCTGGTACCTCGTTCTCCATAACAAATTTGTACATAGACTCCCAATCGCTAGTCCAGTACCTAGTCTTAACTGATCTATAAAACAGCCCTGCTGATGTCTTAACACTTTCTACACCTTGCTCCTCGCAATACTTGAGTAGTGCTTCTTTTATCTTCTCAAGATTTTCTGCAAGTACGGAGTCCTTATCTTTAAACTCCGCTGTCAGTTCCGCTCTCTTTATCTTTATCTTCAAGTAAGTCTCGGTCAGCTTCTCAGGGGTTACATTACTCATACTTCCTCCAATCGTTGACGAGATGTATACTTTAGTGAGTCTTTGTGCGCTAGTCAAGTATTTCTTTATAAAGGTCGATCATCTTTGTGTGAACGTCTATTCTACTGTCTAATAGCGAGTAAACGCGCTTTTCTACGTTCGATCCTTGTAGCTGAACAACGGTACACTTGTGGTCTTGGCCTGACCTATGTACACGAGCGTTAGCTTGCAGGTAGGTTTCAAGGGAACTTGTTGGCCCCCACCAGACTACAGTGTTAGCTGCTGTTAACGTAACACCATGTGCTGCGGCTTGAGGTTGTATTACCAGCACCTTTGGATCATCTTGTTCTTGGAACTGTTTAAATATTCTCGTGCGGTTCGGTGCGCTAACATCGCCACGGATTACTTCAGTAGATATTTTATCCTCGCGTAGCTTGTTAGTAAGTATGTCTATGGTGTGCTTAAACGGCACGAACACTAACACCTTCTTACTAGATTCGTCTATGACTTCTCGTAGCACCTTGTACCTATGCTTAATATCAAACTCTAACGCCCCTCCATCGTCTGTGTACACTGCGCCACTAGATATTTGGAGTAGCTTGTTCATACTTACAGCCGCATTGACCGCAGTTATCTGCTCACCTGACGCTTGCATTATCATCCGGTCTTTTAGTTCTTTGTAATACTTCTTCTGTTGACGTGTTAACTCCACCTCTCGCTTAACGTATACCATCGGTGGTAGGTCAAGGCATTCTTCTTTTGTAAATCGTATGGCAGGCTGTAACGCGTTATAGACTGTCTCTGTAGCGGTTTCTTTGGCTACCCACTTAAAGTTAGTTACCTTACGCATGACTTGATCGCGGAAAGAACCAAAGAAGTTAGGTACTCTTTTGGGGTTTATTAGTTTAGCTAGGCCATACGCATCCAACGGACTCTGTGCCGCAGGTGTACCTGTCATCATCCATAGCCAAGTATTCGGTTTGATTAACCTGTTTAAAGTTTTCCATCGGGTAGTCTGTGGGTTTTTGTAATGCGTAGCTTCGTCTACAATTATTAGGTCAAAGCCCCCATTAGCGATAGTGTCCTCGACGATAGCTAGCCCATCGTAATTTATTACTACGTAGTCAGCACCGTTGTTGATAATCTTCCTACGCTTCTCTGCCGCACCATAGGCTACATCGACAGTCCTGTGCATGGCAAACTTAAACAAATCATCTCGCCATGCGGAATCCATAATAGATAGGGGGCATATGACCAACACGCGGTTTATCTTGCCAACATTAAGAAGGTAGTCTGATGCCCATATAGCACTAGCGGTCTTGCCTGTACCCTGCTCGTTAAAGCAAAACGACTTCCTGTTAAGTGTTAGGAAGGATGCGGTAGTCTTCTGGTGGTCGAACGGTGCGTACTGTCCTGTCCATTCATACTTACCCTCTATAGGAGAAGGTGCCTTAATATTTAAGTTGCGTAGTACATGAGTCTCTTCTATGCCCCAGTTAACTAGCACTTGGTTATCCGATAACTCTTTACTCTTTGGTATTACCGTAGTCACCTGACTAGGGTTGCGAAGGCGTAACAATAACGCCCTGTTGTCTACTATCTGCATAATTTTACAAACTCCGTCATTGGTATGTACACACACGGTTCTACATCGTAACTATCGTTTCTATCGTACCTACCCCCTAAACGTTTCTCGTACCCCTTTCTTATCACCACTGCGAATACTCCGTCAGTAAACCTTACCACTAGCAAGGGCATAATCTTATCCTTCCAACTTATCTGTAACATGCTATTAGCCTTACTAGCACTTATCATATAAGTAGGGTACTTATCACTAGCGTTAGTCCTAGCTTTGATTTCTATAACCGCTACAGGTTTACCCTCTTTGAGTAACAAGCCATCTGTGGAAGCAAAGGGTTCGGATTTCTCATACGTAAACTCTCCACTAGCCTCAATGTAATCTTTTATATACCCCTCATTACTACGGTCAAAGTCGTTCTCGTATGTGGGTCGCATTTATTCCTCCGTTGCGAAACAGCATGAAGTGGGTGTCCACGCCATGCGAAGGCGTAACAATAACGCCCTGTTGTCTACTATCTGCATCTTTTTATTGTCCTGTTAACGTATTAGGTGGTAGGTATCTATACCCGCAGCTCCCGGGCAGGGATAAGTTCTTAAAAATAAGCCCTGCTTCGCCCACAGATAGAGCCACGTCTGCATATTACCGTATGCCATATCCGTAGATACGACACATCCTTTGGACTTCCTAGATTTTATACGTCGAATTAACTGCCTCGGAGGCAACGTACTTTATTTTATGACGCATCTAAGCAACGTCTCACACACACACATACCAACCAAGTATTAAGTAGATACCAATTAATCATTATGAATAACTGTTAACTCTATGTAGAATGCCGCCTCCAAACAAATACTCCAGAGGCAACCGTGATCATCTACATGTTAATTTTCGTTTTAATATCTCTAGGCGCAGTAGCGGCTCAAGATTTATAGTTCCGTCTTCTGTTAGCAGAAGAACTTTCTACCCGTACACCATCTTTGTTACTACCCCCTCGGCTTAATGCTACGTTATGACTAATGTCTTTGCCTTCGCGCTTGTCGGCTCTGCCATCTTTGTTAGCATCTCTGCCTTTCTTGTCCATAGCGCGTCTCGCACGTTGTCGTTCCATACGGGCTTTGTGTGCCGCGCTACCGACAGGGGGGTTCTTTTGTTTCTTGCGATCTGCTTTATTCTTGTACGGCATTAGTTTCTCCCGTTGTAAACACATTCTGTTACTACGCAGTGACGTTTACATAGTCCACTTTGGTTGGCATTCCACACATCTTTTATGTAGGCTTGCTCCATACGATTGTAATCGG
>Ga0075448_10000854_pt1 | contig 10564 bp, 20 predicted proteins | sample CoawatmetaG10DNA_2_FD_72353 | JGI IMG/M metagenome (GOLD analysis project Ga0075448, IMG submission 72353) | Marine microbial communities from the West Antarctic Peninsula - Coastal water metaG108-DNA | ecosystem: Environmental > Aquatic > Marine > Coastal | place: Atlantic Ocean: West... | reverse complement strand
CCGCGAAGGTGGCCGTACGGTTGGCGCTGGTGTTGTTTCTAAAATCCACGAGTGATTATTAACGCAGGCCTCTAACTCGAGGCCTGCATTCGTTCGACGAGGACTGGTTTTCCAGTCCTCCTATCAACACACTTCAAGCCCTGGAAAGGGGTAACGAAATGCAAAGTCAAAATATCCGCATTCGTCTGAAAGCGTTTGACCATCGTGTGCTGGATGCGTCCACACAAGAGATCGTCAACACCGCCAAACGGACTGGTGCGCAGGTACGTGGGCCAATCCCGCTGCCAAATAAGATCGAGAAGTTTACTGTTTTGCGTGGTCCTCACGTCGATAAGAAATCTCGTGACCAGTTTGAAATCCGCACGCACAAGCGCCTGCTGGATATCGTTGATCCAACACCACAGACCGTGGACGCGCTTATGAAGCTCGACCTGGCTGCGGGTGTTGACGTGCAAATCTCAGTTTAAGGGGAGTATAAAAAATGCGCTCTGGAGTTATTGCAAAAAAAGTCGGCATGACCCGACTGTTTATGGAAGATGGTAAACAGATCCCAGTGACTGTTCTGTCTTTAGATGGGTTGCAGGTTGTTGCACAACGGACCACCGATTTGGATGGCTACACAGCCGTACAATTGGGTGCTGGTTCTGCGAAAGCAAAACGTACAAGCCAAGCTATGCGCGGGCATTTCGCGAGGGCTAATGTTGCGCCTAAACGCAAAGTTGCTGAGTTTCGGGTTTCTGCTGAAAATCTTATAGAAGTAGGTGCTGAAATCTCAGCCGAGCACTTCCTTGAAGGCCAAATGGTTGATGTGTCTGGTACATCAATCGGTAAAGGTTTTCAGGGCGCTATGAAGCGTTGGAACTTTAAAGGTCTGCGTGCAACACACGGTGTTTCTATTAGCCACCGTTCGCATGGTTCCACTGGTCAGTGCCAAGATCCCGGTAAGGTGTTCAAGGGCAAGAAAATGGCTGGTCACATGGGTGCGGCGAAAGTCACAACCCAAAATCTGGAAGTTATTCGCACCGATGCCGATCGCGGTCTGATCATGGTCAAAGGTGCCGTACCAGGTTCTAAAGGTGGCTGGGTCACAATCAAAGATGCGATGAAAAAGAAATTGCCGGACGGCGTTCCTTTTCCAGCAGCCATCAAAACAGCAGCCGCACAGGTCGAAGCTCCCGTAGCTGACGCTCCTGCGGAAGGCGGTGAAGCATGAAACTAGATGTCATCAAACTAGACGGCGGCAAAGCCGGTTCTATTGATCTTGACGAGGCGTTGTTTGGCCTTGAGCCCCGCGTAGACATTCTGCACCGTGTTGTGCGCTGGCAGCGTAACAATGCTCAGGCTGGCACTCACAAGGTTAAAACACGTTCAGAAGTGAGCTACTCCACTAAGAAAATCTATCGTCAGAAGGGTACTGGTGGCGCTCGTCACGGTGCTCGTTCTGCTCCGATTTTTCGTGGTGGTGGTGTATATAAGGGCCCAACTCCTCGTAGTCATGGGCATGACCTGCCTAAGAAAGTGCGGGTACTAGGCCTAAAGCACGCTTTATCAGCGAAAGCCAAAGCCGGTGAACTGGTCGTGATTGATGCGGCTGTTTCAGACGGTAAAACAGGCGCGCTCGCCAAAATGATAGCAAACCTCGGATGGAAACGAGCTTTAATCATCGATGGTGTCGCTGTGAATGAAAACTTTGCACAGGCTGCACGTAACATTGAAGGCTTGGATATTCTGCCAACAATGGGTGCAAATGTGTTTGATATCCTGAAACGTGACACCTTGGTGATCACTAAAGCAGGTTTGGAAGCTTTGGAGGCCCGTTTGAAATGAGCGCGAAACCAGAACATTACGATGTAATCCGCAAGCCGATCATTACTGAAAAAACAACTATGGCATCTGAGAATGGTGCTGTTGTATTTGAAGTGGCGATTGACAGTAATAAACCTACCATCAAAGAAGCGATAGAAAGCTTGTTTGATGTGAAAGTTAAAGCGGTTAACACCACCATCACCAAGGGTAAGGCTAAGCGCTTCCGCGGCATGTTGGGTAAACGTAAAGACGTTAAGAAGGCCTACGTGACCCTTGAAGAAGGTAACACAATCGACGTCTCCACCGGCCTGTAACGGTGTAAACTTGAGTTAGAGAAGCCCTGCCGGCAGCGGTGGGGCTTTTGTTTGTTTAGGATTATCGCCTGCTACAGTATGCTGACCGCATTTTGGGATCAATGGTTCGTCGCTAGAAGGAGACTTAAAGGTCTATTTAGTATGCGTATCCCGTACCTACCTCTTGCCTCCATTGCACCCCCCTGTTATCAGCCAACAACGTCACCACCCCAGATTCGTCTGGGGTGGTGACGTTTGGGGAAACCCAATTAGAACGGGGACCTTCGGGGCCCTAAACACCAGCAGTCTTTTGGGACTGCATGAAGCAAACGGAAGACAGAAAGCATGGCATTAAAGTCGTATAAACCGACGACGCCAGGCCAGCGTGGGCTGGTACTGATCGACCGTTCGGAGCTTTGGAAAGGACGTCCTGTCAAGACTCTCACAGAGGGTTTGACAAAATCGGGCGGCCGGAACAATACCGGGCGGATCACATCGCGTCGTCGCGGCGGTGGGGCAAAACGCCTTTACCGTATTGTGGACTTCAAACGGAATAAGTTTGATGTTTCAGCAACAGTGGAACGGATCGAATATGACCCGAACCGGACAGCATTCATCGCTCTCATTAAATATGAAGACGGTGAGCAAGCTTACATACTAGCACCACAGCGTTTGGCTATTGGTGACAAGGTTGTTGCGGCTGCAAAAGCCGATATCAAACCTGGTAACGCAATGCCTTTTTCAGGCATGCCTATTGGTACAATCATCCACAACATCGAGCTGAAAGCGGGTAAGGGTGGGCAGATTGCCCGTGCTGCAGGTACCTATGCTCAGTTTGTTGGGCGGGATGGTGGCTATGCGCAGATTCGCCTGTCATCTGGTGAGTTGCGTTTAGTGCGCCAGGAATGCATGGCTACTATCGGTGCTGTGTCGAACCCGGACAACTCAAACCAGAACTTCGGTAAAGCCGGTCGTATGCGTCACAAGGGCGTTCGTCCTTCTGTACGTGGTGTGGTTATGAACCCGGTCGATCACCCGCACGGTGGTGGTGAAGGTCGGACGTCTGGTGGTCGTCATCCGGTTTCTCCTTGGGGGAAGCCAACTAAGGGCGCCCGTACTCGCAATAAAAACAAAGCGTCACAAAAGCTTATTATTCGCTCGCGTCACGCCAAGAAAAAGGGGCGCTAATAGATGTCTCGTTCCGTATGGAAAGGTCCTTTTGTGGATGCTTACGTGCTTAAGAAAGCCGAAGCAGCCAGCGAAAGCGATCGTAACAATGTTATCAAGATTTGGTCGCGTCGTTCAACAATCTTACCCCAATTTGTGGGTTTGACCTTTGGTGTTTATAACGGCCGGAAGCATATTCCTGTCAATGTAACTGAAGAAATGATTGGCCAAAAGTTTGGTGAATTTTCGCCGACCCGCACATATCACGGGCACACGGCCGATAAAAAAGCGAAGCGGAAATAAGCTATGAGCAAGGATAAAAATCCCCGCCGCGTGGCTGATAATGAAGCAATGGCGAAAACGCGCATGCTTCGGACGTCCCCGCAAAAGCTAAACTTAGTTGCCCAAATGATACGTGGCAAAAAGGTTAACAAAGCTTTGACCGATCTTACCTTCTCTAAGAAGCGGATTGCTGACGATGTAAAAAAATGTCTTCAGTCTGCAATTGCTAATGCTGAAAACAATCATAATCTAGATGTTGATGAGCTGGTAGTGGCTGAAGCGTATGTTGGTAAGAACTTGACCATGAAGCGCGGTAGGCCTCGCGCCCGTGGCCGTTTTGGGAAGATCGTTAAGCCATTTTCCGAATTGACTATTTTGGTTCGCCAGGTTGAGGAGCAAGCGTAATGGGAAATAAAGTCAACGCAATTGGTATGCGTCTTCAGATTAACCGTACCTGGGACAGTCGTTGGTATGCAGATACTAAAGACTATGGAAACCTTTTACTTGAGGACCTGAAAATTCGGGAGTTCGTAGGTAAAGAGTGTAAACAAGCCGGCATCAGCCGCGTGATTATTGAACGTCCACACAAGAAATGTCGGGTCACAATCCATACTGCACGTCCAGGTGTTATTATTGGTAAAAAAGGTGCAGATATCGAAGGCTTGCGTCTAAAAGTTGCCTCTATGACTGATAGCGAGCTGCACCTCAACATTGTTGAAGTGCGCAAGCCTGAGCTTGACGCTGCATTGGTTGCCGAAGGTATTGCACAGCAATTGGAGCGTCGGGTTTCTTTCCGTCGTGCTATGAAGCGTGCAGTTCAGAGTGCAATGCGGATGGGCGCCTTGGGTATTCGTGTGAATGTTGCAGGTCGCTTGGGTGGTGCTGAGATTGCGCGTACGGAATGGTACCGTGAGGGACGAGTTCCGTTGCACACCCTTCGTGCTGACATTGATTATGCTCCTGCAGAAGGTCTAACCGCTTATGGTATCATTGGTATCAAGGTCTGGATTTTTAAAGGCGAAATCATGGAACATGATCCAGCAGCGCGTGATCGTAAATCGCAAGAATTGCAAGATGGCCCAGCACCTCGTGGTGCAGGTGGCAATCGCCGCAACGACCGCTAAGGAGAAGAAAAATGCTTCAACCAAAGCGTACTAAATTCCGCAAGATGCACAAAGGCCGTATCCATGGCGAAGCTAAGGGTGGCAGCACTCTTAATTTTGGCTCATTCGGTCTCAAGGCCACTCAACCTGAGCGTATTACAGCGCGTCAGATTGAAGCTGCTCGTCGGGCAATGACGCGTCACATGAAACGTCAAGGTCGTGTATGGATCCGGATTTTCCCAGACCTGCCTGTAACGTCTAAGCCAACTGAAGTTCGGATGGGTAAAGGTAAAGGTTCAGTTGATTTTTGGTCTGCCAAAGTCAAACCGGGTCGCGTTATGTTCGAAATTGACGGTGTATCGGACGTTGTTGCCCGTGAGGCTCTGCGCCTTGCTGCAATGAAACTTCCTGTCAAAACTCGCGTTGTTGTTCGCGAAGATTGGTAAACAGCTTGAGTAGGGTGTTACCTGCTTTATCACATTCAGCCCCTGCCGAGCCATCGGCGGGGGCTATTTAGTTTTATGACCAGCTATAATTAAAGCTTACGGAAATACGATCTTCATCAGCCATATTTATTGGCACCTCATGGCGAAGCCAGCTTTCCCAAAGCAAAACATCTCCAACCTGAGGCTTGGCATAGATAAAGGATTGTAGCTCTTCGCGTGCCGTCTTGGTTCGGGTAGGTGCCGCCATCATCATGGCCAGTCGCGGGTCTTCAAACTTAATGGCGCTTGTGCCCTTAGGCATTGCAACATAGGTGGTCCCACTTATCACTGAGTGAGGGTGTATATGAGCCGTATGAACTCCACCAAAGGGTAGGATGTTGATCCATAAGCTGTCGAGGGCGAGCCTTTTATCTCCTAGGTCAAATTCAAGATCCTGCGCAAAAGCTGCAACGTGTTGGTTGAGCGCTTGGATAACCTCCTTAAAAATTGGGAAGCGCCAATCAAGATCTGTGAGTGAGGCGTAACTGGTGTAGCCAGGGAAATCGTTTTCCTCGCACCAAGCTTGGCCAGCTTCATCGTCCTCAGCAATAGCAAGGCAAGAGTTTTCTAGCTCTGAGGAATCAATAGCCTGGCCTAATTTGGTCAAACTTGTTTGGTAAAGGCGGGTTGCGAAAAGCGATTTTATATCAGACATGTTTGTATTCTATCTGACTGATTAGCGTAGTACGAGAGAGAACTGTAGTGGTTTTCCAAGCTGCGGTGTGCCGACTGGGCCCTCTCGGCAATTGATGGGGCGAGAGTCCTTAGAAAATAGAGTCATTGGGGTTGCTAAGTGCTGCATTCCCCACTAAAGCAACAGCTCATGATCTCCACTGGAATCAGGGTAACCCCTAGTGAGCCCACCAGTGATGTTGAAAGGAAAAGGCTATGAATGCCAACGAACTTCGGGATAAGACCCCCGACCAGCTCCGTGATGAGTTGGTAGCATTAAAAAAAGAGGCTTTTAACTTGCGTTTTCAGCAAGCGACTGGCCAAATGGAAAACACAAGCCGTATGCGTCAGGTGCGACGTGGCGTGGCGCAGGTCAACACAATTTTAAATCAAAAAGCGGCCGCCGCCGCAGGCGAGGAGTAAGCCTTATGCCCAAACGTATCCTGTCCGGCGTCGTTACATCGAACCAAAATGAACAGACCGTGACTGTATCAGTAGAGCGCCGCTTTAAGCACGCTTTGCTTCAGAAAACTATTCGTAAGTCCAAAAAGTATCGGGCCCACGATGAAAAGAATGCTTTCAATGTAGGTGATCTCGTTCGTATCCAAGAATGCGCGCCTAAATCGAAAACTAAACGCTGGGAAGTTATTGCAGAATAACGTCGCAGATTAATCGAAACCCTGGGGGATATTGCGGCATCGCACCCCATAGGTCGGGAGTAACCACATGATCCAGATGCAAACAAATCTGGATGTAGCTGATAATAGCGGCGCACGCCGTGTTCAGTGCATCAAGGTTTTGGGTGGTTCCAAGCGTAAGTACGCATCCGTAGGTGACGTTATCGTTGTCTCGGTTAAGGAAGCCATCCCACGTGGCCGTGTAAAGAAAGGTGACGTCCGCAAGGCCGTTGTCGTTCGCACAGCTAAAGAAGTTCGCCGTGAAGACGGTACAGCGATCCGTTTTGATCGTAATGCAGCAGTTATTCTCAACAATGCTAATGAGCCCGTAGGTACACGTATCTTCGGCCCTGTAGTTCGGGAGTTACGCGCCAAGAATTTCATGAAAATTATATCTCTTGCACCTGAGGTGCTTTGATATGGCCGCTAAATTAAAAAAGGGCGACAAGGTCGTCGTCTTGACCGGTAAAGATAAGGGTAAGCAGGGCGAAATTTCCTCTGTAAATCCATCTGCTGGTAAAGCTATAGTAGACGGCCTGAACATGGCCATTCGACATACTAAGCAATCACAGTCCGATCAGGGCGGCCGCATTCCATTAGCGATGCCGATCCAGTTGTCAAACTTGGCTCTGATTGACAGCAAGGGTAAGGCAACCCGCATTGGTTTCCGTGAAGAAGACGGCAAAAAAGTGCGTTTTGCAAAATCAACTGGGGAGACTGTGTGATGTTGGACACAGCAAACTACACTCCGCGTCTAAAAACACTTTACGCGACTGAAATTAAGGCCGCAATGAAGGAAGAGTTTGGTTACAAAAGCGACATGATGATACCGCGTTTAGATAAAGTTGTTCTAAATATGGGTGTCGGTGATGCCGTTAAGGATACCAAAAAAGTAAAGCACGCCCAAGAAGCCCTGACATTGATTGCAGGTCAAAAAGCCGTGGTTACTAAAGCCAAGAATTCTATTGCGGGTTTCCGAGTGCGTGAAGACATGCCTTTGGGTACCAAGGTTACTTTACGTGGCGATCGCATGTATGAATTCATGGACCGTCTGATCACAATCGCATTGCCACGTGTACGTGACTTCCGCGGCGTGAAAAGTTCTTCGTTCGATGGTCGTGGCAACTATGCCATGGGCCTTAAAGAGCACATCGTGTTTCCAGAAATCGATTTCGATACTGTCATCGACATGCTGGGCATGGACATAATTATCTGTACTGACGCTAAGTCAGATGCAGAAGCCAAAGCGCTGTTGAAGCATTTCAACATGCCCTTCAACAGCTAAGGATCTGCGATATGGCTAAAAAATCAATGATCGCCCGCGAAGTGAAGCGCCAGAAGTTGGTGGACAAGTATGCCACTAAACGTGCTGAACTTAAAGGTATCGCGCGCGACGAATCCCGCCCCATGGAAGAGCGTTTCAAGGCACAGCTTAAGCTGGCCAAATTGCCACGTAATTCATCTGCAACACGACTTCATAACCGTTGTCAGCTCACCGGACGCCCTCACGCTTACTACCGTAAGTTAAAGGTTAGTCGGATCGCGCTGCGGGAACTTGGCTCATCTGGCCAGATCCCCGGTATGGTTAAGTCAAGCTGGTAAGGAGTTTAAAAAATGAACGATCCTATCGGTGATATGCTGACACGTATTCGTAACGCTTCGTTGCGCGGCAAATCTACAGTGGAAACGCCTGCTTCTAAGGGGCGTGCATGGGTATTGGATGTCCTAGCTGACGAAGGCTACATCCGCGGATATGAAAAAACCACTGGTAAAGATGGCCACCCAGCTATCGAAATCAGCCTCAAATATTATGATGGCACGCCTGTAATTCGCGAAGTTAAGCGCGTTTCCAAGCCTGGCCGTCGTGTTTATTTGGGTGTAAAAGACATCCCGGTTGTCCGTCAGGGCTTGGGTGTGTCGATTGTCTCCACCTCTCGGGGTGTGATGTCGGATTCTAGCGCACGAGCCAACAATGTTGGTGGCGAAGTGCTCTGCACGGTCTTCTAGGAGTAAGGTATGTCTCGTATTGGTAAAAAACCGGTCGAGCTGCCCTCAGGTGTTTCTGCATCTGTGTCCGGCCAGACCATTGAAGTTAAGGGGCCAAAAGCGACCCGTAGCTTCACCGCCACTGATGATGTGACCATCACAGTACAAGAAAATAACGTATCGGTTGAGCCTCGCGGCAAATCCAAGCGTGCGCGTCAGCAGTGGGGTATGTCCCGTAGCATGATCGCTAATTTGGTGACTGGCGTTTCTGCCGGTTTCAAAAAAGAGCTTGAGATTAATGGCGTTGGTTACCGGGCGCAGGTTCAGGGCAATGTCCTGAAATTGTCTCTGGGTTATAGCCATGACGTAAATTTCGATATTCCGACAGGTGTGACAGTTACGGCCGCCAAGCCAACTGAAATCACAGTTGAAGGAACGGATGAACAACTCGTTGGCCAAGTCGCGGCAAATATTCGCGAATGGCGGAAACCAGAGCCTTATAAAGGCAAAGGTATCAAATACAAAGATGAGTATATCTTCCGTAAAGAAGGTAAGAAGAAGTAGGGACCCAGGAAATGGCTAATAGCAAAAGAACTCTGTTTCTGAAGCGCCGCCTGCGCGTTCGGAACAAATTGCGGAAAATCAACACTGGAAAGCCCCGGTTGTCGGTTCACCGCTCCTCGAAAAATATCTCGGTTCAGGTGATCGACGATATCCAAGGTGTAACCTTGGCATCGGCGTCTACTCTTGAAAAGGGCCTTGGTTTTTTCGGTAAAAACAATGTGGACGCCTCTGCAAAAGTTGGCTCTGTTATTGCAGAGCGTGCGAAAAAAGCAGGTGTTGAAGAAGTACTCTTTGACCGTGGCGGCCGTCTCTTTCACGGGAAAGTTAAGGCTTTGGCCGAAGCTGCTCGTGAAGGCGGGTTGAAATTCTAAAATTAGTGTAGGCGAGCCTTACTGCTCGCCTCGATGATGCAGCGGCTTCAGGCTGACGGACATCGCAGACATAGGACGCTTGGCGTCCACAGTTCAGGGGGCCAAAATGGCTGAAAGAAATAATCAACGGGGCAATCGTCGCGAACGCGAAGAAACTCCAGAATTTGCTGATCGCTTAGTTGCGATTAATCGCGTATCAAAAACCGTAAAAGGTGGTAAGCGCTTTGGTTTTGCTGCTCTGGTTGTGGTTGGTGACCAAAAAGGTCGTGTCGGTTTTGGCAAAGGTAAAGCGAAAGAGGTGCCTGAGGCTATCCGCAAAGCCACAGAACAAGCTAAGCGCCAAATGATCCGCGTACCGTTGCGTGAAGGTAGGACACTGCACCATGATATGGAAGGCCGTCACGGTGCCGGTAAAGTTGTGATGCGTTCTGCGCCACAAGGTACCGGTATTATCGCGGGTGGTCCAATGCGTGCCGTTTTTGAAATGTTGGGTCTGCAAGACGTTGTTGCGAAATCAATTGGGTCTCAAAACCCGTATAATATGATCCGCGCTACATTAAATGGCCTACAAAAAGAAAGTAGCCCACGCATGGTTGCTCAACGCCGTGGCAAGAAGGTCGCAGACATCCTGAATAGGGGTGATGCACCGGCGGCCGTTGCTGAACCTGCAGAAGCTTAAGGAGCGGACTCATGGCTAAAACCATCGTTGTAAAACAAATCGGTTCACCGATCCGCCGTCCAGCCAAACAGCGTCAGACGCTGATTGGCCTCGGCCTGAATAAAATGCATCGCACACGGGAATTGGAAGATACTCCTTCCGTCCGTGGCATGGTCAATAAGATCTCGCACATGGTTCAGATTATCGAAGAAAAGGGTTAATTGCCCTAAGGGCATTGCCTGCTGCGCTAACCGCGCAAAACCCATCTGGAAACAGATGGGTTTTGTGTTTCGATACGACCTCTGAGATGTGCGACTGAGAGCTTAAGAAACAACCTTTACCCTTGATCCTAATCAAGGGTCCCACTATACCCCATTAATGGCCAGTTTTCTGTGCCGAGAATCAATTAAGCCGTGGTTGGCCCGCTTACGCTTCAGGGGCCACATCCGGCAAAGGAGAAGCGACATGAGACTTAATGAACTGCACGACAACCCTGGTGC
>Ga0075448_10000842_pt1 | contig 10692 bp, 2 predicted proteins | sample CoawatmetaG10DNA_2_FD_72353 | JGI IMG/M metagenome (GOLD analysis project Ga0075448, IMG submission 72353) | Marine microbial communities from the West Antarctic Peninsula - Coastal water metaG108-DNA | ecosystem: Environmental > Aquatic > Marine > Coastal | place: Atlantic Ocean: West Antarctic... | reverse complement strand
CCAGAGGCCCCTATAGGGAATTATAGAGACTGTAAATACGCAGAGGGGGAATGCGTAGAAGATGTAGTTAGTATTTATGTATGCTCTGAAAGCTCTATACTATCTTGTAACGAACTTCCTTTTTCAGATTACCTGCAATATTTTGAGGAAGGAGCTACAGAGAGTGAGGTACTATATAGTGATGAGTATCCAAACTTTACAGGATGTTCAGGGGGAGGTTATAAATATGTAATAGATGATACAACATGTGTTACTGGTACATTAGAGGTTTTAGATTGCTTGGGTGTAACAACATCGCATACTAGTTTGTCTGAAGAACTTACATTTATTCTTGCAAATACCATAGTAGAGCAAACTCTAATTTGCCCTAACAATGCCGAAACAACACTCTCTGTTTACTCTGGTATTTATACTTTTGGAGGGCAGTACTTTATGGCTAGCGGGGAAGTATATATAGGCGTTTACTCTCGAAACTCTTTAGGAGAGGCGTGGGCTGGTCATATGCCTTCTAATTTGTTTAGGTTATACACAGAAGCCCAAATAAAGGAAGCAGGTAAGGTGTATAAAGATCTTGGAACAGATACGAGAAAGTTCTTTAAAATCAAAGAAAATATAGAAAATATTTGTAAGTTTGTAAAATTATAATGTACTATGGGAAATACACAATCATCTATTTATAGTAAATACATACAAGCTAGGTATTTGTTTAAAGAATACACGTACAAGTTTATAGCTAAGTTGTCTGTAGGGCGCAAAAAGAAAATAGCTTCCTATAATTTATTAGCTTCATGGCTAGATTTTGTGGGAAAATTAGTGTCAGATAAAAAAGCACTTCCTGCAGTCGCCCCTCGTAGTGTTGGGTTTGAGCTGGGGACTTCCATGGGGACTAGTTACCCCACGAGTATAAATATTTTTATAACCGAGCGCACTGGGGCTAGGGAGCTTGTAGCTAAGGGGATTATGCAGAACACGGGATCTATTTCAAGCTTTGAAAGTACCCATGCCCATATAAATGTGTCGTACGACTCTTCCACCTCGTTGATATCTTTAAGTTTTCCTCCAGGGGATAGATATAATGCAGGTATAATTAAAGTATCTAACGCTAATGTACTCATTCTCCCTGTAATTGCGGGAGGATCAAATGGCGTTGTACCCCCTATTAACATGTCTGATGGAGAAGTTAATAAAATAAACACATTACTAGATAAAATATCCATAGAACTAGAAGCGGTATACTCCCATAGAGGGTATTTAGAGGCTGTAGGTTCTGTACGAGAAATTAAAGAGCGAGTTACATTAGAATCGTCTAACAATAAGTCATTAACTACTGAGGATGGGAGACCATTGGATGTATAAACAATAAATAATGAAAATATCAAATCTACCTAAAGCCTCTAAAGCTTCCAGCTCAGATCTTTTAACAATAGTCCAAGGTAATAAGGTCAAAAATATAAGTGTTAAAGATCTTACTAAAGCACTGGTGGCGGGAAATTTAAAACTATCCTCAGAGATTAAAGCCTTAAGAACGGAGTTATCTAAAAATACTATAAATAAAAACAACCCCACATTAACTAAACCTTTAAGGATCCCCCCTCCTGTTTCTTCGGGGGATGCTGCAAATAAAGGTTATATAGATTCTAAGGTTGGGCATTTAATTAAAGTAGATGGAACATCTAGGATAGCGGCTCCGTTATCTTACACGTCTGCGAATACATTTACAGACAGAGATCTTGTGGATAAAAGGTATGCAGACTCACTTTTAAGTCAGACACTAAAAACACTTAAACATTTATCTGAAAATAGATACCCCCAAGCAAACCCTGGGGATACTTTTTTATTCGTAAATAACACTAAAGAATTTGCTAAGGGAGGCCCCGAGATTCAGAAAGGGGATATTCTTATATGTATCTCTAAAAGTGAAGGAGGTACCTACGGGGAGGTAGGATCCCAGTTCGCAATAGTAAATACAAATGTAGTGTTCGGAAATGAAACATCTGCAGGTATACTAAAGATGGCTACGGGTAAAGAAGTTATGGGCCTTATAGAAGATTCGTCTTCAGTATCTCCTAAAAAGATCAGGGATATTTTGGAGGCTAGCAGTATATATAATAGGACTCTGATTGCTTATAACTATTTGATACAAGAAAACGATAAAGGTATTATAGCTATTGATTCTAGAGGAGGAGACGTAACGGTAACGCTTCCTAGTATCTCTACCTTAGCTCTACCTAGACTGGTTAAATTTGTAGTTAAGGATGAGTTCGGTTATGCAGCCACAAACAACATAACCATAAAAACTAGTTCTACAAATACACTTGAAGGAGGTAAAAGTATTTCTATTAATCAAAAATATCAGGCTATATCTATATATAATGATGGAAAAAATTATTATATAGAAAGCAATACCCATAATAGTAGGGAAGGCGCAGTAGCAGGTTCTGGGGTTTTAACGGCCACTAATAAGTCGTATCCTTCAGAGGTAGGTATTAACGATCCTGTATACTCTTTTGATGTAGACTTATCGCAGTATGATATTAATGAGGGGTTTGAGATAGAATATTACGGAAGCTTTATTGATACAACCTCTAATTCAGCAGACATTATGCTCAATAGCGTAGTTATAGCCACTACTGGAACTATAACAGCTATAGGATCCTTTAAGTTAACTGCAACTGTGCTTAAGTCTGCTGACCTTAACGGATATATTGCCTCCTATATAGGTGTAGACGGAGTAGTAGTTAATAATAATTTTGAGGCTATAAGCTTAAATAGCTGGCTTGGCCCTATTGCTGTTCAAGGGACCATACAGTGTGCCACAGCTACATCAGACGCACTGGGTCATATGTTTATAGTTAAACCTTTAAAATAAGATAAATAAAGATGGCTTATAAAGTAAACTCTTCAGGTATACATCAACCACTACTAACTGCTATAAACACAGTTAAAAATGGTAGCGACACAATATTAAACATAAAGTACTTTATAAATGAAAGTACTTTTGAAGATAAAAGTAAAGCTCCTAGTAATTTAAAGGATGTTGTAGTAGATATACATAATGCAATTTTTCAGTGGGAAAAGTTCTTATATGATCTGTATAACAACAGTATGCACATAAAGGGTAAACTTACAGTCAAGTTTATAGAAAGCCCCGCCAACGTATCAGACTTAATAATTTCTTTCTCGGGCGTGGGTAAAAAAATGAGTGTTACTCAGACAGCTATAACTTACAGCAATAAAGTGTCATGGGGAACAACTCTTTTACCTAAAAGATATAACATGCTCTCATCTACCCTAACAGGATTAGGTTTGATGTTTGGGTTAGACTATCAGGAGGGTAATACAATTATGAATAGGAAGTACTTAAATAAAATATTTTCTACAGAAAACGGACTAAAGCATACAGACGAAGGTGTAATACAGGAAGGTGTTTTGTCTAGATATAAACTTTTAAAGGCACATCTGGTTAAAATTTACGGAGACACCAATAGTGTGAATAATAGAGTTTATGGGTGTACAAATTCTTTGTCCTCTAATTTTAATTCATCTGCGAACGTAGATGACGGCTCATGCTTAGCAGTGCCTAGCACACCTACGGCAAGAACTTTTGACGCTTCTTTTTTTAGAACCACTGGCTTTAACTATAAGCTGTTAGACACAGCTGCTACTCCTATACAATACTATAATTTTAATACAAACCCTATAGTATCTTCGGGAACTGCTCCTTCAGGGATTTCGGATCTTATGAGTAGTAGCAGTGCATCAATTACACATAATTACTCAATTCTGACTCAAAACTCTATTGTTATAAACTATATAACAATGAGTAATGTATCGGTAGATAGAGTAGCTATTTCTAATAGCGATAGAACGGGGGAGAATATGTGGTCTTTAACCCACGAAGGATCGAATACCATATTCTCAGACATCTATGCTAGGCCAACTCTCTATACGTCAAAGGAGGAGTATGTATCCACTCTTTCTCTTGTTGGTGGGGTACAGATGTACAACACTTTATTCTACACGTCAGGTTCGTATCTGGTAGCTAAAGTTAACTTAGATGCTACAGATGCTACCTCAGAATCTTTCGATTGTGATAACCCTGACATACCTTTTGGGGAATTAGAAAATTCTTTTTACTTAAAGACTCCTGGGGTTATAGTGGGGGATACTTTTATTGGGGGGATTGTAGATACTGAATCTGACGAACCATCAACTCTTACGAATAGTGTAGGTATATCCAAAACTCTTCACGGAAGGGTGGCAAGTTTTGTCTCTAATAGAGTTCTTTCGGGAGGGCCTGGAGGGACCTTTACCTGCGAACCTAAAGTTATAACCATATCATTATCTCCGCTACAAGGTACTTATACTGTATTTATAGATGCACCAAACTTAGAAGGTAGTCTTGAAGCGTCAGATGTTGTTACTGTACCTAACTCAAATGTTAAGACAGCCCTTATTGATGCAGGTATACCTGCAGCTCAAACATCTGTACATGATACTGTAAAAGCATACACGTTACTTTTACAGCTCACAGCATATTATTCAGCCCCGACTTCTAGTGCGATCTATAACAATAAATTCCTAAGAAATAGATCTCTTGAAAAGTATGACGTATCCTACAAAACGATGGTAGGGGATAATGTTTATGAGGAGGATTACGGGGATCTTATGTATATAAGTTCAAATATTGCTACTGAAGGGCTTATGACAACAGATTTTTCTGCTGCACATCCTGAGACACCTTGGGGGGAAGAAAGTAATTCTAATTTACTTAACCATCTTCCTTTTCTAATATCTACACGCCTTCGAAGTGGGGTAGCTTACTCTAATGACGTCACCACGATATTGTCAAGTGTGGGTGGGCAAGACGTAGGCGTAGGTAAAAAACTAGTTATTATAGGAACTCTTTGTGGGTTTATACTAACTTATGTAGATAATTTAACTGGAGTTATAATGGGAGAAATGGGTAACACCGATGACTCTCAAGGACTTGCCTTAACTATGTACGCGTCCAGTACTGCTATAGACCACACTGCCACTGAAGGGTCCTATGGGTATTTATTTAAACATGCCGCTCTATCTCCGCATGATAATTTCTTATATGCAATATCAGAGGATAAAGACACGGAAGAGCAATATATAACCGTTTATGATTTAACAGATTTAACACACTCTGCAATAGTAAGTTCTATAAGAACTATAGTAAACCCTTTATCAGGAAGATTAAGTGATATTAGAGTGGAAAAAGATGGTAGTATTTTTATATACTCAAAAAATAGTACGGAGTATATAAAAATACTTTACCCAGACCTACAATTGTATGTAGACATTCTTATGTCTGACCCTGATTCGCTTATTAAAGAATTCCCTGAGGCTCTAACTTCTCACGACAAATCCACACTTATAGATTTTGTTAAGTACGACGTTAATAAGGATATACTTGTAGGACCAAGTCTAACAGATGCTAACGATCACTACGCATACACTGCTCTTCCTTGGAGGGACGATAGTATGACTAGGCAGCTTAATATAGTAGCCCCTGTAGATAAGGGTGAAAGTTTGGTTTTAGGGGATTTAGAACAGTACCTATTAGTTAGGGATTTAAATGGAGAAGTTGTAGACTATAAAGAAGTAAATATTAGTTCTATAACAGACTCTGGATCAGCACCTTTCTCTTGGACAGAAAGGATGAAGGGTAATAATGTCTTCACCTTTGTTAATAACGGGGCAGCTAACTCCCCTCGTATTATTTCATCGGCTGGGGGGGACTTTTTAGCTCTAGTTGCTAGGGTTGATGCGAGTCCTAATTATTCTGTTATAGGTAGAGACGGGAAAAGTATAGATTATCTGGCATCGGGGGATCTTTTATCTGTTGAAACTTTCTCGGATACGTCTGGTGTACACTATAAAATATTAATACAGAATACTGTTAATCTTACCTACTTCTATAGTTATAAACTTACTTTTGACTCTGGGTGTGTCTCTGATTTCGCTCCTTATAATCTTTGTATGGGTACTGTAGTCCTTGAAGGGGTTATTGGAGATTTTGGTATAGAACAAGACTATGCTGTAAAAGATGTTTTTATATCTAACCCAGGTGCGCACAATACCACGGTTGTGAATATATTATGCCACAACGACTCTAAGGTTAAAATAATGGAGTTTACATTAAACACTGATATTTCAACCTCTACGCTAACCACTATAGATGAGTATGATTTTATAACAGTCGATGGCGTTTCTGATGATTATTCTGACGCTATACTAAAAGGAACAAAGAATTTATTTGCTGTTACGTATAACGAGTACACGGGCAACCCAAGGATACTACTTATACCGAGAGGACATACTACTCAGGCAGAAATATCTGAATTTTCCCTAGTAATAGAAGGGAATATGCAATACGTTTCTTTTATGGAGTTTATTCCTATACCTGGCGGTAAGGCTAACGTTTATTACACGCTTAGTCTAAAAGGGGAGGAAACACAAACTACTCAAGGGGTGTTTAAACTCTCTAACCAAATAGAGGTGTCTGGCCCTCATACCCCTGTAAACGTTGGCTCCCTTGTAGTTAACACTTTCGCGGGAAAAGAGCCTTTAGGAAATGTATATGTATCCGACATAGGTCAACAAGGTTTTGTGACAGGGTTAAGTAAATTTCCTGACGGAGCCATTTATGTAGGAACAACTGAGACAAACTCTGTGTCTAAAATAATGAACACATCAAACTTTTCAGAGGTTGCAATAGCCTTTGGTGTGGGTTCATACTACAGTGGAGGGGACTCCGAGGAGTTGCTATTAGATTTTTCCAATTTAAGTAAGGAGTTTGGAGGGGCGTCTACTTCCGAAATGAGTATTAGTCTGCAGGGACCTAACTATGGTTGCACAAACCCTCAAGCTTGTAATTATTCAGCAGCTGCTAATATGGATGATGGCACTTGTTCTCTTCCTTTTTATGGTGCGCATGATACATTTCCTTTAGAAGACATAGAGGGGTACTGTGCTCCTTGTAAGGACGGTTCACCTGTTACACACGTAACTGAATGTGGTGCGTGCCAAACGGACGGAATAGTAACTAACTCTCCCCTGGAGATGTTTGGTTACTCTCCTATTTATAACGTAAACACAGGAACTCTAATAGGGGGCTGCATTGAATGCCCTGCAGGTACCGACTTAGGAAACGGTACGACAGCGGAAGGGTGCGACCCTTCTGACCTCTCTTGCGTGGAAGATATTTCAGTTTGTGAGTTTTATGGATGCAATGACTCGATTATGGGGGTATTAAGCTGTAATGGGTATGGTACCGCAGAGTCTTCATACGAGAGTCAGGGGATAACAAGCGGGGAAAGTTATTACCCAACTATACATATGCCAAGCTCATGTGTGTATACTACCGATGGGTGTGTGTGCTCACCGCTTGGTGAGGACGGCCTAATACCTAGAGTCTCACCTGCTATAGGGGTTATTAACTGCACTGACTGTGTGAACGCTCCTAATACTTTACTTTATCATTATAATGATTATTGTAATTGTGAACGGTGGGGGAGAGATACAGCAGGTACGTTAACAGACTCAGATTACGCCGCACTAAGGAGTCAAGGGGTGTGTGATTGTTCTGGAACGGAAGCTCCAGGAGAAAACTGTGACTGTGATGGTGAGCTCATTAATACCAATCTTTGTAATTGTGCGGGACAGACATCTACAGAGTTGCATGGACCGCACTGTGACTGTGATGCTGTTTATTCTGGCCCTACAGGATTAGAGTGTTTCGACGCTGAAGGTCATGTTATGTGTGATATGATTATGCTTAACTATTACACTGATTCTGACGGAGATGGGTTATATGATGTAGGAACAGGTCTAACACCTATGTGCCCTAACGACCCTGCTTTAGAGATTTTAGGACCTGAAGGAGGGCCCATATGGATACTTGCCTCTACAAACCCAGAACCAGACGGATGTGTAGGATTCTCAGATGGTTGTAATACATGTATACCTTACAACCCTGATGGATCTTTATCTTCTCCAATGTTTATACCGCGCCCTGAGGGATGTGGTTGTTATGATCCCGCTAATGCTCCTGCTGAGTATGAGTGTGATTGTGGAAATATAATACCTGGTTTCTGTGATTGCGCCCAACTTGAGCCTTACCTACTTGGAGGCTGCGGCTGTACAGATTTTGTAGCTAACCCTATATACACAATTAACTTAAATCCAGGAGGTATTGCCAATATGTGCAACTCTAACATAGTCTTTGATGCTTGTATGGTGTCAGGGGTTTCAGGTGAAGGGGCTTCTTACGATAACACTACAAATATATATACATTAAACGGAGAGGCTCACTGCGCTCCTTCAGGAGAGTGTACGCAGTGGACTGACTTATCTCCCTTAGCGTATGGAAGCTGTTGTGCGGGATTTGTGTTTGATACCTCTGTCAATTCTTGTGTTCTTGATGGAACTCAAGCTCCTTACGATTGCCTCGGTATTCAAGGGGGTTCTGCAGTATGGGATGCTTGCGATGTCTGTAATGGATCTACTACGGTGACACCTCAATGTGGGTGCAATAATTTTACGGTATTTGCCGAAGGGACTATCATTCCTGGGGAGACATGTAATTGTCAGGGGTACATTGTAGATGCATGTGGCGTATGTGGAGGGAGTAATACAACCTGCTTAGGGTGTACAAACTCCGACGCCTACAATTACGATGCAACTGCTACTATTGATAATGGTTTGTGTGTTTATTACGAAATAACAAATCCTGATGATTTTAGTTTAATGGATACTTCTGTTGCTGGAGTTTCTTTTAATGGAGAAATTGTAGCTACTTACCATACAGGTGACCTTATAAATGATGGTGGTACGGGTTTATTTACATCCTATACAGATATATATACAGGGCTTAATGATGTAATATCTGACTATCTACCTACACCTGAAGGTAATCTAATTTACACTAGGGATAATAAATTCATAACAAAAAAATGTCAAGTCATATCTAGGTTTAACCCTACTCTTGTTTTGGCAGGATCAGAGTTAAACGCAGAGGTTACTTTTTCTTACTCTATATCTGAACCTACTTCTGCAAATATTGAAGGGGTTCAGGGAAGTACAAATGTTATAGGCTCAAACACTGTATCAACGGTTACAGGTAAAGCAGTATCTTTCTACTTTAGGGTGTCAGATGAGTTGATAGACAATGTTTACATACAAGATGTTTTTGGTTCTTATTTAGGTACTAATATAATATCTGTAGATAAACTAGATGTAGATACAGACGTTATAGAGAGTGGGGTAGCAGGAACTCTAATTGGTTTAAATGTAGTGCTGTCTACAGGTGGTTATACAAACTTCTTCAGGACTAACTATCATGTGTATAGAGTTTTGATGAGTTTGGATTCTGACGGTACTATATCTGAAATACCTGCGGGAATATCTTTTGTTCCATATTTCCCAGAGCTAGACCCTAATACGGAAACAATCTATGTATGTACAGAGGAATGCGAGTTCCAAGACTGGACAGGTTATAGTAATAACTTAGCTTACTTATTGTCTTCTGGGAGTTTAACTGCCTCTCAAGGAAATACACTATCTTCTGGAGAGTCAGTACTAGTTAATACTTCTGTAGGAACATTTAACACTGCTCCTACAAATACTTTATACATACCCAGCAGTAATATGTGTCCTACATGTATGGACGGGTGTTCTTTAACTGGAGGGTATCTACACGTGTGTATGGATCCGAATGCTATAGCATATTCAGAGTCACTTGGAGACTGTGAGTTAGAGGATAATGAGGTATGTGAGTACTATACTCCTACAGGGTTCTGCCCAAACCCTGATTATATAGAGTTTAATCCTGAAGCGACCGCAGATGTTAATTACTGGACGCCTGATCCTACTTTATGTTTAACTCCTATAGTAGTAGATGGCACTAATTTAGGAGGGGCTTCTTCTGGTGCATACACTATTACTATAGAGCCTGCAGGGGCAAATGTCAATATAGATTATATTGTGTATACCATAGCTGGAACTATACTAAATACAGTATCTTCCTCAGGTGTAACAACGATACTTAATGCCCCTGATTGTATAGGGTTTATGCCTATAGGTTTTAACTATATTGAAGACTGGTTGGATATAAAACTAACTCTAAAGAAAGGTACAGAAGTTCTTCATGTTTTAGATCATGGTACCTCAACTACAGAGGATGGAAGTATAGCCCTTAAGACTGGTACAGGACACTGTGTTATAGGGTGTACAAATTTAGCAATAAATACCTCTAGATGTGTAAGAGAAGTTAGGGAAGATGTTTTAGAGTTTACGAGCTTCACTGTAGAAGTGTTAACTGAAGAATCCCCAACAACAAACTATTCAGACACTTCTTTTATTGTTTATAATACTACCACAGGAGAGAAACTTGTTGATCTTACAGGAGAACTTGTAGAAGGGTCTACTGTTAAAAAGGTGTTTGCGTTGGCAGGTACATCCTCTTTAGGGGTTAAGGTTATATCCGAAAACATGTTGGTATACACTATAACAGATGAGTATGGTGAGGTTATTAAAACTAAGTCTATATATAACTCTACTTATTTTGAGCCTTTCACTTTAAAACTTATAAAGCCTGGATGTACTAACTCTAGTTCTTATAACTATGATTCATCTGCTGAATATGATGATGGTTCATGTATA
>Ga0075448_10000835_pt1 | contig 10717 bp, 11 predicted proteins | sample CoawatmetaG10DNA_2_FD_72353 | JGI IMG/M metagenome (GOLD analysis project Ga0075448, IMG submission 72353) | Marine microbial communities from the West Antarctic Peninsula - Coastal water metaG108-DNA | ecosystem: Environmental > Aquatic > Marine > Coastal | place: Atlantic Ocean: West... | reverse complement strand
ATCCCGATCGTCTTCACACCGCAGGCCGATCTCGCGATGCTCAACTACATCGCGAACTACATCATCACCAACAAGAAGGTCAACACGGACTTCGTCAACAAGCACACCGTCTTCAAGCAGGGCGTGACCGACATCGGCTACGGCCTGCGGCCCGACAACCCCTTGCAGAAGGCCGCCAAGAACGCCGACAAGGTGGGTGACTCCAAGCCGATCTCGTTCGACGAGTTTGCGAAGTTCGTCTCGACGTACGACCTGGACTACACCACCAAGCTGGCGAACCCGGACAAGAGCAAGGAGAAGGAGTTCAAACAGCAGCTCCAGAAGCTTGCCGAGCTGTACGCCGATCCGAAGATCAAGGTCGTGTCGTTCTGGACCATGGGTTTCAACCAGCACACCCGCGGCACCTGGGCGAACAACATGATCTACAACCTGCACCTGCTGACAGGGAAGATCGCCACACCGGGCAACAGCCCTTTCTCCCTGACGGGCCAGCCTTCGGCATGCGGCACCGCGCGCGAGGTGGGCACGTTCTCGCACCGCTTGCCGGCCGACATGGTGGTGACCAACCCGAAGCACCGTGAAGAAGCCGAGCACATCTGGAAGCTGCCGCCCGGCACGATCCCTGAAAAGCCCGGCTATCACGCGGTACTGCAAAACCGCATGCTGAAGGACGGCAAGCTCAACGCGTACTGGGTGCAGGTGAACAACAACATACAGGCCGGCGCCAACATCAACGAGGAAGGCTACCCGGGCTACCGCAATCCGGCGAATTTCATTGTTGTTTCGGACGTGTACCCGACCGTCACCGCACTGGCCGCCGACTTGATCCTCCCGAGCGCGATGTGGGTTGAGAAGGAAGGCGCCTACGGCAACGCCGAGCGCCGCACGCAGTTCTGGCATCAACTCGTGGATGCGCCGGGTGAGGCGCGATCCGACCTGTGGCAGCTGGTGGAGTTCTCCAAGCGTTTCAAGGTGGAAGAAGTCTGGCCCGAAGACCTCATCGCCAAAAAGCCGGAGCTGCGCGGCAAGACCCTCTACGACGTGCTCTACCGCAACGGCAATGTCGACAGGTTCCCGCTCAAGGACGTCGACCCGGAATACAACAATGCCGAAGCCAAGGCGTTCGGCTTCTACCTGCAGAAGGGCCTGTTCGAGGAGTACGCAAGCTTCGGGCGCGGCCACGGCCATGACCTGGCACCGTTCGACGATTATCACAAGGCGCGCGGATTGCGCTGGCCGGTGGTCAACGGAAAAGAGACGCGCTGGCGCTACAAGGAAGGCAGCGATCCGTACGTCAAGGCCGGCACCGGCTACCAGTTCTACGGCAACCCGGATGGCAAGGCGGTGATCTTCGCCCTGCCCTATGAGGCACCGCCGGAAGTGCCAGACAAGGAATACCCGTTCTGGTTGTCGACCGGCCGCGTGCTGGAGCACTGGCACTCGGGCTCGATGACGCGCCGGGTGCCCGAACTGTATCGCGCCTTCCCGAATGCGGTCTGCTTCATGCACCCGGAAGATGCAAACGCGCTTGGGCTGCGGCGTGGTGTCGAGGTCGAAGTGATCTCGCGGCGCGGCAAGATGCGCACCCGCATTGAAACACGCGGCCGCAACCAGCCACCGAAGGGCCTGGTGTTCGTGCCGTGGTTCGATGCGAGCCAGCTCATCAATAAGGTCACACTGGATGCAACCTGCCCGATCTCGCTCCAGACGGATTTCAAGAAATGCGCCGTCAAGATCGTGAAGGTCTGACGAGCACGGGCAGACGACACACGCGCAACAGGAAAACGTCATGAAGCTCAGCCGACTCTTGGGACTGCCAGCCGCCATCTGTGCGCTGCTCCTGGCGACCCTTGCCCAATTGCCCGCGCAAGCTCAAGGCGTGGTCGACGCCATGCGCGGCCCCACGCCGATTGCCGCCGAAACGACACCGCCGATCCTGTATCCGACCGAGAACAAGGACGTGCGCCGCGAGCGCAACTACACCGGGCAGCCGCCGACGATTCCGCACAAGATCGACGGCACCTACATGTATCAGATCAATAAGGACCACAACGGTTGTCTGTCCTGCCACGCGCGTACGAAGGCCGAAGAGATGCGCGCGATCGCGATCAGCCCCACGCACTACGTTGACCGCGATGGCCATCAACTGGCCGACGTTTCGCCGCGCCGCTTCTTCTGCACGCAATGTCACGTGCCGCAGGCCGACGCCAAGCCGCTTGTCACCAATACGTTTGTCGATGTCGATCAACTGCTCAAACGCAAGCCTGATGGCAAGAGCGTTGGCAAGAACTGAGGCGGTGCAGTCATGTTCGACCTGATCAAGCGCTACTGGCGCACCATCAACCGGCCCAGCGCGTATTTCAGCCTGGGCTTTCTGACGTTGGGCGGCTTTGTTGCCGGCGTGGTGTTCTGGGGCGCGTTCAACACCGCGATGGAAGTGACCAATACCGAAGCGTTCTGCACGGGTTGCCACGAAATGCACGACAACGTGTATCAGGAGCTGCAGAGCACCATCCACTACACCAACCGCAGCGGTGTGCGCGCCATCTGCTCGAACTGCCACGTTCCGCACGCCTGGACGAACAAGATTGCACGAAAGATGCAGGCCTCCAAGGAAGTGTGGGGCAAGATTTTCGGCACCATCGACACGCGCGAGAAATTCGAGACCCACCGGCTTGAACTGGCACAGCATGAATGGGATCGGCTGAAGGCCAACGATTCATTGGAATGCCGCAACTGCCACAACTACGAATCGATGGACTTCACTCGGCAGAGCCCACGCGCGTCGGCCATGCACGCCCAGTATCTGGGCAGCAAAGAGAAAACCTGTATCGACTGCCACAAGGGTATTGCGCACCATCTGCCCGACATGTCGAAGATGAAGACCGAGTAAAGCACGTGAACGTGCTGCCGGTGCCAGACCCCGTTTGACTCAGCCCCTATTGCCGTGCTTGTTGCCAGCCAATTGACGTTTTCGCGCGCCGGCCGCCGGATCTTCCGCGAGCTGGACCTCTCGGTGTCGGCGGGCGAGCTGGTGCAGGTAACGGGCGCGAACGGCAGCGGCAAGACCACCCTGCTACGGGTGCTCTGTGGCCTGCTGGCACCGGCAAGCGGCTCGCTCACTTGGCATGGTGCGCCAGTGCGCAGCGGCGACGCTGCCTTCCTCAATACGCTTTGCTATGTTGGCCACACCAACGGTATCGACCCAGATCTCACTGTGACGGAGAGCCTGCGTCTGGCCCTGCAGTTGGCCGGGTTGCGCGATTCGGCATCCGAGCCGTTTGGCATCGGGCTCGCACTGGAAGCGCTCGAACTCGGCAAGCTTGCCGCCACGCCCGTGCGCAAGCTCTCGCAAGGCCAACGCCGGCGGGTGGCACTGGCGCGCTTGCTGCTCGCGCGGCGCGAACTGTGGCTGCTCGATGAACCGATCGCCTCGCTCGACGATCATGCAGTCAGCCTCTTCACCGCGCAGCTCGATGCGCACTTGCGTGCAGGCGGCATGGCGATCATGGCCACGCACCACCTGCTGTCGCGCCCGCAAGGGGCGAATCGCGTGCTCAGGCTGGGAGGCATCGCATGAAGCCGATGCTGATGGCCATCCTGCTGCACGACCTTACGCTCTCATGGCGGCGGCGCGGCAACCTTGTCGGCGGCGTGGTGTTCTACGTCATTGCGGCGAGCCTGTTCCCGCTGGCCATCGGCCCCGACCCGCAGCAGTTGCGCATGCTCGCGCCGGGCATCCTGTGGGTCGCGGCGCTGCTGGCGTCGATGCTCTCGCTCTCTCGGCTGTTTGCGCAGGAACACGCCGATGGCAGCCTGGATCAACTGCTGTTGTCGCCGCACCCGCTTGCGCTGATCGTACTGACGAAGATCGCAGCGCACTGGCTCGCGAGTGGCCTGCCATTGCTGCTGCTGACGCCCATCCTGGCCCAGCAGTACAGCCTACCGCTGCATGCAACGCTACTGCTGACCGCCACGCTGCTGATCGGTACGCCGGCCATTGCGCTGATCGGTGCTGTAGGCGCGGCGCTCACTCTGGGCGTGCGCAACGGGGCAGCGCTGTTGTGCATCCTCGTGCTGCCGCTCTGTGTGCCCGTTCTTGTGTTTGGCGCAGGCGCCGGATCCGCTGCAGACGCGGGGCTCGATGTCATGCCGCATCTGTCGTTGCTGGGCGCTTGCCTGGCGCTGTCATTGTTTGTCTGCCCGCTGGCCACGGCTGCCGGGCTGCGCATTGCCGTGGAATGACCCGATGACGAATCGATCCGGACTCCACACCACGCCCATCGCCGTGCGCCAACCTGCGTCGCGACGCTGGAACTGGCTCGCGTATGCGTCGCCCGTGCGGTTTGATCCGCTCGCGCGCAAGCTCGCACCGTGGTTTGGTGCAGCAGCTCTCTTGTTCCTCGTCGCCGGCCTCTACGTCGGCTTCGTGGTGGCGCCCACCGATGCGCAGCAGGGCGAGGTCTATCGCATCATCTTCCTGCACGTGCCGGCCGCGTGGATGTCGATGTTCGTCTACCTGGTGATGGCGGGCTATTGCGCGCTGGCGCTGGTGCTGCGCACGCGGCTTTCGTTGATGATGGCCTCGGCGCTGGCGCCCACCGGCGCACTGTTCACCGCCATTGCGCTGTGGACAGGCGCGCTGTGGGGCAAGCCAACGTGGGGCACATGGTGGGTGTGGGATGCGCGGCTGACGTCGGAGTTGCTGCTGCTGTTTCTGTACCTGGGCTTCATCGCGCTGGAGAGCGCCATTGAAGACCCCCGCCGTGCCGAGCGCGCCTGCGCCTTGCTAGCCGTGGTGGGCGTGGTCAACATCCCCGTGATCTATTTCTCGGTGCAGTGGTGGAACACGCTGCATCAAGGCGCATCCGTCAGCCTGACGGCGGCTCCGTCGATGGCGATGACGATGCTGCTCGGCATGCTGCTGATGACGCTCGCGTGCTGGATGTACAGCATCTGCGTGGCGCTGATTCGCGTGCGCTGCATCGTGCGCGAGCGCGCCGACGATGACCACAACCTGAGCACGCCGGCATGAGCCAGTTCTCCGTCAACCACGTTGACTATATTGCGGGCGCGTTTGCCGTGGCCGCCATCTTTATCGCAGCCGAGGTGCTGCTGCTGGCCCGCCGCTGGCGCACCGCCAATCGCACTCACCCTCATCCTGACGGCCGCGACCAATGACACGCAGACAACGCCGTCTCGGCATCCTGCTCGCCGCGCTGGTGTGCGCGGGTGCGGCTACCGCCCTCACGCTGAATGCGTTCCGCTCCAATCTGGTGTTCTTCTTCAGCCCCAGTCAGATCGCCGCCAAGGAAGCTCCCGTGGCGCAAGTCTTCCGTCTCGGCGGGCTCGTCGAGCGCGGGTCCATCCAACGTGAACGTGACGGCATGACGATCCGCTTTATCGTCACCGACACTGCGCGCGGCGTGCCAGTCGTCTACCACGGCTTGCTGCCGGACCTGTTCCGCGAAGGCAAGGGCGTGGTGGCGCGCGGCCGGCTGGGTGAGGACGGCGTCTTCGTCGCCAACGAGGTGCTCGCCAAGCACGACGAAAACTACATGCCGCCCGAAGCCGCCGACGCCGTACGCCGCGCTGCGCAAGTCAACGAACAGATGGCCAAGGAATCTGCCCGGAGCGCGTCACGATGATCGCCGAGCTGGGCCACTTCGCGTTGATCCTCGCGCTGCTGACTGCGGCCATGCAATCCGTGTTGCCGCTGGTTGGTGCGGCGCGCGACGACGAGCGCTGGATGGCCGTGGCGCGTCCCGCTGCACGCATGCAGTGCGCATTGGTGCTGCTGGCTTATGGCGCACTGACGTGGGCGTTCGTCAGCAACGATTTCAGCGTGCTCTATGTCGCCGCCAACTCGAACAGCGCGCTGCCGCTGCCCTATCGGGTGGCGGCCGTATGGGGCGGGCACGAGGGATCGATGTTGCTGTGGACGACGATGCTGGCGCTGTGGTCGCTGGCCGTGTCGTTGTTCAGCCGGCAACTGCCGTTGCCCGTCGTGGCGCGCGTGCTGGGCGTGATGGGCGCCATCAGCACGGGGCTGCTGCTCTTCCTGCTGTTCGCATCCAACCCGTTCCTACGCCTGTTGCCGCCGGCCATGGAAGGGCGTGATCTCAATCCGCTGTTGCAAGACCCGGGCATGGTGTCGCATCCGCCCATGCTCTACATGGGTTACGTGGGCTTTGCGGTGGCGTTCTCGTTTGCGATGGCCGCGCTCCTATCGGGCCGGCTCGACGCCACCTGGGCGCGCTGGTCTCGGCCGTGGACCACCGCCGCCTGGGCATGCCTGACGACCGGCATCATGCTCGGCAGCGCTTGGGCGTACTACGAACTTGGCTGGGGCGGTTGGTGGTTCTGGGACCCGGTCGAAAACGCTTCGTTCATGCCGTGGCTGGCAGGCACGGCGCTGATCCACTCGTTGGCGGTAACGGAAAAGCGCGGCGTGTTCCGCGCATGGACGGCGCTGCTGGCCATCTTCACGTTCTCGCTCAGTCTGCTCGGCACGTTCCTCGTCCGCTCGGGCGTGCTGACGTCGGTGCATGCTTTTGCGGTCGACCCGAAGCGCGGTCTCTTCATCCTCGCTTTGCTGGGCATCGTGACGGGCGGCGCCCTCGGTCTGTTTGCGTGGCGCGCGAAGCGGTTGTCCAGCAACGCGTCGGAAGGCGCGACGTTCCCGCTGTTCGCGCGTGAATCGTTCCTGCTGGCCAACAACGTGCTGCTGGCGGTGGCGGCCGCCACGGTATTGCTTGGCACGCTGTATCCGCTTTTGCTGGATGTGCTGCGGCTGGGCAAGATCTCGGTCGGGCCGGCGTATTTCGAACAGGTCTTTGTGCCGCTGATGTCTCCTGCGGTGCTGCTGATGGGTGCCGCGCCACTGGCACGCTGGCGTCACGGTGCGCTGCCGTCGATGGCGGTGCGGCTGCGATGGGCAGCAGTGGCGAGTGTTGCCGTCGGGCTCGGACTGGCGGTGATGTATCGGACGTCCGCGCTGGCGGGCCTGGGGCTGACGCTCGCCGCATGGTGTCTTCTGAGTGCGCTGGCCAGTCTGGCCGAAAAGCTTCGCCAGCCCGGCAATCGATTGACGACGCTGCGGCAATTGCCGCCGAGCTACTTTGGCATGCTAGTGGCGCACGCGGGGGTCGGCGTGTTCATTGCGGGCGTCACGCTGGTGCTCAGCCAGGAGACGCTACGCGAGTTGCCGGTGCGCGTGGGCGGCAAGGTGGAGGTGGGCGGCTACATGTTCCACCTCACCAGCGTTGCGCCGGCCCAGGGCCCCAATTACGACGTCTTGCGCGGCCACGTTGAAGTCAGCCGCAACGGCAAACCCGTGGCCACGCTGCTACCCGAGCGGCGCCTGTACCACAGCCAGGAAACTCCCACGACCGAAGTCGCCATCGACAGCGGCATCACACGCGATCTCTATGTCGCGCTTGGTGAATCACTCGGACAAGACAACTGGGCCATGCGCATCTACATCAAGCCCTTCGTCAGCTGGATCTGGAGCGGCTGTGTGCTGATGGTACTGGGCGGCCTGCTGGCCGTGTGCGACCGCCGCTACCGGCTGCGCCGCCGCTCCACGTCATCGCGCGCCGCGCCCGACACTGCACGCGGCGGCCCGTCATTAGCGATGCCAGCGACCGAGGAGCTACGGTGAAGCTGCGCTACGTGCTGCCGCTGGCAGCGTTCTTTGTTCTGGTGATTGCGCTCGCCGCGGGGCTGTCGCGTGACCCGCGTGAATTGCCGTCGCCGCTGGTCGGCAAGCCCGCACCGGCGTTCAGGCTGACGGCGCTGGAATCGACTGCCGGCCCCATCACGCCGCAAGACCTGCACGGCAAGGTCTGGATGCTCAACGTCTGGGCGTCGTGGTGCACCGCCTGCCGCGCCGAGCACGCCGTGCTGAACGCGTTCGCAAAGCAATCCTCCGTGCCGATCTACGGCCTGAACTACAAGGACGACGCCGCCGCCGCACGCGCGTGGCTCAAGCAAATGGGCGACCCGTATGTCGCGTCGCTCATCGACGCAGACGGCAAGGTCGGCATCGACTACGGCGTCTACGGCGTGCCCGAGACCTTCGTCATCGATCGCGCTGGCGTGGTCCGCTATCGGCAGGTGGGCCCCGTGACGGCCGAGTCCATGGAACGCAGGATCGTGCCGCTTCTGCAGCAACTGGAGCAGGAAGGTGGTCATGCATAAACGACTGGCTGCGCTCCTTCTTGCGGGCGTCGCGGCGTTCACGTTGCAAATGCCCGCCCGTGCGACGGCGTCGGACGTCGATCTCGACACCCGCGTCCATGCGCTGTCGGAGCAGCTGCGCTGCCTCGTCTGCCAGAACCAGACCCTCGCCGATTCCAACGCCGACCTCGCCGTCGACCTGCGCCGCCAGATTCGCGAACAACTGCGTGCCGGCGCCACCGAGGCCGACGTGAAGGACTATCTCGTGCAGCGCTATGGCGATTTCGTCCTATATCGGCCGCCCGTCAAACCGTTGACGTATCTGCTGTGGTTCGGCCCGGCGCTGTTACTGATGGCGGTGGTGTTCGGCATCGTGTCATCCCGCAAACACCAGAAGGCAACCGCTGCCGAGATGGACCCCGACGCGCAGGCGCTCCTGACTGCCCTGCTTGCGTCGTCGCAACCGGATGATTCCCGCCGATGACCGTAATGACGCTGTTCTGGCTGCTAGCGGCTGCCCTCACGGCTATCACCATGGCGGTTCTGCTGACGCCGTTGTTGCGGCGCGCGCGCACCGATAAGGTCGATACGCTCATCCAACGCCCAACGGCGCGCAGCCAGATGGTCCGCTGGTACCAAGACCAACTGCGCGAGTTGGATGCCGACCTGCGCACCGGCGCTATCGATGCCGCAGGCCACGCGCACGCACGCGCAGAGCTTGGCCGGCGGCTGCTGGACGATACCGCCGACACCGCCAGCACCCCGCAGGCGCGGCCCGACCGCCGCCCCGTTCTGCTCGCCGCAGTGCTGCTGGCTGCGTTGCCCACGTCTGCTGTGCTGCTCTACCAGCATCTGGGCAAGCCCGCGTCGCTGTGGATGCCGGGCGACATGACGACCGCCGCCCGCAGCGACCACACTGGTGGAGACGCGCAAATCGAATCGATGGTGAACAGCCTGGCCCAACGGCTGCGCGACACGCCTGACGACGCTCCCGGCTGGGCGCTGCTTGCCAGGTCCTACAGCACGATGGAGCGCCCCGCCGACGCCGTCGCCGCCTATGCGAAGGCGGTGGCCCTTGCCCCCGAGGTCGCCAGCCTGCGTGCCGATTACGCCGACGCACTCGCAACCGCCCAGGGCGGCACCCTGGCTGGTGCACCCATCGAGCAGGTGCGCCTAGCCCTGAAGGCCGACCCGGACGAGCCCAAAGCGCTGGCCCTGGCCGCTTCCGCCGCCGTCGAACGTGGTGACGTGAGCGATGCAATCGCCCACTGGGAGCGCCTCTACCAGTTGCTGCCGCCCGAATCTGCCGGCGCGAGGCAGATCGCCACCAACCTGGCTGCCGCGCGCGCCGACCAGCAAAAAGCACCCCGCGTCAAGTGACGCGTGCGCTGCTTCGAATTTGACCGCAAGACCCGGAGTGTCCCGCCAGGGGGCCACACCTACAGTACAGTCATCCCAGTCCATTGGATGACGTCATGCAATCCTCCGCCCGCCCCGTACCGGACACCACCCTCGTCGAACACGACCCGCGCTGGGCTCGCGTGCTGGCGCGCGATGCCTCTGCCGACGGGCAATTTGTCTATGCGGTAAAGACCACCGGCGTGTATTGCCAGCCGAGCAGCCCGTCGCGCCTGCCGCGTCCCGAAAATGTCGAGTTCTTCGACACGCCTGCCGACGCAGAAGCCGCGGGTTACCGCCCGAGCCGCCGCGCCGGCCCGGATCAGACCACCGTCCGAGCACAGCAAGCGGCGCTTGTCGCGCAAGCGTGCCGCCGCATCGAAGCAGCCGACACGCCGCCCACGCTCGATGCGCTGGCGCAAGACGCCGGCCTGAGCCCGTATCACTTCCATCGTCTGTTCAAAAGCGTCACCGGCCTCACGCCCAAGGCCTATGCCGATGCCCATCGCGCCCGCAAGCTGCGCGCGCAACTGGAACGCGGCAGCAGCGTCACCGAAGCCATCTACGACGCCGGATTCAATGCCAGCAGCCGCTTCTACGAGGCGTCGGACAACGTGCTCGGCATGACGGCCAGCCGCTACCGCGCAGGCGGCGCACAGACGACGATCCGCTTTGCCGTGGGCGAATGCTCGCTCGGCTCGATCTTGGTCGCGCAGAGCGATCGCGGCATCTGCGCGATCCTGATGGGCGACGACCCTGACGCGCTCGTGCGCGATCTGCAGGACACCTTCCCCAAGGCCGAACTCATCGGCGGCGACGTGGGCTTCGAAGATCTGGTGGCGAAAGTGGTGGGTTTTGTCGAAGCACCGTCCATCGGCCTGGACCTACCGCTGGACGTGCGCGGCACCGCGTTCCAGGAGCGCGTGTGGCAGGCGCTGCGCGAAGTGCCGCCCGGCAGCACCATCAGCTACACGGAGATTGCCACGCGCATCGGTGCACCTCAGGCGGTCCGCGCCGTCGCGCAGGCCTGCGCGGCCAACCACATTGCGGTGGCCATCCCATGTCATCGCGTGATCCGCCGAGACGGCAACGCCTCGGGGTATCGCTGGGGCGTGGAGCGCAAGCTGGCGCTGCTGGA
>Ga0075448_10000828_pt1 | contig 10760 bp, 9 predicted proteins | sample CoawatmetaG10DNA_2_FD_72353 | JGI IMG/M metagenome (GOLD analysis project Ga0075448, IMG submission 72353) | Marine microbial communities from the West Antarctic Peninsula - Coastal water metaG108-DNA | ecosystem: Environmental > Aquatic > Marine > Coastal | place: Atlantic Ocean: West Antarctic... | reverse complement strand
GCTGTTATCCATAGTGCCTGTGTAGCAATCACGATAGTCATAGTTGACTGCTTTGTATGCAACAAAGTGTCCATCATCTGTGATTGGTAGCTTAGACAGTTCTAGGAATCCGTATAACTCCTGTACTGCACGATATGATGGGTTAGCTAGTAAGTTGCGGAAGAACCTTTCCAGTGGCTTTACAGAGTTGTAGCTACCTGTTAGGTCGAAGATACGCGAAGCCATGTTGTCAGGGATTCGGTAGTCGTCTAAGTACAAGCAGTCACCTACTAACTCAAAGTCAGTATTAGTGATTGCTTTCTTAGCTGTACGTCTGTTGTCAATTAGGTTTAGGGCTTCATCGTAGTTGCCCATTGAGACTAGCTCTTTTATGTCTTCAAACATATGATGCGAGTCTGTTACTGTGACAGGTTTTAGACTGTCAAATATTGTCACTGAATGATCTGTGATTATATTCATTTGAAATTACCTTCGATTAGATTAAGTGCCTGACGTAATGCTTCCTTACCTCCATCATTCCACCTGTTATGGTAGAACGTTGACATGATAATTAGAGACCATTTATCAGACGTTTCATTTGCGTACCTAACTATGTACGCTGGTGGCCTAGCTGCAGACCTGTACTCGGGGATTCCTAAGTTTAGGATTTGATATTCCTCTTCACGTGACAGACGAGAGTTGTTGAACTCCACTTGTACTTCCCTACAAACTTTAATAAGCTTTGCTAGCTTTTTCTTAGGGTTTAGTTCAACTTTCTCTATGTTTTCGTCAAACAATGGTCCGCAGTTTGCATGCACTGTTAGGATTCTCAAGGTTTCTTCGGCATCTTTTGCTCTTTTTAGTCTTGCAGTTAATGCTTTTACTACGGCACTTTCTAGTTTATGGATTGAAGTCCACTTACCTGAACGAGATGCTGCAGCTTGAGCATGACTTCTTAGAGCATACACTTCTTTGTTAAGTAAAAGCCTAACACAGGATATGTATGATTCCCGTTTACCCAGAGTCCAGTTGGACATTGTTACGAAACAACCTTCTTCTGGAAGTTCTTTTACTGAATCTTTAAGCACAACACCTCTGTTATTCGTTAAGAACACCTGATCAGGTTTGTCATACGTTTTACTTTTTGTTGTGTTTTTAATTACAACGGGCATTGACATAATTGTTGATAACTTTACAGGTTTGAAACCTAGTTGAGTTAACTCTGCATGTACCTCACTTACAGCTTTTGAGAACAGTTTTGTTTTTCTTTCATTAGGAAAGATAATTACACAATTAGTCTCCAGTACGCTTTTATTACTATTTATTACTTTGTTAGCTCTTGGTGATAAATCGTTTAAGTACAGAGTAGATTGATCTTTATCATGATTATAGTTCTTCATCATGTTTATAAGTGACTCTACTGAACAACCATTGTGGTTATTCCTGAGGCTTTTGTAATGTCTAACGTTTTTCTTTGCATTAAACGTTTTTAGATCCTGATCAAGTAGTTCTGTGAGCGTTTCACCTGAAGACGTAAGTCCTTTGTATTTGTAAAGGGACGTGTTGAAATGTCCATTACTTAGCCATTCGTCTATCCTGCTATTTAGTATTGCATTTAGTTGAACATGATTATCTGCATGTTCTACTCTATAGTAGAAATCTATTATGTAGTCTTCAGATATTTCTGCAATTTTATCAGAAATGAATGCAATGGTTTTAGCTGTCATTTCTAACGACTCTCTTGATGGTGGTATATCCACTTGACCAAGCTCTGCTACAAGAGTTATCTCTAGTCGGTAAAGAGAACTCTTTAAATCTTCTGGAAGTGAGCGTATAGGTGAGGTATATGGTATACCGCCCATTACTACTGTAATCTCAGAAGAATAGTGTCCAGACTTTACATCATACCCCATGTGTAACTCAGGTATTTCAGGCCATGCGAAGTCATCATAGTTATGTATGATTGGTTTGATAGTGAAGTATCCTAGTTGTTCTCCACATTCTCTGCGGAAAGAAGATACATTACCATCTGAACCAATATCAACACTGATCTCAAGTCCATTAACTTCATCAGAAGCTTCTGAACCTACTAAGGACACTGTGGGCATACCTGAGTCTTTAAATGCAGTGTACACGTAGACCATACCATTCCAGTAGTTACGTATTGTGTAACTGTCAGTGATAGCAAACGGAGTCTTTGAGCCTAAGCCATAAGCGCCAATTGAGGTATCCTCATGGTCTTTGGTTGAGTGTCCTAGGTTTGTGTATATATCATAAAATTCATCGGGATCTATGCCAGTACCGAAGTCACGTATCTTGAACTCTGTCGAGATCCATGAGGGTAATGTGATATGGAATGGCAACTCTGCTTTGCCAGCTGCAACATGTGCATCTCTTGCATTAGCAGACAGCTCACGAATGACTGCACCTTCTTTGTTTTGATACAGTTTGTCCGTTAAGATAGAGAACATCTTGGCGTTCATTTGCATCTGGAACTGCTGTGTATGTTGTACACCTATTACTTGTGCTGCGTTACCATAGTTGGATAATTGCATTGTTTTTACCTATTGGTTTGATGTGCTAAAGGTACTTAAAAGATTATTCTCTTAAGTACCTGATTACTATAATAGACCTTTACCTGACATGCTGATTTTGCTTTTATCTGCTGCTAGATATTGTAGGTCACCTGTTCGACCGATGTTGAACACAACTACTTCTGTGCTCATGATTCTTGGAATGTAAACTTCACATTTTACGTGGTTGTTCTTGAACTCTAGAACTTCTTTAACTTTGAAGTTCATAGTTTTCATTTGACCTACTACTGATTTGTAGGTAGCAGTAAAGAACCTACCCCTGCTGTTGTTAAGTTGCATTTTTAATATATCTGTTCTTCGCATAATTACTTCCTGTTGGTTTATAATAAGGTGACACTCACGCCAAGGTATTTTATTACGTGGTCGTGAGCATCGTTTTTACTGTTGAATTATTCCTATAAATGCTATTGCTATGAGGACTATTCCACAAGCTCCTACAGCTACATTATTCATAAATTGATTATTAGATGCTTCTACAGATTCATACTGGAAAGGCATACCCTCGTCGTTGCAGAATACTACCTCGCAAGCTTCACCTTTTGCTTCTAAGACTAGGGCTTTTTTGGCATCGGTGATTGCTGTTTCACCTTTGCGGAACTCGACATAGACTGTGTGTTTACAACAGTCTTTTACTATTAAGTGAAGAATATACATTATTCTACCTCCCTAAATATAACATCACCAAATATAAACTCCATTAAGTTGTCTACTTGTGTGTCTATAGTTTCGTTATTTTGTATGTATGTTGAGAAGGAGTTTGTTTTCTTACTTACCCCTACTACTTCTACTGCTGCTTCATCTTCTAAATACTTTTGTTCGTAAGACATCGGAAATCCTTATGTCGGTTTTGCTTGTCCAGTTAGACCCGTTGTGACACGGGCCATGCTTATAATGATGTGTGGTACGCGTGTAATAGCATAATATTGAGTGTAAAAGTCAATACTATGAGAACCGTACCAATTATTAATGCACTTAGCATTATCTTGTGTTTGTTCATATTTAACACCTTAGCACCATAGTGGTCAGTGGTTAAAAAAAAGAGTTGAACCCCCCGTAGGAGATTCAATTCTTGTAGACCCTTGAGGACTAGAATGGGATATTATCTATCTCCACCGCTTCCTCTTCCGACACTTGGTCGAATACATCCGCAAGTGAGAAACACTTGACGAACTTGAGAACCTTGATTGCTGCAAGGTTGTAGTACGTTCCTTTCGGAGTAGTTACTACTTTAAACGCTAACTCAACCTCTGAGCCTGCGCCTAACTCTTCAGCAATCGGCTGCTTGCTGCGGTTAACCACCAATGGCGCTGGGATAGCGTCTCCATTGGGATAGGTGGCGTTGGCATTGAGCCAGTACGCATCACCCTCTGTGGTTACGGAGCCGTAAGCCTCAAGGCCAGCTCCTGCAACTAACATACTGTATTGGTCACCAAAGTCACGACGGACAGGGGTAACCAAACGACTGTTAACGATAGTTACATCTTTAACTATCTTGTACTGCGGTACTGCTGGCAATGTTGCCATGGTCCACCTCACTTAAAGAACGAGTGCAATCCCGAATGGATCACACATAAAGAAAGCAATCTTGCTCGTTTCAGAGTCTTGCTAAGCTCTGTGCTGGCAATTACATAGTCAGGGGATTGACCACACAATTGCTGCGGCTCCGGGACGGAGACCAAACCGCGCAGGTGTTACAGCGTGTGATGTTGAAGCACTGCAGACTTGATTCGGAGTTTGCTACGCCTTATAGTATCCTTACAGTGTTGTATATGATGTGTGTTGTACATAGGTAATGTATTGAGGAGTCTATGGGGAGTCTATGGGGAGTCTATGGGGAGTCTATGAGGAGTGTATAGTAGTACCTATATGTTATACCCCGAGGCTCCCTGTGTTAATATTGAGGGCACTATCCCATCTTAGAGTCAAGGTAAGACCCCTACAGTATCCCTATAGTATACTTTAGTAGTCCTTTGATGTTTCCTAGGGAGTAGGGGTTCTTAGGGAGGGGCAGTCCCTAGGGTTTCTATGAGGATATTGGGGGGTACTCAAAGTTATCTAGGGTACCTGTATGTGGGAGACTACTTATATATCCCCTAGGTATCCGATAGGATTCTTTTAAGTACCTTATAGAAGATTATCTTTTAAGTACCTTATAGAAGAATATAAGAATCTTCTGGTGATATGATAGGCAGATACTAGACACGGTTAAGTAACCCTCTGGTACTCTCTTATAGGGCTTGAGGGGGTCCTAGAATCATTACATCAGGTACCTGTGTGTCTAGATACTATAGATATACTATTTCAATTACCCCCTCCCCTATATAAGGAGTACCTTAGGGATACTATAGGGATTGTATATGGACTCTATAGGGGAACAGCTACAGACATACCCTAACCCCTTAACTGTAAGAGTTCTCTAGGAGTACTATAGGGTATACTCTATACACATACTAGGACTCTCTTAGGTTACGGAGTTATATTTTTTTGTATTGCCCTACGTATTGCGGTGGGGTGCCCCGGTCTTGGAGGACTATAGTGACTACACATTTAACAAATAGAGAAAAATTAGCATTTGCTGTTGAAAGTAAAAAGCGTAAGGACATAAAAAGATATGAGGAATCATATCAAGACTTTGCTTCCGAACAGATACGCATACTACCCAAGGATGCCTCGCAGGGTTTTATACCCCTAGAGTTCAATACAGCACAGCAAATAGTAAACGATGCTATTGAAAAACAATTAAAAGAAACTGGTAAGGTTCGTGCCATTATACTTAAAGCAAGACAGATGGGGTTATCTACTTACGCCACTGGTCGTGTATATTGGAAGTCGTACCTCACACCGTTCAATAAATCAGTTGTTATGGCTCACGACTCAGCCACGTCAGATGCACTGTTCTCCATGTCGCGTAACATAATACAAAACATGAGGCCTGAGTTTACACCGATACTAAAGAAGTCTAACTCTAAGGAGATTGGTTTTGAACACAATGACTCAGGGTATCGTTTGTACACAGCAGGTTCCCCTGAGGCAGGTCGTGGAACCACACCAACTATTGCTCACTTATCTGAAGTTGCTTTTTGGACTCATGATGCAAAGATACTTGCTGGTTTATTCCAAGGTATCTCACAAGCTGACGGTACGGAAGTAATCTTGGAGTCCACAGCCAATGGCGTGGGTAATGAGTTTCATAGATTGTGGAAGGGTGCTGTAGCTGGAGAGAATGAATATATCCCCATATTTGTTCCGTGGTTTTTAATGCCCGAGTATAACAGGGTGGTACTAAACCCAGAAGAGTTCTCAGAGACAATCACAGAAGAAGAAGAAGAGTTGCAGAATAGACACGGCTTAGGTATAGAACAACTATACTGGAGGCGTCTTAAGATTGCAGAAGGGGGTGTGGATAAATTCCGTCAGGAGTACCCTGCTTCAGCAGAAGAAGCATTTATAGTATCAGGTGCTAACGTGTTTAACACTGAAAAGTTAATGAGCATGGAACCACAGAAGGTTCAGAAGAAACAACATTTTAGTATTGATACGTGTATGTTTGAAGACCACCGAGAGGGATTCTTGGAGATCTTTAAGTTTCCTAAGTATGACAGCAACTTTGTAGTTGGAGCTGACTGTGCCTTAGGTGTTGGAAGAGACTACTCAGCAGCAGTAGTTATAGACGAGGAAAGAGAAGTTTGTGCTGTTTACCGTAATAATAAAATAGACCCTACTCAATATGGAGATCTTTTATTTTACTTAGGTAGATTTTACAATAACGCTCTAACTGCAGTGGAATCTAATTCCTTAGGTATAGCAACACTAAACCGATTAAAACAAATGGATTACGTGAATTTATACCATCAGACTAAAGTAGCTAACATATCTAATGAGGAGGGTACTAGGCTTGGTTGGAGAACCACGCAAGCTACTAAGCCTATGATCATAGGTCATCTTAAGAACGCAATAGAGAATGATGATATCCTACTTGCGTCCCCTACGATAATTCAAGAATGTCTTGATTATGTAGCTGATGAAAATGGTCGTACCAATGCTATCTCTGGTTGTAATGACGACACAGTGATAGCTACAGCAATAGCCCTTGAGGTGTTACGTACTCATGGAGATCGTTTGTCCAGAACAAAAGTCTCGTTTAAAAACAGACATTTTGAAGAAGACAACACTCAATGGCTTTAGGATCTTAAGGGTCCCTCACTTTTCCGAGGGGCCTTTGGGTCTTACTAGTTTTCCTATAGTCCTCCACTATAAGGTGTTTGTTATGGTTTCTTCACATCTGGGAAAGAAAAGAAATGAAACCACCTAATTTGAAAGATAGAGTGAGCGGATGCTCACACAGCTAAGAGGTGTCTAAATGGCAAGTAAGAATGAAGAAGGGTTTAAGGTTAAAGTTGATGATGAAGATCTCAACATACTATTAGACTATCAGCTAACAGAGTCTAGTGCTAGTTTCCTAGATACCTCAGAGCTGTCTGATGAAAGACAGAAGTCAACTTATGAATATGCGATGCTTCCCCTAGGTCACTTAAACCCACAAGGTGTATCTCGTATTGTATCCTCAGATACTGTTGAGGCAATAGAGGGTTACTCTGCAGTTCTATCTGAACTGTTATTTGACAATAATAAATTAGCAAAATTTAAACCCAGTGATAAAACATCATTAGCATACCACAGGTCAACCGCAGCGTCTGAGTTAGTAAACCACTGCTTGTTCTCTAAGAATCGGGGTTGGTCTACTCTAAACACTTGGCTAAAGTCTGCCTTGTTGTGGAAGCTATCAGCTGTGACATGGTCATACGTTGTTGAGGAAAAGGTTTCATTTGAAGAGTATGAAGAGATTGACCCTACATCGTTAGACCTTCTCCTCTCAGATCCTGAGATTGAAACAACAGGAGATATTTATTTAGACGAGATGTCAGGTAATTACATCAAAGTCCGATTAAAAAGAACAAAAAGTACCTACAAAACTATAGTATCCCCGATACCCCCAGAGACTTTGCGGATTGCACGGGGAGCTACGGGTGTGCATGATGCATCCTTTGTAGGCTATGAAGAAGAATTAACTCGTTCAGAAATTAGAGAACGGTGGCCTGATAAGGCAAATGAAGTCACTTGGACAACTGTAGAAGAAGATACAAGCTATGCATCTGAATTAAACACAGATTCTTTAGCTCGTAAACGTGCTATAGGGACCTCCCTACTACTAGGTTCTGGTGATGACAGCCAACTTGAAGCAACAAAGACAGCCGTAGTTCTTAGGTGTTGGACTTATGTTGATAGGGATGGAGATGGTATTGCAGAGTTAAAATCTTTTGTAAGGGTTGGTGATACAATCCTAGAAGAAAATGATGCAGACCACATACAAGTAGCAACCTTCACACCCTTTGAGATTCCTTTTGAACTTGAAGGTTTATCTATGGCTGACATGGTTCGACCCTCCACACTTGCTTCAACAGCAATATTGCGTGGGTTTGTTGAGAATACATACTTAACTAACTATGCACCTAAGATTGCAGATCCCAACGTAGTTGATTTCTCTGCACTACAAAATATGAAACCTAAACAGATAATTGCATCTAATGGCAACCCTCAGGGCGCTGTGGCATCATTGCCTCCAGAGCAAATCTCAACAGGAACAGTACCCTTGCTTCAGTTCTTGCAAGGTCATAAAGAACAAGCCACAGGTCTGTCTAAAGCAGCCCAAGGTCTTAACGATGCTCTCTATGTGTCTGGAAACTCAGAAGCGAAAGTGTCACAAGTGCAGTCAGCTGCACAGTTACGTATTCAATTTATTGCACGTAGATTCATGGAGACCGGGGGTCGGGAACTTCTTGAAGGTATCTACTTAACAATGCGTAAAGAAATGCGTGGAAAATCCGTAGGAGACTACACAGGCAACCAACGATATCTCGATGTGTTAATAGATGATCTACCCGGAATCGAGTACTTATTTGTAGAAGCAGATGTTGGAGATGCCAGTAATCAAACCTCCCTACAGAAGTTATCAATGGTTGGTCAACAGATCCTACCAGCTCTTAGAGATGCTGGAGCAGGGGCTGTTGTATCACCTACAGCAGCATCAACATTAGCAGTAAATACGTTTGAAGCATTAGGCTTAGATCCTCTTGATTTCTTAATAGATATCAACACAGAAGAGTTTAAACAGAATGCGGAAGCAGGTCAAAAGAGTGATCAGGAAGCTCAGGCTAAAGCCAAGATGCTCGAAGAGGAGACACAGAGGTTAGCTGTTGCTATGCAGCAATCTAACATTGACTACACAAACGTACAAGCCCAGAATGCCATTCAAGATAATCTAAAACAACTTATGGTTGCGTTAGATAAGTCTGAACAAGAGTGGACTAAGATAGGTTTAGACGCTGGTAAAGAACAACAAGCAATGCCAGCTAAATCTAGCATAGATGCCCTGTATGCTAAAGCACAGAACCTAGTGTCAAAAGTTATGATGAGTAATGTGCCATCAGCAGATGCAGATCCAGCAAGTTTACCTGCCCAACAAGCAAACCCTGAACAACAGGGGGATGTTGGACTATAAGGGGGTGATACTGTATCTAAGCTGCCTGAGGTCTCAGCTTTAAATCCATGACCTCACACACTAACTAAGAGATAATCAAATGAAGAAATACAAGGATGGCATTGACAAGAAGGTCAAGTCCCAACTTCAATCTGATGGTACTTACAGGCCAAACCCCTTTGGTGAAGCTAAGAACGCTTTAGAGAGAGCTACTTTTTCTAAGAAAGAAAGAGATGAGTTTTTTACAGAAGCCTATGGAGAAATACTTTCAGATTTATTTTTAAAATGGTTAAGCACTGAAGCTCATTGTACAAAAGAGCGAGAGTACTTATACCACGTAGCAATGGGCTTAGGCTCAGTAAAAGAACGATTGATTAAAATTGAGACTTTTGGTTTCAATGCAAAGTTTATCGACAACCCAGAATTAGAAGATGAGGAACAAGATAATGATTCCAACTAATACATTAGAAGAACTTAAGAAAGCTGAGTACGATTTACAGCGATCACAGGTTTCCCTTATTCGAGAAATTGGAAAAGGTAACGAGAAAAGCCGATTACATGCCAACACCCTACAGGCAATGACATCTGCACTTGTTAATGTACAGGCTCTTATTTCTAACCATGCGGAAAACATTCCGATTAAAGTGGAAGTTACAAAGAAGAAAGCCAAATAACGAGGACTAACAGGGATAATAATTTATGAGCAACGAAAACAATATAGAGTCTACCTCTCAAGGAGATGACGCTACTTTCAATGCTGATCTACAGCACCAGAATTTTGATGACATTCCAGTACCTATGGGGCCTATGGCCAAACATTTAGGTATAGAGGATGATCTACCTGAGAATGATGGAGAAGATGTAGATCCGGGAGATTCTGTAGATGAAGTACCACCCGAAGAAGACAATGCAGATGAAGACGATACAACGGATCAAGAGGATGACACTTCTGATGGAGATGATGATGAGGATGACGGTGAGTCTACCCAAGAATCTGATTTACTTGATGAAGAGGAGATTGATTGGGACTACAAAGTTCCAGTTAAAATTGATGGAGAGGTACTACACCTAACCCTTGAGGATCTCCGTAAAGGATATGCAACGGATCAAAGCCTGTCTAAAAAGGGTAACAAGATTAGCGAACAACGGAAGGAGTTTGAGACTGAACAACAGGCACAACTCCAAGAACTAGATGGTATAGCTTCACTACTACAAGAGCAACTCCAACAAGAGGAAACTGCGCTTGCTAGTGAGTATCATAATTTTGATACTAAAATTAAGGAAGCCCGTAAAAACGGTGAAACTTATGAGCTTACCGAGTTAAAAGATCAAAGGGAAACTGCACAAGAAGCTTACTGGACCGCTCGTAAAAAGCGTGAAGGTGTAGCGGAAGCTGTTCTTGGTAAGAAACAGCAACAAGCAGATGCAAGTCAAAAGGAAATTCTTGAAAGGTTTAACACTGAAATTGCAGAAATTCTTCCTACATTTGTAGAAGACCGAGATGCAATTCAGCAGTTTGCACTAGAAGAAGGAATACCTATAGACCTGTTACCTATGATCAGTAATGCAAAAGTTGTCAAGTTTATTGATGACTATAGAAAGCTAAAACACAAGGCCACTAAGGGTTCGGTTAAGCGAAAGGCAGCGCC
>Ga0075448_10000811_pt1 | contig 10902 bp, 10 predicted proteins | sample CoawatmetaG10DNA_2_FD_72353 | JGI IMG/M metagenome (GOLD analysis project Ga0075448, IMG submission 72353) | Marine microbial communities from the West Antarctic Peninsula - Coastal water metaG108-DNA | ecosystem: Environmental > Aquatic > Marine > Coastal | place: Atlantic Ocean: West... | reverse complement strand
GCTGACGGTGCTGGGCTTTCCGTCCAATGACTTTCAGCAGGAACCCGGCAACAGCAAGCAGATCGCCGACTTTTGCTACAACACGTACGGCGTGAAATTCCCGATGTTCTCGAAGACGGCCGTGGTTGGCGCGGTTGCGTCGCCGCTGTATGCGTGGCTCGCGACGCAGACGGGCCAGCCGCCCAAATGGAATTTCCACAAGTACCTGCTAGACCGCAATGGCCGCGTGGCAGCAGTATTCCCGAGCAGCGTCGAACCGAGCGACCCAGCGCTCATCAAACGCATCGACGCACTGCTGGCTGAACCATCGACCCGCTCGTCCCGCTGATCAGGCTGCGCGCATCGTGTCCGGAATCGCGCCGTACAGAAACGCCGCCAACTCGTCGCGGCGCGCCTGCACATCGCGCTCGCCCAGGTCGATCAGTTCCTGCGTGAACTCCGGCTCAAAAAGCAGATAGCTGGCGAATGCCGCGCCGCGCGCCTCGGTGCCGCCCAGCGGCTTGAGCAGCGCCCGCACGGTGCCGGGCAGGCGTTGCACGTGGCGAGAGGCAATCAGCTCGATGCGCTCGGACGGCGCCATGACCAGCACTTCGATCTTGCGCCAGCCGTCGCGCGCATCGGCAATTTCGGGGTTGCGCGCCACCATGGCGTTGACGTGCTGCAGCCGCTCGATGTCAGCCGAAAGCCCGTCGAGAAAGATGCTCGCCAGCGCCTGCCCCGCGATCTGCGCCAGCGACGGATAGCCGGACGCCGGTACCGTGTCGTACCAGCCAGGCTGCGTGCGAGACGCCGCGCCCACCACCAGAATGCGATTCGCACCCAGATGAATGGCCGGGCTCAACGGCGACATCTGCCGCATCGTGCCGTCGCCGAACCATTCGTCGTTCCCTTCGAGCGGCACCGGCTCGGCCGGGAAGATGAACGGGATGCTCGACGACGCGAGCATGTGCGACACGCCGATCTGGTCTGACACCGCAATCCGCTGCGAGCGCCGCCACGGGAGTACCACGTGCGGCGATTGATAGAACGTAACGTGGCGCCCAGTGGTGTATGACAGCGCGGTGATGGCCAGCGCGCGCAGCGCTCCGGCATCGAATGCGGCCTGCACCTGCTGACCGTCGTGTTGCGACTCAAGCAGTTCACGCAGCGGCGTATTGTCGAACAGCGCGCGCGGCGTGCGGCCGGTCATCCAGCCGAACGCCAGCGCGGTCAGCCAGCGCGCGCCGCTGGAGCCCACGCGGCCGACGTCGGTGCGATAGACGCGATCGGCATGCAGGGTGCCCCAGAGCTGGGTGAGCGCCTCGGTGGCAAGCGTGAAATCCTGCGCGCCGCGGGCCAAGCCCAGACTGTTGATCGCACCCGCCGATGTCCCGCAAATGACGTCGAACGGCGTACGTGCCACGCCCGGCGCATACTCGCGCGCCAACCCCGCGATGCCGCGCAGCACTCCGACCTGGTAGGCGGCACGCGCACCGCCGCCCATCATCAAGAGTGCAGTGCAGTCCGTCGACATCGATCAGGGGGTGTCGTTGGTGGGCTTGCGCGGCGCAGATTTCGCCGGCGCTTTCTTGGCAGCAGTCTTCTTGGTGGCCGGCTTGGCTGTGCGCCCTGCAGACGCCTTGGCGGCCGGCTTCGGCGTCGCCTTGGCGGCAGCGCGCTTGGGCTGGGCCGGCGCTGTCGGCTCTTCGATGTCTTCCGGCGCCGCATCGAGCCCTTCCGCGCCCGGGGCGCCGCCAGACCCGGGGAAGCCTCCGGGGAAACCCGGCATCAGGTTCTGCGGCATCGGCATGGCGGCCGCTGCGGAGCTGGCGATCTGGTTGAACTGCTGCTGCAGCATGTTCCACCACGGCGAGGGGTCCAGCGCAGCCGCGGCGGCGCGTGCGGCCGCTTGCGCCTGCGCAGCGGCCTGTGCCTGAGCGTGGGCAGCCTCGGCGCGGGCTTCGGCCTGATCGTCGTCCGTGTCTTCTTCCGCCTCGTCCTCGTCTTCGGGCGGCGGTTCGTCGTCCGGCTTGGCTGTGGTGGCGGTGTGGGGCCAGACAGGTTTGGATTCCTCGCCGGAAGACGAAGAAGACGACGACGCGCTCGGCGTCAGGCCGTCGAACGCAGACTTCATGGCCTCGGGCGACAGTGCGGAGCCGAACGTCTGCAAGGCCACCAACGTGGCGCGCTGCACCTCCAGGCCCTGAATTGCCGTACGCAGGAGGCTGGCGTTAAGTTGCAGCCAACTCTCCACCGCGCGCAGGTCGTGGATACGCTTGTCGATTTCCTCAAGGTCCATCGGCGGCGCGGCAAAGCTCGCCATGTTGGGCATGCCGCCACCGGCCATCCCGGCAAAGCCGCCGCCCCACAGCTTGCGCAGGAAATCGAAACCGCCTTCGGCGAAATTGGGCATCTGGGTGAACATGGTGTCTCCTACAAATCGGTCGGGGGGCGGGCGCGCATGCGTGTCTTCATCTTCAATCAGGCGCCATCAAACGTGGGCGGACGCTTCTGGCGCAGGCTCGCAATGCCCTCGCGCACGTCGGGGCCCGCAAAGCCCATGAATTCAAGCGCCAGCGACGTATCAAAACTCGGGCCCGCCAGACGCAGCCAATTGTTCAGCGCGTACTTGGTCCACCGAATGGCCGTCTGCGAACCCGCCGCCAGGCGCTCGGCGACCTCGAATGCGCGGTTGACGAGTTCCGATTCCGGCACGGCCAGCGAAATCAGCCCAATGCGCTCGGCCTCTTCGCCGGTCATGGACTCGCATAGCAGCAAGTAGTACTTGGCCTTGGCCATGCCGCACAACAGCGGCCAGACGATGGCCGCGTGGTCGCCCGCCGCCACGCCCAGGCGCGTGTGGCCGTCGACGATGCGGGCATCCTTGGCAGCGATGGAAATATCGGCCAGCAATCCGGCTACCAGCCCTGCGCCCACGGCCGGGCCGTGCATGGCGCTGACAATGGGCTTGTCGCAGTTGATGACGTTGTAGACGAGGTCGCGTGCCTCGTGCCAGACGCGCGTGCGCACCTCGAAGTCGTCGGCCATCTGCTCGACGAGGTGCAGATCGCCGCCGGCCGAAAAGCCCTTGCCCTCACCGCGGATGAGCGCGACGCGCACGGAGGGTTCGGCGGATACATCGCGCCAGACTTCCGCCAGTTCGCGGTGCAGGCCGGCATCGGCGGTGGACAATTTGCGGTTGGCCGACTGCGCCGCACCCATCACGATTTCGAGGATGGGGCCGTGCTGGACGAGCGTCAGCGCCTGGTAGCGGGCAAAACGGGGAGCGAGCGAGGTCATGGCGTCCGAGGTAATGAATCAAGCATAGCGGATGAGATCGCGCATGCAACGCGGGATGTGCGCCCTCGTCACTTCGCGGTATCGGCCAGGTGCCATTGGCCACGGCGGATCTGCGCCATGACGCGGGCACGCTGGTCCAGGCCAACGTGGTCTTGTGGGCTCATGTTCACCACGCCGGTGCTGGTAGGCAGATCGCGCACCTGCTCCAGTGCATCGCGCAGCGCCTCGCGAAAGGCCGGCGTGCCAGGCTTGGCGCGCTTGAGCGCCACCGGCACCGCACGCTGCAACAGCAAGCCGATGTCGCCGGTGTAGGCCGCGAAGATCGACACGCTGCCCTTGCCGAAGGCGGCCTCGTAGCGGCGCGCAAAATCCAGCGCCTGCTTCTTGGCTGGGTGGGTATCAGACAGTTCGGCGGCGACCATCACGGGGCCGGTCGGCACGTAGGCGCCTTCGCAGTCCTTGCCGCATAGCCGGACGAAATCGTTGTTGGAAACGCCGTGGTTGAAGTAGATCTTGCCGGTGTAGCCCCGCTCCGCCAGCGCGCGAGCCGGCAGCGCAGCCGGCGTGCCGGAGCCGCCAATCACCACCGCGTCGGGCTTGTTGGCCAGCAGATGCAGGACTTGCGCCGTCACGCTGTTGTCCGTGGGCGAAAAACGCTCGGTATCGGTGACGCGGATGTGCTTGAGATCGGCAAAGCGCTGCACCTCCGTCAGGAAGGCCTCGCCCAGTGCATTTGCAAAGCCGATGTAAGCAATGGTCTTCAAGCCGTGCGCTGCGGCGTGCTCAGCAATCAGCGACGCCATGTGCGAGTCCGAATGCGGCGTCTTGAAGATCCAGCGCCGCTTGGCATCCATCGGCTCGATCAACCGGGCGGATGAGGCCAGCGAAATCACGGGCGTCTTGCCCTCGGCCGCCGCGTCGATCATCGCCAGCGTATTCGGCGTCGTGGAAGAGCCAACGATGACGTCAACGTTCGACTCGCTCATCAGCTTGCGCGTGTTGGTAACGGCGCGCGTGGTGTCCGACGCATCGTCAAGCACGATCACGTCGACCTTTTCGCCGCCAATCTCGCTTGGCCACAGCGTGGTTGCGTTCTTCTCGGGCTGCCCCAGCGAGGCCTGCGGCCCGGTGGCCGACACCGTGACCCCGACGCGGATGTCCGCCAGTGCGGCGGAAGACAGCAAAGCCAGACCAGCCAGTACGCCTGCGTGCCGCCACTTCGGTCGCTGCATTGGGGGTCTCCTCACGTGGTTTGGCAAAGAGCGTAGCGGTTTTGCGGCGGTTTGGCGATGCGGAGTCGCCCAGGCTGGACAGGTTCAGGCAGCGAGCGCCGTGATGCGGGCGCGCGGCAGCGCATCCTCCACGAACGCGCGCATCGATTCGAGCACAGCCGATTGCGGCATCAACCCGAAGTTGTGCAGCGCCATCACGTGATCGACGCCCATGTCGGACAGCCGCGCGAGCTTCTCGGCCACCGCATCGGGCGTGCCGAACAACGACAGGCCGCTGGCGAGCACATCGTCGTACGTCTGGCGGCGCGCATAGAGACGCGTGGCAACGTACAGGTCGAACGGGTCGGCGGCCGTTGCACGCACGGCGGCTTCGGTCGGGCCCACATGCGTGTGCAGCGCGACGGCCGCCATGCCGCGCGTGTCGGCAATGCCTGCTTCGGCCAGGCCGCGCCGGTAGTCGTCCATCAACGCGCGGATGTCATTGAAGCTGTCGACCGAGGCATACGGCACGAACAGCATGCGCCGCCCCTGCCGGCCAATGTGATACGCCGCCTCGCGCCGCAGGATTGCCACGTGGATCGGCACGCGAGCCTGCACCGGCAGCACGTTGAGGCGCACGTCGCGCAGCGTGTGGAACTGACCCGCGTGATGCACACGCTCACCTGCAAGCAAGCGCTCGACAAGCATCAGCGCTTCGTCAAAGCGCTCGCGCTTGACGGCGGGGTCGACGTCGTAGCCTTCGAACTCGTGCTTGAGGTAGCCGGAGCCCACGCCCAGCGACAGCCGTCCGCCCGAAAGCGCATCGATCATCGCGTAGTTCTCTGCCACCGTGGCCGGATGATGAAAGGTGAGGATCGAAATGGCGGTGCCCAGCCGCAGCCGCTGCGTCTGCGCGGCCAGATGCGAGAGAAAGACCGCAGGGTTGGGAACGGCGCCGTACTCGTGAAAGTGATGCTCGGCCACCCAGAAGGTGTCGTAGCCGAGCGCTTCGGCGTGGCGCGCCTGGGCGATGACGTCTGCGTAGAGTTGCGGCAGACTGCGGGGCCGGTCGGGGTAATGGTCCTGCACGGAAAAGATCGACAGCTTCATGGCGTCTCCCGGGGTTTCGAGGCCTTTTCCAGCGCGCAGGGCCGCCGCGCCGGTTGTATCTTTTTGCGTAACGCGTATCTTATAAAGCGACACCCGAGACATCAAGATGCCCATCGACGCTCCCCTGGCGCAGGACACATCGCCCGACGAACTGCCCGCAGAAGACGCCACGCCTGAACGCACCAGCGCAGGCATCCAGTCCGCCGAGATCGCGCTGAGCGTGCTTTCGGCGATGGCGCATGCCGGTGGCGCACACGCCGTCTCTGAACTGGGCCGCCAGCTAGGCATGCCGCGCGCGAAGGTGCACCGTTATCTGGTGTCGCTGGAACGCATGGGTTTTGTCGAGCAGGATCCAGCCTCGGCCCGTTATCGGCTCGGCACACAGGCCTTGCAGGTGGGGCTGTCGGCGCTGTCCGACGTGGATTTCGTGCGCGAAGGCAGCAACCTGCTGCCCAAGCTGGCCGAACGGCTGAACGAAAGCGTGTTTCTGTCGATCTGGACCGCGCGCGGGCCCGTCATCGTGCGCTGGGAAGACAGCGGCCGGCCGGTGGCGGTCAATGTGCGGGTGGGCTCGGTCATGCCCCTGCTGAATTCAGCCACGGGCCAGGCGTGCGCGGCGTGGGTGCCTGAAATCCAGATCGTCTCGCTCATCGATCGTGAATTGCGCGGGCCGGGCGCCGGCAAGGCGGGCCTGACGGACTGGCTGAACTGCCGCGCGCGCTGGCAGGCGGTGCGGCAGGAGGGCGTCGCGCGCATCGGCGGGACATTGGTGCACGGCATCGATTCAGTGGCCGTGCCGGTGCTCGATTCCCAGGGCAAGCTGGCCGGGGCGATCACGGCGCTGGGCTTGTCCAGCGTGTTTGATTCGAGCCTGGAAGGGCCCGCCGCGCGGCTGTTGCGCGAGGCCGGTCGGACGCTGTCGCTGCGCCTGGGGTATCACGGGCAGGCCCTGACGGCTGGTGCCGCTGCGCCAAAACGGGGGCGCCGTCCGCGGACGGCGCCCGAATCCGCATAAGGCAAAGCCTTACGCCTGCGTGCCCGGCGCAACGACTTCCTGGTCGATCGCCCCGAAAATCGACACGCCGTTGGCGTCGAACATCTCGATCTTCACGGTGTCGCCGTAGCGCATGTATTCGGTGACGGGCGCGCCGGATTCGAGGGTTTCCAGCATGCGTTTCTCGGCAATGCACGCGTACCCCTTGCTGCGGTCCACGTTGGAAATCGTGCCCGAGCCCACGATGCTGCCCGCACGCACATTGCGCGTCTTACAGATGTGCGCGATCAGTTGGCCGAAGTCGAACACCATATCGGTGCCGCACTCGGGCTGGCCAACTTTCTTGTTGTTCCAGCGCACCGTCATTGGCAGATGCACCTTGCGTTCGCGCCAGGCGTCGCCCAATTCATCGGGCGTGACGGCCACGGGCGAGAACGACGTGGCCGGCTTGCTCTGGAAGAAGCCGAAACCCTTGCCCAGCTCCGCCGGAATCAGATTACGCAGCGACACATCGTTGGCGAGCACGATCAGGCGGATGCCCTCGGCAGCGGCGGCCGGCTCGGTGCCCATCGGCACGTCGCCGGTGATGACGGCCACCTCAGCTTCAAAATCGATGCCGAACGCTTCGCTGCGGCAGACGATCGGGTCGTGCGCGCCGGCCAAGTCGTCCGACCCGCCCTGGTACATCAGCGGGTCGGTCCAGAACTCGGGGGGCATCTCGGCGCCGCGCGCCTTGCGCACCAGTTCAACGTGATTCACATACGCCGAGCCGTCGGCCCACTGATACGCACGCGGCAGCGGCGCCATGCAGTTGGCAGCGTCGAACGCAAACGGGTGGCGTGCGCGGCCCGCGTTGAGCAGGTCGTACAGATCCTGCAACTGCGGCGCGTGGAAAGCCCAGTCGTCCAGCGCGCGCTGCAGCGTACCGGCGATGTGCGTGGCGAAGTGAGCGGTCTTCAGGTCGCGCGATACCACGGCCAGTTGGCCGTCGCGCGAGCCATCCTTGAGGGTGGCGAGTTTCATGTGCGTTGTATGAAAAAAGGCTGCGCGGATGGTACACCGAGCATCGGCTAAACTGGCCCGAACCGATCCATCGCCCCTGACCATGCCACCGCTGCCCGCCGACGCCGATCTCGATCTGGAGCCCGATGCCGATAGTGAACTGGATGCGCCCGCACGCTCGGGTATCCAGTCCATCGAAGTCGGCTTCCGGCTGCTGGAAGTGCTCACTCACACCAACGGCCCGATGATGCTGCGCGACCTGGCGCGTGCCGCGCCCATGAACCCCGCCAAGGCGCACCGTTACCTGGTGAGCTTTGCGCGGCTGGGGCTGGTCACGCAAACGCCTGAAGGCCGTTACGACCTTGGGCCTTTCGCGCTGGAAATGGGGCTCTTGAGCCTGAACCGGCAAGATCCGATGCGCCGCGCCCGGCCCGCCGCCGCCGCGCTGCGCGACGAGATCGATCACACCATCGGCCTGGCCGTTTGGGGCAATCAGGGCCCGGCCATCGTCCATTGGGAAGAAGCCAGCCATCCGGTAACGGTCAGCCTGCGCCTGGGCGACGTGATGCCGATGCTGAACTCGGCCACCGGCCGCGTGTTCGGCGCGTACTTGCCGCGCGCGCAGACGCGCTCATTCATCCAGCGCGAAATCGATCGCATTGCGGCCAAGGGTAAGTCCGCCGACTCCGAGAACCCCGAGCTGCCGCGAACACTCGAAGCCTACGACGCCATCTGCGCAGACGTGCGCCAGCACGGCGCCTCGCGCATCCACGGTGGCGTGCTGCCCGGCATCAACGCGATGTCGCTGCCGGTGTTCGACGCCAACGGCCAATTGTGTCTGGTGCTGATCGCCTTGGGCGCACAAAGCACCTTCGACACCAGCTGGAGCAGCCCGCTGGAGCGGCGCTTGCGGCTGGCCGCACAACAGCTTTCCGCCGATCTTGGATACGTTGCTCCCACCGCCCCGCAATCCTGACGAACTGAGTAGCGACCCCGTGCAACCCCGCAGGCGTCGCTTCCATCGGCTTGGCCGTCTCGGGGTGGTGCTGTTGGCCGTGCTTGTGCTGCATGTCGTTGCGGTCGAGTGGGTTGCGCGCAGTCGTCAGGTGACGTGGCCGCCCGCGCCGGAACAGATCATCCCCGCGCTGTTGCTGCTCCCTGAGCCTGTACAGCCGCCCCCGCCCCCGGCCACGCCCACGCCACGGCCGGCTGTACCGCATGTGCCCCATCCGGCCGCACCCGCGCCGGCGCCGACACCTGCGCCGGCGCCCGACCTCGCAAGCATGGACCCGTCCGAGTTCACCAGCGCTGGCGCACAAGCCTCCGGCGATACCGGCATGGCCAGAGATCTCAGCGGCGACGGCCCGGGTGGCCCCCCAGCACCGTCCGGCGAGGGCTTTTCGCTGCCACCCTCGGCCACGCTGCGATACGCCACTTACGTCAACGGCGTGCGCAACGAAGACGGTGTGATCCGCTGGGCCACCGACGGCAAAACTTACACGCTCGCCGTGGAAATTCCGTTGCCGTTGTTCTTCGGCACACTGGCCTTTCGCAGCGCTGGCACCGTCGGCGACTATGGCCTGACTCCTACACGCTATGAAGAAGTGCGCGGCCGCAGGCAGCCCGACGTCACCACGTTCCACTACGCGACCGAATCAGCACCCGCGTCGGGCGTGCAGAGCGCATCCACAGTCACTTTTACACGAACGCCGGCCGTGCTTCCGTTGCCGGAGGGCACACAAGACCGCTTCAGCGTCTTTCTGCAATTGACGGGATTAGCCCGCGGCGGCCCGGAGCGCATCGCCAGTCCGGGTCTCACCCTGGAAATTCCGATCGCCGATACCGATAGCGTGGAAGTCGCCCGCGTCCAGCACATCGGCGAGGACACTATCGACACGCCGAACGGCACGATTCGTGCGCAGCACTTCATACGGCTGCCGCGCCGCGCGGATGACAAACGGCGTGTAGAGATCTGGCTGTCCCCCGATCGCGGCTGGCTGCCGGTACGCCTGCGCCAGACCGAGCCCAACGGCATGCAGTTCGATCTGGTCTATCAGTCCCAGGAAGGAGGCTGACATGGACGCAAACGCCCTCTCCGCCGCCGGCACGGTGCGCGCCAACGACATCGACATCCACTACCGCACCGACGGCACGGACGGCCCCTGGGCGGTGCTCGCGCACGCGCTGGGCGTCGACCACCGGTTGTGGGACAACACCGCCCAACGCCTGGCAGGCCGCTATCGGGTCCTCCGCTACGACGCACGCGGCCACGGCCAGACCAGTGCCCCACATGGCCCCTACACGCTGTTCCAGATGGCGGACGATGTGGCCGGCCTGCTCGATGCGCTATCGATCGGACAGGTGCATTTCGTGGGCCTGTCGATGGGCGGCATGGTCGGGCAGGTTCTGGGCGTACGGCACGCGCAGCGGCTGCTGTCGCTCACCCTGTGCGACACCGTGTGCCACACGCCCATATCGGCGCACCCAATGTGGGATGAACGCATTGGCCAGGTCGAAGCACACGGCATGAGCGGCATCGTGGAACCCACGATGCAGCGCTGGCTGACTACGCCGTTCCGGGAAGCGCATCCCGATGTTGTCGAACGGATTCGTGCATTGCTGCGCGCCACGCCGCCCCACGGCTATGTCGGTGCGTGCCTGGCCATCAAGGCGCTCGACACACGCAGCGCGTTGGCGCGCATCGCCTGTCCCGTGCTCGTCATGACCGGTGAGCAGGACACTGGCGCGCCGGTGGAAGCCGCGCGCGAAATCGCCTCGCACATTCCTAACGCACGTTTGAAAGTGATTCCGCATGCGGCGCACCTGGCCCCTATCGAACAGGAGGATGCCTTTCTCGCCGATCTGGATGAGTTCCTCGGGCACGCGGGATGCGAGAGCCAGGGTGACACGCCATGAGGCCTGCTTGCCTTGCCGATAGTTGCAAGCGCCCCGCACACCGCCCGTTGTCCACTGGCCGAATGGCGGAAGCCCGTTTGCTCCTTTCGGGGCAGGCCCGGAAAGATATTGTTACGCGATCCCAACGCACGTCACACATTTCGCCTCGCGTTTGCGAACTTTGTGACCGATCATGAAGCCCAAGGAACAGATGGGGCAGCACGATCATGAGGCGGGAGTTGATCGGCCCTTGAAGTCATCATGGTGGGCCCCATCTACCCGGTGCAGCAGTAGAGCAGTCCCCACAACAGCAAGACGATTGACGCCTCGGAGGTGCACCATGCAGATGATCTACAACAGCGACAACTACTGTGTTGTCGAGTTCGGTGTAGACGGCCAACACGCCATGCT
>Ga0075448_10000810_pt1 | contig 10910 bp, 10 predicted proteins | sample CoawatmetaG10DNA_2_FD_72353 | JGI IMG/M metagenome (GOLD analysis project Ga0075448, IMG submission 72353) | Marine microbial communities from the West Antarctic Peninsula - Coastal water metaG108-DNA | ecosystem: Environmental > Aquatic > Marine > Coastal | place: Atlantic Ocean: West... | reverse complement strand
TGGCGGTAACGATTCAGCGGATACTGCGGCAGACGTAGCAGACGTAGCAGACGTAGCAGACGTAGCAGACGTAGCAGACGTAGCAGACGTAGCAGACGTAGCAGACGTAGCAGGCGTAGCAGAAGAGATGGCTGAAGAAGTCGCTGAGTCGGCAGGAAGTATCGTTGAAGAAGCTGCAGACGGTACGCATGACGCAGTTGAAGATGCAGAAGGCGCAACGAGCGACTAAGCGGTGCCAAAGCTATAGCGGTAAGCGCAATCCTTCGCGGGCGATTTGATGCCCGCGACGCTCAACTTCTACTTATTGCGGACTGCTGTTGATTAATAAAGGGCTCGTGTGATTCATGTGAATGAATATCACTCCAGCCCTTTTTTCGTCTGTCATCGAGTCGAGCAGGCTCATATCGCGACCTGGAAGCTCACCGTCGGCAAAGAAGAGAGAGTGTACGGCATTTACGATGCCTAATTTTCTTGAAAGTCAACGGTCTACAGGGGCCATCTTTTGGGTAGAATTGTCCGCCATGAACATCGCAGGATTCATTCTTCGCCCGTTGTATTGGGTATCCGGGAAGGTGTTCTCGAGTTGGGCGCGCCCCGCGATCCAGCCCGAAGCTCCTGCCGAGCTCTTAACCGATAGCGACGCGGCTGTTTGCTATGTCCTAGAGACGGGTGGCCTGACCGACGTGCTTGCTTTGGAGCGGGCCTGTGCGATACACGGCATGCCTTCACCAACCAAATCATTCGATTTCTGTGGTGTTCGTGAGGTAAACCGCTTAATTATCATGCGGCAATTGGAGGGCTTCTGGTTCCGCTATCCGCGAGTGAGCGGCTCGCGCCGGCTCAAGCGGCTGGTAGAAGGCGCCGAGAACTGTAGTCAGGAACTATTGCTGATCCCAGTTGCGATCTATTGGGGCCGGTCTCCGGAGAAGGAGCGTTCGGTCTTCAAGCTGATGTTGTCCGAAAACTGGGACATTATAGGAAGAACGAGAAAACTCTTTGTAACGCTGCTGCACGGACGAAACACTTTGCTTCGTTTTAGCCATGCACTGCCTATTCGTTCGATATGTACGGGCGATATCAATTCAAATGTCGCGTTTCGAAAAGCATCCAGAATCCTTCGTGTGCATTTTCGACAACGTAGAACCGCGACGGTCGGACCGGATTTATCTCATCGCCGCACGTTCGTAAAGCAGGTACTGCAGGCACCCACAGTGCGCCGTGTTATCGACGCTGAGGCGGGCGATGACTATCGCAAACAGGAGGTCGCGAGACGCAAAGCAGAAAAATATGCGCTCGAGATCGCTGCAGACATTTCCTATCCGACAATTCGCATTCTTATTCGTTTGTTGGGATGGCTCTGGAATCGCATCTACGACGGTGTGGAAGTTAACCATATGGAGCGACTTCACGACGTCGCCAAGAATAAGGAAGTCATTTACGTACCGTGTCATCGCAGTCACATCGACTATCTGTTGCTTGGCTACGTTACCTACGAAGAAGGCCTGCATCTTCCACATGTGGCCGCAGGCATCAATCTTAATATGCCCTTGGTCGGCGGCATTCTGCGCCGCGGTGGTGCATTTTTTCTGCGTCGCAGTTTCAAGGGGAATCGTCTGTACGCAGCGGTGTTTTACGCGTACATCAATCAGATTCTCGTCAAGGGCTATTCGATGGAATATTTCGTCGAAGGTGGTCGCAGCCGCACGGGGCGACTTTTGGCACCCAAAGGTGGCATGCTCGTAATGACGGTCAATTCTTACGTCAAGAGCCCGCAGCGCCCGATTGTTTTCGTACCCATCTACTTTGGCTACGAGAAACTGATAGAAGGCGATTCCTTTATCAATGAGCTTGGTGGTGCCAAGAAGAAAAAAGAATCGATTGGCGGATTATTTAGTTCCATCAAGTCGCTTCGAGACCAGTTTGGCAAGGTATACGTCAATATTGCGGAGCCAATCGAACTTGAGCCGATACTCGATCGGCTGTATCCCGAATGGCGTGAATACGAATCGGAGAACGGCGAGCGACCACCGTGGCTTGCCGGCATCGTAGATGAGCTCGGCGGCCAAATTATGCAGGGCATCAACTCGGCTGCTGCAGTGACACCGATTAGTTTGCTTGCCTATGTTTTGCTCGCCACGCCCAGGCAAACGATCGGACTGGATGAGCTGCGCAGACAGCTGGAGGTCAGTCTCAGGCTTCTGCAGCGCTTCAAGTACTCTGACTCCGTCACCCTGCCGGATTGGAGTGCTGACCAGATCATTCTGCATGGCGAAAAACTTGAGGTGATCAGTCGTTCCACCCATCCGATGGGCGAGGTCATTCACATGACCGAGCGGACCGCTGTTCTGATGACCTACTTTCGGAATAACATACTGCATTTATTCGCAGTACCGGCTTCAGTCGCGTGCTGCTTTATTCAGGGCCGACAGCTGGAACACAAGGAGCTGCAGCGACTGATTCGCCTGATTTACCCATTTATGAAGAAAGAGCTGTGTTTGAAGTGGGAGCAGGACGATATGGATAGTGTGACGACAGATGCGATCAAGTCACTGATTGATCTTGATGTCTTGACCTATGGCAGCAGGAAGAAGGACCTCGTACGACCACCGGCAGGCTCTGCGGAGGCATTTCAATTGCTCATGCTCGGCCAGTCGATGGTGCCGATGCTGCAACGTTTCTATCTTGTTATCGCGATTCTGGTCGGCAATGGTTCAGGTATATTGTCCCGCGCCCGACTCGAGGGTATGTGCCAGCAAAGCGCCGAGCGTCTATCGATGATCTACGGACTTCACTCACCAGACTTCTTTGATAAGACCTTGTTCCATGATTTCATATGTACCCTGCAGGATCTTGAGGTGCTTCGGCGTAACTCAGGCGGACTCATTGAATTTGACGAGGGCCTGACGAGTATCGGTGTAGACGCGCGCTTGGTACTCGGTGAGGAAATTCGTCATAGCATCTTGTCACTCACGGTTTCTGAATAGAAAAGACAATGAAAGTAGTATCGCTATATCGGTTCCTGGACATCGAGAACCCGGACTCATTTCGAGATCAACTCAAGAAACTCTGCGACGAGCAGGGCTTGCTCGGCACGATACTCGTCGCCACGGAAGGATTTAATGGCACCCTGGCCGGCAGCGAATCGGCGGTTCGCATAGTTATGGACTGGATTCGCGATCGATTCAATATCGATGAGGAACTCGACGCACGTTGGACTGAGTCAGACGAAGCGCCATTTCGAAAAATGCAGGTAAAGGTTAAGAAGGAAATCGTCACATTAGGTCGCCCGGATATTCTGCCGCACAAGAGATCTGGCCAGCATGTCGGCGCCGAGCGTTGGAACGAACTGATCTCAGACCCAAGTGTGTTGGTGATCGACACTCGCAACCACTACGAAATCGAAGTTGGCACTTTCCCGGGGGCTATCGATCCGGGTAATGACAGTTTTCGAGAGTTTCCAGACTTCGCGAAAGAGCTTGCAAAACAGTCGACAGATCGCCCGCTTGCGATGTTCTGTACGGGCGGCATTCGCTGCGAAAAAGCGACAGCGCTTATGCTCGAGCTTGGTTTTGACGATGTCTATCATCTGCAGGGCGGAATTCTGAATTACCTGACCGAAGTGGATGATATTGAGAACAAATGGAGCGGCGAGTGCTTTGTTTTTGATACTCGTGTCGCTGTCGACCGGGATCTCGCAGAGGGCGGATATGTGCAATGTCACGCTTGCCGTCGTCCATTGAATACCGTAGACCTGGTGTCGCCCGATTACCGCGAAGGCGTTTCCTGCCCGCAATGCGTCAATGAAGCTGATGAAGACCGGCTGCTGCGTCTTGAGGAGCGTCGAAAGCAAGTGCGACTGGCCGCTGAGCGTGGAAGTCAGCATATTGGGCCGAAAACCTGACGAATTTCCTTGCGTCATCCCGCTCATGATGACGGTCATCGCGACGATTGGTGGTTTGCTGCTGATAATGTTTGGTAGCGGTAGCGGTAGCGGTAGCGGTAGCGGATCGGAAGGCATGTGGCGTATTGCCGCATCGATGTTGGGCGGTATGGTGAGTGCGAATCTCCTTACGTTGGTCGTTATTCTTGCCATGGAAACAAAAGCAAGAGTCAGTCTAATGCGCGGGCTTAGGCATCCAGATCTGGGATCAATTCACTCTCTAAATTTATGATCATATCCTTCAGGAGCAACTTCCGTTTCTTGAGTCGACGAATGCGAAGTTGATCGACCATAGGGTCATGCTGGAGCTGGTCAATAAGAGAATTGAGGTTCCTGTGACTGACGCGAAGCTCTCGAAGTTGATCGAGTTCCTTAAATGATTCAGTATCAATTTTCTCGGTCATTTAGTCATGCTACTCGCTGTCAGGCAGTAGTGCCAACCAGTCTCGGTCCGCGGCCCCAATGACGAAAAAGTGGGGGTTTAGGATGTTCTCTTTCGCATTATATTTCATAGGTTTACCGTCAAGCGTGACGACACTTCCACCGGCTTGCTCTACAACAGCTTGGGCCGCAGCCGTATCCCATTCAGAGGTTAGTCCAAGTCTCGGATAAAGGTCCGCGCTACCCTCGGCAATAATACAAAACTTGAGCGAACTGCCCATTAGAATCATGTCGTAATTGCCAAGATTCTCGAGATACGCGTCAAGACTCGGATCTCGATGAGAGCGGCTACCGACGACTCGAACCGGACTCGAGCTATGAGGTGACACACTGATCGATTCTCGGCCGCCATTGCTATCCCGGCGCTCAGCACCGTAGTCTTTGCAGCCGATGTAAGTCATGCCTTGAACGGGGACATGGACTACGCCGAAGACCGGTTCCTGATGGTCTATCAGCGCGATATTCACAGTGAATTCTCCGTTCCGGTTGACGAATTCTTTAGTTCCGTCCAGCGGATCGATAAGCCAATATCTGTCCCATTGACCACGTTCGGCATAGTCCGGCAAATCGGCTTCTTCGGAAATAATTGGCATACCAGGTGTTAGCTCTTCGAGCCCGGCGACGATACAAAAGTGTGCCGCGAGGTCGGCTTGCGTCAACGGTGAACTGTCTTCTTTGCTTTGCACCTCGAAATCGGACGAGTAGACTTCGAGGATCGCTTTACCAGCGGCTTCGGCTAAAGCGACAACGGGATCAATTAGAGGCTTCATTCCGGTTCCTGCAGACATTCGAGGCGCGCAGTATAACAATGATAAAGGACTCAAAATTAGTCTTGGAAAACGTCGAGACCTTGATGCTGGACATGGACGGGACGATACTCGATCTCGCCTACGATAATTACATGTGGCTCGAACATATTCCTCGCCACTACGCGCTCGAGAACGACATCCCGCATGAGGACGCGCGGCAAATTCTGGCAGACAAGTTCGCTCTCGCCCAGGGTAATTTGCGCTGGTATTGCCTTGACCACTGGTCGGAATACCTAGGGTTCGACGTTATTCAATTGCATCACGATGCCAGTCATCGGATCGGTTACCTGCCGGGTGCCCTTGCGTTCTTAAAGCGCGCCTTCAGTCATAAAGCTCGCGTTCTGCTCGTGACAAATTCGCATCGCGAAACCTTGAACTTGAAAGATGCAGTCACAGGTCTCGGTGATTACTTCGACGGAATGCACAGCTCACATGACTACGGGTACGCAAAGGAGAGTCAGCATTTCTGGGGTGCGTTACAGGATGACGTTGGCTTCAACTTGAAGACAACACTCTTCGTTGATGACAGCTCGTATGTTCTGCGCAGTGCAGCAAAATATGGCATCGAAATGCTACTGAAGGTCACACAGCCCGATACGAGAGTTGTGGAGAAAAACTCCTCCGAATTCGAAGGAGTCAAACGGGTAGCCGAAATGTTGTAACTAGCGTCGTTGCCCGTGCGAACGTCCACCGCCTGGTCGGGCACCACCACCGCCACTACGACGCTGTTGCGGTTTTCGTGGTCGCGCCTTCGGTCGGATGAGTTCTGGCAGGTCTGCTGGTTCATAATTCGCAAATGGAATCTTGTTACCAATGTACTTCTCGATGTCCGGTAAGGACATCGCATAGGTTTCACAGGCGAGACTCAGAGCATGTCCGGAGGCGCCGGCTCGAGCCGTTCGGCCAATTCTATGGACATAGTCTTCCGCGTCATTTGGCAAATCATAGTTAATGACATATTCGACGTCGGGGATGTGTAGTCCGCGTGACGCAACATCTGTGCCGATAAGGACACGCAGTTTTCCTTCCTGAAAATCTGACAGTAAACGTTCGCGCTTCTTCTGCGGCACGTCACCGGAGATCGCTGCCGCGTTAATGCCATTGGCCTCGAGGTAATCCTGGACCTTCTCGGCTTCACGCTTCATGTTGACGAATACCATCGTGCGGACGTCGCCGATTTCGCGAACCAGACCAACCAGAAGCTGCATCTTGTCTTTGTTGGAAGGATAAAATATGGCTTGTCGAACCTTATCGGCAGTAATCTTTTCAGGCTCGATACGAATAAGTTCCGGCTCGTTCATGTGCTCGTAGGCGAGCTCCAGAACACGTTGAGATAATGTTGCTGAAAACAACATATTAAGTCGCTTCTCCGGGCTTGGAAGGCGTCTCAACAGGTAGCGTATATCCTTAATGAAGCCAAGATCGAACATGCGGTCAGCTTCGTCCAGAATTGCAACCTGGATCTGATCGAGCTTGAATACGCCCTGTTTGAAGTAATCGATAATGCGGCCCGGTGTGCCGATAATTAGATCAACACCATCAGTGAGCGTCTTGCGCTGCTTTTCATAATCCGTGCCGCCATACGCAAGGCCGATGGTCAAACCGGTGTGTTTACCCAAAAGCTCGGCGTCCTTGGCGATTTGGATCGCTAGCTCTCGGGTCGGCGCCAACGCAAATACCCGCGGCTGCTTTTGTCCTTCCGGCGCATCCTCTTGATCTGTCAGTAAGCGTTGGTAGGCTGCGACTAGGAAGGCAGCGGTCTTACCGGTACCCGTTTGAGCCTGACCTGCAACATCAAGGGGTTTGAGTGCAATTGGCAACGTATTGGCCTGGATTGGCGTACAGAATTCAAAGCCAGCATCACGGATGCCCGCCTGTAGACTCTCGTGCAACTGCAAGGAGTCGAATCTGAGGTCGGTCAGATGATTTTCAGACATAAAGTTAGAACCAGAAAATATGCGTTAAAAGCTTGCAAATTGGCTTGCGAAGCGGTCAAATTGGTTTTTACACGACGCGACAATCGTCGCACCCGCCAGTTTCGCTTTCCTTACGATCCAGAAAGAAGCCGGAAATAGTCGGCAACAAAGCTGCGACATATTGCCTGATAGTTAAGGCAGCGTCATCCGTTTTATCAATGTTCGTTCGTCAGAGGGGCTGACTGCGGGCAAAAATCACTTTTATCAAAACCTTTCATTTGGAGGATATAGCCGGTGAGCGACAAGATTGTGCACACCACGGACGGTAGTTTCGATACCGACGTAGTTAATAATGCAAAACCTGTACTGGTCGATTTTTGGGCCGAATGGTGCGCGCCATGTAAAATGATCGCACCGTTGCTGGACGAAGCAGCGGATGAATATGCGGATAAACTCGACATCGTTAAGTTAAATATTGATGAGAATCCAAGTTCCGCCGCAAAGTTCGGCGTCCGCAGTATACCTACTTTGATTCTTTTCAAAGACGGTGCCCTTCAGGCACAGAAACTCGGCGCGATGTCCAAATCGCAGCTTGCTGAGTTTATTGACGCTAATATCTGAGAGAGATTACTTGTCTAATACAAATGCACCACAGAATCCACGCTCTAATAGTCGAGCTAGCAACAAAGGTGGCAAGGGCAATCCAAACCGCCGCCGCCGCCGCCGTCCACCGCAGAGCGAATATCCTGATGATGATGAGGGTTCGTTGGAGGTAATTCCAGCAGATCAGCTTGAAGCCAGCAAGAATGTTATGAACCTGACGGAGCTCAAAACCCGTCCGGCAACGGCGTTGGTTGAGCTGGGTGAGTCACTAGGCGTTGAGAATCTCGCACGCTCACGCAAGCAAGATATCATCTTTTCCATCCTCAAGGCGCACGCCAAGAGCGGTGAAAATATTTACGGCGATGGTGTTCTGGAAATATTGCAGGATGGATTCGGTTTTCTGCGCTCGTCGGATAGCTCCTATCTTGCCGGTCCGGATGACATCTACGTAAGTCCAAGTCAGATTAGACGATTCAATCTACGGACTGGTGATACGGTTTCAGGACTGATTCGTCCACCGAAAGAAGGCGAGCGTTATTTCGCTCTGCTGAAAGTCGGTCAGATCAATCATGACGCTCCGGAGAATGCTCGAAGCAAGGTTCTGTTTGAGAATCTGACGCCGTTGTTTCCGAAAGACCGTCTGACTCTGGAGCAGGGTAATGGCAGTACCGAAGATCTAACGGCTCGCATCATTGATATGGTTGCGCCGATCGGTAAAGGCCAGCGCGGACTTATCGTGTCACCGCCGAAAGCCGGTAAGACAATGCTACTGCAAAATATCGCGTCTGCAATCGTTGCGAATAACCCGGAAGTCGATCTTATCGTTCTACTTATTGATGAGCGACCGGAAGAAGTGACGGAAATGGAGCGAACGGTGCGTGGCGAAGTGGTTTCATCAACGTTTGATGAGCCTGCAAGTCGTCACGTCCAGGTTGCGGACATGGTTATCGAAAAGGCAAAACGCCTTGTTGAGCACAAACGCGATGTCGTTATTCTTCTCGATTCAATCACTCGACTGGCTCGGGCATACAATACTGTCGTACCGTCGTCAGGTAAGGTGCTGACCGGTGGTGTTGATGCGAACGCACTGCACAGACCGAAACGTTTCTTTGGTGCTGCACGAAACATCGAAGAGGGCGGTAGCCTGACTATTCTGGCGACAGCGCTTGTTGATACTGGTTCGAAGATGGACGAGGTGATTTACGAGGAGTTTAAGGGCACCGGTAATATGGAAATCCATTTGGATCGCCGAATTGCTGAAAAGCGCACCTACCCGGCGATCCACATCAATCGTTCCGGCACTCGAAAAGAAGAGTATCTGACGAACCCCGACGAGTTGCAGAAGATGTGGGTGCTACGAAAAGTATTGCACCCCATGGACGAGCTTGCGGCAATCGAGTTCCTGCTCAATAAGCTGCAGGACACGAAAACCAATACGCAGTTCTTTGAGGCGATGAAACGCTAGAGACGATTCTATAGCCGATTAGGAAGCGGGGCTCTTGCTGCGAAGCAAGAGCCCTGTTTTCGTTATGGAACTGCAAAAATAATGACTAGAGAAGGTCGATATCTCAATCGCTTTCGAAGAAGTCGATATAACCTGTCTCGATAGAATATTCAGCGCCAATAATATTGAGCTCTTTGGCTTCGATGAGTTGCTCAAGGATCAAGGAGCCATGTTGTAGGCCATCAACTGACGCTTGAACGTTAGCGTGCACACAGCTCGCAACAACCGCTTCGTCTTCGACGTCATAGTATTCTTCGAGTACTGGATCCAGGGCTGGACGGATGCGATCAACAATAGCCCGTAGATTGGGCGAGCGGTGAGATTCCTTAAGCGCAAGCTCGCGCAAGGTCGCGATAATCGCACCGCAATTACTGTGTCCAAGTACAACAACCAGACGAGTGCCGAACTGTTTGGCTGCATACTCGATGCTGCCGATTTGTGAGGGCGCGACGATATTGCCGGCAACTCTGATCACAAACAGGTCGCCGATACCCTGATCGAATATGAGTTCTGTTGGAACTCGAGAGTCAGAACACGCGAGGATTATCGCGAAAGGGTTTTGTGGCGCCGCCGCTCCAGCGCGATGCTCACGAATGGCCAACACCTCTTCGCTAATCTCATTGGATATAAATCGACGGTTACCGTCGCGAAGGCGCTCAAGTGCATCAGTAGCAGATATCATTTATGAACAGTAACCTGAATGACGATTATTGAGCAATCCATCGGTGCAGGAACACGGCTGTGCCGGCTGGGAAATCAGTCTGATCCTTAGTCAGTTCGATGTAGCCATCCGTCGCCGACAGTGACGCGAAGTCCCCAGATGTGTTGGTTTTGACGGGCATGGCAAGCGTTTGACCGGCCGCATTAGAAATCAGTTTCACGGGTAGGAAGCAGGTGAGTGCTGGCTTAAATGAGATATTTGACGCGACTGCAGCGAACTCAGGCGGTGATTCAGAGGCGCCGGATGCGCTGGCTAGTGCCGCGATGACATATTGTCGACAACAGACTAGCGCTGATACCGGGTTGCCTGGCAGCGCAAAAACCACCTGGCCGTTCGGTCCCTTACCAAACCACAGTGGCTTTCCAGGCCGCTGACTAACCTTATGGAACACGACCTCGACCCCGAGATCAGTAAGGACCTGCGGAACATAGTCGGCCTTTCCCATCGAAACGCCGCCGCTCAAAATGACGACGTCGGCTTCGTCGAGGTGTGTGGCTAAACGATGACGCAGTTCGGAAACGTCATCAACTATGTGGTCATGACTTATGCGTTTGTAGTGATGACTCCCAAGCAAAGACACTATCGCCGGCCCGTTTGACATTCGAATCTGGTGTGCTTCGATCGCATCGCCGGCGGCCACCAGCTCGTTGCCAGTAGAGATGACCCGTATGACTGGATCTTTGGCGACGATCACTTCCGTCTCTCCACAGGAGGCAATGATTGCTATGTCGAGCGGCGAAATTCGTTTCCCGGGTGTCATCAGATGCGCGCCTTCCGCAAAGTCTGAGCCGTGTGGATGAATGAAGCGATTCTTCTTTAGCTCGTAATTAGCCTCGATTTCGGCTGTGCCATCAGCAACGGAAATTCGCTCAACTGGGACAATGCAATCCGCATTATCGGGTAGCGATGCGCCGGTCATGATTTCTATGCAATGACCGGTCTGCAGCGACAATACTTTATCGCCCGCCGCCTGTAT
>Ga0075448_10000806_pt1 | contig 10943 bp, 19 predicted proteins | sample CoawatmetaG10DNA_2_FD_72353 | JGI IMG/M metagenome (GOLD analysis project Ga0075448, IMG submission 72353) | Marine microbial communities from the West Antarctic Peninsula - Coastal water metaG108-DNA | ecosystem: Environmental > Aquatic > Marine > Coastal | place: Atlantic Ocean: West... | reverse complement strand
GTCGACAGCCGCGTCGGTGATGGTTCGATTGTACATACAGGCCTCATCCCGTTCTTAAAGTATTTTTCTTCAGCAGTTAAGTCATGTTCACAAGGTGGTGTTCGTGGTGGTGCAGCTACAGTATATCTTCCTATTTGGCACCTAGAGTTTGAAGACCTTGTAGTTCTAAAGAATAACAAAGGTACAGAAGAGAATCGTGTACGTCAAATGGATTACGCGTTTCAGTTTAACAAATTAATGTATGAACGCCTATTGACTGGTGGCAATATCACACTATTCTCACCTGCAGATGTTCCTGGCCTATACGAAGCATTCTTTAAAGATCAAGATAAATTTCGTGAGTTGTATGAAACTGCTGAACGCAATACACGGTTACGTAAGAAGACATTGAAAGCAATGGATGTGTTCTCACAATTCGTAACTGAGCGGAAGGATACTGGTCGTATTTACTTGATGAATGTAGATCACGCTAATGACCATGGTTCTTTTAAGCCAGAGTTTGCTGCAATCTATCAGTCAAATCTATGTACAGAGATCAACTTACCAACTAAACCTTTGCAAGACGCAAATGATCCTGATGGTGAGATTGCACTATGTACATTGACTGCTATCAATTGGGGACTAATTAATGATCCTAAAGATTTTGAAAAGCCTTGTACTCTTGCAGTACGTGCATTAGATGCATTACTAGATTATCAAGAATATCCTGTCCCTGCTGCTGAAGTTTCTACAATGAATCGTAGACCACTTGGTGTCGGTATAATCAACTTGGCATACTTTCTTGCGAAGCGTGGTTTAACATATGGTACTCCTGAATCGTTATTGGTTATCGATGAATACGCAGAAGCTTGGTCGTACTATTTGATTAAAGCATCCCTCGAGCTTGCAAAAGAAAAAGGCGCATGTCCGTTATCGCATCACACTAAGTACGGCGATGGAATTCTTCCTATTGATACATATAAGAAAGACGTAGACACATTAGTGCCACACAAAGAACGCATGGAATGGAAACAGCTGCGTAAAGATCTAAAAGTGTATGGCATACGTAACTCTACTCTAATGGCGCTTATGCCAGCAGAAACATCTGCACAGATTAGTAACTCGACTAATGGTATTGAACCACCTCGTGCATTGATTTCGTATAAAGGTTCAAAGGATGGCGTAATGGCTCAGGTTGTTCCTGGCTATCATCATCTTAAAAATAAGTATGACCTACTATGGGATCAAAAAACTCCTGAAGGTTATTTAAAGGTGTGTGCAGTATTACAAAAGTATGTCGATCAAGGTATATCTGTTAATACATCGTACAATCCTGAGCACTTTGACGAAGGTAAAGTACCTATGTCACAACTAATTAAAGATATTGTTACCTTCTATAAGTTTGGTGGTAAGCAATTATATTATAATAATACACATGACGGTGCTGGCGAAATGAGCACTGGAGACGATGTAGCTCTACAACAAGTAGACTACGATGAAGACGACTGCGATAGCTGCACAATATAGAAGGATAATTGACATGTCAGTGTTTGAAAAACAATCTAAATCCCATATGGATTCCCTTATGTTCTTTGACGGAGGAGTCGACATTGCTCGATATGACCAGGTACAAAACCCGGCTCTAGAAAAGATTACAGAAAAAATGTTAGGTTTCTATTGGAGACCTGAAGAAGTAGACGTATCGAAAGATCGCTCTGACTTCGCAAATCTTACCGACTTTGAAAAGCATATTTTCACATCGAACCTTAAACGTCAAATCCTATTGGACTCTGTTCAAGGACGTGGACCAACTGAGACATTCATGTCTGCTGCTTCTGTTCCTGAAATTGAGCCGATGGTTATGGCATGGGCTTTCTTTGAAACTATCCACTCCCGGTCGTACACGCACATCATCCGTAATGTCTATGCTAATCCATCAAAGGTATTTGATGAGATGCTTGATATCGAAGAGATAGTAGATTGCGCAACAGATATCTCAGGCTACTATGATTCGTTTATTGAATATCAGAAATGGTATGATCTATTGGGTGAAGGCAAGCACAAGGTTAATGGTAAGACTATTGTCATTACAAAGTATGAAATGAAGAAACGTTTGTGGATTGCATTAAACTCTATTAACATTCTTGAAGGCGTTAGGTTCTATGTGTCATTCGCATGTTCATGGGCATTTGCTGAATTGAAGAAGATGGAAGGCAACGCAAAGATCATTAAGTTCATTGCGCGAGATGAGAATACACACCTAGCTGCTTCACAGACAATCATTAAAGCTCTTCCTAAAGAAGATCCTGACTTCCTAAAGATTCGTGAAGAATGTGCAGAAGAAGTTAGTGGTATGTTTGTTGCTGCTGTTGATCAAGAAAAGCAATGGGCTGATTACTTGTTCAAAGACGGTTCTATGATCGGTTTAAACTCTAGGCTACTATCTGACTACATTGAATGGATTGCAAACAAGCGTATGAAGACTCTTGGTGTTGCAAGTCCATACAATACACCTCAGGCTAATCCATTACCATGGACTGAGAAGTGGATCGGTGGAGGTAACGTACAAGTTGCACCACAAGAAACAGAAATCAGTTCTTATGTCATTGGTGGAGTTAAGCAAGACATGGATGAGAATACTTTTGACGGCATGTCATTATGATTGTCATATACAGCAGAGATGATTGTGCGTATTGCGCTCGGGCAATCAGACTTGCTGAAAAGAAAAATGTAAAACACAAAGTACTTAAAATTGGCACTGAAGAAATATCATTAAATGAGTTTCAACAGATGTTTCCTAATGCAAGTACTGTACCTCAGATCGTTAATGTCGAGGATAATGGGAACGAATATATAGGTGGATACGCAGAGTTTGATCACTGGGTATTATCTAAGGCACTAGGAGGAATAACACTATGATAGAATGCTACCATTGTGGAGTACAATTTAAAGTTAAATTTGATGATCCAGACGCAGAGATAAGATTCTGCCCATCATGTGGAGTTGACACAGATCCAAAAGCTGCAGTTCCGCAACTAGAATTTGAGTTTGACGACGACGAATAAATAGACCAAAGGTTAATAGGTTTATTTATGAAAAATTGGAAGTATCGCGCAGAAACATTTACAACAGATATGATCGGTGACTATGAAGGATTCGTCTACATAGTCACTGACCTATCTAATGGAATGAAATACATTGGTAAGAAGAACTTCCATTCAAGAGTTAAGCTTAAACCTCTAAAAGGTCAAAAGCGTAAACGCACTAAAATATCAGAATCAGACTGGCAGTCATATCACGGCAGTTCCGAAGAAGTTAAAATGCTTTTAGAAGAACATGGCTATGAACGATTCGATCGTGATATACTACATCTCTGTATGGGAAAGGGTGAAATGTCTTACCTTGAGATGAGGGAACAGATGGTACGTGATGTACTATTAAAACCTGATGAATATTACAACGCCTTTGTAGGTGGAAAAATACATCGAAATCACGTAAAAAACTTGTGTACATCCTCAAAGAAATAGTGTATAATAGTACCATGAGTAAAGATAATATCATACAATTTCCATATGGCGAGATTCGCAATCCTATCCTGGATCCTAATCCTAACGATAAGATGGATATCGCAGGGGAATGCGTTCAAGAGATCTTGATGACTTTATCCGAATACGGTTATTGTGCTAAAGATGATAAAGTATTCCATAAAGACATGGGATGTTTATTAAACATGATATATGCAATGCTTGCAAGGAACGATCATCCGGATTATCCGTTTGTCGAAATACTTGATGTTATACACGAAATGATAATGGAAACTAAAAATGATCATAATTGACTTTAACGGAATCGCAATGGGTAACATCATTGTTAATTCTAACCACGGTGAACTTAACGAAGATACTATCCGTCACATGATACTGAATTCTATTCGTATGCATGTTAAGAAGCATAAGGCTCAGTATGGCCAAGTTGTTATTGCTTGTGATGGAGGATCATGGAGACGTGATGTATTCCCACAATATAAATGGTCTCGTCGTAATAACCGTAAAGAATCAAAGTTAGATTTCGATATGATCTTTACTACTCTCAATAAAGTACGTGAAGAGATCTCTGCAAATATGCCATACAAATTAGTGTATATTCGTAATGTAGAGGCTGATGATATTATCGGTACTCTTGTTGAGCAAACCCAAGAGTTCGGTCAGATGGAAGATGTAATGATTATCTCCGCTGATAAGGACTTTATCCAACTTCAGAAGCATGGCAATGTGAAGCAATATTCACCTATGACAAAGAAGTTTATTAGCGATCCAAATCCACGCAGTTATTTGTTTGAGCATATACTTAAAGGCGATAGCTCAGACGGTATTCCTAATGTTCTCAGCAGTGATGACACCTTTGTTGAAGGTATCCGTCAATCACCTATGACTAAGAAGAAGATACAATCATATGTGGATAATGCAGAAGAACTAGAAAGGTTTATGGGTCAAGAAACATACCGCAATTATAAACGCAACCAGTTATTAGTTGATTTGGAATACGTTCCAGAAGCTATCAAAAAAGATATTATAGATACATATGACTCTGCTAAAGTACAGCCTAGGATGAAGATCCTCAACTACTTTATAAAGAATCGTTGTAAACTATTAATTGAATGCATTGAGGATTTTTAATGATAAATGAAAATATTACCCGGTGGACTCTAAAAGAAGTTTTAGATAAAGTATCCGCTACTGCTACACGTGAAGAAAAAGCTAAAGTATTAAAGCATTACGATACACCGCATCTACGGTATTTCTTAAAGGGAGCATTCGACGACACTATTGATTGGCTTGTACCTAAAGGAACTCCGCCATATAAACCGAACACTCCAAAAGAATGTGATCATGTACGCAATTATATTAAGAAGTACTTTAAATACTTTGTTAAGGGTGGACCGGCTGTTAAGGAACAAAAGCGCGAACAAATGTTTATTCGTATGCTTGAAGCTGTTGATCCAGAGGATGCTAAGCTTCTCTGTATGTGTAAGGATAAAGAGCTCGCTGGTAAATTCAAAGGACTAACAAAAAAATTAGTAGTAGAGACATTTAGTGGACTAATCAAGAGCTAAAATTATATAAATACTTGTATGAAAAATAAAAAAGTTTTCATGATATAATCTTTAAGGGCCTCCCATTTATGGGAAGGTCCTTTTTTTATTTTGTTCCAGGAAAAAGGAGGCATCGCATCTTAGCCCGTCGTAAACAATCAACGTATAGGAAAGATCCAATGTTATATGGTCCACCGATAGAACGTCTTAAGAAGGACTCAAATGAATTAAAGCACTATATCAAGCGCTTAGAAAAAGAAGGAAACAACGTCCTGGCATTTAAGCTTCAGAAGAAGCAAGCATACCTTTCATCACGAATTGAAGATATGCACGAAGTAACTTCACAAAGACTAATTCGACAACAAAATTAACTGTGTACATTGTCCTCGTTTTGTGGTATAATATATACAATAAAGCGAGGCCTCTACACGCTTTCGAAAAATAAGGATAAAGAAATATGAACATGAACCCGATATTAGAAAATTTAATCAACATTTCGATGTGGGGGATTACCGCACTGGCAAGTGTTGGCTTTCTTTTTTTGCTTATCTCAATAATAGTATTTCTGACTAAACGGCTTTTAAGCATTTGGGGATTAGCGTTTCTTGTAATACTAGGAGCATTTTGGTATTCAAATCAATGTGGACTTATCCCTACACCTCTAGAGTATCTGAAGTCAATTCAAACTACAGTATGATTAAACAAACAATACGCCAAAAGATCCGTCAACGTAGATCACAAATGTTAGTGCATTCATGCCTATACTATGAGATGGATGAATCTATTGTAGATGATTATACCTGGCAAAAATGGGCTGACGAACTAGCTCAACTTCAAAACGATAATCCCAAAGCATGTAATATTAAGTTCTATGACTCTGAGTTCCATGGATGGACTGGTGCGTCAGGTGCTTTCCTACCATTGAAAGATCCTAACGTCCGTGGCAAGAGCGAATACATTTTAAAAATAAGTAGTGTAACATAATTGTCACAAATAGAATTATTATTGATTTCGCTAAAAATAGGTGTGTACAAATAGGTTTGTATGTGGTACACTGTTAGCATGATAACAAAAAAGGAAAATATCATGACTTTTACCATCTCATCGGACATCGATTATAATTGTACTAAAACCGAAATTCTAAAATTCGCTTCCGAAAACAACTCATCCGTTTCAAAATTCCAAACTAACGGACCCGCCGGCGGAAATCATCTCGTCGAATTCACCTCTAATAACCTCACCGATATCGAAGAAATCGCTATTCTACTTAACCTACCTTTCGACTATATTAAAAACTAAAACCATTTTATAAAATAAAGATGTACAATCACATTCAAACGTGTTATAATATAGTAATAATAACCTAAAGGACTTCATAGCATGAACATATTTGTACTAGACGAGAATCCAATCAAAGCAGCTCAGCTGCAGTGTGACAAGCACGTTGTCAAGATGATTGTAGAATCCGCACAAATGCTATCAACTGTACATCGTATGTGTGACGGTACCATGGAACGTAGACCTTCTAAGTCAGGTTCCATGTTGCAGTACTTCAAGCTTAACGATCGTCGCGAATCAGTATTATATAAAGCATGTCACTTTAATCATCCATCTACTGTGTGGACACGTGAGTCTGTTGCAAACTATATATGGCATTACGACCACTTCATGGCATTGTGTGTAGAATACACCTATAGATATCACAAGATACATTCAACACAAAAGCTTTTAGAAGAGGAGCTATCAGTGCCTCCACGTAATATACCACAAATCGGCTTGACACCATTCAAGCTAGCAATGTCTGCACGACCAGACTGCATATTCGAATGTGCAGTTAAATCATACCGTGCATTTTATAAGACTAAAGCAGACCGATTCAAAATGATATGGACAGGTCGTAGTGTTCCAGATTGGTTTACAGCATGAGCGATGAAAAGTATGAAAAGCAAGAATCATACCATGCATATATAATGCGTAAGTATCGCGAACTAAAGGAACTTGACGAAAAATATGAGGAGCAGAAATGCCAACATACACAGTAAAAGATATTAAGACCCTACACGAGTATGATGTAATCTGCTCGTACGATGATTTACAGATTAAACTCGATGCAATGCCTGATCTTATTCATGTCATTACTGCACCTAGAATCATAGGTGAACGTGGAACTAACATTAAAGTAGATGATGGCTTCCGCGAAGTTATGTCACGAGTAAAAGATGGTGCCAAACACATGAACCATACTATTAAGGATTACTAATGCCTGCACTTAAATCACGATCACTAAAACTGAAGCTTGATGATATGATTCAAATTAATCCTTTGACTGATAATCAAAAAGAAGTATTTCAAGCCTACGAGAGAGGAGACTCTCTTGTAATGTCAGGTTCTGCAGGTACAGGTAAAACGTTTATGGCGTTATCACTTGCACTTGAAGATGTGCTAGATAAAGAAACACCGTATGACAAAGTGATCGTTGTACGTTCTATTGTACCTACACGAGACATTGGTTTCTTGCCAGGTACTGAAGAAGAAAAGAAAGATGTGTACACCGCACCGTATAGAGCTATATGTGCAGAGCTGTTTGAAGAAGCAGATGCCTGGACTAAGTTACAGAGCGCAGGTACCATAGCATTTGAATCTACTTCTTTCATACGTGGTATCACATTCAACGATGCTATTGTTGTTATTGATGAGATGCAAAACTTAAACTTCCACGAGCTAGACTCAGTTATTACCCGTGTTGGTCGTAACTGTAAGTTTGTTATGTGTGGTGACTATTATCAAACCGATTTTGATAAAGAGAAAGACAAGAATGGTATCGTAACCTTCTTGTCTATTATAGAACAACTGCAAAAGTTCTCAGTGATTGAGTTCGGTTGGCAGGATATTGTTCGTTCGGCATTTGTACGTGATTACATTATGACGAAAGAAATGATGAAAATTAACGGATAAGAACGGATATATTATGAATAGAAGGATATTTAAACATGAAAAAACTGATCTTGGATATGAAGATCTTATTGCAGAATCTACTTCCTCAGGCAGAAAGTACGCTACTCCCGATGGTAATCGTTATCCTTCTGTTACTACAGTACTTTCGATTTTAAGCGAAGAGTTTATTCAAAGGTGGCGGGCCCGTGTGGGAGCAGAAGAAGCGAATAGAATTTCGCATCGTGCCTCTACACGTGGTACTGCTGTTCACTCTATTATTGAGAAGTATCTTGATAATGATGAGAACTATGCTGAAGGTTTTATGCCACATGTGGTTGAGAACTTTAAGTCTGTACAGAAGGTATTAGATGATCGCATTGGTACTATATGTCTACAAGAAGCTGCTTTGTACTCAGAGCATCTTGGCCTCGCAGGTCGTGTAGATTGTGTAGGTTACTTTGATGGCGTATTATCAATTATTGACTTTAAGACTTCGGGCAAACTTAAGAAGCTAGACTGGATTACTAATTACTTTATACAGGAATCTGCGTATGCGATTATGTGGGAAGAGCGGACAGGCATTCCTATCGTTAACTTGGTTACTATCATTGCAGTAGATAATGAAGAACCTCAAGTTTTTAAAGAGCATCGTGATAACTGGGCACCTAAACTATTGGAGACAATCAATGAGTACAAGAGGCGAAAAGTCTTTAGAAACTAGGGCTAAACAAAACCTAGGCATATGTTGTGAAACGCTATGTGATAAATACGTTGTACAGGAATACATTGAGCAACTTGAAAAACAACTTGAGATCTACAAAGCTTTAGTAGTTCATCAACGAGAGTTTATTTAATGAAAAATACTAAAGGAATCGACATATTGAATCTAATGGGCCAAGGCAAGAAGCCTAAAGATGTCTTTCTAGGAAAGCCACTTGCCTCTTTACATGAGTTTTATTTAACAAGTGAAATCGGACCTAATGAGGAATACTCGGAATGGTTTGATATTATAAGATCGTGCAGTGAAAATGATGTAATCAAATTGCATATTAATTGTTATGGTGGTGATATGTTCACAGCTATTCAGTTTATGCGTGTACTCACTGAGACTGATGCAACAGTTGTTTGTTCAGTTGAAGGTGCTTGTATGTCTGCAGCTACTATGATTTTCTTGACTGCTGACATGTATGAAGTATCTGAGCATTCTATGTTTATGTTCCATAACTATTCAGGTGGTACATTCGGTAAGGGTGGTGAAATGTTTGACCAATTAAAGCATGAACGTGCCTGGTCAGAAAAGATTCTTCGTTCGGTTTATGAGGATTTCCTTACACCGGATGAGATTACACAGTTACTTGATAACAAAGATATCTGGATGGATGGCGATAATGCTATCAAAAGATTAAAAGTTAAAAGCCAAAAAGTAAAAGAACTAGAGGCCAAAAAGAAGGCTAAAGGTAAAAAGAAAAAGGAGGACTAAATGACTATACCATTTGATTTTGGTTTCACCGCCATTTCTGAAGATGAATTAGAAGTAGTGCAAAAAGCTCAAACCGATCTTACGGATCTAAACCATACTGCAGAAGATGCAAGAGAAAAACTAAACAACTTGTATAACGCTATACTTCCGCTGTTATCCAATCTTAAAGCTAATCCCGAAAAGGATTATATCTATTGGCCTAACCGTACCGGTAAGGTTGAGGAATTCGAAGATATGATCACTAAAATTGTAAAGGACTAATTATGTTAACTGCAAAACAACTTAACGATATGATCCCAGGTAATGATCGAGACACCGTTGAGCGATGGCATGAGGCTATAATTGCCAAGCTGCCCGTGTATGAAATCAATACAAAGAGCCGTGTTGCTCATTTTATCAGTCAGTGTGCACATGAGTCTAATAACTTTAGATCTCTTACCGAGAACCTGAACTATAGCGAGAAAGCTTTAGGTGCAGTCTTTGGTAGGTATTTTGGTGATGCGCCTAAAGCAAACGCTGCTGAGTATGCACGTAACCCTGAGATGATTGCGAATCGTGTGTACAACGATGAATTCCGTAGGTACAAGATGGGCAATACTCAAGAGGGTGACGGATGGCGTTTCCGTGGTCGTGGCCTTAAGCAACTTACTGGTAGGGATAACTATACCCGATTTGGTAGTAGTGTTAACATGAGTGCCGAAGAAGCTGCAGAATATGTTTCAACACCATCAGGTGCAATTGAGTCTGCATGTTGGTTCTGGAGCATAAACATGTTGAACGAAATTGCTGATACCGGTGACGTGCGGATGATGACACGCAAGATTAATGGTGGCGCAATCGGTCTTGAAGATCGCCAAAAGCGTTATGTTAATGCTATGTCAGTACTAGGAGAAGATGTTGGTCGTGACCATCGGATGATAGATGAAGATGATGAGTTTGAGATTAAACATAACTCAGTCTTACGTCGAGGATCTCGTGGTCAAGGCGTCAAGATGATGCAAGAAGCTTTAGGCCTCGGAGCATCGCCTGATGGAATCTTTGGACGTGGCACTGAAATGGCACTTAAAACCTGGCAAGAAGACAATGGACTTGTTGCTGATGGTATCGCCGGACCAGCTACTTTAGAGAAGCTATTAGGCTAAAGTGTTTCTTTAAATAAACAATGGATAGCCGGGTGTACAAAAGTACGCCCGGCATTTTAGTATTTACCACTCTTCTTTTTTCTTAGCTTTAACAGCAGCCTTTCCTTTGTATGCTTGTGCACCAAAGAAAGCAGCAACTATACCAACAACTGCGATACAATATGTAGGCGCAATAGTAGTTAGATTGTCTGCAGCAACTGATTGGCCACTAACGTTACAAAGAATAATCATAACAGGATATAACAATAAGCCTGCTAGTGCAAACCACGTCATGTTACGCTGAGCGTCCTGCTTCTTATCTTCATTCTCCATATCA
>Ga0075448_10000802_pt1 | contig 10966 bp, 11 predicted proteins | sample CoawatmetaG10DNA_2_FD_72353 | JGI IMG/M metagenome (GOLD analysis project Ga0075448, IMG submission 72353) | Marine microbial communities from the West Antarctic Peninsula - Coastal water metaG108-DNA | ecosystem: Environmental > Aquatic > Marine > Coastal | place: Atlantic Ocean: West... | reverse complement strand
ATCGGGCGCGGTGCGCAGATAGGCCACCAGTGCGGCCAGCTTGCCGTTGCTCGATGTGGTGGCGTCGAGCTGCGCGTACAGATCGGCAAAGGCTTTCATGACGCGGGCGTGTCCTCTGGCTCGCCTGCGGTGGGCGTATCACCTGCTCCGGCGGCTTCGCTTTCTTCGGCCTCGTCGCCATACTCGGTGGCGAAGGCGCGCGCATCCAGGCCGCGTTCGGACAGCCACCGCACCATGGGCGCAACCTGCCCGTGCGTGACATAGACACGCGTGGCGCCCGTGGCGTCGATGGCCTGCAGCAGGCCGGGCCAGTCGGCATGATCGGACAGCACGATGCCGCGATCGACGCCGCGCCGCCGACGTGCGCCACGAAGCTGCATCCAGCCGCTGGCAAACGCATCGGCATAGTCACCAAAACGCCGCATCCACGCCGTGCGTTGTGCCGAGGGCGGTGCCAGTACGAGGGCGCGCCGCAAGTCCGCGCGTGGCACGTCGGTCGCGAGTTGCGTGGGCGGCAGCGCCACGCCTGCGTGCCGATAGGCGGCATCCAGTTGCAGCATGGCGCCGTGCGAAACGATGGGCCCAATGTCGGTATCAAGGCCGGAAAGAATGCGCTGCGCCTTGCCGAACGCGTAGCAGAACACGATGCTTGCGCGCCCCGCCTCGGCATTGCCGCGCCACCATGCATTGAGCTGGGCGAAGATCTCTGCCTGCGGCCGCCAGTGGTAAATCGGCAGGCCGAAGGTGGATTCGGTGATGAAGGTATTGCATCGCACCGGTTCGAACGGCGTGCAGGTGCTGTCGGCCTCGACCTTGTAGTCGCCGGATACGACCCACACATCGCCGCCGTATTCCAGCCGCACCTGCGCAGAGCCCAGTACGTGCCCCGCCGGATGAAAGCTCAGCCGCACCCCGTGATGGACGATGGACTCGCCGTACGGCAGGGTTTGCAGGGGGATGTCGGCTCCCAGGCGTGCGCGCAGCACGCCTGCTCCCGGGGCTGCGGCCAGGTAATGCTGGTGCCCTATACGGGCGTGGTCACTGTGGGCATGTGTGATGACGGCGCGATCTACCGGCCGCCATGGGTCAACGTAGAAGTCACCTGCCGGACAATACAGGCCGCTGGGCGTGGTTACGATCAGGTCCGCTGCGCTGGTCATCGATTGCTCTCATTAGATGCCCCTTCATCCGACACCCGCAACAGCCGCCCGCGACAGCGTCAGCGCAATGGCTGCTTGCTTACGGGCTCGGCACGCATGTCGGCCGGGCCCCCGGGCCCTGCGGCGGCGGCACCTTGGCCGGCCGAATCACCACCAGGCTGACGCGTTCCCGCGGAAGTGTCCGCGGGCTGCGTGGCGGGCGACTTCGGTGCGGAGGCTGGCATGGTGTCCGGATACCGCGACAAGGAGTGGTTTGCCGTCTTGGGTTGAACCGCTGGAGCGGCGTCTGGCGATGGCGGGTGCGGCTCAGCCGGCTGTGCAAGCGAAAGCCCGCTGCCGGTCGTCGATACCAGAAAGAATAACCAACCTGCGGCTGCTTGTTTTGCTGCGCGTAATCCCTGATGCACGCATGGGCTCCGTTGCGCTCCCGTGGAGGAAGCAGCCGGCATGCCAGGCGTGCTGGCGGGCGATTGCAGAGCGGTTGTGGAGCGGACGGGCGTCGCGGCTGAGGAGGCGGTTGGCCATTTCTTCAAGGGTGGGAAAAATGACAGTCAGCGGCCCTGGACCTCCGAAAACCGGTGAGCGCGACTTCTCAGCTGCTGAGCGACCCATCCAGAATTTGATCTGTATCAGCCAGCGAAGGCCAGCATCGACGTACCGTGGGGTTCTATTAGAAAGAGCCATCCAATAGGCCAAAAACGGGGGAGCATCATGCTTGAGCATCAACCAGACGAGGTGGTCGCCGCCGCTCTTTGGGAACTGGAGTCCTCGGTGTGCCGTGCATTACCCAGAGGAGCGCTCGTCAGTTCGGCCCGTGCTTACTGCGGTGGATATGACGTGGCGGCGAATTGGTCAATGTCGACCGTCCGCGGCAATCGCCAGGAATGCACGTTAGCTGTTCATTTCAGCCTGGCAGAGGCCAAAGCGTACTGTCGATCGAACCACGCAAGACGGGAGGAGATCTGTCGGCGCGTGAGCGAATGGCTATGCGTTCAGTTGGAATTTCAGCGCGTAGAGCTGTGCGCAGACACAGGTTACGACCTGGTGCTCACCGCGCCAAACGCCTTCTTTCTCGATGAACGAGACGCCATTCAAGTGGGCCGCGAAGACCGGGAACACGATTTTTCGCTCTATCGTGGCGCGTCATTGCCGCCACTGAGGTGAGCGGAAGTTCTGTCCGACAGCGGCTGGGTTCTGTCCTTTCCGCTGCTTGACTCTCTACACGCAGGTTCGTTGTGCGCCGTCAACGCACGGGGTTACGCAGCAGCTACCTTCGAATGGCGGCCCGTCAATGTGGGCACGCGCAAATGCGGAGGCCTTATGCGCGAGTGGATCAGCGAAGCCGAGAAGACTTGTCTGCGTGAACTCCAAGATGCGCTAACTGAGACGCTGCCCCGTCGCGCCGTCCTGCGCCTCGAAGGCGATGAGCTAGACGGAATAGGTGCACACGCGTGGTGGATAGTAGAGGGCCCGCAAGGCGCGAAGCAGGTCAACTCGTTTTCCTTTCACCTGACGGAGTTGATGTTGCAGGCCTACTTTCACCAGTCGATCGACGCTCGTGCAAGTACGTGCGGGCGATTGAAGGATTGGGCGCACTGGGCGCTCGAAGGCGCAGAAGAGTCCGACGACAACGAGATGGGCTTCGATATCTGTGCGGTGGTCCCTGGAAGCATCTTTCACCCAAGCGGTCATTTACAGCGGCCGTGACAGCTCGGTCGCAGGACAGATAGCGGCTTTGCGTCGTTGTTCACATTGGGTGGCGGGCAGTGGGCGTAACTTGCAGCTGGGATGGGCGGCGCAGCCTTTGGGGCTTTTCTAGCGAGCATCGATCAACGACGCCTCCTGATGAGGGTAGGGCGTTGAGCGTGTCATATGGGTCAAACGTTTGCTTCTGATAGAAAAAAAGCGCCCCTGCACACGACTCGGGCGCGGACGCCTTTATCCCTCCGGAAGAGCGTCAGAAAACGCAGAGCACGCAACAGTAGGGACCGTTGGATATTCTGCATTTTTTCATTATCAGTGGATTGAAAAGAAACTTAACCACCCATTAGAGGGGAGAAGCGTACTCTCCGTTGAAAGCCACCTAGCTGAACTGGTTTCGAGTCGGGAAGTTATGCGATGGTCATCGTAAAACCACAGTCCGGCCATCGTGGATTCAGTAGATTGGATTTCAAAGTGGCTGCGGTTCAATGCGTTTCAACGTCGCGCTCTTCGACTTCTGGCGCCGTGACGACTCGATTGCGCCCTGTGGCTTTTGCCAGATACAGTGCCGCGTCCGCCCGCGCCAAGGCAACCTCCAGCGTATCTCCGGGCATGACGCATTCGACCCCTGCGCTGAAGGTGCAGCGGACGCCTTCTATTGGCGATCCTTCGACGGCAAGCCGCAGTTCGTCTATCAACACCGCTGCGTCTGCCTTTTGTGCTTCCACGCAAATAATCGCGAATTCCTCCCCGCCTAGACGCCCGAAAAGGTCGCTCGACCGCAGTCGTGCGGTCACAACAGATGCGACGTGTCTAAGGGTCCGATCTCCGACCGCATGGCCAAAAGCGTCGTTGACGGCTTTGAATTCGTCGATGTCCAGAATGGCGATCGATACCGGCTTGCCCTTTGCAACCGTTTCGCGAAGCACGGCGTTCGCCTTTTCGATGAAGGCACGTCGCATGAGTGCACCGGTCAGTTCGTCGATACTTGCGAGCTGTTCCATTCTTCGCGCGAGCTGATCATGTGCAAGCATCACCATCCCGGTTGACAGGCAAGGCAATGTGACAATTGCGAGTCCGAGAAACAGAACGTTCCAGGGCGAGGGATCCAGAAGAGCCATTTGCGGCACACCGAAGCCTCCGGCGACGGCCCGCGCGATATGGAATAACGCGCCCAGATAGGCGGCCGCCGCAACGAATCGATATGGGTAGCGCGCACCGTCACGCGGCGCGTGACGCAGCGCCAACGTACCCACAGCGATTCGTGAATAAGCGAGCAAAATGGAGACGAGCGCGATCTTCGCACCGAAGTTCGGCGACGCGTAAGTAAAGTACACCAACGCTGCGAAGGCGATGGCGAATGCCGCAGTTTCGTCGTGCCGTACGTAACTCATGCCGAAGAACTGCCGCATCCCCTGCACGAGCAACAGCATGGCCGTCACCGCAATCAACGCAGCCCCAATGGTCGTGAACTGTCCTGGCTGAGTACCGGCGACCAACATCCACACCAAAGCAGCGGCCAATAGTGCGTGAGCTAAGCACCAGCGACCTATACCCATCACCCCAGTCCGAAGCAGCGAACCAAGGATGGCCACGCTCATCAGGCAAGACATGATCACAATACCTACCAGAATGAGGGGGCTGAGCATGAGATCGGGGTGGTGACAAAAAATTGGCGAAACAAGAGGAGCGAAACCGGATTCGACAACTGAGCGCAGAACGAACGAATCCGCTGGCACGCGATTCTGTTGCTGGATTTTGCGAATAGCAGTTGCGTGGCTCTCAAGCGGCCATCGCACCGTGCTGTTCCCGAGCCTGAAGATTGCCCGCGCGACACAGTGCATCGGCCTGCTCGGCCATTGTATGAGCGGCGGCCTAACGCTCTTCTACCAGTTCTGCATTCCGCTCTGTGACCTCCTCAATCGGACCGACGGCCGTGCTGACTTGCTCGACAGGTACATGGCATGGTGTTGGGTAAGGCGATGACAGCCGGGCAGGGTCTTGGCCTCTACGTCCTCTTATCGACCAATTTGCGTGCCACTTAATACTGTTTTCAGCAATGCAAAGCGCCATGACGGACCAAGAAAAGAGCGCCGTCTATCAGCGTGTCGGTTTAATACGTTGCTACGGCATTGGGTGGAGCGTCGTGGGTCGATGGCGTATGCCTTGTGTTAACGGTTGGCCGGGGTTGGCACAGAGAGGTTTCGTCCCGGCCTGAAAGTAATGTTCACGAGACACCCACGCTCCAGACCGAGCGGACGATCCTCGCCCCCATTGAGCTGGGAATCTTCCGTCGTCACGTCTTGACCGCTCGAAACGACGGCAGCCCTGCCGGGATAGGTGTGGAGCAGCAGTCTCGCAGCGCATCTCGTTAAGAGTGTGGCGCCCGCCGCGTTCCAAAAAAAATGGCCGGCGAAAGCGCCGGCCAAACGTCCTTGAACCTGGTGACAAGTCAAGGTCGATATGATCTAGCGGCGACACGTCCCCGGACGCGTCGACCTGCCTTATTGGGCCGAATTAGAAGCGGTGTCGCACGCCAACCATCGCGCCAGTCTGGTTCTGACCCGGCAGCGTGTTAGCCGTGCCAGTCACGCCATAAGTTGCGTTTCCCTTGTTGTTCACATAGCCGATCAGCGCGTAGGCGTCGGTACGCTTAGACAGCGCGTAGTCCGCGTTCAGCACGAACATCCAGGAGCTGTTGCTGTCGGTACGTGCGTTCGTATAGTAGGCAGCGCCCGTCAGAGTGAACGCAGGGGTAAGTTTGTAGAGCGCGCCGAGCCAGTAAAGATTGTCGTGGCGTGCACTGCCGGTCGTGACTTCATCGCGCAACCAGCGATAACCAGCAAACACCTTGGCATCGCCTACTGCATAAGACGCGCCAATGGCAGCGCGTTTGGCATCGAGTGCTGAGGTAGCAATGGTGCTGCCCTGGTACTGGTCATAGGCGACACCCACCGAAAGCGGACCATTTGCGTAAGCTACGCCTGCGCCATAGTTCTTGCCGACCTTGAAGCTGCCAGGGACTTCACCGCCGAGTCCGGAATTGCTGTCGCGCCCGAAGCTATAGAAACCCGTCGCAGTCAACCCGCCGAACTTACCCGTGTATTTGACAGCATTGTCGGCGCGGCCATTGAATTGGTTGTCCACCGAATTCAGCGAGTAGTTTGGTCCAACGGCCATCGGATCGTAAGCCGCGAACAGGTCGTACAGTGCGTTTTGCTGACGCCCCAGCGTGACGGCGCCGAAATCGCCCTGCAAGCCAACGTAGGCTTGGCGACCAAACAACCGACTACCCTGCGCAGATTTGCCGGTGTCGATGTCAAAGCCGCTTTCCAATACGAAAATGCCCTTCAGGTTATTCCCTAGATCTTCAGCGCCACGGATGCCCCAGCGCGACCCAGATAGTCCACCAGAGGTGAGCGCGGTGACCGAGCCGTTGCCGTTGGCGCCGCCGTTCACGTGGCTTTGATAGCTGACGCCCGCGTCAACAATGCCGTAAAGCGTGACATTCGACGACTGCGCAAATGCGGCGGCAGGGACGGTGCCGGCCGCGATTGTCACTGCGAGGAGAGTTTTTTTCACTGTTAGCCTCAATTGCTGTTTGACCGAAGGAATCTGCGATGGGGCCTGTCGTGACCCGCCTAATGAACGCGACCCCGAACGCTGACGCGAGATAATGCGTCAGTTATGTGACAGCAATAAGTAAACAATCCAGGCAAATAGCTCTTAAATATTTCTTTTTGAGAAACAATTGATCCGAGTATTGCGCCACTCGAAAGACAGGCTGCAGTGCGCTTGCCAGCATCAAGCCCTGTGCTCATCAACTTGATGGCCAGGTCATGCCATCCGCAGATTCCTGCATACCGCGTGGCCTGTTCGTCAGGCGCCCACCGCGCTGTCCCTGAGCTTAAAGACTGCAACCGCGCGGCGCAGTGAATCGGCCTGCTCGGCCATGGCATGCGCGGCAGCCGACGCCTCTTCCACCAATGCCGCATTCTGCTGGGTGACTTCTTCAATCTGGCCCACGGCAACGTTCACTTGATCGATACCGGTGCTTTGCTCGGCCGATGCAGCGGAAATCTCACCAACGATCTGCGTCACGCGATGCACCGAGGTGACGATGTCGTCGATGATGGTGCCGGCTTCGTGCACCAAACGCGCCCCCGCTTCCACACGCTCCGTGGATTGACTGATCAAGCCCTTGATTTCCTTGGCTGCCGAGGCGCTACGCTGCGCGAGCGTGCGCACCTCGCCTGCCACGACGGCAAAGCCCCGGCCCTGCTCGCCGGCACGGGCCGCTTCAACCGCAGCGTTGAGGGCCAGGATATTGGTCTGGAAGGCAATGCTGTCGATGACACCAATGATCTCGCCCACCTTCGCAGAGCTTTCTGAGATGCCTTGCATGGTCTGCACAACTTCGTTCATGACCTTGCCGCCGCGTACTGCGGTGTCGGAAGCGTGACCCGCGAGCGACGAGGCCTGCACGGCGCTTTCCGAATTGCGTCGGACGGTTGACGTCAGCTCCCCAATGTTCGCGGCGGTCTCTTCCAGCGACGCCGCCTGTTCTTCCGTACGCGACGAAAGGTTCAAGTTGCCCGCAGCAATCTGTGAACTGGCAGCGGCAACGCCTTCGGCATTCCGACGCACTTCGCTCACCACGTTGGCAAGGTTGGTTTGCATCTGCTTGAGGGCGTGGAGCAATTGACCGATCTCGTCAGAGCCGCGTGAGTCAAACGGCTTGGCTAGATCGCCATGCGAAACCGCGCTGGCCACATCCGCCGCGCGGGCAAGTGGCTTCGTAATGGTGCGGCTGAATATGAAAGCGCCGGCCAGCCCCAGCCCGAATGCCACGAGCATCAGTGCGGAGCTGACGACCAATGCGGTGCGCGCGGCTTCAGCCGTTTTGGCTGATACGGCGATGCTTTCCTTCGCGATCTCTTGAGCTGCTTCATCCAGCAGGCGTGCTGGCTCGCGATCGACTCCGGCTACGACCTTGTCGCCAACGGTAGGGTCGAACGAGGCGGCGACGAACATATCGTGGCCCTTTCGGTAGCCGACGCCCATGGCGACATGCGCTGCGGCAAATTGCTTGATCAGGTCTCGACTCTTGCCAGGTGGAAGCGAATCCTGCAGCGCCTTTGCCTGATCAGAAACAGCCTGCTCACCTTTCAGGAAGGCCGCCCAATATTTGTCCAGCTTGACTGGGTCTTCACCACGCAGAAGCGTGTCCTTCCACTCCTGCACTTGCGTTTTGAAGGTAACGAGCATTTTCGTCACCGCCCGCTCATCGGCGACGCGGGCCTGCACGGTGGTGTTGTATTCAACGATGGAGTCGTTGAGCGAAGCGATTCCGTAGATTGCTCCGGAGAACATCAGCAGCAGCGCAATACCAAAGGCGAGGGGCAGTTTGATCGACAGTTTCATGATGACGGGTAAGACGAGTTCGGCGAGACCTGGTCCTCGCCTGGACGTCTTCTTATCGGCCAATCTGCGTGCCACTTAAGGTGAATTCTTGCAGTGCACTATTGCAGCGAAAATATGTGCGCCCTCTACCACCTCGCCGCGGTTGAAGCGCGACGCGCTAACGCCGAGTCCTCTATATTCACGGTTGATAGGTGTCAAGGCCAATGTCGAAGACTCGTCTACAGTGGGCTGATAGTCTGGTGGCCAACGTCCCCGGCTTGGCTCCTACCTCTCAATGGAGTGATGAGACTGCATGTGTGTGTCAGCAAGCCGCGCATCGATTCAATTGGGAGATTGGGCTGGTCGCTGCGAACGGTGCTCTGATCTCAACGGGCAATTCTGATGGTCAACTCCGCCGCATCATCTCCTTTGCACGCCGAGGCACCGGCCCTGTCGATGCTCTCTCGGCTGGCCACGCCTGAGATCGCAATCGTCGAGCACTGGGCACCAGAGTATCTATGGAGCAACGACCCCGAGATCGGTCATCGCCTCAGAGTCGCCATTCGTAGACTGCGGGCGCTGTTGTGGGCCTATCGGGACCTGCTTCCGAAGGCGCTGGCCGATGACTGGCGATGCAGGCTAGCGGATGTTGCGGCTCAAATTGGGCCGCCGAGGAACTGGGACATCATCGTCAACGTGCTGTTGCGCGCTGCCGTTCCGCCGAGCCAGCCTTCTGCCTTGATCTTGCTGGAGGCGTTGGAAGACATCAGGCAGCGCGCGCGCGCCGAGAGCCGCGTTGCATTCGAGGGCATCGGGCCTGAGAGGCTGATGGCTGACTTTAGCGAAGCGATCGGCAAGGCAACGCAGGCGCAGCCAGAGACCAGCGAGACGCTCGGAAAGTTTGCGCATGCCAGTATTGCAGCGGCGTCCAGGCGGGTGAATCGAGCGCTTCGTCGCGCGTCGAATGGTGGCTTGCAGGAATTGCATCAGACGCGTATCCAAATCAAGCGACTGCGTTACCTGCTTGAGTTCTTCTCGCCCGTGTTGGGAAAGAAGGACATCAAACGAATTCGCCGACTGGAACAGCTTCAAGACGCTTTAGGAGAGCTGAACGACGTGGTTGTCGGGGCAACCTACGTCTCCCAAGTCCCCGTCAGACCGGAGTATGCGACAGCCCACGAACTGTTTGTGCAATGGCTTAGAAAGGAGAAGAAGGCCCGACGTCGTGCTGCTATTGCCGCATTAGGGTGTCTTCCTTGCGAGCGCTGAGGTTCTACTTGGAGCGCCGGTCGGGGAGGTGCAGTCACTTATCCACAGAAGCAGTGGGCAAGATCCGGTCCGAGCTTTGTCAGGAGGTGTCGGGCCTCAGCCTGATCGGTGTGTTCAAGTTTTTTTGCCCGTCGGAAACTATATATACTGTTTCAGTACACATCAGAAAAGGGGGCACCAGATGGAACTCGAAATGGCAAAGCAAGCGGCAGTGGCTGAGAACGCATCGTCCAGTGCGACAGCAAAGACTGGCCGAACCAAATCTGAAGCGAGCGCAGGCGCGCGAGCAACCAAACAAAGCTCGGCCAAGCCGGCGGCATTGCCAACCGGGCAAGAGAAGAACCAGAAGAAGACAAAGCGTGCTGCCAGTGTGGCTACCCCAGCGGGAGAGATGGCACCGGAGAAGCCGAAGAAAACCAAGGTTGTGCGGGACAGTTTCACGATGCCGGAAGCAGACTATCGAATGCTCGCCGAGATCAAGGAGAGGTGTCTCGCAGGTGGTAAGAAGGTCAAGAAGAGCGAACTCTTGCGCGCTGGAGTCAACCTATTGGCCGCGATGCCGGCGAATCGTCTGCTCGCCGTCGTAGCGAAACTAGAGTCTGTGAAGACGGGTCGACCAGCAAAGGATTGATGGTGCGGTATTCGCGCTGACGACGATCTGCCAATCAGCGCTTGTATGGACCGGCATACGCGAACTGGCCCCTTGCCCCCTGCAGGCGCGAACCTACAGCGGACCCCTGAACACCGGATCGGCAAAAAAAGCGCAGCCATCTTGGCTGCGCACGAGGAGGAGAAAAGGCCCGACCTATCTTTTTTCAACTAAGTCACATGAAAGCAATGACAAAAATGTCATTCATGTGATGTAAATCTTCGACAATTGCCTTGCAGCCGTCGCCTGCCGACAATATCAAGACAGCGATGAATACCTTGGGGACGCCGCAACGCAGCAGTGGGCAATTCAGCAGTTCAGCGGCTGCTCAATACAGGTGCTGGCCGTGCTCGGCAGGGGCTCCGGTTTCAGATACGCATACACATACACAGGGTTTATCTGCGCACCATGGGACGATGCCATGTCCTATCCGCAGATGCAGCGGCTCCATCGTGTGTCCGCCGATGTTGATTCGGCCGTTGCAGCGATCGCCGCAGGCATGCGCGAGGGTCGTGCGATTGCCGAGCGGTGCTTCCCGGCGTTCCTTGAGGGGGGCAGACGGAGCCGCAGACGCCCCCCATCTGACAGCTTGGCGCATGCCCTCAGCCACCGAGGGCATCTCGCCGCAGCCTTTTTGGCCGGCCCGATGTCGATCGAGACGGCGTCGCGGGAAAGATCAGCGCGCGGCGCTGTACACGTCGCTGCCAAAGCCCTGCAGGCCGTTCATGCCGGCATAGCCAAGATGCGATAACCCGAAAACGTCCTCGATGCTCTTGAGCAGGGC
>Ga0075448_10000796_pt1:5000-11048 | contig 11048 bp, 4 predicted proteins | sample CoawatmetaG10DNA_2_FD_72353 | JGI IMG/M metagenome (GOLD analysis project Ga0075448, IMG submission 72353) | Marine microbial communities from the West Antarctic Peninsula - Coastal water metaG108-DNA | ecosystem: Environmental > Aquatic > Marine > Coastal | place: Atlantic Ocean... | reverse complement strand
CCTCGCCGGCGAGGTCAAGGACGGCGATCGCGTGCTGATTTCGGAGAAGGGCAATGTGCTGACCTTCAACGGTCAGGTGCCCAAGACCGCCGAGATCGTGCAGTTCGATGCTCCGGTCTCGAAGCGCAAGCTGAACTGAGCGCGACTAGCGCAACAATGGAGGCCCTCTCCGCATGCCGCGGGGAGGGCCTCGCCCTGTGGATCACTCCTGATGGGCGGACTGATCAGCGGTTGGTGATGGAGCGGGTCTGCGACGTCGAGCTCGTGGCATCCGAGACGATGCGCGAGCTGCCGCGGCTCGCCATCTGGGCTTCGATCTTGTCGCGGGCCTGTTCGAAGCTCGCCAGCATCGGACCTTCGAGCGATCGGCCGCGCGGCAGTTTCACACGCATCGGGTCGACGAATCGGCCGTTGACCAGGATTTCGTAGTGGACGTGCGGGCCGGTCGACTGGCCGGTCGAGCCGACGAAGCCGATCACCTGGCCCTGTCGCACCTTCTTGCCGATCTCCATGCCCTTGGCGAAGGCCGACATGTGGCCGTAGGCCGTCTCGTAGCCATTGGAGTGCTTCATACGGATATATTTGCCGTAGCCGCCCTCGTATCCGACCTTCTCGAGCACGCCGTTGCCGGATGCGAAGATCGGCGTGCCGTAGGCGGTGGCCCAGTCGACGCCGGTATGCATCTTCACGTAGCCGAGGATCGGGTGGCGGCGGCCGCCGAAGCCCGAACGCATGATCGCGTTGTTGACCGGCTTGCGCACCAGGAACTTCTTCGCGCTCTTGCCGGTCTCGTCATAGTAGTCGACGAGGCCGTCATCCGAGCTCTGGAAGCGATAGTATTTCTTGGTTTCGCCGCCGACGGTCAGCGCGGCGTAGAGCACTTCGGTCTTTTCGGTGCTGGTGACGCCTTCGTCCTCGCCGGCAAAGAACACGTCGAACGAGTCGCCGGGCTGGACCTTGCGCTGGAAATCGACGTCATAGGAGTAGATCTTGACCATGTCCTCGATGACGGTCGGCGGCACCTTGTTGCGCAGCGCGGTCTCGTAAATGCTCTGATAGAGCCGCACGCCGCTGCCATCATCCTCGTCGTCGTCGCTGGAATTGTCGGCGGTGTCGGTCGTGGTGTTCATGCTCTGCACGTCGACGGCGACGTATTTGCCGAGATCGGACAGCGCGGCGACGGCTTCGACCACGGCATCGTTGGCGACGATGACGCGATAGGGCTGCAGCCTGACATTCGGTCCGGGAGCTGCCGGCGCCATCAGGATCCGCACCTTCTGGCCTTCCTTCAGGCCGCCGTCGCGGCCGCGCGGGCCGAGCGTTGCGGCAATCGCCTTCGCCTCGTCTGGCGTCGCGCCCTGATCGCGCAGGATCGAGGTGATGCTGTCGCCCTTCTTGACGAGGTGAACCCGTTCGCCGACCGGATTGCCGCCGGTGACCTGCTCCTTGGTCTTCGGCAGCAGCGTGACGTTTTCCGGCACGACGCGGGTCTCGAAGCCCGCATAGGGATCGGAGGTGTTGCCCTCGGTGGCGTAGGCCATCCTGATATCGGGGCCGGCGCCGGTGGCATCGGCCGCGGCATTGGCGAGTGAGGCGTAGCGCACGGAATTGCCGGAGCCGCGCCAGTTGGCGGCGTCGCGGACCCGCATCAGGATGTCGTCGAGTGCGACGACCGCGGCCAGCTTGGCTTTCGGCAGCACGGCTCCGAGATCCTTGGTGACGAAGGAGACCTCGGCGTCGGGTTCGGCGGACGCCGCCGCATTCGGATCCTCGGCCGCAGCCGGCGTGTCGGAGCCGACATCGGTCAACAGACGCTGCGCGTTGAACGCCGGTATCTTGGACGACAGATCGCTCGTGGTCATCGAGAGATTGCCGGAAATCCGGATGAAGGGCCGCACCCGCATCACGTCGCGATTGCCGACGCGGGTCACGGTCGACACGCGCACCAGGCTGCGGGAGGCTGACGATTCGCTCGGCGGCGGCAGGCGGTCGCCCTTATGCAGGCTGACGACGCGATCGTTGCCGGTGAAGGCGCCGCGCAGCGCGCCTTCGACGCGCTCCGGCACCTTGGCGAAGGTCATCTCGCCATCGAGCGACGCAAAAACGGCGCCGCCGATCAGAGCTGCGCCACAGAGACCGGTGAGAATGGTGCCGCTGAACCATTGAACGGAGACACGGCGGCGATCGATCACCGCGGCCTCGGTGCCGTCGACTGAAAGCGGCGGTTCGTGACCGAGATCGATCATCCCGGTCTCGCGCCCAATGCCGCTTCCGCGTGACGCCCGTTGGCTCAACCCGATATCCCCCCAAATTCCAGCAACTGCGATCGTCCTCTGCTCGTCCTCGTCGCCACCTTGATCCCCTGAAGCGGAATCTCGGCAGTATGGCGAGCCACACGCATCGAAGTCGAGAAGACGATGGCCATTCGCTGGCCGCACTCTCGAACGTCAATGGTGTGCAGATCTCTCGATATTGCTCGGCCGTGTAGGGAAGAGGCGACGGGTTCTCGAAGAATTCGCCTGGTCCCCCAGAAAAACCACCCGTGCCCCCACAGGTTACGAGCGGTTCAGTGCTTGTCTTATAGCCAGAACGTCGCAGGATTGTGGCTCAAGTGCGGCATTTGGGATGGAAAAGTTTCCTGCAGCAGGTTGGTGCTGCCGCCCCGCCTCGAGCGGCCTGGAACCCGTTCCGAGGGGCCTGACGGGCGCTTCGGCGCCAAACTTTTTTTCAAGTTTTTTACCACGCGGGTCGGGTGGCGAATTTTTACCACCGACCTAAGTCACGGAAAGAATGAGAATTTCTTCGCACTGCTCAAGCGATTTCGGCGTACGACGTTTTGTTGACAATGGCCGTTGACAATCCCGAGGGGGGCGGACTATAAACCAACCACTGAGCGCGGCGCCGCCGGGTCACTGACCAAGGCGAGCGAACGCGCCTCTGATGCTCCTCACTTAGATGAGTGACACAACAACCGACATAAATCGGTTGAGGTTCACTGTCTGCCGGTGAAGGGTAGAACCACCCTCTAAGGGTGTGGGGTCGTCGGATCCCGGGCTGTTTGACAAGTGAAGATGAAGAAAGAGAAACGTGGACGGCGGAGTCCTTGCGTCTCTCGGAATACTCGAAAGCTTCGGCTTTTGACTTCTGGGAGTGGACGAAAGACTTCGGCGGTACACGTTTCAAAGGTTACACCATCGCTGCCAACGATGTGAATCGCGGGCGGCTCGTTGACTTCGGTCGACGAAGAATGGTGGGACCTCGTCAAACGTTGTGATCAGCCGGTTCAAAGGTTTCAAGTCCAACTTGAGAGTTTGATCCTGGCTCAGAGCGAACGCTGGCGGCAGGCTTAACACATGCAAGTCGAGCGGGCATAGCAATATGTCAGCGGCAGACGGGTGAGTAACGCGTGGGAACGTACCTTTTGGTTCGGAACAACACAGGGAAACTTGTGCTAATACCGGATAAGCCCTTACGGGGAAAGATTTATCGCCGAAAGATCGGCCCGCGTCTGATTAGCTAGTTGGTGAGGTAATGGCTCACCAAGGCGACGATCAGTAGCTGGTCTGAGAGGATGATCAGCCACATTGGGACTGAGACACGGCCCAAACTCCTACGGGAGGCAGCAGTGGGGAATATTGGACAATGGGCGCAAGCCTGATCCAGCCATGCCGCGTGAGTGATGAAGGCCCTAGGGTTGTAAAGCTCTTTTGTGCGGGAAGATAATGACGGTACCGCAAGAATAAGCCCCGGCTAACTTCGTGCCAGCAGCCGCGGTAATACGAAGGGGGCTAGCGTTGCTCGGAATCACTGGGCGTAAAGGGTGCGTAGGCGGGTCTTTAAGTCAGGGGTGAAATCCTGGAGCTCAACTCCAGAACTGCCTTTGATACTGAAGATCTTGAGTTCGGGAGAGGTGAGTGGAACTGCGAGTGTAGAGGTGAAATTCGTAGATATTCGCAAGAACACCAGTGGCGAAGGCGGCTCACTGGCCCGATACTGACGCTGAGGCACGAAAGCGTGGGGAGCAAACAGGATTAGATACCCTGGTAGTCCACGCCGTAAACGATGAATGCCAGCCGTTAGTGGGTTTACTCACTAGTGGCGCAGCTAACGCTTTAAGCATTCCGCCTGGGGAGTACGGTCGCAAGATTAAAACTCAAAGGAATTGACGGGGGCCCGCACAAGCGGTGGAGCATGTGGTTTAATTCGACGCAACGCGCAGAACCTTACCAGCCCTTGACATCCCGGTCGCGGACTCCAGAGACGGAGTTCTTCAGTTCGGCTGGACCGGAGACAGGTGCTGCATGGCTGTCGTCAGCTCGTGTCGTGAGATGTTGGGTTAAGTCCCGCAACGAGCGCAACCCCCGTCCTTAGTTGCTACCATTTAGTTGAGCACTCTAAGGAGACTGCCGGTGATAAGCCGCGAGGAAGGTGGGGATGACGTCAAGTCCTCATGGCCCTTACGGGCTGGGCTACACACGTGCTACAATGGCGGTGACAATGGGATGCTAAGGGGCGACCCTTCGCAAATCTCAAAAAGCCGTCTCAGTTCGGATTGGGCTCTGCAACTCGAGCCCATGAAGTTGGAATCGCTAGTAATCGTGGATCAGCACGCCACGGTGAATACGTTCCCGGGCCTTGTACACACCGCCCGTCACACCATGGGAGTTGGTTTTACCTGAAGACGGTGCGCTAACCGAAAGGGGGCAGCCGGCCACGGTAGGGTCAGCGACTGGGGTGAAGTCGTAACAAGGTAGCCGTAGGGGAACCTGCGGCTGGATCACCTCCTTTCTAAGGATGATCCTTCAGCGAGCTCACGCTCACTATCGGATCGTTTTAGAAACATTCAGGGGCCAACAATTTCAGGATTGTTGAGCTCCATCGGCGGGATTTCGCCGTCTTCGTTTCTCTTTCTTCGCGGACGAACACGCGCCAGGGGCTGAGCGCTGTGCGATGCATCGACTTCACGTCGGATGCGCGCCGGCATGTCTCTCGTGTTAGGGGCTTGTAGCTCAGTTGGTTAGAGCGCGCGCTTGATAAGCGTGAGGTCGGAAGTTCAAGTCTTCCCAGGCCCACCACGCTTCGCCGTCGGCTACGCGTGGCGCGGCCACGTAGCAGACGAAGCGAAGTGTGCCCGGCATAGCCCAAAGGGCGACGGCGGGCTCAATGTGAGCATTCGTCTTCTGGTACGGGGCCATAGCTCAGCTGGGAGAGCGCGTGCTTTGCAAGCATGAGGTCGTCGGTTCGATCCCGTCTGGCTCCACCAGATGGAATTGAAGCTCGAGAATGCGCCCTGCTTAAGAAGCTCTGTTCAAATTCGTCCGCGAAACATCACTTCGCACTCATTGGTCCGGATGGACGGTGACGTGCGTGTTTTCTGACATCGTAAAGAGGAGATCGATCCGAGTTTGGATCCAGCGAAGCAATTCGCGGGTACCATTCCTAATCTCCAGATCGTTTTCGGCGCTCGCGCATCGCAGCTCATCGCAAGATGAGTGAGATGAGCGAGTTGTAAAACGATCTTTGTAGCGAAGCTTGACCGCCTCGCTATCGGGCCGATCTTACGAAGCAAGCTGGTCTTTCTAGTCAATGTCCGGCTGCACATAGCGCTCATCGAGGGCGTGCGCCGCAAGGCAATTGTGCAGACAACATTCTGCCGAGTGTGTGGACATTGATAATGAGAGCAATCAAGTGCCTTAAGGGTGTTCGGTGGATGCCTTGGCGCTGAGAGGCGATGAAGGACGTGCTACGCTGCGATAAGCCGTGGGGAGCTGCGAAGAAGCTTTGATCCACGGATTTCCGAATGGGGAAACCCACCTTCGATAGCCGGAACTCCAAGACCTTGTGTTTTGGGGTTCGACCAGAAATGGAAGAAATCAGACCGCGAGGTTTTGGATTTCCGGTTATCAAGAGAAGGTATGAGACTTCCGAATAAAATAGGAGGTTTTAAGCGAACCCAGGGAACTGAAACATCTAAGTACCTGGAGGAAAGGACATCAATCGAGACTCCGTTAGTAGTGGCGAGCGAACGCGGACCAGGCCAGTGATACA
>Ga0075448_10000782_pt1 | contig 11170 bp, 9 predicted proteins | sample CoawatmetaG10DNA_2_FD_72353 | JGI IMG/M metagenome (GOLD analysis project Ga0075448, IMG submission 72353) | Marine microbial communities from the West Antarctic Peninsula - Coastal water metaG108-DNA | ecosystem: Environmental > Aquatic > Marine > Coastal | place: Atlantic Ocean: West Antarctic... | reverse complement strand
TTCGCGCACCATCAGGATGAGGCGGCGGCGCTCCTTGAGCGTGACGTCGGCAGCGCGCGCAATGAGGTTGTCTGACAGGCCATGCGCGACGGCCGCCAGCGTCTTCATCGAGCAGGGCGCCACTACCATCGCTTCGGCAGCAAAGGAACCGCTCGCGATGGTGGCGCCGATATCGCGCACGTTATGCACGACGTGCGCCAGCGCTTCCACTTCTTCGCGTGCCATGTGCAGCTCGTGCTGCACGTTCATCAGCCCTGCGGGCGACATCAGCAGGTGCGATTCCACGCCGGCCGAGTCACGCAGGCCCTGCAGAACCTGCAGCAGCCGCACCCCGTAAATCGCGCCCGACGCCCCCGTGATCGCCACGATGATGCGGCGCACGGCGGGCGTTTGAGCGGTGGCGTTCGCGGTCTGGGTCACGCTGAAACGAGAACGCAGCTCAAGCAGCCAGCAGCGGCTGCAGTTCGCCGCTCTGGTACATCTCCATCATGATGTCCGAGCCGCCGATGAACTCGCCGTTGATATAGAGCTGCGGAATGGTGGGCCAGTTGGCGTAGTCCTTGATGCCCTGGCGGATTTCATCGTCTTCCAGCACGTTGACGGTGTGCGGACGGTCCACGCCGCAGGCCTTCAGGATCTGGATGGCGCGGCCCGAAAAGCCGCACATCGGGAATTGCGCCGTGCCCTTCATGAAGAGGACGACGGGGTGGCCTTTGACGATCTGGTCGATCTTTTCGTGCGTGGTGCTCATGGGGAGACTCGATTGGGTGAGGGGCGGCAGCCGGGTTCCCGAGCTGACATCCACATTGGAAAACCCCTCTATTTTAGCGAGGAACGCGCACCGGCGTTTTGATCCGGCCATTGCCCACCGCTGCACCGGTCGTGGCCGGCCAGGTCCTGCGCGGTGAAGACGTTGGCGAATCCCGCGCCGCCCAGCAGCGCACGCACAGGTTCGCCTTGGTCGTAGCCGTGTTCGACCAGCAGCCATCCCCCGGAGACAAGCCGCGCCGGCGCCCCGGCGACGATGCTGCGCAGGTGGCGCAGGCCGTCATCGTGGTCGGTGAGGGCGCTGGCGGGCTCGAAGCGCAGGTCGCCCTGGTCGAGGTGCGCGTCGGTGGCGGCGATGTAGGGCGGGTTGCTGGCGATCAGGTCGAAGGCGGGTGGCGCATCGGTTCCGGCCAGCGCGCCGTACCAGTCGCCCAGCGCAGCCTGGACGTTGGTGGCACCGAGCGCCTTGGCGTTGTCGATCGCCACGGCCAGCGCATCGGCGGAGGCGTCGGTGGCCCACACGCGCGCGTCGCGTCGCGCCAGCGCAATGCTGATGGCGATGATGCCGCTGCCCGTGCCCATGTCGAGCACGGCGGGTGCATCGCGTTCTTCGAGGCGGTCCAGCGCCTGCTCCACCAGCACTTCGGTATCGGGGCGGGGGATCAGCACGGCTGGCGTGACCTTGAACGTGCGGCCGAAGAATTCACGTTCGCCGAGCAGATACGCCATCGGCTCGCCGGCCAAGCGGCGCGCCGCGAGTTCGCTGATACGCGCGCGCGCGGCCACGTCGATGGCGCAGGCGTCTTGCGTGATGAGTTGCACACGCGACAGGCCCGTCACATGCGAAACCAGCATGCGCGCTTCAAGCGCAGGCAAGCCCGCGCGTGCCAGCGCCGTCAGCGCGTCGGACACGCGAGCCAGGTTTTCGGGCGGAATGACGGGGGAAGACGACACGGCAACAGACCAGCAGCGAAGATCGGGCGCACAAAATAACACGGGCCCGGCCGATGTGGCGCGGGCCCGCGAGCGGGTCAGTGCGGTTAAGCAGCGCTTATTGCTTGGTTGCGTCCTTGACCTTGTTGGCTGCTTCCTTGGTGGCGTCAGCGGTTTTGTCTGCAGCAACCTTGGCGGCATCGGCCGTCTTGTCGGCTGCGGTCTTGGCAGCTTCCTTGGCCTGCGCCAGCGCGCCCGAAGCGGAGACCTGCGCATCCGAAGCCGCTTGCGAGAGTTCCACCTTGGCAGCGTCCGCGGCCTTGCTCACGGCGGTGCCGGCATTGTCGAGCGCTTGCTTCGCGGCGTCTTTCGATTGTTCCATTGCGCTCTTGGCGGCCTGGTCGGCGGCGTCGTCTTTCTTGCCGCAGGCGGCCAAGCCGAGTGCGAGGGTGGTAGCGACAGTGATGGCCAGCAGTTGGTTACGCATTGCGATTCTCCTAATCGTGATGTTGCCGCGCTTGTTGGTGAGTGCGCCCCCGATGCGACCGGCGACGCACTCGGCGTGATCGAGTTCGATTATAGGAACGCGAGGCCGGGCCGCCATCGCGCAAAGCTGTATCAAACGCAAGCGGATGTTACGAAGCGCGCGCTTTTTAACGATTGAGAGCGTCAGGCGTCGTCACCCAGCGCCGCAAGCTGCTCGGCCTGATGCTCGGCCGCCAATGCGCCGACGAGTTCGTCGAGGTCGCCATCCATGATCGCGTCGATCTTGTACAGCGTCAGGTTGATGCGGTGATCCGTCACGCGCCCCTGCGGGAAGTTGTACGTGCGGATGCGGTCGGAGCGGTCGCCCGAGCCGATCAGGCTCTTGCGTGCGCTGGCTTCCTTGGCTTGCGCCTCGCGCTCCTGGCGATCCTTCAGGCGGGCGGCGAGGACTTGCATGGCGCGGTCCTTGTTGCGGTGCTGGCTGCGGTCGTCCTGGCACTCCACCACCAGGCCGGTCGGCAGGTGGGTGATGCGCACGGCCGAATCCGTCTTGTTGATGTGCTGGCCACCCGCGCCGGACGCGCGGAACGTGTCAATGCGCAAATCCGCCGGGTTGATCTGGATGTCGGCCAGCGCATCGGCCTCGGGCATGATCGCCACGGTGCAGGCTGAGGTGTGGATGCGCCCCTGTGCCTCCGTGGCTGGCACGCGCTGCACACGGTGGCCGCCCGATTCAAACTTCAGGCGCGAGTACGCACCTTCGCCCACCAGCCGCGCGATCACTTCCTTGTAGCCGCCCAGGTCCGACGCCGATTCGCTGACGATCTCCACCTGCCAGCGCTGCCGTTCGGCGTAGCGTGTGTACATCCGCAGCAGGTCGCCGGCAAAGAGCGCGGACTCATCGCCGCCAGTACCGGCACGGATTTCCACGAAGATGTTGCGATGGTCGTTCGGGTTTTTCGGAAGCAGCAGGCGTTGCAGCTCGCCTTCGAGAGACTCCATGCGCTCACGCGCGGCGCGCAGTTCGTCTTCGCCAAACGCCTTCATGTCAGGATCGGCCGCCAACTCCTGCGCTGTGGCGATGTCTTCCTCGGCCCGCTTCCAAGCGGCAAATTGCGCGACCACCGGCTCCAGCTCGGCATGTTCGCGCGTGAGCTTGCGGTATTGGTCGAGGTTGGCGGTGGCGTCTTCACGCGCAAGCAGCGCGTTGATTTCGACGATGCGCTCGGCCAGTTGGTCGAGCTTGGACAGCATGCTGGGCTTCATTCGGGCAGTCGCGGAGGGAAACGCTGGAAGCGAAGGCGGCGCATGATACCGCGCCAGAGGTTGCGTGCCGGAGTGAAAGCGGGCGGCGCGCGAGCGAAGCGCTGGCCGCTAGCGCTCGGAGTGGCTGGACTGGCGGAACAACGCCGGCAACAGGTCGATGAGCTGTTCGCGGCCTTCGCCCTGCGCATGGTTCAGGGCATGCGTCGGGCCGTGGAGGAATTTCTTGGTGAGCGCCTGCGACAGCGCTTCGAGCACCAGCGCCGGATCGTCGCCACGCGCGAGCATGCGCTGAGCGCGTTCCAGTTCACCTTGGCGCAGCGTTTCAGCCTGCGCGTGCAGATCTCGGATGATCGGCACCACGCTGCGCGCATCGAGCCAGTGCATGAAGTTCAGCACGCGCGTTTCGATGATGGCCTCGGCCTGCGCCACGGCGGCCTGCCGCAGCGCGTTGCCCTCGCGCACGATGGCGCCAAGGTCGTCCACGGTGTAGAGGAACACGTCGGACAGGCGTGCAACCTCGGGTTCGATGTCGCGCGGCACCGCCAGGTCGACCATGAACATCGGGCGGTGGCGGCGCTGCTTGATGGCGCGCTCCACGGCGCCCAGGCCGATGATGGGCAGCGTGCTGGCGGTGCACGACACAACGATGTCGAACTCGGCAAGCTTGGTCGGCAGTTCGGCCAGCCGCACGGCGCGGGCGTTCAGGCCCTGATTCGACAACGATTCGGCGAGCTTCTCGCCGCGTTCCAGCGTGCGGTTGGCGATCACCACTTCGCGCGGCGTCTGCGCGGCGAAGTGGGTGGCGCACAGTTCGATCATCTCGCCGGCGCCAATGAACAGGACGCGCTGGTCCGCAATCGATTCGAAGATGCGCTGCGCCAGTCGCACGGCGGCGGCGGCCATCGACACGGAATGCGCGCCGATCTCCGTGGTGCCGCGCACTTCCTTGGCCACGGCAAAGGTGCGCTGGAACAGCTGATTCAGGTACGTGCCCAGGGCGCCCGCCTCGGTGGCGGTGCGCACGGCGTCTTTCATCTGCCCGAGGATCTGGGTCTCGCCCAGCACCATCGAATCGAGCCCGCTGGCCACGCGAAACGCGTGGCGTACCGCCAGCGACTGGCCGAGCGAATACACATGGGGCGCAAGTTCGCCGGGGTCGATGTTGTGGTGCTGTGCCAACCAGCGAATCGCATGCTCGTGCGCGGTCTGCTCGGGCAGGTTGCCGTCGGTGGCGCAGTAGATTTCGGTGCGATTGCAGGTGGAGAGAATGGCGGCTTCTGCCGTGCTTCGGAGGTGCGGCAAATGCTGGCGCAGCGTGCCCAGCGCGGGCTTGAGCTGCTCGAGCGGAAACGCCACCTTCTCGCGCAGGGAAAGCGGCGCAGTGTGGTGGTTGATTCCGAGCGTCAGCAACTGCATGTGGGGCGGCCGGTTAAAGGAACGGCACGAATTTTGAGCACTTCGGATTATAACGCCCGGCCCCCGGATGAGCAGGCGGCAGGTCAAATCTGGTGATATGTATTGAGGAATGTCGATTATTCGTCACGCGCGACGCGCAGTGCGATCGTGGCCTTCTGCACCGTCCTGCGCTAAGGTACGCGTCCAGTTGAATCGCTCAAGGGCAATACGGAGAACAGGCATGGGGTGGATCGGGCCGCTTTGGATCGGGCTGGCGGTGGGCGTGGCGGCGCGTTGGCTGCATCCCGCAGGCAAACGCCTGGGATGGGCGGCTGCGCTGGTAACGGGCGGGCTCGGCGCGTTGCTCGGTTACTACAGCGGCCAATTCGCCCACCTGTATGCCGATGGCCAGATCATGGCGTGGACGGCCGCCGTGGTGGGCGCCATGCTGCTGCCGGCGGCATGGGGCCTGTCGCGCCGCTAGGGCGACGACCGCCACTGCGGCATTCTGGCGCGGCTAGCTTGCGTCCACGCCCGCGGTCCGCGCGTCGCGCGCGGCCAAATAGCCGGCCAACAGCGTTTCCAACCGCTTGAAGTCCACCGGCTTGGTCAGGTGATCGGTAAAGCCCGCGTCGCGGCACCGGGCAATATCGTCTTCCATGCCGTAGCCGGTGATGGCAATCGATGGGGCAGCTTGCCGCTCGGCAAATACGCGCACCACGTCCAGGCCGCTGCCGTCCGGCAGACCAATATCGCTGATCAGCAGATCGAACGCGCCAGACTCCGCGGCTTGCATGGCCGTGCGCGCGCCATTGGCAACGGTGACGGTGTGGCCAAGGATCTCCAGCATCTGCGACATGGCCTCGGCCGTATCGGCGTTGTCTTCCACCAACAGCACGTGCAGGCCGCGCGTCGGTTGGGCGCGTGGCGAGGGCGGCGACGGCGGCGTCTCGGGCTGCACCATCTCGGTGGCCAGCGGCAGCGTGAGTGTGAACGTGGCGCCCTCGTGGCGGCCGGCGCTCTCAGCGATCAATGAACCCTCATGCTTCTGCACCAGCGCATAGGCAATCGCCAGGCCCAGGCCAAGCCCGCCAAAGCGCTGTGTGATCGATGCATCGGCCTGCTCGAACGCCGAGAAGATGCGCGGTAGCGCGTCGGGCTCAATGCCGATGCCGTTGTCCTTCACGGACACGGCCACGGTGGAGGCCGACGGGTTCCAGACGCGCACCTCGATGGCGCCGCCTTCGGGCGTGAACTTGACCGCGTTGCGCACCAGGTTCCAGATCACTTGTTGGATGCGCGCGCCGTCCGCGTACAGCCGGCTGCGGCCCGCCTCGAAGCGCGTCTTGAGCGAGAGCCGCTTGGCCTGCATGTCGTTGCGCGATATCTCCAGCGTGCTCTCCAAAAGCGGATACAGGTCGACCAGCGCAAAGCTCACGGCCAGCTTGCCGCGCGCAATGCCGGTGATGTCGAGCAGGTCGTCGATCAGGCGCGCTTCCAGCTCGGCATTGCGGCGCACGACTTCGAGCTGCGCGACCGCATACGCCGGCAAATCCTGGCGCAGCTCCAGCAGATGCACGGCGGTCAGGATGGGCGTAAGCGGCGTGCGCAGCTCATGCGAGAGCACGGCCAGGAAGTGGTCCTTGGCGTGGTTGGCGGTCTCGGCTTCTTCCTTGGCACGGCGCAGGGCGTCTGCGGCGATGCGCTCTTCCGTCGAGTCGCGGATGATCTTCGAGAAGCCGACCAGTTGCCCCGTCTCGTTGTGGATGGCGGTGACCACGCTGGATGCGTAGAACGGCGTGCCGTCCTTGCGCAGCATCCAGCGGTCGTCGGTGAGGCTGCCTTCGCGGCGCACGCGTTCGAGCTTGCGCTGGAATTCACCGGCCTCGCGCGCGGCTTGCGGGTAGAGAATCTCGGCCGACTTGCCTAGGATGTCTTCACGCGCATACCCGAGAATGCTGCGCGACGCGGCGTTCCACGTACGCACGATGCCCTGCGGGTCGAGCGAGAGCACGGCGTGCTCCTTGAGCGCATTGATCAGCAATCGGAAGTGCGTTTCCGCTTCGCGCAGGGCAGCTTCTGCGGCGATGCGCTGGCGGCGTTCGGCCGCCTCGGCCAGCGCCCGCAGCAGCACCACGGGCAGGCGTTGCAGTCGCTGCTTGATGACGTAATCGGTGGCGCCACGCTTGAGCATGTCCACCGCGTGCTCCTCGCCCAGCGCACCGGATACGAAGATGAACGGCGTTTGCGGTGCCATGCGGCGCGCAATGTCGAGCGCCTCTGCCCCCGTGAACTGCGGCAGCATGTAGTCGGCCAGGATGGCGTCGAAGGTCCGCGCGCTCAGTTGGGCGATGAAGTCGGTTTCGTTGTCGACCAGCGTGATGTCAGCCTGCAGGTTGGCGGTTTCCAGCCGTGCGCGCGTAAGTTCTGCGTCGAGCGGATTGTCTTCGACCAGCAGCAGTTGAAGATTGGGCATGGGGGCGAATGCTCCGGATGGGCCGCTAGCTTGCCGGCAGCAATGTGCGGCGTGCCCGGGTGGAGCCGGGCGGCGGTTCATTGAGCACCGCCCAGAATACGCCCAGGTCGGCAATCGCATCGACAAACGCCCGGAACTCCACCGGTTTGACCACGTAGGCGTTGACGCCCAGTTCGTAGCTGCGCAGCAGATCGGTTTCTTCGCGCGACGACGTGAGCATGACCACGGGCAGGCTCTTGAGCACGGGCGTGGCCCGGATCTCGGCCAGCACTTCCAGCCCGTCGACCTTGGGCAGCTTCAAGTCGAGCAGCACCACGGCAGGGTTGCCCGGCACGCGTTGCGCGTACAGGTTGCGCGCGTGCAGGTAGTCCAGCGCTTCAGCGCCGTCGCGGGTGACGACCACATCGTTGGCAAGCTGGCTGCGCTCCAGCGCCAGCAGGGTCAGCTCGAGGTCGTTCGGATTGTCTTCAACGAGCAGGATGGGTTTGAGCATGGTGACAATGAACGTGGAAAGAACGATCAGGCATCGCGGGTCACGGGCGTGCGGAGGCCGGTCCCGGATGCCGCCAGCGGGTGGGGCGCGCGCGGCAGCGCAAAGTAGAACGTGGCGCCGCGATCAAGCTCGCCCTCAGCCCAGGTGCGGCCGCCGTGGCGATCGATGATGCGCCGCACATTGGCCAATCCGATGCCGGTGCCCTCGAATTCGTCCATGCGATGCAGCCGCTGGAACACGCCGAACAGCTTGGCCACGTATTCCATCGAGAACCCCACGCCGTTGTCGGCAATGCGCACGATGGTTTCTGTGTCAGTCTGTTCGGCGTCGATATGGATGCGCGCCGGCTCGCGGCCGCGTGTGTATTTGATGGCGTTGGAGAGCAGGTTGCGCATCGCCAGTTGCAGGAATGCCGGGTCGGCGCGCACCACGGGCAAGGCGGCGATGTTCCATTCGATGTGGCGCCGCCCCTGGTCTACCGTCAGATCGCGCACCACGCCGCGCACCAGCAGGGCAAGGTCGACATCGGTCAGGTGAAGCGCGCCGCGGCCCATCTGCGAGAAGGTAAGCAGGTCGTCGACGAGCTTGCCCGCAAAACGCGACGACTCGGAAATCGTCTGCAGAAAGTGCCGCCCCCGCTCCGACACGTGCTGGCCCTCCATTTCGTCGAGCAGTTCGGCGTAGCCGGCGATGTGGCGCAGCGGTGCGCGCAAGTCGTGCGATACGGAATACGAAAATGCTTCGAGTTCGTGGTTGGCGCGGCGCAGTTCGCTGGTCAGCTCCGCGGCTTCTTCAGCGCGGCGCAGCACGATGTTCAGGACGGCATAGCGGAACTCCGAGGCAGTTTCCACTTCGCTCGTGCGCCACGGCCGCGACGTGTGTGCGATGTGCTCCTGCCAATGGCGCGTGCGACCCAGAATGTGGTGGCTGTCGTCATCGATGCTCACGTGCGGTGCGTGGTCGCCCGCCCAGCGCACCGTGTGCGGGGTTTCGGGGCGGAACCACAGCACGTAGTGACGATGCAGCTGCGAAACCTGCACGGCCAGCACGCCGCTGGCCTGCGGCAGCAGCGCGGCGCCGTCCGGATAGATACTGGCCAGCCGGTCGGTGTGGAACACCTCGCCGGGGCGCTCCTTGGCAAGCCATTCGGTGAGCCGCAGGATGCTGGCCTCATCGGGCGCTGCGCCGATGCGCACGCATTCGCCCTGGCGCACGATGGCCGCGCCGCTGGCCGAGGCAAAGCGCAGCAGATCGGCAGGATGCTCGATCAGGCCATCCTCGAAATGGTCGCGGTCGGACATCGCGGCCAGCAAGCGCACCAGGATGCGCCGCAGTTCCAGCCGGTGGGCGATTTCTGCGCGGTCTTCCTTCGCTTCGATCTGCAGCGACAGGATCTGTGCCAGGTGTTCACATGCCGTACGCACTTCGAAAGAGAGCGAACAGGGCGTGGCATGGTGGCAGGCGATCAGCCCCCAGAGACTCCCGCGCACGGTCAGTGCCAGCGTGAGGGACGCCCTCGCGCCCATGCCGCGCATGGTTCCCCGCTGCGCTTCGGACGCGGCGCGCAGGGCTGCATAGGTCAGGTCGGTGGCCCGCCCGGTGGACGGATGCAGTGGCGGCACCAGACCTACGGGCGTGTCGTCCACGTCCGCCACCAGACGCAACGGGTTGTGGCTGTACAGGCTGCGCAGTTCGGGCGCCATGCCGTCGCCGCGCCAATGCGTCCCGACCAGCGTGTCGTAAGCAACGTCACGCGCTTCCGCCAGCGCCTGCAAGGAGCCGTCGCTGTCGATCCGGTAGATCGTCACGCGGCCAAAGTTGGTGAGGCGGCGAACCTCGCGTGCAGCCAGGTCGGTCAGGGCATCGATCGTGCCTGCGGCTTGCAGGCTGCCGACGAACGTCCGGACCAGCGGGTACATCGACACAAACGCGCCGTCGGCGGCATGCACGGCAGGTTCGAGCTCAAGAATGAGCGTGCCTTTGTGACGGTGCACCACCGCGTCGAGCGCATGACCGTGCGGCGTCTGCAGCGTACCGATGTAGAGCGGGTGGCCGTCGATGCTCTGCGTGGCCAGCGCGCGCTCCAGCACCTCGCGGCCCGCGGCACCCGTCACATGGTCAACCGGCGCCTGCAGCGCGGCGGCCAGCGGTGTTCCCAGCGCGGTCTCGAGGTTTTCGCTGACCTGTTGGATGCGTAGATCGGGTTCGGACAGGCACAGCAACACTCCGCGCGACTGGATGGCAGCGTTGCTGCCAATTCCGGGCGAGGCGTCGATGTCGTCAACTGCAGACAAGGGCGGGGGCGATTGCGAACTCATGGCGTCGGGCGAGTGCGCCGTCCCAAGCGCCTGATCTAATGCGCCAGGCGGGGGCGGCGGGCTGCCCCGGGCTTCGGGCCTGCCGGGGTTCAGCGTATCCGGTCTGGGCTACGCAACCGGCGTGCCAGGGGCGGCAAAATGGCTCAGCGGCGGGCGTTGGCGAGCGCCAGCGCCGTCCGGTCGATTGCGCTGGCGTGTAAAAAAGTGATGCGGAGTCGCCTCAACGTTACAAGCGCGGGGCGGCATCCGCGAGGCGCGGGGCCGCGTCTTCGGGATTCGACCATGAAAAAAAGCCCCGCGTCGCTTGCGGGGCTTTTCGGGCACTTCGTGCGGGGTCAGACGTTGAACAGGAAGTGCAGTACATCGCCGTCTTTGACAATGTATTCCTTGCCTTCCGCACGCATCTTGCCGGCTTCCTTGGCACCCTGTTCGCCCTTGTACTGGATGTAATCCTCGTACGAGATTGTCTGGGCGCGGATGAAGCCGCGTTCAAAGTCGGTGTGGATGGCCGCAGCTGCGCGAGGGGCTGTGTCGCCGATATGGATCGTCCAGGCGCGCACTTCCTTCACGCCGGCGGTGAAGTAGGTTTGCAGGCCGAGCAGCTTGAAGGCGGCACGGATCACGCGGTTCAGGCCCGGCTCCTCCATCCCGATGTCGGCCAGGAATTCGGCCTTGTCAGCGTCATCCAGGTCTGCGATTTCGGCTTCGATGGCGGCGCACACGGCCACCACCGGCGAATTCGTCTGCGCGGCGTAGTTGCGCACCGCGTCGAGGTGCGGGTTGTTCTCGAAGCCGTCTTCGCGCACGTTGGCAACGTACATGGTCGGCTTGGCGGTGATCAGGCACAGCGGCTTGAGCGTCGCCCACTCGTCGTCGGTCAGGTTCAGGCCGCGCACTGGCTTGGCTTCGTCCAGAACCTTCTGCGCTTTTTCCAGCACGGCGACCAGCTTGGCGGCTTCCTTGTCGTTGCCCGACTTGGCGGCCTTGGTGTAGCGCTGCAGCGCCTTTTCCACCGTAGCCAGGTCAGCGAGGGCC
>Ga0075448_10000778_pt1 | contig 11186 bp, 10 predicted proteins | sample CoawatmetaG10DNA_2_FD_72353 | JGI IMG/M metagenome (GOLD analysis project Ga0075448, IMG submission 72353) | Marine microbial communities from the West Antarctic Peninsula - Coastal water metaG108-DNA | ecosystem: Environmental > Aquatic > Marine > Coastal | place: Atlantic Ocean: West... | reverse complement strand
AAAATGCCCTAATGGATATGATCGAGGCAGGCAGCGCCCAAGATGCGGTGATCGCACAAAACGAAGCGCAGCGGCGCGTAATGTGGGAGCGCCGTGAATCGGCGGCGGAAATCACAGTTGGTTTCAAGGGTTCAATCGATACCGATATCGCGGTGCCCTTAGATGATGTGTCCACGTTTCTTCAGCAAGTCTCAGTACGTGTTTCAGAAATTGACCCCACAGGTGAGGAATTTTACATCTCCCATCTAGGAGATGGTAATTTACATTACACGTTCTATCCATCCGACATAAGCGGTGTTTTCAAAGAGCCTATCACCGAGGCCATTGAGGATGTTGTACTAGCCCTTAACGGCAGTTTTTCTGCGGAACATGGGATTGGTTTGTCAAAACGGAATTCGATGGCACGGCGTAAAGATCCAGTGGCCTTGGAAATGATGTGGGCAATAAAGACTGCATTTGATCCTAAAAATCTGATGAACCCAGGCAAAGTCTACCCAGACTAGCGCCAGCTGAAGAATTCAGAGCCTGCTTGGGACAGCAGCTCTTTAGCTAAGTCGTGGCCCATTGCAACTCCATCTACGATGGGACCACGGCGATGACCGCTAAGCTTTTCGCTGCCATCAGGACGTAAGACCTCGCCTCGCAACAGCAGTTCAGAGCCTTCAATAACTGCAAGAGCGGCGATAGGCGTCTCACAAGATCCATCTAAAGTCGCCAAAAATGCGCGCTCTGCTGCAACCCTTTGCCCAGTTTTTGTGTCATGCAAGGGCTCTAAAATGACTGCTGTCGAGTGGTCCTCCAAACGACGTTCAATACCAATCGCTCCCTGCGCCACAGCTGGAAGCATGTCTTCAGGTTCAATAGCACCCGTAGCGACATGTACCATGTTCAAACGATTCAGGCCCGCCATCGCTAAAAACGTACAGCTGGCCACCCCATCAGCAAGTTTTTTAAGCCGAGTCTGCACATTTCCGCGAAATTCAACAACATCAAGATCTGGCCGGACATGCATCAATTGTGCGCGACGGCGAAGACTTGAAGTGCCAACCCGCGCCCCTCTAGCCAAATCTGCAATTGAAACCGATCCAGTCGATACGAAAGCATCGCGTACATCTTCACGGGGCAAATAAATATCAAGTACCAAGCCATCCGGCTGGACCGTGGGCATATCTTTCATAGAATGGACAGCTATATCGATACTACCATCCAAAAGTTGTTCTTCAATTTCCCTAGTAAACAATCCTTTGCCACCCACTAACCGCAAGGGTCGGTCTTGGATTCGATCTCCAGAGGTCTGGATGACCACCACCTCAAAAGCCTCTTCAGGCCAATCCCATGCCTTCATAAGAAGCGCGCGGGTCTCAACTGCTTGTGCCAATGCAAGCGGAGAACCCCTTGTACCAATTTTTAGCCGAAGTGGGGGAAGAGTACTTTCCATATACTTGATCTACTGCGGCAAGACGCAGCTTTCAAGAGAAGTCCGCTTGACATATTGCCGCTCACTTGGGATCGATAAGTCATGAAACAGTCCAAACCAATCCTGCGGGCTCTCGCCGGCGAAACATTACCAACACCACCCATCTGGATGATGCGCCAAGCAGGCCGCTATCTCCCCGAATATCGGGCTACGCGTGCTGAGGCTGGTGATTTCTTATCACTTTGCTATAATTCCGATTTGGCAACCGAGGTCAGTCTCCAGCCCATTCGACGGTATGCCTTTGATGCTAGTATTCTTTTTGCAGATATTTTACTGCTACCACAGGCGCTTGGTGCTGATCTTTGGTTTGTAACTGGTGAGGGCCCACGGCTCTCTACCATCACTAATGCCGGCAGGTTTGCAAAGCTCAAAGGCAAAGATGATATCCACGAGCATCTGGCACCCATTTATCAAACTGTCCGAAATCTTGCACAATCACTGCCGGCCCAAACTACCTTAATTGGCTTCGCAGGCGCGCCCTGGACCGTTGCCACCTACATGATTGCAGGTCGTGGCACTCCGGATCAGGCTCCAGCGCATTTGCTGAAATCCGAAGAATTACCAGTATTTGAGGCTTTGATCGATCTGATCACCGATGCTACTATCGAATATTTATCACAGCAAATTTTGGCAGGTGCTGAAGTTGTGAAACTGTTTGATAGCTGGGCTGGTTCTTTGCAGGGTAATGATTTTCAAAAGTACGCATTAGCTCCAACAAAACGCATTATTTCATCTCTCAAGCAGCGCCATCCCGATACACCCATCATAGCATTCCCACGCGAAGCAGGGAATAATTATGTCGGTTTCGCCAGGGCTACCGGTGCTGACTGTGTTGCCATTGACAACTCTATCTCGGCAGCTTGGGCCGCGAAAAATATACAAGTGGATGGCTGCGTTCAGGGCAACCTGGCTTCGCGCCATATGGTCGCCGGAGGGAAGGATTTGGTAGATGACACAACAGCCATTGTACAGGCTTTATCCAATGGACCACATATTTTTAACTTGGGGCATGGCATCACGCCAGATGCTAATCCTGAAAACGTACAATTGATGATAGACACAGTGCGCAGCTACGCTTAAGTCCACTTTGCCAACGGCGGCAGGCTCATTAATACCGCGTCAGGATCATGGCCAGTTTCCAACCCAAAACGAGTACCACGATCGTAAACAAGGTTATACTCCGCGTAAAGACCACGGTGAATCAACTGGGTTTCACGATTATCCGCATCCCAGCTTTGTCCCAAACGAGCCTCAACCAAAGGCACATAAGCTGGTAAAAATGCACGACCGACATCTTGGGTCAAAGCAAAGTCTTTATGCCAATCACCGGAGCAGTGATCATCATAAAAAATGCCCCCCACGCCACGCGCGCGCTTGCGATGTGGAATATAAAAATATTCATCCGCCCAGGCTTTATAACGCGGGTAAAGATCTGCGCCATGTGGGGCACAGTAAGCCTCTAAGACCCTATGAAACTGTGCCGTATCTTCTGCATATTCAATACAGGGATTCAAGTCTGACCCACCACCAAACCACCAAGCATGAGGAGTCCAGAACATGCGGGTGTTCATATGGACTGCTGGGCAATGTGGGTTTTGCATGTGTGCCACTAACGAAATACCAGCCGCCCAAAAGCGCGGGTCATCTCTCATACCCGGTAAGCCTTTGCGGGCCACCATCGCATCCTGAGCACGGGCTCCCAGTGTACCAAACACAGTAGAGACATTTATACCCACTTTTTCAAATACTCTACCACCACGCATCACACTCATTAATCCTCCACCCGCATCAGACCCATCATCAGAGGTGCGTTTGGTTGTACTGACCTCAAATTCGCCTACAGGTGAGTCCCCCATATGCTGCCGCTCCATACGCTCAAAGCGCGCAACTATTTCGTCACGCAAACTACGAAACCATACGCTGGCATCAGCTTTTTGGGATTTAAAATGATCAATTATATCAGTATTCAATGGAGGGATGTACTCACAGCATCAACAAGGCTTCGGCCACCATCGACCGTCAATATTTCACCAGTTACAAAGGCAGAACTATCAGAGGCAAGAAACTGCACAGCTTCAGCAACCTCTGTAGGCCCCGCAATCCGACCCTGAGGTGTGGCGGCTAATATCGCCTCACGGTGATCAGGGTTTGCACGAAGATGATCTTGTAAAGATGCAGACATAACTGACCCAAAGGCCACTGCATTAACCCGTACCCGTTCCGGCGCCAGGCTGACAGCCAATGACCGAGTCATTTGGTCTAGAGCAGCACAGCTAACAGAAAACGCCATTAATTCAGATTGGGTTCTCTGTGCAGCTATTGAGGATAAGTTGATTATTGTACCAATACAGGATTTTTCAGAGTCCTTGCCCTGTTTGATCATACGACGTGCCACCAATTGCGACAGCTTCAGGCCTGCTAAAAGGTTTTGATCCAACATGATCGACATACTTTCATCATCCGGATCGAGCGGCAATGTCCGGATCACCTGGCGAGCACCATTTACCAAAATATCAACTTGATCAAAGGCATCCAATGTGGCCGATAAGAGGTTGGCAATATTTAATTTTTCACGAAGATCGCCCGCAAAATAACGAATATTTTTTGTATCATCTCCCGTCTCACCGACTTCCGCGCGCAGGCGCGTCTCATCTTTATCAGCGAACATTACATTGGCACCAGCGTCAGCAAGGTGCCGGGCGATCGCTAGACCCACTCCATTAGCGGCACCAGTGACGATGGCAGTTTTACCAGCTACAGAAAAAGACATGTGGTCTCCTAACGATTACGAATCTAGCCTATGCTAACCTTTATTTGCGTTTGGGGCGAGACGCATGAAAAAGTTTAAAGCGCCCGTTACCAGGAAGCTCCAGTACCTTTGCAAAGCATTGCTCTAATGCGGTCTCATAGGGCAGATGACGATTAGCTACCAAATAAAGGGAGCCTTTGGTTTTCAAACAACGTTTTGCTCCGGCAATAAAAGCGCGGCCCAATTCGGGATCTCCCTTCCTACTGGTGTGGAACGGCGGGTTCATAACTATGGCATCATAAGACCCATTCCAAGCCGTGGCATCAGCCCAAAAAAACGCAGCCCGCGGGTCGGAAACATTTTTCTTGGCGCAGTCAAGAGACACAAAATCCGCCTCCACCAAATCCAACTTAGTCACAGCCTCACGGCTCATAATGCACGAGGACAAATAGCCCCAACCAGCTCCGAAATCAGCAATATCACCGGACAAATGTTCCGGAAGGGCGCCAGCTAACAACGCAGATGCAGAATCCACCGCTCCCGCCGAGAAAACTCCTGGCTTTGTAACAAAACCGTCAAAGTTTTGATCTGCGGCCCTTAGAGTTGCCAAATTCATCCCAGCGAACCAAAACAACCTACCATGGGCTTTTGTGATAGTCCCATGAACAGTCGTGAGTTTGCGTAGACTTCTATAGTGGCTATCGATGCCATCTGTTTTTTGCCCATCGACAACAACTATATCCGCCTGTGCCGCAGCTTGAGCAATCAGATCAGCGGTTTGCTGTTTTGAGCGAGTACAGCAAACAATGGCAAGCGAAAACCGACGAGTGGGCAGTGAAACATCACAGGCGAACCCTTGGTTTCCCCATGTACGGTTGGTTGGAAAAAAAGGCTGGACGATCAATGCCTCTGTAAGGCCCGCAATATCGAATCCAACCTCAGGGTGCAGTACGGCTACTGGCCCACTGGGTTTGGGCAAACCAGTTTCAAACGCAAGGGAAAGTCGTACCAAAACTTTACTCTTTTTCCATAGTGCATTGTAAAGGGTGCTCATGCCGTTGAGCCATTTCAGATACTTGCGTCACTTTAGTTTCTGCGATCTCGCGGCTGTAAACCCCCACGACAGCTAAGCCTTTTTTATGCACGGTAAGCATGAGTTCGAAACTTTCTTGATGGGTTAATCCGAAAAATCTTTCAAGGATCAATATCACAAATTCCATTGGCGTATAGTCATCATTAAGTATCATCACCTTGTATAAAGGTGGGCGCTGAGTTTTTGGACGAGTATCCAAGGCGACGCCAATATCACTCTCGTTTTCGGGAGTATCAGTTGCCAGAATCCAATTAGCCGTCAAAATACAATCCTTGTTTTTCCCTGTTAACCAACAGAGCATGCTGTACAGTATATAAAACTCATTTACTTAATTGGAAGGGCTCTCGTGCCAAGTAGCATCAAAATTTTAGGCATAGACGCCGATGATACACTTTGGCAAAACGAGGAGTTCTTTCGTATGGTCCAAGACCGCTTTGCCGATATGCTGGCTGCGTACATGCCCGCCGACCCTCTACATAAGCACCTATTAGCCGCAGAGCGGCGCAACCTAGGGCGATATGGCTACGGGATAAAAGGCTTTATGCTTTCTATGGTCGAAACAGCGATAGATGTATCTCAGGCTCAAGTTCCAGCCCATGTGATCCACGACATAGTCAGAATGGGGCAAGATATGTTAAGCCACCCCATTCATCTCTTACCCGGAGTAGCAGACTGCCTGCCACAATTAGCCGATACCTACAAATTGGTGTTAATCACCAAAGGCGACCTTCTACACCAAGAGCAAAAATTAGCACAATCAGGCTTAGGTGGTTTTTTCAACGATGTGCATATCGTGAGCGAAAAGCAGGTAAACACCTACAGCAAAATTTTTGGGACCGACGTGAAGACGGCAGCCATGGTGGGCAACTCTATAAAGTCTGACATTGTGCCCGCACTCGATGCTGGAGCTGCGGCGATTCACATACCAGCCCGCTATGAATGGGCCATGGAAAAGGCAGTTGAACCCACATCACACCCACGGTTTTTTAAGGCCCGTGAATTCAAAAACGTGTGTGATTTGCTGACCCAAATATAACATAAATTAGGCAACTCAAGAATTTAAACTATATGTAGCTAATAATTTGACCATCACACTATATGAGGTGTTTCTATGACACAAAATCGCCTTATTTCAGCTATTTTTTCACTGATTCGAATGTGTTAGAATCAGCTGAGCAAAGCACGGGGAAAATCTCGGCAAAAATTGAAGTGGGGCAGCAGGTTTGAAACACCAGCTTTTTATGTATTTGATCTCTGCTGTGTTTTCAGTAGTGGTAGGGTCTTGGTCAGCAGTTAATTCTGCGCCGTATGCAGCAGTAGTAATGGACGCACGGACTGGTAAAATATACCATTCAAGAAACGCAGATACCCGTTTGCACCCAGCCTCTTTGACAAAAATGATGACACTTTACGTTGCATTTCAGGCCATTGAACAAAACGAGATTTCTCTGGACAGCTATGTCACGGTCTCACGCAACGCATCGTCGGAGCCTCCATCCAAGCTATGGCTTAAAAGAGGTCAAAAAATCCAGCTTCGCTACTTAATTCGTGCAGCCTCCGTGAAATCTGCCAATGATGCTGCAACCGCAATTGGCGAAGCTATATCAGGATCTGAAGCAGCCTTTGCCAAACGTATGACCCAAACAGCGCGCGCCATGGGAATGAACCGGACAACGTTTAAAAATGCACATGGGCTAACCCGGTCAGGCCACCTGTCCACAGCACGAGATATGACCCTTTTAGGGCGCCATATGATTTATGACTATCCACAATATTACAATCTATTCTCCCGCCGCAGTGCCAATGCAAAAATACGTCAGGTAAATAATACCAACCGGAAGTTTCTTGCGGCCTATAAGGGCGCTGATGGTATCAAAACAGGCTATACTCGCGCTGCAGGCTTTAATCTAGTAGCTTCGGCTGAACGTGGCGGTGAACGTATCATAGCTACAATGTTTGGCGGCTCTTCCACAGCAGCACGTAACAACCGTGTGGCCAAGTTACTAGATATGGGGTTCAAGCGAGCACCGTCAACGGCCAAACTCCAACGGCCAAGCCTGCCACCCTACAATGAAAATCAAAATGAGCATAAAGGTAAAACTGTCCACTTAATGACTGCGGTCAAACGCTCTCTACGTCCAAAAGTTCGACCATTTGCCTTGCAAACGACCCTACCTGAACCACTCATAGCCTCTACACTTGAAAAGCAAGTTCAACCAGAAGACATTCTCATTGCTCTCCAGGCGGCCACATCCAACGCTGTTACCGTGCAGCTCACGGAAACAACCTATACCTCAGGAATGGCTGCCGTATCGCCACGCGCGCGTCCGCACCGCATGTCATTTGTAGCGGAGCCTGTAAAAGAACAGCAAACCGAAACTGTAGCCCGAAGGTTAATATCAGGAAGCCGTACTTGGGCTATTAATGTTGGAGAATTCGATTCACGTCTTCAAGCGGAACGGGTTTTGTTACGGATGGCATTAGCCGAAATGAGTACCTTGGATGGAGCAAATAGAACTGTGAAAACCCGCTCCACCGGATATGATGCATTGTTCACTGGCCTCACTCGGGACAGCGCCGACCTAGTATGTCGTAGGCTTCATGCCCAGCAACTATCATGCTATCTAATTGCCCCAAGCTAAACGCTCACTTCATCCCACCGCCTATGTTGGTAGTATTTTGGATTAGTTAAAAACTATTCTGAAATCAGGGAAGAAGTTGGGAGCCACCGGAAGAACAACCCTTCTTTTTGATAAAGCTTCAAAACGCCCCAATGCCATCATGGACCTATATTGCTCATAACTAAGAGCACATCAGTTATCTATGCTATTTAGCCCAAAGCTGCAGCCAGCAAGCTCTGGGTGTAAGGATGTTGTGGTGCATCGAATACTTGCATTGCGGAGCCATGTTCCACAATATCGCCATCCTTCATGACTACAACTTTATGCGACAGAGCCCGCACTACTTTGAGGTCGTGGCTAATGAACAGATATCCAAGCTGATATTTTTCTTGCAAGCTCCGCAGCAGTTCCACAATTTGCACTTGGACCGTACGATCCAAGGCAGAAGTAGGCTCGTCTAATACTACGAACTTAGGCCTTAAAATCATCGCACGAGCAATTGCTATCCTTTGGCGCTGGCCACCTGAAAATTCATGTGGATAACGGTCCATTGTGGCGGGATCCAAGCCCACTTCGCGCAGCATCACAGAAACCATTTCGCGATGAATTTTTCGATCGGATTTACTATGAATTTCCAGGCCTTCAGAGATAATTTCCATCACAGACATACGTGGACTGAGGCTGCCAAACGGGTCCTGAAAAACAATCTGCATATCACTTCGGAGTGGGCGCATTTGCCGGCGGTTCAAGCACTGAATATCGCGGCCCAAAAAGGAAATCCCATTTTCAGAGGCGATCAACCGCATCACCGCCAAAGCAAGAGATGTTTTGCCAGACCCTGATTCCCCTACAATTCCCAAAGTTTCGCCCGCTCTGACAGACAAGCTGGCATCGTTTACCGCCTTGACATACCCAACGGTACGCCGAAAAAGCCCACGCTGAACGGGAAACCAGATCTTAAGCTGGTCCGTACGCAGCAACTCTACCGCATCGAGTTGTACTGGCAAAGGCGAACCAATAGTTTCAGCATCCAATAGCATTTTAGTATAAGAGTGTAATGGGCTCTCAAAAACCTGTTGTGTCAGCCCCATTTCCACTACGGCTCCATGCTGCATCACCACAACCCGATCAGAAATTTTACGCACCACACCAAGATCATGGGTGATAAAAAGAAGGCTCAAACCCTCCGTACGTTGCAACTCCGCCAATAGCTCAAGTATTTGCGCTTCAATGGTCACATCCAATGCGGTTGTAGGCTCATCGGCGATCAACAGATCAGGCTCATTTGCCAAAGCCATTGCTATCATAACCCTCTGTCTTTGCCCCCCAGACAATTGATGGGGATATGATTTCAGCCGCATTACTGGATCAGGAATGCCTACCTTAATAAGCAGCTCAACGATTCTTTCTTGCAGGGGAATACCGCGCAGGCCTTGATGTACCCCAAGAGTTTCACCCAATTGTTTTTCAATGGTATGCAACGGGTTCAAAGAAGTCATCGGTTCCTGAAAAATAAAGCTAATGTCATTACCACGAATACGTTGCAAAGTTGTCTCCGGCGCACCAAGCAATTCCTCACCTTGATATTTCACCGATCCCCGCGCACGCGCACTTTCAGGTAGAAGATCTACTGTCGCTAGAGCGGTAACAGACTTACCGGAGCCAGATTCACCCACTACGGCCACGGTCTCCCCGGTACCGATGCTAAAGGACACGTTTCGCACAGCAGTTGTCGCTAAGCCATTTTGATTAAACTCAACGGATAAATTGCGGATTTCTAGTACGTTCATGAGAATACCTTACGCGGGTCGAAGGCATCCCGCACACCTTCAAAGATAAACACTAAAAGCGATAACATGATCGTGAATACAAAGAAGGCCGTGAAACCCAGATGGGGAGATTGTAGGTTTAATTTGGCCTGTTGCGACAACTCACCTAAGGATGGCGACGAAGATGGTAGACCAAAACCAAGAAAATCTAGCCCAGCCAATGTCGAGATCGCGCCAGTCACAATGAAAGGGAGGAATGTAAGTGTCGCTACCATAGCATTGGGCAGAATATGGCGCATCATTATGGTCCAATTGCTGACTCCGAGCGCCTGTGCCGCACGCACATATTCAAAGTTGCGAGCTCGGAAAAACTCCGCACGGATCAACCCCGTGAGCGCTGGCCAGCCAAATATTATCGATAATGTGACTAACAACCAAAAGCTGCGCCCCAATATCGCAGTGAGAATAATTATGACATAAAGCGAAGGCAGCGCTGAGAAGACCTCTAAAAATCTCTGAAACACCAAATCTAACCAGCCGCCAAAATAACCCTGTATCGCACCGGCAATCACACCAATAATTGAAGCAAATACTGTGACTATAAGCGCGAATAAGATTGACAACCGGAACCCGTAAATCACACGTGCCAAGACGTCTCGGGTAGTATCATCGGTGCCTAGCCAATGCTGCCCATCCGGCGGAGAGGGGGCCGAACGTCCCAAGTCATTTGGCGTGTCGTAACTATAGGGCACCAGCGGCCAGATCATCCAGCCTTCATAAAAATCTTCAATTTCCACGCTTAAGTCACCACTAGAAATAGCATCCATAGTTATCTCTGGATCCTCAAAACATATTTCTAACCCCCCAGAGCGGATCAAACATTGTACCTCTGGATCTCGGTAAGTGGCTTCGGTTTTGAAATCGCCACCAAAAGTGGTCTCAGGGTAAAATTGAGTGACGGGCATGAACAGTTCGCCTCGGTAGCTAACTAAAATTGGTTTATCGTTGGCTAGAAATTCTGCGAACAAACTAAGTCCAAACAGTATCGAGAATATAAAAAGTGACCAAACTGCCCGACGGTTTTTCTTGAAATTACTCAAGCGACGTTTGTTAAGGGGGGAGAGTTTGATCATCCACGGGCCTCAAAATCGATACGTGGATCAATAAATACATACATAAGGTCCGATAAGATCCCAACCACAAGTGACAACAGTCCAAAGGCGAACAACGTGCCAAACATCACTGGATAGTCACGGGTCAATGCGGCCTCAAATCCAAGTCGACCCAGGCCGTCTAATGAAAAAATAGTCTCAATAAACAATGAACCCCCAAAAAATACCCCAATAAACAAGCTGGGGAAGCCTGCTATCACAATCAACATGGCATTACGAAACACATGGCCAAACAGAACACGGTTTTCTGTCAAACCTTTGGCGCGCGCGGTTACAACATATTGCTTACGAATTTCATCGAGAAA